>OHJB01000429.1_pt1 | contig 22153 bp, 17 predicted proteins | sample 1568431 | NCBI WGS metagenome assembly OHJB01 (sample SAMEA3879594, study PRJEB24766) | human gut metagenome | biome: human-associated habitat; feature: feces | place: USA | collected 1985/1987 | reverse complement strand
TCAAGTACTACAAGAAAAATTCGAAGTAATGGCTAATTTCTTTTCAGACAATAAGGATTTGCAGTTCCACCTTCAGCATCCGCTGATGCGCAAGATCGTGGCGCTGAAAGAGCGTAACTATACGCTGAAAGACCACCACGAGCTTGCTCCGCAGAATTTTGAGGACGCGATGGACAACTACCGCCGCGTGCTGGAGATCGCCGGCGAAGTGTGCGGCGAGGTGATCGCCCCCAATGCCGAGGGCGTCGATCACGAAGGTCCCAGAGTCGAGAACGACCATGTCGTTTACGCCGAGGGTACGGCCCGCAACATCGACGCCATTACCAAGGCCGGCTTGAGCGGCATGACCCTGCCTTACGAGTACGACGGCCTGAATTTCCCGCTGGTCTGCTTCGTGATGGCCAACGAGATGGTCGCCCGCGCCGATGCCGGCTTCGAGAACATCTGGGGTTTGCAGGACTGTGCCGAAACGCTCAATGAATTCGCTTCGGAAGAGCTTAAGCGGATGTTCCTGCCCCGTGTTTCTGCGGGCGAGACCTGCGCGATGGACCTTACCGAGCCGGATGCAGGTTCGGACTTGGGTGCCGTGATGCTCAAGGCCACTTACGACGAGAAGAGCGGCCGTTGGCTGCTGAACGGCGTGAAGCGCTTCATCACCAACGGCGACGCCGACATCCACCTGGTGCTCGCACGTTCCGAGGACGGCACCAAGGACGGCCGCGGCCTCTCGATGTTCATCTACGACAAGCAGAGTGGCGGCGTCACGGTGCGCCACATCGAGCACAAACTCGGTATCCACGGTTCGCCCACCTGCGAGCTGGTCTTCAAGAACGCCAAGGCAGAGCTCTGTGGCAGCACACGCATGGGTCTCATCAAGTATGTGATGGCCTTGATGAATGGTGCGCGCCTGGGCATTGCAGCACAGAGCGTCGGCGTGGAGCAGGAGGCTTACAACGAGGGTCTCTCCTACGCCAAGGAGCGCATGCAGTTTGGCAAGAAGATCATCAGCTTCCCCGCCGTCTATGACATGCTCTCGCGCATGAAGGCCAAGCTCGACGCGGGTCGCTCCCTGCTCTATCAGACGGCACGCTATGTCGATCTCTACAAAGCACTGGAGGATATCGGCCGCGACCGCAAACTGACGCCCGAGGAGCGTCAGGAACTGAAAAAGTGGAACCGACTGGCTGATGCCTTCACGCCGCTGGCCAAGGGCACCAACTCCGAGTGGGCCAACCAGAATGCTTACGACGCCATCTCCATCCACGGTGGTTCGGGCTTCATCATGGAGTATAAGTCGCAGCGCCTCTTCCGCGACGCGCGTATCTTCTCTATCTATGAGGGTACGACCCAACTGCAGGTAGTGGCTGCCATCCGCTACATCACCAATGGCACCTACCTCAACATCATGAAGGAGATGCTGCAGGGTGAGGTCTCCGAGAGCCTCAAGCCGCTGCAGGAGCGTGTGGCCAAACTCGTGGCTACCTACGAGGCTTGCCTCGACAAGGTCAAGGCGGGCGCCAACCAGGACGAGCACGACTTCCTGGGCCGTCGTCTCTACGACATGACTGCCGACATCGTCGCTTCCCTGCTCATCCTCGACGACGCGACGCGTGCGCCGGAGTTGTTTGAGAAGAGTGCCAACGTCTTTGTGCGCATGGCCGAGGAGGAGGTGATGGGCAAGGCCGCCTATATCCAGGCCTTCCACGCCGACGACTTGAAGAACTTCGAATCTTAATATTTGACATCCTTTCGTCCCCAATCGCATGGTGGACTCCCGCTTGTCTCATTCTATATAGGACTGTAGAAAGGACTACATAGGATATGGAGAAGGACTATATAGGACGCAACAAAGACTATATAGGATACAAGAAGGATGATCATGCGCTTGGGGATTTCTTTTTCTTTCTAAAAAACGCAGATGGAGAATTTTATTGAAGTGAGAAATGTCACCAAGGCGTTCGACCGTCACGTCGCGCTCAGCGATGTGTCGCTGACCATGCGTCGTGGCCGCGTCTTCGGACTCCTTGGCCCTAACGGTGCGGGCAAGACCACCTTGATCCGTATCCTCAACCGCATCACTGCTCCCGACAGGGGCGAGGTGATCTTCGACGGACGGCAGATGCAGCCAGCTGACGTGGCGCGTATCGGCTATCTGCCCGAGGAGCGCGGCCTGTACCGCAAGATGAAGGTGGGCGAACAGGCGGTCTATTTGGCCCGTCTCAAAGGCCTCACAAGGCGCGAGGCTGAGACCCGCCTCAAGGAGTGGTTTCGGAAGTTTGGCATCATGCCTTGGTGGAACCGCAAACTCGAAGAATTGTCCAAGGGAATGGCGCAGAAGGTGCAGTTTATCATCACCGTCCTCCACGAGCCCGACCTGCTCATCTTCGACGAGCCGTTCTCGGGCTTCGACCCGGTCAACGCCGAGCAACTCAAGCAGGAGATTCTTCAACTCAAGGAGAAGGGACACACCATCATCTTCTCGACCCACAACATGGCCAGCGTGGAGGAGATCAGCGACGACATCGCGCTCATCAACCACTCCGAGGTGGTGCTCAAGGGCGACATGAGGCAGATCAAGGAGGCCCACCGCACGGGCCTCTATGAGCTTCAGACGCCCGACATGCTCTCTGTGGAGCCTGACAGTCCCTTTGACATAGTTCGCCAGGAGGAGCGCGCAGGTATCCACTCTTACTTGCTCAAGGCTCACGGCGACGCCACGGGCAACCAACTGGTCGGCTATCTGGCCGGCAAGGTGGAGGTGCGCGCTTTTGCCGAACAGATCCCGTCGATGAACGACATCTTCCTCCAACTGATCGGCAAAGACGCGCAGTGGGCCGATGAGCAGATAGAAAACCGTCAGCAATCTTAATTCCCCGCAACCATGAACAAAATATTGATTATCATTGAGCGCGAGTTTCTCAAGCGCATTCAGAAGAAGAGTTTCATCGTGCTCACCATCGTCTCGCCACTCATCATGGCCGCGCTCATCTTTGTGCCGCTTTGGCTCTCGTCGATCGAGAACGACGAGCAGCAGCACGTGGCCGTCATCGATCCCTCGGGACAATACTTCAAGGCGCTGAAGGAGACGGAGACCTTCCACTTCACGCAGGTGCCAAGTCTCAACAACGAGATGCGTAGCGAGGACTCTCCCTACGACGCTGTGGTGAGCATTCCCCGCGGACTGCTCGACAACAAGGCGAAGGTCTGTATCTATAGCAGGAAGGAGGTGCCTGTCAACCTGCTCTCCTACGTCCAAACGACCCTGGACGACCAGGTGAGGCAGCAGCGACTGAAAGCCTCGGGCATTGCCCAGCTCGACAAGATCATCAGCGAGGTGGAAAAAGGTACGAAGGTGGAGACCGTGAAGTGGAACGATCAGGGCGACGAGACCATCTCCAGCAGTGTCGTAGCCATGGTGGTGGGATTCCTGTTCACGTTCCTCATCTATATGTTCGTCGTAGGCTATGGAGGCCAGGTGATGCAAAGCGTCATCGAGGAGAAGGCCAACCGCATCGTCGAACTGATGGTGAGCAGTGTCAAGCCTTTTGAACTGATGATGGGAAAGATTATTGGCGTGATGCTCGTAGGTCTCCTTCAAATGGCTATTTGGGCCATCCTGCTTGTGGTGATTCTCTCGGGCGTGTCCGTCTATTTCGGTATCAACGCCATGGACACGATGTCTGCTGCCAATCCGGCCGTGATGCAGGCGGCTCAGGCCCAGCCCAATGTCGAGGCGCAGGAGATGCTGCCTTTGGCCGAACTGGCCATCATGTTCCTGCTCATGTTTGTAGGAGGCTACCTCCTCTATGCGAGTTTCTTCGCTGCCACGGGAGCCAGTATCAACGAGCAGGAGGACAGTTCGCAGTTTGTCATTCCCGTCACGATGATCACCCTCTTCGGTTTTTATGCCGCCATGTACAGTGTCGAGAATACCGATGGTCCGCTGGCTTTCTGGACCTCTCTGTTTCCCCTGACCTCTCCCATCGTCATGATGGTGCGCATCCCCTTTGGCGTGCCCTTGTGGCAGGAATTGCTGAGCGTCGTCTTGCTCTACGCCACGGCCTTCTTCATGGTTTGGGCTGGTGGCAAGATCTATCGTGTCGGCATCCTCATGTACGGCAAAAAGCCGAGCATGAAGGAGATCATCAAGTGGATGCGCTACAAATGATGGCGGACTGACAAAGTGGTTCTGTAAGATCAGTAATCAGTAAGCAACAAAGGCTGCGTGGTGTCGAAAGAAGACCAGCGCAGCCTTTTCTGTCTGTGGCAAGCAGCTTTCTGTGGCAAGTGGTTTGCTGTGGCGAGCGACTTGGCCGTATGTCTCTCAGAGATATTTCGCCCTGAGCACTTTGGGCAGTTTGCTGACGACCAGGTCGTGCGACTCTCTGATCCAGTCTCTCACCAGCGGTGTGGCCAATTGCTCATAATATACGTCGCTCCAATGCTTCTTGTTCCAATGGAAGGCTGGCGTCACCGCCTCATACTGCAGGCGCAACGTCTCGTTTCGATCGGGAGGCAATTTGCAGGCAAAGCGTGGCCCGCCCTTCCAGTCTTGTCCCTCTCTACCCAGCCAAAGGCACAGGAAGATTTTGCCTTCCACGCGGAAGGTGACATTGTCCTCGCCAAACGGTTGGTCTTCGGTCACGCCTGGCAGCGAAAGCGTATAGCTCCTTACTTCTTCTATATTTATTTGCTCTCTGATAGTTTTGCTCTATAGTTGTTTTGTTCTATAATAGTTTTTGCCCTATAATTGTTTTGCTCTGTGATTATTTCTTGTTCGACTACAATCTTGACTACAATTTTCGACTGGAAAATCGACAGCAATTACGACAGCAATCTCGACTGGAAATTTGGCTGCAAAAATAATGCCAATTCTCGTAGGACCAGCATTTGTCACGCAGCGTGCTTTGTCACTATTTTTTCTTTTAAAGACTTTTTGTTTGTAATTTCTATAGATTGTCGATATTTAGTTGTACCTTTGCCCCCCGAACGAACATCTAATCAATAGCAAATCATTATGGGAAAGAGAATAACCGACAAAGTGACATGGGTAGGCAAGATTGACTGGGAACTGAAGACCTTCCATGGCGACGAGCTTTCTACCCACAAGGGTACAAGCTACAATTCCTATTTGATCCGGGACGAGAAGACCGTCCTCATCGACACGGTATGGAATCCTTATGACCAGGAGTTTGTGGCCCATCTCAAGGAAGAGATCGACCTCCATGCAATCGATGCCATCGTGGTGAACCACAGCGAGAGCGACCATAGCGGTGCACTGCCCGTGCTGATGCGCGAGATTCCTGATACGCCGATCTATTGCACGAAGAAGGCAGAGGGCATCTTGCGCGGACTGTATCATAAGGATTGGAACTTCCATAACGTGAAAACGGGCGACACGCTCTGCATCGGCGAGAACACGCTCACGTTTGTTGAGGCTCCGATGTGCCACTGGCCCGACACCATGGTGACCTATGCGGACAAGGAGGAGATCCTCTTTTCCAACGACGTCTTCGGACAGCACTACGCTACGGAGAGCCTTTACGACGACACGGTGAACCAGAAGGACCTGTTTGATGAGGCTGAGAAGTACTATGCCAACATCCTCAATATCTACAACCCGATGGTCAATCGCAAGGTGAAGGAAATAGTAGGCATGAACCTGCCTCTGAAGATGGTCGCTCCGTCCCACGGAGTCATCTGGACCAACCATATCGGCGAGATCGTAGAAAAGTATCTCCAGTGGTCAACCAACTATCAGGAGCATCAGATCACCATCATCTATGATACGATGTGGCAGAGCACGCGACGCATGGCCCAGGCCATTGCCGACGGCATCCGCGATTTCGACCCGACCGTCCGTGTGGTGTTGATGAACGCTGCCAAGGACGACAAGAACGACATTCTCGTCGAGGTGTTCCGCTCCAAGGCCATTATGGTGGGCAGCCCGACGGTCAATATGGGCATTACCTACGCCATTGCCGGACTCCTGGAAATGATCCACGGTATGAAGTGCAAGAACAAGAAGGCTGCGGCCTTTGGCTCCATTGGCTGGGGCGGCGGTGGCGAGAAGCGCATCCAGCAGCGATTGGAGGAAGCGGGCTTCGAGATTGCCGCCGAACCGGGCAAGCAGCTTTGGGCTCCCGACACGGAGGCTGAGCGCAAGTGGCGCGAATATGGCAAAGCCTTCGCTGCTGCCGTGCTTGGCGCGTAATAGTATAAAGAGGCTGTTATCCCAGCTATCATCTCAAAAGGCTGGCAAGGGAATTGGTCCCCTGCCAGCCTTTTGAGTGTCTTTGTGAGCAACGTGCCGCCGTCTTGTTCTTATATCTTGTTGATTTGTTCCTGGGTCAGCCCTGTAGCTTTCAACACTTGTGAGACAGGTATGCCAAGGGAAAGAAGGTTGCGTGCTATCTCCAAACTCTTTTCCAATTCACCTTCTGCTCTTCCTTCCGCTATTCCCTGAGCTCTTCCTTCTGCTCTTCCTTCCGCTATCCCCTCTTCGTAGCCTTCGTAGTGGCTGGTATCAAAAATGCTTTTCATGTGTCGTATAGACTCCATGTGGCGAACGTACGCTCGCTTGTCATGGTCGGAGAGCGAGTCCACCCGTAGGCATTCGCGCGCCTCGGCGAGGCCTTCGGCCGTGGCCTTGTCGCTAATTTGTCCCGTTTTGAGAAATTCTATCCACTCGTCGAGTGGGGTAGTGGCCACTTTGTCAAAGTCGTTCACGCGCAGTATGTAATATTCCGGAAACAGGTCGCCCGCCTCTTTTCTGCTCATAAGGCTCCGCTCATCGATACCGAAGAACTTCTTGTTCTGACGGACGGAGAGTTTAAGGATGTCATGTGGTTCATGCGCACCCCTAAATTCTGTCTTGCCGTGATACACATAGTCTTTGCCCTGGCCCAATTCGAAATAGACGATGTTGATGGAATAGACTTTACGCACCTTGTCGTAGGGGCTTCCCAGCCCAATATATTCCGTGATGGCCTTTGACACTCCGTAGAGCATGCGGTGGAAATAGGTGAGCTCGCGGTTGTTCTGCACCTCTATGATGCAGAGTTCTCCGTTCTCGTTCTCTGCCAATATATCCACTCGGTTGTATTTGTCGGTCTCGTCCTCCTGGTTGCTCTCGCTCTCAAGAAACCGTTGTATCTTAAACTTCTTTCCTATCAATGAGGACAGAAATCCTTCCAACACCGCATGATTGGCCTTGTTGCGTAGCAGGCGTTTCATCGCCCAGTCGAACCGTATGTAGTTTTCTCCGATTATCGTCATGTTTCTTGTCGCTTTTGGTTTTCAGCCGCTAAAATACGATTTTCCATCGAATCCACCAAATGTTAGGCTACAAAAGTTGATAGCGGCCGTTCTGAAAAGTTATTTCCGCTACTCTAAATAAGTTACTTTCGCTCGGCCAAGCCATTGTAAAAGGGAAATTCTTCCCTTTTCCTTTGGCTTTGCGCTCGCTTATTCGTAACTTTGCAAAAATTTATAAGTGGGAAAAGAAATGGCGGAAGAAAACCATCGGATACTGCTTGACCAAATAGATTATCCAAGCGACTTGCGCAAACTGGAGGTGAAGGACCTGCCAGAGGTGTGTCGTGAGCTTCGCAGAAACATTATAGAAGATGTGGCGGTCAACCCCGGCCACTTGGCTTCGAGCCTCGGTGTCGTGGAAATCACCGTGGCCGTACATTACGTGTTCAATACTCCCGACGACCGGATCGTTTGGGACGTAGGCCATCAGGCCTACGGCCACAAGATCCTGACCGGACGCCGTGAGCAGTTTAAGCTCAATCGGAAGTTGGGCGGACTTCGTCCGTTCCCGTCTCCTTTGGAGAGCGAGTACGACACGTTCACCTGCGGCCATGCTTCCAACTCCATCTCGGCGGCGCTGGGAATGGCCGTGGCGGCGAAGCTCGGCGGCAAAAAGACGGAAAACCGCCATGCTGTGGCTATCATTGGCGATGGTGCGATGAGTGGCGGACTGGCCTTTGAGGGACTCAACAATGTCTCCAGCCAGCCCAACGACCTGCTCATTATCCTCAACGACAACGACATGAGTATCGACCGGTCTGTGGGCGGTATGGAGAAATACCTGCTCAATCTGGACACGAACGAGACCTACAACCGTCTCCGCTTCAAAGCCAGCCAGTGGCTGCACGAGCGTGGCTACCTGAACGACGACCGGAGGAAAGGCATTATCCGACTGAACAACGCCCTGAAGAGTGCGTTGGCCCATCAGCAGAATATGTTTGAGGGGATGAACATCCGCTATTTTGGTCCTTACGACGGCAACGACGTAACGGAATTGGTGCGTATCCTCCGACAGATCAAGGATATGAAGGGGCCGAAGCTCCTCCATCTTCACACCAAGAAGGGCAAAGGCTATAAGCCTGCCGAGGAGAGCGCGACGATCTGGCATGCTCCAGGCAAGTTTGATCCCGAGACAGGCAAGCGGCTGAAGAGTGAATCCGCCGAACCGCAGCCACCAAAGTTTCAGGATGTGTTTGGCGAGACGCTGCTGGAACTGGCGCGCCAAAACGACCGCATCGTGGGTGTTACCCCAGCCATGCCCAGTGGTAGCTCGCTCTCCATATTGATGAACGAGATGCCGACCCGCGCCTTCGATGTGGGAATAGCCGAAGGCCATGCTGTCACCTTCTCAGCCGGTATGGCCAAGGACGGGTTGTTGCCGTTCTGTGCTATATATAGTGCGTTTTCGCAGCGAGCCTACGACAGCATCATCCATGACCTCTCGATCCTCAACCTGCCCGTTGTGCTCTGCCTGGACCGATCCGGACTAGTCGGCGAAGACGGCGCGACCCATCACGGTGCGTTCGACATGGCCGCCCTTCGTCCTGTCCCCAATCTCACGATAGCCTCTCCGATGGACGAGCGCGAGTTGCGGCGGTTGATGTTCACGGCTCAGTTGCCCGACAAGGGATCCTTCGTCATCCGCTATCCGCGCGGCCGTGGTGTGCTGACAGACTGGCGCTGCCCGCTCACGGAGATAGAGGTGGGTACGGGCCGCAGACTGACCGAGGGCGATCCGAAGCCCGGCGACGTGGCCGTGCTGACCATCGGCCCTGTGGGCAATGATGTGCAGCGTGTCATCCAGACGCTGGCCGAGGAAGGCAATCCCCAGCATCACACGATCTTCCATTATGACATGCGCTTCCTCAAGCCGCTCGACGAGCGCATACTGCAGGAGGTGGGCAGTCGTTTTGATCGTGTTGTCACCATCGAGGACGGTATCCGTACGGGCGGTATGGGGTCGGCCGTACTGGAGTGGATGAGCGACCACGGTTTTGCCCCACGCATGACGCGCCTCGGTATGCCTGACCGTTTCGTCGAGCAGGGCACGGTCGGCCAGTTGCGCCACCTCTGTGGCTACGGCTATGAGGACATTAAGGAATTGTTGAGTAAGGAATAAATCAAGTATGAGGATAATTATAGCAGGCGCATTCGCCATCGGGTCGTATCTTGCCAAGTTGCTCTCCCGCAACAAGCAGGAGGTAGTGCTCATGGATCAGGACGAGGAGAAACTGGGCAAGCTGGCCATTGATTATGATCTGCTCACCATGCACGCCTCGGCCACCAGCATCCGTAGTCTGAAAGAGGCAAGGGTGGAGGATACTGACCTCTTCATCGCCGTCACGCCCGATGAGAGCTATAATATGACGGCATGTGGACTGGCGAAGGCGCTGGGTGCGAAGAAGACCGTTGCCAAGATCGACAGTTCGGAGTATGTGGATCCGCAGAACAAGGAACTCTTCCACGAAATGGGCATCAGCAGCATCATCTATCCCGAGATGCTGGCTGCCCGCGACATCATCAACGGTCTGAAAATGTCGTGGGTGCGGCAGCGATGGGATGTCCATGACGGTGCGTTGGTGATGCTGGGTATCAAGCTCCGCGAGACCTGCAAGGTGCTCGACAAGCCGCTCCATGAGATCTCGGGACCCGACGACCCCTTCCACGTAGTGGCCATACGCCGTCGCGGCGACACGATCATCCCGCGAGGAAGCGACGTGCTGAAGCTCTACGACCTCGCCTACTTTATGACCACACGCAACTACATCCCCTATATCCGCCGCGTGGTGGGCAAGGAACACTACGTGGATGTGAAGAACGTGATGGTGATGGGTGGTGGATCCACCGCAGTCCGCGCCATTCGCCAAATGCCGGAATACATGCAGGTGAAGGTCATCGAGAAGAGCGTGGAGCGATGTGAGGCCCTCAACAGTAAGTTTGATGATGATATCCTCGTCATCAATGGCGACGGTCGCGACCTTTCGCTGCTGAGCGAGGAGGGAATCCGCTCTACCCAGGCCTTTGTCGCATTGACAGGGAAGGCTGAGACCAATATTTTGGCCTGTCTGATGGCTAAGCGCATGGGAGTGAGAAAGACGGTGGCAATGGTGGAGAACGTCGATTACGCCTATATGGCGGAGAGCCTTGATATAGGTACTATCATCAACAAGCGCGCCATTGCTGCCAGCCACATCTATCAGATGATGCTCGACGCCAATGTCCACAACGTGCGCTTCCTCATGTCGGCAGACGCCGATGTGGCTGAGTTTGTCCCTGTGCAGGGGTCGAAGGTGACGCGCCGTCCCGTCAAGGACTTGGGACTGCCCAAAGGAATGACCATCGGTGGACTGGTGCGCAACGGCGAGGGAATGCTCGTCTCGGGCAACACGCAGATCGAGGCAGGCGATAGTGTGGTGGTGTTCTGCCATAACGTCAGCGTCAAGAAGTTGGAGGGACTTTTCAACTGACCTCCTGCTTGTACAGACAATTAGCGTTTGGACAATAGTGCTGGCAATAAGTGTGCTGGCAATAAGTATAGTGACAATAGTGTACAGACAATTAGCATAGTGACAAAAAGCGCGATATGCTCAATACCAAACTTATTTCCAAAATCTTCGGATCGTTGCTGCTCATCGAGGCGCTGCTTATGTCCTGTAGTTTGGGCGTGGCCCTCTACTATGGCGGTAGCGACGTTATGCCCATCACGTGGAGTGTCGTCGTGCTTATAGCCGCTGGTGTAGCTTTCCGCCTGCTGGGCCTCAAGGCTTCTAATGCGCTGAGCAGACGCGATGCCTATTTCGTGGTGACGACCGTCTGGGTGCTCTTCACGATCTTTGGCATGATGCCTTTCTTGATAGGCGGCTATCTCCATTCGGTGACGGACGCCTTCTTTGAGACCATATCGGGTTTTACGACGACGGGAGCTACCATCATCGACTATCCTGAACGGCTTCCACGTGGCCTGCTCTTCTGGCGTTCCATCACCCAGTGGATCGGTGGTCTGGGTATTGTCTTCTTCACGATAGCCATCCTGCCCTCGTTTGTCGGTGGATCCACACGCGTCTTTGCAGCCGAGGCCACAGGACCGATCGTCACCAAGCTCCACCCCAAGCTCAGCACGGGAGCCAAATGGATTTGGGCGGTCTATGTCGTGCTGACCATCTCCTGCTTCCTTTCTTATAAACTGTGCGGTATGAGCTGGTTTGATGCCATCAACTACGCCTTCACCAGTACGGCCACAGGAGGCTTCGCCACGGAGAGCGGATCCATTGCCACCTTCCACTCCCCTGCAGAGGAATATGTCTGTACGCTCTTCTGCTTCCTTGCGGGCGTCAATTTCACGATGCTCTATGCTACCGTGGCCCGCTTTCGCATAAAACAGCTCTTCCGCAACAGCGAGTTTCGCTTCTATCTCTTCGTCGTCACCTCCTGTACCTTGTTTGTCATGGTGGAACTGATGTGGCACAACCACTACGACCTGGAGCGCGCCTTCCGCAGTGGTGTCTTCCAGGTGGTCTCCTTCATCACGACCACGGGCCTCTTCAGCGACGACGCTTCCAAATGGCCCCATGTCACGTGGTTTGCCCTCATCCTCTGTATGGTTGTCGGCGGTTGCTCTGGTTCGACGAGTGGAGGCATGAAGAGTATTCGCGCGGTGATGATTCTGAAGATCATCCGCAATGAGTTTCGCCAGATTCTCCATCCCAATGCCGTCTTGCCTCTCAATGTCGATGGGCACAACGTCCCCCAGTCGAAGCGCGTCACGCTCTTGGCCTTTGTCGGCCTCTATCTGATCCTGGCCTTCCTTTTGGGATTTGCCATGATGGCCTGTGGCGTCGATTCCACCAACTCCTTCACTATTGCTATCAGTAGTATGGGCAATGTGGGCCCGACCCTGGGCCTTGAGATTGGTCCGACGATGTCGTGGGCACAGTTGCCCGATGTGGCGAAGTGGATCTGTGCGTTTCTGATGCTGGTGGGACGTCTCGAACTCTTCACCGTCCTCGTGCTTTTCACCAAGGCATTCTGGAAAGATAACTAACGGGTATTTTTGGAGAGATAATTAACAGGGTCCAGGTTGACCTCCTCTTGATTCTACGACGCTTCTTGTTCCGATGACATCACCTTCTGCCGCTTCTCCCGCCGCCTCTGCGCCCCGTCTGCTTTGGATCGACCTTCTGCGTGGATTCTTGATGCTTGCCATCATCTTCGACCACACCGAGATCTGCTTCACGGGCGATAATATCGTTCCCTATAGGATGTACGTCCCCGACGTGCTGATGGCCTTCTTCTTCCTTTCGGGCTATCTCTTCTATCGTCCCGAGGGTTTCCGCCTGCGGCATAAGCTGCACTCGTGGCTGCGCGGAGTGCTCATGCCTTATTTTATCTTCACGAGTGCCCTGGCGCTTCCCAAGGCTTGGCTCCATGGTGACGGCGGATCGCTGTCAGACCTGCTGCTGACCATCCTCACGGGCCAAGGATCATGGTTTATTGCCTCCTTGGCCGTCGCCGAGCTCCTCTTTTGTCTCCTCCTGTGGCTGTCGCGTGTGCGTTGGCGCTGGCTGGCCGGAGCAGGGCTTTTCGCCGTAGCCCTGGCCTATGGCTTCGGTACGCGTCGTCTGGCTTTTGAGGCCAACTGGTGGCACGTGAATGAAGCCGTCGTGGCCTTGCCCTCCCTTCTCCTGGGCTATATGGTCCATCGTTTCGATAGCCTCGGGACGCGCTGGCGCCTTGGCCTTTTCGCTCTGCTGTTGGTGCTCTCCTTGCCTGTCAATGTCCTTGTGGCGAGTTCTTCGTGGCCTTCTGTCTTGGTAGGCGCGCTCGTTCTTCCCCGCCTGTTTCTCGTCAAGAACGCGCTCTCCGTGCTCCTCCTCTATCTCCTCTTCACGATCTTGCAGCGCGACGGCGTGCGGTGGGTGGAGCAGATGCCTCGCTGGCTTGCCGCGATGGTGTCCTGGACAGGACGCCGATCCATCGTCTATTATTTCTTCAGTAGTGGCGTTCCCACAGCCCTTACCGCCGTCTTTTCCCGCCTCGGCTACACCTACCGTGGTTGCTATGCAGAAGTCCTGGTGGTCTTTCTTCTTAATCTTCTTCTCATCACCCTCGTCACATGGGCCATCTATCGCTACCTGCCGTGGACCACAGGCCGTAGGAAGCCGAACGGATAAGCATGGGAACGTGAGAAACCTAATGCCCCAAAGCTCCAAGGAAAGCCCAATGGACAAGGGGAAAGATGAAGGATCAGGGGAGGCCCAATGGACAAAGAAAACATGATGGACAAAGGAAACATGATGGGCAAAGGGAAATGATGGGCAAAAGGAATGCTGATGGACATGAAAAAACGTGTCCAGCCCAAGGCCGGACACGTTCCCATTAATCTCATTTAAACTATGTTGGAAGCCCGCTTGCCAGGTTTGTCCCAGTAGGCTTCCTTTGTTGGCTTTACGACTTCTGACTTAGATGTCGAGCAGATTGATAGCCACACGGAAGTAGCCCTTGTTGGCCTCCGGGTTCCACATCATCTGCGAGGTGATCGGGAGGTTGGCCTTGCCTACCTTGAGCTTGTAGGTGCAGCCCAGGCGCACGTCGTTCACACCAGCCGACTTGCCATAGAACGTGGCACCGTCGTTCTCGTCATAGTTGCTGAGGGCGAAGTTGCCACCCACGCTGGCATCCACCTTCCAATTGTCATCCTCATAGAAGGTGTAGGCAGCCTGCACGAAAGTAGAGTAGATGTTCTGCTTGTTGAGGTTGCCACGATCGCGGCCGGCCAGTACGGTAGCCCAGCTCAGTGAGAGCGGCAGACCATGCTGTGCGAAGTTGTAGCTGATGGCAGCGTCGAGGAAGTGGCCCGTCGTGCGAGCATCATAGTTGAAGTAGCGATACTGCTTGTCGTTGGCATAGATGCCGTCGGAGAAATTGTAGATGTCCCACACGGCTACGCTAAATCCACCGATGGTGTAGCTTGCGTAGATGTCGGCCTCCTTGTAGTCGCCGTCCACCTGCATACCACCCCATGCTCCGAGGCGGAAGTGGTTGTTGTTGTCGGAGATGGCAAACTCGTTGTTGAAGGTCAGGCCCTTGGAAACCTCGAGTCCGCGCCACAGGTGTGAGGTCTCGAGACCAGCATTGTAGTGGAGCTTCTGAGCATTGATCGTTGTCGGGAGGGCGAGTGCTGCCAGCACGAACATACCCTTAAATATAGACTTCATCATAATGTTTGCTTTTTTCTTTACGGTTGAATGATTTTCTTTGCTATGGGATTAGCAGAAGTGATACAGTGAGGCTACGAGGGCAGCGAGTACAGCACCAGCGATCGGGCCGAGTACAGGCACCCATGAGTAACCCCAGCCACTGTCTCTCTTGCCCTTCATGGGCAGGATGGCGTGGGCGATACGCGGTGAGAGGTCACGAGCGGGGTTCATGGCGTAGCCAGTCACACCACCGAGCGACATACCGATGGAGACGATGACCATCGTCACAGGCCATGCGCTACCAGCGCCGATGTTGACCACGTCGGCGCCATAGGTGCCCAAGCAGATGATCAGCAGCACGAGCACGAAGGTGCAGACCACCTCCTGGAGGAAGTTGAGCGGCTTGTTGTCGATGGCCGGCATGGTGCAGAACGTGCCGAGCTTGCCGTCAGGATCGTCCGTAGCATCGAAATGATCCTTATACATGATCCATACCAGAATGGCACCGACGAAACCGCCGATCATTTGGGCAACCGAGTAGGGCAACACATTCTCCCAAGGGAACAAGCCAGCGGCAGCCAATCCGATGGAGACGGCCGGATTGAGGTGAGCACCCGAGGCGTGGGCCACGAAGACACCCGCCATGACGGCGAGACCCCAGCCCAGCGTGATGACGATCCAGCCACCACCCTGGCCTTTACTCTTATTCAGTCCCATACAAGCGCAGACACCGTCGCCGAGGAGGACCAAGATCAGCGTACCCAAGAACTCGAGGGCGCAGTTGTAAAGCAATGTAGAATCCATAATTTCGTTTTTTTTGTGTAGTTGATAAATGTTGTTTTGTCAAATGATGCAAGAATACCGGCCCCCTCCCTTTGCTAACGATTCGTCGGGAGGGAGCCCGTATGTGTGAGTGTGGTTTACTTGCGGCTCAGCGTGCGCTGGATGGCATCCTTCCAGCCCTTCTTGGCCTCTTCTATCTCGGTCGTTTCGCCAGCCGGCTCAAAGGTGCGCTCCACCTGCCACTGCTTCTTCACCTCGTCGATGTTCTTCCAGAAGCCCACAGCGAGACCAGCGAGATAGGCAGCACCCAGGGCGGTGGTTTCCGTGATCTTCGGACGGATCACGTTAATACCCAGTAGGTTGGCCTGATACTGCATCAGCAGGTTGTTGCGGCTTGCACCACCATCTACCTTCAGCTCCGTGAGCGGGGCGTTGAGGTCGCGAGACATGGCCTGTGCGATGTCATAGGTCTGGAAAGCTATGCCGTCGAGGGCTGCACGGGCGATGTGAGCCGCCGTTGTGCCACGGGTGATACCCGTAATAGTGCCGCGGGCGTAGGCATCCCAATAGGGCGCAGCGAGACCCGTCAGAGCCGGGACAAAGCGGACACCACCGCTATCGGGTACGGTAGAAGCCAGCGCCTCCACGTCGGACGACTTCTGGATGATGCCAAGTCCGTCGCGCAGCCACTGCACGACCGAACCGCCGACATAGATAGATCCCTCCAGTGCGTAGTTCACCTGGTCGCCGATCTTCCAGGCCACAGTGGTGAGCAGGTTGTTCTTTGACACAATTGGCTTGTCGCCCGTGTTGAGCATGACGAAGCAGCCCGTGCCATAGGTGTTCTTGATGGCACCCGGCTCCAGACACATCTGTCCGAAGAGGGCCGCCTGCTGATCGCCAGCGATACCGGCGATGGGCACCTCGTGGGCGAAGATCGTGGTCTTGGTGTGGCCATAGACCTCAGAGCTTGACTTCACCTCCGGCATCATGGAAGCCGGAATGTCGAGCAACTTCAGCAGCTCCTCGTCCCACTTTAGGTCGTGGATGTTGAAGAGCATCGTGCGGCTGGCGTTGGTCACGTCCGTCACGTGCACCTGTCCGCGGGTCAGACGCCATACGAGCCAAGTGTCGATGTTGCCGAAGCGGAGCTTGCCCTTCTCGGCGCGCTCGCGTGCTCCGGGCACATTGTCGAGGATCCACTTGATCTTCGTGCCTGAGAAATAGGCGTCGATGATCAGACCTGTCTTCTCGCGAATTCTGTCCACCAATCCCTGTGCCTTGAGCTTGTCACAGTACTCAGCCGTGCGGCGGTCCTGCCATACGATGGCGTTGTAGATCGGCTCGTCGGTGTCGATGTCCCAGACCACGGTGGTCTCGCGCTGGTTGGTGATACCGATGGCGGCGATGTCCTTGCCGTTGATGTCGATGGCCGAGATGGCCTCGGCAATGACGGCAGCCTCAGACGACCAGATCTCGTTGGGGTTGTGCTCCACCCATCCCGGCTGCGGGAAATGCTGTGTGAACTCCTTCTGAGCTACGGAGCAGATCTGACCGTTGTGGTCGAAGACGATGGCGCGAGAACTGGTTGTTCCCTGGTCAAGTGCCAAAATGTAATTTCCCATAATCAATGTACTTTAGTTATTTGTGTAATTGTAAAAAGCTCTATTCTAGAGGGCAACTTTTATGCCTTGTTGAGACGTCGCGTCTCTTCCACATCGAGTGCCTCGGCGATGGTGGAGATGGGATTCTTCACCTTTCTCGAGGTTGACATTTCGATCTGCCACTTGCAGGTCTCGCAGTCGGTCGATACGAAGTCGGGCTTCAGTTCCTCTATCTGCTTGAAGAGCGGCGCTCCGATAGCCTGACTTCTCTTGTAGTTCTCCTTCTTGAATCCGTAGGTGCCCGAGATGCCGCAGCAGTTGCTGTCGAGCAGCGTCAGTTCCACGCCCGGGATCATGCGCAGCAGTTCGGTGGAGTAGATTGCCCAGCCCATGCGCTCCATGTGGCAAGCCGTGTGGTACGCCAACTTCTGGTGGAAGTCCTTGCGGAAGGCCAGTTTGATCTTGCCCGACTCCACCATGCGGTAGAGCCACCTGGTGGCCAGCGAGAGATGCGGCGCCACGTCGTCGTTGTCAATCTTCAGCAAGTGCTTATACTCGTCGCGCATCGTGAATGTACAGGTCGAGCTGGTCGTGAGCACGTCGTCGCCCGCGGCGATGGCTTTGCGCATGGAAGACATGTTGAGTTCTCCCTGCTTCTTGGCCTGGTCGCTCAGTCCGTTGGCTATGAGCGCCACACCGCAGCACTTCTCCTTCTCCAGCAGGCGCACGCCGTAGCCACAGGCGTTGAGGATCTTCAGCAGATCTTTCGACAGCTGCGGGAAGTTGTAGTTGGCGTAGCATCCGTGGAAGTAGGCCACGTGCTTCTTGTATGCCTCCTGCTCTGCCGCGTGCTTCTTGTACCACTGCTCGAAGGTTTGGAACGAGTAGGACGGGAAGGTGCGGTGCTTGTCGATTTTCAGCACGCTATCCATGACCGCCTTCACCGGCTTCAGTCCCAGGGCAAAGTTGGTGATGGGTGCGAAGTTGTGGGCCAGCGTTCCGACGAAGTCCGTGTTGGCCAGCATGCGGTCACGCAGCGACGGCTTGGCCGTGCTATATTTGATGCGCGCCTCCTGTATGAGGTCGGCTATCTTGACGTTCTCCGGGCAAGCCACCTCGCAGCGCTTGCAGTTGAGGCACAATTTCAGTTTCTCGTCGAAGAACTGTGCCCCCTTCAGACGGTAGCGCTCGTTGTCCGGACCCGACTGTTTCGGTCCGGGATAGTCTGGCTCCACCGCCGACACCGGGCAGTAAACCGTGCAAATAGAGCACTTCAAGCACTGCTCGAAGTTGTGTGTGCTCTTGCTTTCCTTCTGTATCTGTATGGATTTTGCTTCTGCCATGATATTTTTCTATTTACTAAGAATGTTGTGTGCGACCTCCAGGGCTGTGAGCATGGCCACACCCGTCGCGTCATCCAGTTTGATAGAGTTGTGTCCGCCGAGCACCGATCCTGCTGCGTAGAGGTTTTCGATGGTCTTTCCATCGATCGTCGCGTGGAGCTTCTCGTCAGTCTTCACGCCGAAGGTCATGTAGGGCTGTGCGTCGAAGACATAGTCGGCGTGCCAGTCGGCGCGGTTTTTCTCTGCCAGGACATCGAGTCCGAACACTGGCTCGTAGATGCCCTCGTAGTTGCTTCTCAGTCCGCGGCTCTGGAACGATCCGGAGCAGAGCACGTAGTGGTCGGCCAGTAGCAGTTCGTCGGCGAGGTTCTCCGTCTCGACGGAGGCCACCTTGGAGCCTACGATCTTGCCGTTCTTGACCGTGTCGCTGCGGAAGTAGCGGCCGCCGAGCTGCTGCAGGCGCTTGATCAGCTGCATTTGGATATGCGTGCCCGGCACCGAGGGCGGCATGGTCGCCACAAACTCAATGGGCTTGCGGACCAATTTGCGCAGGCGGGCGATGGTCTCGGCCTGCTGCGTCAGTCCCAGCACGGCGGGCAGCAGGATCACCTCTCCCGAGGCGTTGAGCGAGTTGATAGCCTCAGCCACCTCGGCGAGGTGCTCGTAGTCGCTCAGATACTTGGCGATGTTGGTGGCACGCAACTCACAAGGCGTGTGGCGGGCAAAGTCGAGCGTATCGGTGGCAAACTCCTTCAGTTCCACCTCCACCTTGAGTCGGCGCAGGTTGTCCACAAGAAACTCCGTGGGCAGGTCGAGGTAGCCACGGATGTTGGCCACCGTCACCTTCTTGTATGGCAGTTTGTCGGCCTCCTGGCTCGTCACCAGTCCTTCCATCGTGAGCCAGGCCGGCTTCGTCAGTCCGATGGGGGTCAAGCGGAAGTGGTTGGCCTTGGCCTCCCCCTTCATCTTCAGTCCAGCCTCGGCCAGCAGCTGTGCGGCCTCCGCGGCCCGTGCGGCCTTGTCGCCGACGCGATGGTAGGGGTGTGTGGCGGGCAGTTGCTCCATGGCCTCCAGCGGACTTGCGACGGTGTTACCCTCCGTGTCATAGCCCAAAAGGCTGATGGAACCCGAGTTGAAATGCAGGGTGCTCTGTCCTGCTCCGATGACGGCCACGCGCTGGCCGCCCTTTGCCAAGGCGATGCCGCAGGTCAGTCCCGACAGTCCGCCTCCTATAATGATTGTATCGTATCTCATCGTGCTACCTCCTTGTTGTTTCCGGCCACGCGGTTGATGCCGCAGAGGCCCTCGTAGATCATGGATGTGAGTTGTGCCTCGGCCAGCGTGTCGCCCCAGGCCACGGGCTGCATGCCCTTCCAGCGCTCGGCGATAAAGGACGCCAGGTCGCGCTGAGCCTCCTCGGCTTTCATCTTGGCCACGCGACAGAGCACGTTGGCTCCTCTGCAGGCGCAGAGCTCTCCCTGGCACGTTCCCATGCCCAGGCGGGTGCGGCGGCGGAGGTTGATGAGGTTGTGGACGTGCAGTTTCTCGGCGGCAAACTTCACCTCGCCGATCGTCACGTCCTCACACTCGCAGACCAGCGCGTCGTCGATGCTGTTGCCCGTCGGCACGTCCTTGGTCATCGTGCCGTGGCGTCCCTCAGCGGCGTAGAGGCTCACGGTCTGTGCGTTCTTGCTCGTCGTGTGCTCCGGCAGCGGCTCTTCGCTTCCGGGCAGCGGCGTGGTGGCCGTCTCGCACTTCTTGTCCACACCCAGCTTCTTGCAAGCCAAATCCGTAGCCACTTCGGCCATCATGCGGTAGGTCATCATCTTGCCACCCGTGATGGTGATGAATCCCTCCAAACCGTCTCGTGTAGCATGGTCAAGCAGCACGATGCCGCGGCTGATGGATCGGCCCGACGGGTCGTTGTCGGCTGCCACGAGGGGACGCACGCCGCAGTAGGCGCGGATCACGCGGGTGGAGGCGCAAGCGGGAGCCAGGTCGATGGCGCCGCGCTCCAGGATATCTACTTCCTCCTGTGTGATCTTGAGGTCGTCCACCGTCTCAAAGGGCACGCGGTCGCTCGTCGTTCCGATGACGCAGACCGTGTCGTCCGGCACGAGAATATCGGCGTTGGCCGGTTTGCGGCAGCGGTTGATCACCATGTTGTTGACGCGGTGGCCGAAGATGAGCAGTGTGCCCTTGGCCGGAAACATATTGACCGTGACGCCAGCGAGCTTGGCCACCTCGTGCCCCCAGATACCAGCAGCGTTGATGACCAGTCGGGCATGTACGTCCTGCTCCTCGCCGTTGCGGTTGTTGCGCAGATGTACACCCACCACGCGTCCGTTCTCGATCAGCAGGCTCAGCGCCTCGTGATACGTCAGCGTGTCGGCGCCATGACGGCGCGCGTCGATGATGTTGGCCGTAGTAAGGCGGAAGGGGTCTATCGAGGCGTCGGGCACGCGTACCGCACCAATCAGGTCGGGATTGACAGCGGGCTCGATGCGGCGCGCCTCCTCAGGGGAGATGACGTCTGCGCGGATGCCCGCCTTGCGGCAAGACTCTACGAAAGTGGCCTGATAGTTGAGGTCGTCCTCAGGCAGTGTGATAAAGAGACCGTCGGTCTCATCGACGCAGTGGCGCGCTATCTTGCGCAGCGTCATGTTTTCCTGAATACATTCCTTGGCCGACTCGCCATCGGTCACGGCGTAGCGTGCGCCGCTATGCAGCAGACCGTGGTTGCGTCCTGTGGCTCCATTGGTGAAGTCATACTTCTCGACGAGCAGCACGCGCAGGCCTCGCATCGCGCAGTCTCGTGCTGTGCCGGCTCCTGTTATGCCGCCGCCGATGATGATGACATCATACTCTTGTTTCTTGTTTCTATCCATTGTCGTGTGGTTTAGGTCTCCTAAACTCCTTGTTTTTGTTGTATTCTAATGTTGGTTCATGCAGGTCTTGTGGTTTGATTCGGCAGATTCTTGCATGATTGCAGTCTCTTTCTTATCGAAACCCAACCTTCGTTTTTGCAGTACAAAGTTAGGAATATTTTCCAAAACGGCCCAAATAAATTAACTACAATTAACAAAAAGGTTTCGATTTATCTTTGCTTTGCTTCCGTTTCAACGATTGTTCGAAATCGACAAGTGTAAACTGTGGAATGTATGTTTTGGTGTTTTCTTGCCCCGTAATGCGCATTTGTATGCGAAAACCACCTGTTTTGGCTGACATTTTGTAAAGTTGTCGCTTTCTTTTTGGAAATAACACATAAATGAAATTATTTTCTCTATAATTGTTATAAACACGCCTTTTTGGCGATGAAAACACAAAATATAGAAGAAATGAGACGCTTCGCCGAGCCATGAGTAGCTCCGGGCTTGGCGGCTGCTGCCCATGGCGGGTGGCGAAACGTCTCTTGGGTCTTGTTTTGACGACTACAAAATCCTTAACGGCATGATGACATTACGGCATGATGACATTACGGCATGACGGCCCTTATGCTATGACGACGTTCGTCGTCAGTTTTCTATAGACTCCCTTGTCTATCCTTTCGACCAAGCCCTGTCGCTCCCATCGGCAGAGCATGGAGATGACCCTGGCCCGGGCCACGTCAAATCCTCTTGTGCTGACCGTGGTACAGTAGGCATCCTCCGTGTTGAAGTGTTCGCCCAGTTGCTCAAAGATGGTGTCGTTTTTGGTTTTGCGGCTGCGCAGTTTTGCCTTCGGTGCATAGGCAGCCGATCGAAACGCCATCTCGATGCGCTCTTTGAAGAAGTACATCGCGTTGTCGATCATGTAGTCGGCCAGCACGTCAAAGGCTGCGAGCATCTGCGGCGTCTGCTGGCGCAGGATCAGCTTCTGCCACAGCGTGGGGTCGCCCTTGAGCCGCGTCTCCGCCCCCTGCATTCCGTAG
>OHJB01000388.1_pt1 | contig 23625 bp, 27 predicted proteins | sample 1568431 | NCBI WGS metagenome assembly OHJB01 (sample SAMEA3879594, study PRJEB24766) | human gut metagenome | biome: human-associated habitat; feature: feces | place: USA | collected 1985/1987 | reverse complement strand
AAACTCAAAGGTGTGTTATTGCTGAATAGTTACCACAAATGGTTGAAATATTAAAAGATCACAAATTGATTGAGAAACTGATGGAAAGTTATCCTAATCATATTAATGGAGCACCTGTATTCTTGGAACCATAATTGCATTTCTTAAACATAAATAAAGTTATTTCTCATCATGGCAAATGACAACAAACAAAACACACAGAAACCGTCCCCACAGCAACAAAACTCCAAACCGGAGCAACAGGGACAAAATACTCGTTCAAAAGGACCGTCAGGAAGTCCAGCAATCAAAAGATGATCCTTTTCTAAAGAGGAAACAAGAGTTGCTTGACGAGACTCAGGAATTCATGTACAATCAATCAAGTAAATTTTCAACAGTGTCAAGGAACTTAATTCTTGGCATTGTAGGAACTATCTGGATTCTTACATATTCAGATGGTAAGCTTGATATTCCAAACGGCTGGTTGTTGTGGAGTTTGCTATTAGCAATATTTTTCTTGTTAGTCGATCTGATTCACTATTTTTGGGACACTATGAGCTATCATGACGAACTATATAAACTAGATGAATATAAGAGTCAAGACGAAATTGATCATATACATGAACCTAAAATGGATTCTATCAACAAGAGAAGCCATAAATTCATTGTATTCAAGTTTTGTATGCTCCTTATAACCTCCATATTATTTCTAGTTGGAATTATCGTAAAGTCATCTTTAATATAGCTATTCATCTTCTATAGATTGACGACAGAACATAGTAACCCACTGATATTTAGCAGAACTGTCAAACATCAGTGGGTTTATTATTCCCAAATTGTGTACTATCAGCCATGATGGGAACAACAGATGATTAAAACCAGTGGTAGTGTTTGCCGATGGAAAGGATGATAACACTACCAACAATGACGATGCCCATACCGAAGAAAAACCAGACAAGAGTCTCTCTCCACCTCCTGCTCGATGTCGTTTACAATGTCTCAAAGTCAGGTTTTCCTTCTCTGTTCTTGCTTCTCTTGAAGCATAGCTATTGTTGTTTATCTGTGGAAACCACGATATCGTGGCTTTGGCTTGCACATGAAGTGTGTCATCTGGACGCAGCGGTGTGCAACCTTCCAGCCATCTTCATCATCCTTCTTGTCACAGCCAGATTCAAGAGATGAGCCACCACCGCCACACGATTTAGACATAACGGTTGCTGCATCTTTGTTATCAGCAAACATCAACATGGTAACATAAGCAACAGCCTCAATCATTGCTATATCATTGATCTATTAGCGCATATATGTGGCAATCAATATCTTCTCAACTGCGCATTATCATACGCCAAGAATATTGTCAGGAACACAGACACAGCAAGGAGGCAAGCCATGCAGATAACCAGGAACTGGCGGAAGTGCTCGCTTCGATACATCCTCTTTATCCAATACCATGGATACGACATGAAAATAAATCGTGGCAAGGCTTTCATGGTTTGCGGTATGGGTGGCTGCTCTATTGCCTTGGACTCCTTCGCTTGCATAAGTACCATCATTGCTGTATACCGTTTTTCCGTCAGTTGGATATTGCGATTAAGAGTCTCTGCATTTTTGTTGCAGTTGGCAGTGACGATGTTATACATATTGGCAAGTTCCGTAAAGGAACCAACAATCTTATCCACATACTTCTCATCATCATAAAGGCGAGACTGCAAGGCCACATCTACGGCTTGAGATATAAGCTCAGTTAAGTTGTCATCATCAAGCTTTTGTGATGGCGTTGATGTTTCTAGGTTATTACGTTGCAGTTCTTCCGCAATTCTTTGTGGCAATGCTTGAATATCAGCACGGAGATTGCTGAGGTTTGCTGCGATGATATCTTCTTTCATTATCTTCTGCGTTTTGAAGGTTTATACTTTGTTTGCTGTTGAAGTTTCCACTTGTCCTTATCCTCATCTTTGTCACGCCAACCTTGACTATTGGTAAGACCACTGCCGCATTCCGTAGTCTGGACATGAGGCTGAAAGATCAATTCTTCCAATGCCTGACCGAAGAATACACATAAGTTGGAATAGCAGAGAGACGAGTCTAAACGAGAGCCAGCACTATGCGTTTCGTCTAAGGAGAATGACAATCCTACGACTTTACCTGTCAACTTATTGGATGTCGTCTGCATCCCTATATGCCGTTTGGATAGTTCGGCAATGAAACTTTCCCAGTTATCAGACGCTTGTCGTGCATCCAAAACTGCAGTTTTGAGCTGTGCTTTCTTCATTTGCTGCGGACGCAAGCGATTCAAGTTCTGTTCTTTACTGTTCTTTCGAGCGATGTACAGACCATATTCCTCTGTCAAAGCTCTACAGATGCGAGCACTGCGATAACGCTCATTTCTATCAGAGAGAACATTTCCGTCATTGTCTACAATGTTATAAACAATGTGACAATGTGGATGCTTGGTGTCGTGATGGCGGGCTATGATAAACTGCGTATTGACGATTCCCATACGCTTCAACCATTCCTTTGCAATCTCTGCCATAAGAGCGTCACCCTCTTCATTGTCAGGAAAACGCTCTGCGTCTCGCGGAGAAAACGAGAGTGCTATATGCTTTACTGGTTTCTTGCGATTGGGACGCATGGCAGCTTGAACATAAAAGCTGTCAGCAATAGTCTTGTTGTCCGTTATGCATACCCCTTCGTGAGCCAACAGATTGGCTCGCTTGGTTTGGCTCTTGTCATTATGGGCATAGTTGACGAGGCCGCCAAAGTCTACCCTGTTCATTATCTTAGCTATCATGACGCATAGGCTTTACTTGATTAATAATATTGCTGATTGCAGCAATGATATGCAGGCATTGCTCCTTTACGGCATCAAAACCGTCAATGTGTATCTGGTGTGCAATCTGATTTACATTGTTTGCAGTACCCGACAAATCACGAATCTGCTTTACCAATTCAGGAGAAATCGTTTCTCTTATATGGTTGTCCATTGCTGCCTGATGGCAATACTCGCTGACGGACAATCCTGCTTTTGATGCCTTGGATTGAATGTAGATGAAATCATTCTCACAAAACATTATCCGCACTAACTTCGTGCGCTTCTGATAATCAGCCAACTTGGGGCGACCACCTCTGTTTTCTTTTACTTTTGTCATTGTCTCATATTCAATAAAGGTATGATGTGTTGGTGATTTTTTAGAGTGGAAAGTACGTCATGTCATCCATTGCAAATCGGAGTTTTGCCTTGATGGCATGAAGCTACAGTTTTAGTGACACTAAAACACAAACTTGCCACTCTAAAAATCACCCTTCTTTCTTTTGATAAATTCCCTGTTCCACTCGGCATAGCCGACGCTCCTTTATGAACACATCTATCCACTTTGAAGCTGTGCTTCGATTCTCGTTTTGTGCTTCAATAAGAGCATCGTAGTCCTTTTTGGTGATTGTATTGGGCAGTAACTCGAAGAAAGCGTTACGTCTTGAAGCCACACTTTTTTCTTGCAGGTCTGGAACCGAGCGCCTCTGGGCTCTCATCAGTTTTCGGTAGATGAAAACCGAATGGGCAAGTAACGTGTCGCAGATACTCATCGCAGTACGGAAATCCTCTTCTTGACAGAAAAGAGGAACTGAACAGTCTGGAGCATGAGGAAGTTTGAACATTTCCGTTTCAAATGTCCTCACGGCTGTCAATACCATCATGATGCGATAAGCTATCAATCCCATACGGCGAACGATGCCTTGCATACCATTACCCACTTCGTCACAGCATTCATCGTTGGTACTCTCATAGTGTTTCAAGAACTGCATTTGTAAGTGTTCTGGAATATAGAACGTGTAGTTGCCTTCCCGCATGAAAGATTCACGCAAATGAAGAAAACGCTCTCCCAACAACTTGAATTTTGCATTCTTTGATTGTGATACATCGCTTGTGGCAAACACATTGCGAAAGCCTCTCTTGAATGGAATGAAGTAGAACGCAAATCTGCTGAACAAGCCATCCTCAGCTGTCGGCGTGAGACGACATACCTGTTCTGGCGTACCAGCCAAGACTACGGATATGCGTGGATTGTCAACATCGTAGAACTCTCTGTCCTTGGCGCGGTTTGCCCCTAATGGTTCATGATGATATGCCTTCCGCAATACATCCGAATAGTTGCCAAAGTCCGATTTCAAAGTTTGGCTTAATGTGTCTCCTTCGGTTTCAAACAGAATCACGATGCCATCATTTTCCTTTGCAATACGTTTGAATGCACTTGCGCTGCTGTTGGCTGGCACTATGAGCGTCTTTATAGGAGGCTGTTCTGGCATTTGAGCATTTTCCGATTTCTTCCCCTTGGTATATTCCGCCATGTCTGCCTTATATTGCGCATCAAGAGTTTTCGTCAATTCATGGAGTTGCCGATTGATGGGTGTTATCAACTCCCGGCACAAAGTCAATGCCCCTTTGCCCATACCAGCCTCTGCCGTCACGAAAAGGTAAAGGTTAGGATAAACGACCCGCTCATCATAAACTCCACAGAAATTAGGGAAACATACAGAGAGTGTTGCAATGGATCCAATCAATATTGTTCCTCTGTCGTCTGCAGAAATGGCATTGTCAACAACTTCCTTCAAGAACACTGGCAATTGTTCATACACATCTTCAGGAAATGCAGGCAATTCACACTCGTCTTTTACCCATTTTCCCGTTTCTCCATTTTGGAGATTTGGATAAATGGATATTTGGCTACCTTTCAGTGAAACGCCCACTTGTTCTGCCATGTAGAAGAATGTGGCTATGGTGATACCTTGCTGTTTGCCTTGCAGACAATATGTATATTGCTTGTCAGCTCTTGCATATTGATAGTCGTGATGAAGTTTGCTGAGCCTATGGAAATATGTCCTACGGCTTTCCCCACAACCATCAGCAATAGCAAAACCCAAATTCACCCAATCATTATAAGATGGGGCAATGTCTATGTGCAGACTTTCAATTTCACAGACCACTCGGTTGATATCTTCTTCCACATCGCTATATACGATGGATGAAGTCTGCTTTTCCACATCGTTCAGCTTGCTTGGCAATGCTTCAGAATGGACATTCTCCCATACTTGGGCGGAAAATATTTTCTTTGACATGTTCTTCGTATTTGGGATTAATAAAAACATCAGGATCATAAGGCAGAAAGCAGGAACGAGCAACATCGCTTCCTGACATATCCACATTTGGATAACCTGCATGTGCAAGATAATTGGCTATAGCCCTAAAGAAACGTGAGTGTTCCATACCTTGCAAATCAACAGCAATTATCCATTTCAAGCCATCACCAGACGGACTGACAAACATGAGTTCGGTCTCAAAATACTCATCGGCAAGCAATCGTTGCTTCAAGCCTATGAGATCTGGCACATGGTCAAAGTCAATACACATCAAACCGGAATGCATCAGCAAATCATCTTCTCTACGTTTTCTGAACAAACCAGAAAAGGTGCAATAGTCAAAATGCGTTGCTTTATAGCGCTTGGCTTCAGCCTTATTAGTGAGATTGCGCAAGGCAGCAGTCGGCAGCATGGCATAATGCCCAACGATATAACGATAGATGTCAATGATACCGACTGATCGCAATGGTTCGGTATTTAGGATAGGCTTGCGGAAGAACGAGAACTGATAGACGTCTGTTATCTCCATACCCCACCCTTGCCTTTCTTTGAGTTGATGAATTCCTCAGCCTCACGCATCAAATCATTCTCCGACTTGCACGACTTACTCTTTAACCACTCGTCTATTTCTGATTGCAGAAAAGCCAAAGCCTTGTTTATCTTATGTACAGGTATCTGTTTGGCAGAAACCCATCCATAGACAGTCTGCTTGGCTGGATGTGAAGGCAGATAAGCGCAAAGTTCATCCATATCCATCCATTTGGGCTTGTTGTTCTCTTGCTTAGTTTGCAAGACATTTACAGTTCTCTTCAGTTCTTCAACTGATTTGATAAGGTAGGACAATGCTCCCGGCATCTCCTCCAACGATTTTACTTCTATTTCCATGATTAGAATCTTTTTGAATTGTGCCGCAAAGATATCCGGTTGTTTATTGGTGCAAAACAAGTGGAACAGCCCCACACAATTAGCACCTGTCATAGCCCCTGATTTGCCCTAATGTTTTAGATTTTGTTAAGACAGATGCTTATGCTTAGTTATGTAGAAATCATTGTCTGAGCAAGAATTTCACTCAGGAATACATGGAAATAGTTCAGCAATAAGAAAACGGATGTTTAGGAATGAAAAATCCCCTCATTTGTATGGTGGCAAATGAGGGGAATGCGGTGGAAATAGAATAAACGATGAGTATAACTCATTGACTATCAAAGGTGGCAATCGCCACCAAGCGTAAAATCTATATTATTGGTTGCTGACTCTGTAAATTGTCAATATGTATGGTGTTGGCAGCCTTTTCCTTTGCTGAGTCAACGATGTGGGAGTATATTTGGGTGGTCTTGACATTGGTATGTCCAAGCATCGACTTGATTTGTATAGATGTCCGTGCCAAGTTCCAACTGGAGCGTTGCATACGAATGTCGGGAGACATGCACAATTTAAGCAAAAGCAACGGAAAGTGAAGATGAGAGAAATGAACTGCAAGTGGTTGAGAATGAGCAATATTTCATAATTCTGCCAATTGGCTGCAAAGCAAAGCCGAGCAGGATATTGAGTTATTTCAGTTACCAAACCGTTAGCGGTCAGTTACCGAAACCGACACTGCTAACGAGGTGAAAAACAAATAGTTTGTCACCAGTGCTTGTTGCACTGTTCTGCACAACTTTCAATGACGGAGAATGCTTACTGATTGATTATTTTTGCAAACTAAAAAAGTAAGCAGATGAAAGTTGAAAAATTCAAGGTGTTGCTCTACCTCAAAAAGAGCGGATTGGACAAGAACGGTAAGGCTCCCATCATGGGACGCATCACCCTCAACCGAACAATGGCGCAGTTCGGTTGCAAATTGTCATGTACGCCAAAGTTATGGAATCCACGTGAGAGCAGACTTGACGGCAAGAGCAAGGAGGCTGTGGAAGTGAACGCCAAGATTGACAAGCTGTTGCTGGCAATAAACTCAGCCTACGAGTCACTTGTGGAGCGCAAGACGGATTTTGACGCAAAGGCGATAAAGGATCTTTTTCAATGCAGTGCAGACACTCAGATGACCTTGTTGAAGCAGCTTGACGCCATCATTGCGGACATTGAGTCAAGAATCGGCATCGACTACAAGAAAGGCACGCTTCCAAACTACCAGTACACTCGCCTGACATTGGTATTGTTCGTCAAGAAGCGTTATGGAACTGACGATGTGGCATTCGGTGAGCTTGACGAGCAGTTTATCCGGGAGTACATGGACTTTTGCTTGGACGAGAGAGGTCTTGCACTTGATACAGTCCGCCACTATCTCGCCATCTTGAAGAAGACCTGCCGAATAGCTTTCAAGGCTGGACACTCCGAGCGTTATCATTTCATGCACTTCAAGCTACCTCAAAAGAAAGAGAATCCACCAAAGGCATTGACACGTGAGGACTTCCTGAAAATTCGTGACCTCGAAATACCAGAGCGAAGAAAATCGTTGGCTTTGACCCGTGACCTTTTTCTTTTCGCCTGCTATACAGGCACGGCTTATGCCGATACGGTTTCCATCACGGAAGAAAACCTCTTTCGTGATGAGGAGGGCAGCCTTTGGCTGAAATACCATAGAAAGAAGAACAAGATGCTTGCACGTGTGAAGTTACTGCCAGAGGCGCTTGCCATGTTGGAGAAATACAAAGACCCGACAAGACCTACTCTTTTACCGCCACAGGAATTTCGAGTGCTGAGAGGTAACATGAAAAGTCTCCGAGTACTATCTGGCATAAGTATGGATTTGGTCTATCATGTTGGACGGCACAGTTTCGCATCGCTCGTTACGCTCGAAGAAGGTGTTCCGATAGAGACTATCAGCAGAATGCTTGGTCACAACAACATTCAGACCACGCAAATCTATGCACGTGTCACCCCGAAAAAGCTATTTGAGGATATGGATAAGTTCATCGAAGCCAACAAAGACTTCAGATTTGTCCTGTAATGTTTTCACAAAATAAGAAAGGAACATAACAATGAGAAGTACATACAAGCAGTTTTATTATATCAACCGTGGCAGAGTAAAGGCAGACGGAACCACATCTATATTTTGCCGTATCACGATTGACGGCAAAGTGTCAGCCATAGCAACTGGTCTTTACTGTGCTCCCGAAGAATGGGACACGAAAAAAGGTGAAGCCAAGAATGCAAGAGTGAACGGACAACTGCAAGCGTTCAGACTAAGAATTGACGAAGCCTACGAGCAGGCAACAAAGGAAAAGGGCATCGTTACCGCCGAGATACTGAAGAATGTTATTGTTGATGCAAATACTATCCCGATGACATTGCTTGCCACTGGCGAGGAGGAGCGTGAACGCCTTAGGCTGCGCTCCATCCGTATTAACTCAACATCTTCTTATCGCCAATCTAAGACATCGCAGCTCAACTTGCGAGAGTTCATCGGGTTACGAGGAATGAATGACATTGCATTTGAAGATCTGACTGAGGAATTTGGCAAATCTTATAAGTTGTTCTTGATTGGCAAAGGGTATAGTGCATCCAATACGAACCATAATCTTTGTTGGCTGCAACGCTTGGTTTATATCGCTGTTGACAGAGGTCTGCTGAAATTCAATCCATTGGAAGATGTCGGATATGAAAAGAAAGGCTCACCAAAGCGTAGACATATATCCAGAAATGACTTGCTGCTCATTATGGAGACTCCTATGGAGGATAAGGCTTTGGAGTTGGCACGCAGAATGTTTGTTTTCTCCAGCCTTACAGGTTTGGCTTATGCCGATTTACGTAACCTGTATCCACACCATATCGGGATGACGGCAGACGGTAGAAAATACATCCGTGAGAAAAGAGCAAAGACCAACAACGAAGCGTTCATTCCCTTGCATCCGATAGCTGAACAAATAATGTCGCTATACAATACAGCGGATGATAGCAAACCTGTTTTCCCTCTTTCTTCACGTGATTCCATGTGGTTTGAATTTCATTCACTCGGTGTGGCTTTGGGTATAAATGAGAACCTTACCGCACACGTTGCAAGACATACATTCGGAGTAAACATGGTTACTTCGGGCATATCAATGGAAAGCGTTGCCAAGATGATGGGACATTCCAATCTGCGAAGCACCCAAATCTATGCCGTTATCACCGATAACAAGATTTCCATAGACATGGACAAACTGATGCAACGCAGAAAAACAAAAGAAACTGACCAAAAGAGAAATAAGGAGGACGAGAAATGAACAGAGGAGTTATAACAATCAGCGAGAGCGGAACGGTATCCATGCCAACCGATACTGTATGGATGACCATGCAGGAGATTGCCGACATGTATAATGTGTTCGGCTGCTATGTGCGCAAGGCTGTCAAGGCTGTATTCAAGGACGGCATTCTGAAAGAGCAGGGTGTACGCCGTCATGTCAGGAAGAACGACCGCATCAGCTATGATGTGTATAGCCTTGAACTCGTCATTGCGGTAGCCTTTCGTATTGACAGCATTGAGAGCCGAGCCTTCCGGGAGTTCATCATGCAGTCCGTCATCGGCAGACAGACAAGCCGCACTAAACTGGTCTGTATCTTTACAGAGAACGCAATGGCATAAATCTGCCATAAAGCAACGTTCCTTGGAGGCTTTGCGCCTCCAGCCACTTGGGCGAACCACCGCAGTGTGTTTTAGCATGGTATTAGATTTATACAGACCATACGGAGAACACCCGGCAAACACGACCAACTCGGTATAGCCAATAAAACGAGGCGACAACCTATAACAACCACACTCGGTAAGTTATACGTTGTCGCCTTGTTCATTTCACCCCACTCATCAAGGACATGCATTTCTCCTACAAGCCCTTCATCCGGTACGCCTCACGATAGTTAGCCATCAGAATCTTCTGAATGTCGGACTCGCGGTAGAGAATCTTTCCGCCAAGCTGGATATACGGGATGACACCGTTGTTTCGGTAGTCCTGCAGGGTTCTTCGGCTCAGTTGCAGCCTGGCGCAAAGCTCCTTGTCCGTCATGAACCGCTCACCGTCAAGCATGAGGCGGTAGTTCATCACGGCACGTTCAAAATTGTCAACCATTCGGTTGAGGTGGTTCACGATGTGGTTCATCCACTCGCTGTTTCTTGTCATTACTTCATTGCTCATAGTTGTCTCGTTTTATTGTTGATACTTACGTTACTCGGTTTACTTGCTGCATTGGATTAAGTGGCTGTTGTATATTGACAGCCTATCCTGTGCGCTTGCGAAAGCGCATGTCCTTTTTCCTGTCCTCCACTACTGCTACGATAGCCATCACGTCCTCCGGCTTGTAGTAGGTCTTGTGGCTGATTTGCGTATAAGCCAAAGTTCCGTTGTCCCGAAGCGTCTGCACTGTCCGTGGGCAGATGTTGAGCGTCTGACACACGTCCTGCGTGTCGAGCCACTTGTTCATGGTCTTGTCCTCACTGCGCTCACGGATTCTGTCCATGCGCTTCACGAAGTTCTCCAACTGGGCATCAAGATAGTTGAATGCCTCTTCCTCGAATACGATGAATCCCATACTTTTCTTTTTTCTAAGTTAATACTATGTTGTATGTCGCAAAGCTCCACGCATATGCAGTGCTCCACGTTTGTGAGTGCAAAGATAAGGCACGGCAATCTAAAAACAAGCGTTTTCAATTTCTGTGGCAGTATGTTGCCGGGGTTTGCCGACTTCAACGCCAAAAGCAACAAGAAAAACTTGCACGACTGCAACGAATACATGAACAATGATGAGTTGAGAAATACGTTGAAGTTCTCACAACTATCTCGGTATGCAAATAAGCAAGCCACAACTAAATTGCCACGTTACACCCAATCAGTTGCATGGCTGCACTCAGTACACTTACTTTGCACCCGACAATCGGTCAATGGTGCAAACCGTGACCACTATACTAACAAATAAAACAGCATAAGCTATGGCAAGAACAAAAGATGTAGTCTTGGCTCCTGAGCAAAAGGAGCTGGTGGAAAAAGAGTATTTGGATTTTGTTAAACCATCTACGTATGGCAACAAAGCCAATCCAAGTAGTTGTAATTCTCTCTATGATGATGTAGAGAACCCAGAGTTGAGAGCAATTGCAGAGAAAGTTGCTGCAACAACTCCCTATAGAGAGGAAACAACAACGAACGAGGCTCAATCGCCACCGAATCCGCAGAAGCGCATCAGTGGCAAGCAGCGCAAGGCGACATTAGAGGAGTATCAGCAGACCTTCCTCCAAGTTCCAAGGATTGACGACCGCAAGCCAGTCTTCGTCAGTTCCGATGTACGAGACCGTCTTGATCGTGTCGTCCGCATCCTCGGAGGGAGACGCATGAGCGTATCGGGCATCATCGAGAACATCGTGCGCCACCACCTAAGCCTTTATGAAGAGGACTTCGAGGCTTGGCGCAAATTGTGAGAATTAAGGTCTGCGACCTTGGGCGTGGATAGCTGAAAGGCAGTAGTTCCAACTAACGTGTTCTGAGAGGGAGCGAGGTTATGTTTTGGGAATCCCAAAACGCCTCGCTCCACAATGAGGGCGGAGGAATTTTGCTCCCGACGGTCGCAGAAAATGAGTGTACCAACTGTAAACAGTATATCGAATGACAAACATACAGGAACAGAGCAAGAAGGGCGGAAGGCCGCCCACAGGCAGGGTTCGCAAGCTGTCGAAGTCTGTCACGGTGAAGTTTTCGAAGCCAAGCTACGAGGCACTGAGACTGAGGGCGAGAAAAGCCAACCGCAAGTTGGCGGAGTACATCCGTGAGTCCGCCTTGAACGGCGAGGTGGTCAGCGGACACAACGCTGAAGCGGTAGCCATGGCCAAGAACCTCATAGGCATGGCGAACAACCTCAACCAACTTACTAAGCTGTCGCATCAGAGAGGATTTCATGAGACTCATGTGTATGTGATGGACTTGTTGAGGAAGTTGAAAGCCATCCTTTGCGAGTACAGGCAAGCGTCCCAAATCTCGAAATCAAACGCAGGCAGGAAGGATACAACGACATGATAGGCAAGCTAAAGAAAGGGTGCTCATTTGGCGGTTGCATCCGCTATGTGACGGGCAAGGATGAGGCGAAAATCCTTGCCTCGGATGGTGTGTTACTCGGTACAAATGCTGAGATGGCGCAAAGTTTTGAGCTACAAAGGCAACTAAATCCAAAGATTAAGAAGCCTGTGGGACACATCGCCTTGAGCTTCAAGCCCGAGGACAAGCCTCGTTTGACGGATGAACTCATGGCTAAGATAGCCCTTGAATACATGCAGATGATGGGCATCACTGATACCCAATTCATCATCGTAAGGCATCACAACACGGACAATCCACATTGCCATATTGTGTACAACCGCATCAATAACGAGGGCAAGCTCATATCAGACAGGAATGATTACAGGCGTAATGAGCAAGTTACCAAGGCTCTAAAATCCAAATATGGACTGACTTATGGAACGGATAAGAGCAAGACGAACACTCACAAATTACGCAATGCGGAACGTGCCAAATACGAGATCCACAATGCCGTCAATGATGCTTTGAAAGTCGCAGATAGCTGGCAAAAGTTCAAGAGTGAGCTTGAAAAACGAGGTGTTCACCTGGAGCTTGTCTATAAAGACAAGGAGCGGAGCAAGGTTCAAGGCATCCGTTTTTGTAAGGATGGATATAGCTTCAAGGGTACGCAGATTAGCCGAGACTATAGCTTTGGCAAACTGAATGCAAGATTTGAGGGAACGGAGAACCTTTTATCAGCAAGAGCCAGCTCTGCTCAGCAATATGAGCAGGGCTGTCGCAAGAATGAGCAGGTGCCATCCATATCGGAGAGCAGCCAGGACCCTTGGGACGGTATTTCTTCCATCGGGCTTTTTGCTCCAGCCAATGCTCAGACCTTTGAGACATTCCCTGAGGATGAATCAGTCAAGAAGAAAAAAAAAGAAACGCAGAAGAGGCTTTAGCCTTTGATGCAAGTTACAAACCATTCAAACAACAAAAGAAATATGAAAGAAGAACTATTGGAAGCCATCTACGGCACAGTTGAGAGATTGGAGCAGAAAGTCGATGAGCTTTCTGCCTCCACAAAGAACGCAGGAGCAGAAACCGTTCCTGCAAGTAATGACATAACCAAGTTGGATAAGTCAATCAATGCGATGTTTATCAAAGAAGAGGAAGTCAGAGGTAAAATATCCAAATTAAGAGATGCCATTGTCGTTTTTGCTGACCTTATCAAGGTTGAACTTGGCAAAAATGAGCAGCGAAGCAAGTTCTTGGTTGATGCAGTCAAGCAGATGAGACAAGGGAATGATGTTTTCTCGAAGGTATTGCAGGACAAACTTGAAGTGTTGAACAATTCACCCCAAAAGAAGGTTGTAACCCATCGCTTCGAGCCAACCTCGAAGAAAGTTCTTCTTTTCATTGGAGGCTTGGCTCTATCCCTTGTCCTCTCCATTTGGAGCAATCTCACCCAATGGCGAGAGCACCAAAATTGGGAGGAGGCAGACTTGAAGTATCGGGCATTGAAGATGGTGCTTCCATCTGACGACCCGAACATTCGCTACATCGAAAAACATTTTTCTGTTTGCCGAGATGAGAAAGTTATAGATGATGTAAGAAATCGTGTTGCTGCCTACGAGGATTCTATTCGCCATCATCATGAAATGGTTGAAATGGCTACTTATAAAGATAGTATAGCCAATAAGCTTTTGCAAGAATCAAATCGCATAAAACGTGCTATGAAAAGCTCAAAATAAAGTTTTTGGAAACTAACTAAACTAAATGAGAGGGAAATAAACTTAATACATTCCCCTCTCATTTATTTAGTGTAAACTTGCATTTAGGATAGTTTGAACACCCATAAAAAGAGCCATATCTTCCTTTGCGTAAAACTAACTGACCACCACATTGCGGGCAAACGCCTTGCCTTATTAAACTCTTTGCTCTATATTGCCTGTCGTGAACATTATGTTCGTGCTGTCTTATTTCTTCCTTGTCAGCTATTGTGTAATATCGTTGAATAGTATTGATAATTCTATCTACTTGTGTAGCATTTAGAATAATGTCATGATATTGGGATATTGCCCAATTTAAATTACATCTGTTTACAACTATATGGTTACTGACATGAACTTTCAACTCTGCTGAATTATTGAAAACAACAATCGGAATTAACGGAATTGAGGTTACTGGGGTAAGGGGATTTTGTGTCTGCGACATTTCTGTTGTGCAAGAAATATGTACAATAAAATGATTTTTGACGCTTTGCAAGCAAAATCCCACTAAACCCTATAGGTTGCGGATTTGAGGATCATATCTTTTATGGTTCAACATTGCAGATTCTCTGTTGTGAGATGTGATTTATGACCTATCTCCTTATGAATTCGGACAGCAAAGAACAGTGTCATTAAAGTTGCAAAGACGTCGGCAATAGGCTGTGCATAAAGCACTCCATTTAGTTCCCAATACGATGGAAGCAGCAATATTATAGGGATAAAAAACAAACCTTGCCGTCCGATGTTTAGCAGAAGACTTTGCCTTGCTCTTCCGATTGCCATATATAGTGTGGAATACACAAATTGGAATCCGAAAGTGAAGAACATAATCGTATTGGCTCTAAGCGCAATTCTTGCTATTTCCTGCATTGTTTCGTCTTTACCGAAACAACTGATGATAGGAGAGGTAAAAATGACTATAAGAATACTCCAGAGCACACAAAACGAGGTTGAGAGTATCAGAGAACAGCACACCGCTTCCCTTAATCTTTGAAAATTGCCTGCCCCGTAGTTATAGCCTGCCATAGGTTGGAGTCCTTTTACAAATCCGAAGACCACGTTTGTTCCCAATGTGACGATTTTCAGGACGATACCCACAGCCGCAACAGCCTCTGCCCCATATTTCACAGCGGCTTTCTGCAACAAACAGATGGAAAGGGTCTGGAGTAGTTGCAAAAAGAGCATAGAGATACCAATCTTAATGATGTCTGCGTATATTCTTATCGTGGGAGCGAACAAGGCAAGAGATACTTTTACCTCTGCTTTCGTAAGGAAACGGATGTAAATAGCTGTCGTGATGATTCTTGAAAGAATAGTTGCCCATGCAGCACCTTCCACACCCCAATTGAAAGTGTATATAAACAAGGGGTCTAATGCAACATTAACGATAGAGCCGATGATCATTGCCGACGCAGATGTCTTCGACGCACCTTGTGAAACAATGATATTGGACATGGACACATTCAATGTCCCTATGACACAACTGATGATAAAAAGCCTGCCGTAGGATTCTGCCAAACTTATCATCTCCTCGTTTGCTCCCATGAAAAGTAGGATGTCCGGCAGGAACGCATTGCACACAAGTGCAATGAGAGCTGCCAACATCACAGAGGTTATCACTGAGACGGAAGCGACCTGACTTGCCTTGACAACCTGTTTCGCTCCCAACAGACGGGATATATACACTCCGCCTCCGACACCGAACATCAGTCCTATCCCAAGAAATAACAACGATATAGGGAAAACAACCGATACAGCGGCGACAGGAAGATTTCCAAGACGTGCAACCCAAAAAGTATCTACCACATTGTATATTGCCATAATCAGCATTGCGATGACAATAGGTATCCCCAACTTTGTCAGGGCTTTCATCATACTTCCTTCTCGCAAAATATTAACAGCGTTGTTCATTCTTATAATCCTTTCTTTTTAAGTGAATAAATTTCGCTGCAAAGGTACGGTGAAATACAAGCTTTCACAATAGACGGACAACGGTAATGATAGCACTATTCGTGGTAAGTCCTTCTGAAGAGCGTGGGAGAAACGCCTGCAACCTTGGTAAACAGCCGTGTGAAGTAGGAGTAATCGTTAAAGCCTAAACTATGTGCAATCTCTTTGATGGAATCTGTAGTATAGACCAATTGACGTTTAGCCAACAAAATAATCTCGTTTTGGATATGGTGGCTCACACTTGTCCCCAGAACAGAATTTACAGCTTCATTCAGGTAGGCAACGGTAATGTTCAGCCGCCCGGCATAGAATGATGGCGAACGTTTGCTTCGGATATTGCTTTCCAACAAATCCCGAAATTCCCATACTATTTCCTTGTGTCTGGTCACTGTCCCCTGCAATTTGGATTGAGCTATCGTTGCATTTACAATGTTCTCCACGACTAACCCTACAATGACGGTGGTCAGTCGCTGAACGACTGCTTTGGCAGATGGATTTTCCATGCCACTCAGTTTGCAGTCAAGAAGTGATAATAATAGTTTCTGTTCCGATATGTCGGATAGTTGTATTTGAGGGCGACCGTATCTCTCAAGCGTTCGTTTTTCCTCCTTATCCACCAATACCGAGTCGATAACCAGAAATTTTGCAGAAAGATTGGAAGCGTCGATGATACGATGCACCTGCCCGGGTAGAATGATAGCCAGACTTCCTTTCCCGAAAGTGTATTCCTCGAAATCAATATTCAGACAGCATTGCCCACCCTCTATGAAGCCAAAGAAATAATAATCGTCGGTATGAGAAAAGGCGTATCTGTCTGAAGATGCCGATGTCCGAGAGATGACGGTCTTCAGATAGACTCCGAAATCTGAGAGTTGTGAACTTCTATGGATGGGTAACCGAGACATATACCTTAATTCCGCAACACTATAAATTTTAACTTTTATAATACCCTGAGCAACAAAAAGTTGCTCAGGATTTTGCCATTTCAGAAATTTCACTTATCTTAGTGTTGCAAAATAAAAACAAACAAAATTCTGAATGACATGGCAAAAGTACAAATAAAATCCGAGAAACTCACTCCTTTTGGGGGATTTTTTTCTATTATGGAGCAATTTGATGCTCTTTTAGCTCAAACCATAGATTCCTCCTTGGGATTGAGATGCACTATGTTTGGTTATCAATATAGTGAGATTCTACGCTCTCTGATGTGCGTATATCTTTGTGGTGGCTCATGTATTGAGGATGTTACAACTCACTTGATGAAACATTTGTCTCTTCATCCAACTCTTCGCACTTGCAGCGCAGACACCATATTACGTGCTATCGAAGAACTTACTTTTAAGAGCATCACCTATAAGTCTGCTTCTGGCAAATCCTATGATTTCAATACTGCAGACAAGATGAACTGCTTACTGGTCAATGCCCTGCTTGCTACTGGCCAATTGAAATCCGGTCAAGAGTATGATTTTGGATTGCGTGCCACCAGCAGAATCAAGACCTTTGTTTTCAAGTTCATCTCTGTTCCTGCGAAATGGATTAAGACATCACGTAGGCATGTATTGAACATTTACTCAGACAACAATGCTTATGCCAACCTGTTCAAGACAGACTTTGGTTAAAGGCCATGCTTTTCTGGTTAAACCGGCGTATTACCTCAAGTCGCTTTATGAGGTAAGGGGATTTTGTGTTTACGACGTTTCTGTTATGCCCAAGGAATATGTACAATAAAAGAATTTTTGTCGTTTTACAAGCAAAATCCCACGAAACCCTATAGGTTGCGGATTTGAGGGTAAGACTAATTGTTAAATATATATTAGTTGTTTGTCGTAGCTCATATATCCAAATAAAAAGTAAAACCTCATCTTAGTACACATCGTTGAGAGGAGTGGTGGGATTTATAGCTACAAAAATGTGGCTTTAATTCGCCTTCTCCAAATATTTTCTAAGAAACCAGCTTATCGGGTAGAGAATTTTACGCAAAAGTTCTAAATTCCATAAATTTCTCCTATATAGTCATGGGATATTTAGAAAAATATCGTATCTTTGTCCCCGAATTGAGGCGTTCTTTGCATATTGCAAAATACAGAAACGAGCAGAAGTCCGCTCGTTTCCATATTGTTACCTATATAATATAGGCAAACGACCAACTTCTTGATTTTCAATCAAAGTCCAATTTAGAGCGAGTTAGAAAATCCAAGAAATTCGTTCGGAGGTGAAACTTATGGCATCCCAATATTCAGTATTGACACAAAGAAGAAGGAGATGATTGGCAACTTCAAACGTCAAGGCACAGTCTCTTGCAAGGGGAAGCCTAAGGCTTATGACCATGATTTCAAGAGCTTTTCGGATGGAATCATAGTCCCTTATGGCATCTATGATGTTGGAGCTAATACTGGCTATTTAACATTGGGGGTTAGCCATGACACCGCTGAGTTTGTCTGTGACAATTTCATTCATATTTGGCAACAATTCCTACAATGGAAATACCCAAATGCCCACACAATCTGTATTCTCTGTGATGGTGGCGGTTCTAATGCATGTTCGCACCATATAGTAAAACAAGCTTTGATGAAGTTGGCTTCAACCATAGGGGTAAATATCATCATGGTACATTACCCTCCATATTGCTCCAAATACAATCCTATAGAGCATTGCATGTTTGGACCAATTTCAAGAAGTTGGAGTGGCGCACCACTCTTGTCCATTGAGAATGCAAGAACGAGAGCAGAGGCTACCGTCACAAAGAAAGGACTCTCCATTATCGCTACAATAAATCAAAGAACGTATGAAACGAAAAGACCCATTGAAGAATCTTACGAATCAAACAAGAACAAACGTATCATTTTTGATGATGAGCTCTCCAAATGGAACTATCTCGTCAAATGTTGCTCTTAACCGCAGAAAACTGCAGAAGTTATTTTTTACACATTACATAATCCGGATTTTTGTCTAATTTTTCCTGTATATTTTTTTGTTTTTGTTTTCCACAGATGTATGAGGAGGCCATCCTGCAATAGGGCCGATAGCTGGAACTTTGGCATAATTATAAAGAGACTCTGCATCGTGTTCTGTCCAGGAACGAAGTATCAATCTTTGTTTTTCCATATTCATCGCTACACAAGTAATTTATTGATTTCCTGCTGCAGGCAATCCAGGAACTTTGCAGCATGTGCCCCGTCCATTTGAGTGTGGTGGAATTGGAATGAAACCGTTAGTGTCGTTCTGAAGAAACCTTTATGGTACTTGCCCCATATCATAAACGGATTGTTGAAGATACCGCTGTACATACCTACCGCACCGTCAATTTCATATTGGGCCAGTGCGGAAGTCCCTATTACCATGCTTTCTGTCAAATCGTGGTTCTCACAGCTTCGGGCTACTTCCGTTGTCAATTTCAGATAATCTTCATTGAATAGCTGCAAATCATCAGAAAACGGCACATCACATGAACTGACCTCATTGTCCTTGTTCATAACAATGGTATTAACCGCAATAGCATCATATTGCATCAATTTGTCTCCGACAGGCAGCATATAAAATTCCTTGATACTGCTTGCCGCTTTGCCGATGCACCAGCACATCAGCATATTGAATTTCATACCTGACTTTTTGCTGATTTTAACAAGACGACTGACATCCAAAATCTTGAAAAACGTAACCATTGGCATCGGGGCTTTCATCCAAAGCTCAAATGCATATGCACGGGTGGTTTCTTTGGGATTTATTTCTCTCATAGTGCTTAACTTCATGTTTTTATCGTTTTTATACTACAAAAATAACGTTTTATTTTGATAATCCATCCAAATCCCTTGAATATCTGCTGTATTCCGTCGTAATTTAGACAAAATAGAAATATAATCTGCAAAAATGGAACTAAGCAATTGATTTTCCAACACGGAAAGATGCATGTTTGCAATGAATATATGTTCTTTTGCCATACTCTTGAAATGACAAAACCGGATAATTGCACAGAGTTGTGGAAAATAACAATGCTGTTATGCAGATTATATCCAACCTACACAACAAATAGCATAAAACTTCCGAAATCTGTACCACCATAAGGATATAAAACCATTATATCTTTTTTATGCTGGCATACTGAGGCCATAGATATAATTACGTCTTGATTTTCCCCATACCTATTCTTTATGGGAAGCAAAGCCCTTTCCAAGAGGTTCACAATCTCGCTTTTTACAAAGGTACTACCATGTTGTATTAGGAAGTTTTGGGAATCATATATTCCTGAAAACAAGAATCTAATTGCAGTCTTTAAATCTTCAAAAGTTACTATTTCTATAACGCCCAAGAACACGATGGTATTGTTGCTTATGGGAACACTCCAAGTTTGGATTTCTTCACTGAAATAAAATCCAGTCAAATCAAAATGAAAAGTTTTTCTTACCAACAAACTGTCTTTAAGTTCATTGGAATGCGTAACCAATATGTAATGAGCATTAGGATTTGCCTTATATAATTTCTCTGCAAAGGAGGTGTAATCATCATCTTTTGCATCTCCTATATAGTCATAGTCTATCAAGCGAACGTCAATTTGTGGGTTCATGCCAAACAATGCCTTTATTTGGGAGGGCATACTGACAGTAGCGTCCTCTCCTATGGATTTAAATTTCGTAGAAAGCAAAATATCGTTGTTCATGATTTCTTACTTGGTTTATTCTTCGTTTTGAACAATTATTTTGAAATGAATAGGAACTGGTGGATTTTGGTTATTGAAATAGTTTTCAAATAACTTTTGCTCATCATCATCATTGACGACACCCCCTATAATTAGTTCCTTGGGATTCACAAAGCTACGTCCTATGTATATGAGGACATCAGGATATTCTTTGCCGAGGCGCAATCTGGCATTTTCTATCCAGTCCTCAATCTTCATGATTATCTGTCCGTCTTTGCTACATACCCATTCGAAGTCTTCTGCAATTTCTTTCACTGCGGATTTCAATTCATCATAAAGCATAGGGTCTAAATTGCTTTTGTTATTTTTCACAAAATGCTTTAGTCGCTTCGCATCATCCTTATTGCTTACTTTTGAAATGCAGCTCAGTTCTTTCCACAATTTCACGTTTACATTTTGGATGTCAGACAAAATAGATTCACTGATGGAATCCTTCAGCATTTTTCTTAGGGGAAACTGTATTGTGTTTTCCCTCTCTATTTTGAATCTATTGAGTTGTTGGATATTATGCTCTGCCATAAATCATTAGTTTTTGCGTAAATACTGTTTTGATATATTCTTGAACTTGCGGATAATCCGCAGCAAGCAAATCATTGCACTAATATCATTTGACGTATCTCACCACATCCATTCCGAGGCATCCGTGCTGATAGGTAACGGTTACGGTGTCGCCCACATGATAGTCTTCCTTGTTGAATCCTCCACCGACATTTACTTTTTGCCCATTGGCCGTGAAACGAAGAACACACTGCGTTGTGCTCATTTTGCCTCCCGAAACGTAAAGGTCTTGGATAACAGCTTGGCGTTGTTGCGTAGAAATCGGAAAATAAAAGTTTGTGGTGAAGATTATTGTCCCCAATACAACGGCAAGGGTACACGTATGCATTGAAACATAGTCGTCATCCTTGAACAGCTTGACAAGCAGATAGGAAACTACTGCTATTCCTCCGATGAGCCACCAACTATTATCAACAACAGTTCGCATCGCCGTCTTAACTCCCCAACATATACAAGCCAACAACAATATGGTTTTGACAAACTGCCCCAAGCAAGAGTCGTCATCGTCTTTCTTTCGTTTCTTCATGATTTCTACAATTTAATTCCTTTCATCGTTTGCTCTTGCCATTCCAAGATTTGGTTAACACCTTTATCGTAATCGCCTCTTTCTATATAATCTTTCAGCAATCGAGCGTTCTCTATCTTATCTAAGAAAAGGTTGTAGTCTTCCCTCTTTCTCAACGAGATTATTTTATCCAAAAAGAACATCGACTTGCGATAGTCTTCCAAAATGTAATAGGTCAAAGCAAAGTATCCGTCACGACCTGGCCTTGAGCCATAATATGGATGTTTTTTAAGGAAAAGCAGAAAGCCTTCAAATGTATTCAGCTTATCAAACACATCAAATTCATTTAGCTTGTCTTGAAGTTCAGACATCCTATTAATGTCCCAATAAGAGCCGAGCCTGTTCCCTAAGCTGAAATTATAAGTGCTAAATGGCGCATAAAGGCATTGAGCGAAATAGTTGACGAAGAACGAATTTGGGTCTATGGAATTATCCAAATAGAATCCGACCAACACCATTGCCCCAGTTTTATGAGCCAAGGTGTAATATGCTAACCGCCCCTTTTTCTTGAACCTATCGGGGAGTATCAGTTTTCTCATTATCTTATTCAATTCTGTTGATTTCATACTATTCACTCTTCATTTGTTCTTCACTATATTAGTTGAAGATATATTTTTGCAAATATACCCTACGACATATTCTATCGGGGTAAAAAGCTCCATATCATTGTTCTCAACTAATTCTTCTATTGAGGATTTTACAAGTCCCCAAAGTTTGGATGTTTCATATTCTTCATAAGGGTGTTTCATATCTTGTATTTTAAAGCTGCGGATTTGCTATCCGCAGGAAGTGAATTTATAATTTTTGTTCCATTAGGATTCTATCAATCATAGAACTTTTCTTGAAAAAGGGATACGTATGATAAAAACTCTTCGGCTCAATGGAATCAGAATCTTGCTCCATCATCCATGCCGAAACAATCAAAACCATCATTTCGTAGTTTGCCTTTTCCCTCTGTTTGGGTGGCAATCGTTTCAATGCTTTCCGCAGTCCTTCTATCTTTTGGGGATACTTCCGTAGCATTCGGCTTAATCCCTCAGAAAGGGTCCCGTCATACGACTCGTCGGTATGAGACCAGCAATGCCTTATCACCAAATTGTAGTCCTGCTTTTCGGAATGTTCTTGGTCAAAGAAATCCCCATCAATGATTCGGCTAAAAAATAGGCTGTCTGCATTCGTCTCTTTTTTGCCTTTTAACTCTATTCTTCTTATACTTTTATCACAGAAAAGGACTCCATCTGGAGAATCGTTTATCGCATAAATATAACTTCTTTCCTTTTCTCTTTTAAACAAGTATTTGATGTCATAAAAGATTTCTCCAGCCAAAGCACGGCTTTCGTCACCCATTCACAACAGACCATTGCCATTCCGGCGAAAAAGGTTGCCAGCACGCCGCCCGTGAGAACGGTCAGAACCGTGCAAATTAAAATCAGCGAGCAGAACGGCATGAGAAAGACATTGGTCAGCGGAGAAAGCAGGGAGGTTTCCGAGAAGAACCAGCTGCTGACAGGCAGCGTGCAGCAGAAAACCAGTGCCATCGAGAGAATTTGTTTTCCAAGCCGTCCGAAGATGGTCTTTGGATGCAGGGAACGGGTGAGATAGGGAGCGAACACGCCCACACCAAACGTACCGCTGACCGAGAGCAGAAACGAAACATCCCGAATCAAATAGGGCTGCGGAAGAGCCAGCACCAGAAATGCAATGGCAAGAGCGTTGCCTGTACTGGATTTGCGGTAGAAAATTGTTCCGCTCTGAGCCAGCAAGACCATCAGCCCTGCACGCAAAATGGAAATGGGCGATTCCGTCAGCAACGCAAACAACCCAATCAATCCGCCTGTGAGCAGCAGCCGTAGAAAGCGAGTCAGCCGGTATCTGCCAAGATACGCCAGTGGCATTAGAAGAACAACCATGTGAAATCCGGAAACAGAAAGCACATGCCCGATGCCACTTCTTAAAAATGCCTGTTTGATTTGGTCGTTGAGGAGCTGCTTTTGTCCGAACAGCATTGCAATCATGATGCTG
>OHJB01000326.1_pt1 | contig 26233 bp, 23 predicted proteins | sample 1568431 | NCBI WGS metagenome assembly OHJB01 (sample SAMEA3879594, study PRJEB24766) | human gut metagenome | biome: human-associated habitat; feature: feces | place: USA | collected 1985/1987 | reverse complement strand
TTTTCAATCACATTAAAAATCAAAGGATCTCTATTCATTATTTTTATACTATTTAGAATAATATATATATCTTCATATTTTTTAGTTTTATTAAACCAAGACATATTTATCCCATCTTTAGGATATCCAATTTCAATCGCAAAATCTCTATGCTCTTTCATGTACTTATTATAGGATTCAACAATCTTTTTCGTTTCTGGTCCTGGATATAAATATATCTTACACGTCTCTGGATTTTCATTTACATCATTTGCAACACATATTAGTCCAAATTCATCAACAATCCAACCAATGTGATTGGCAAATTCACTCACCGATATTGTTTCCGCTGTTTCTAATTTACTCTCACTATTATCACAAATATCACAAACTGACGATATAATCCCAGACCCCGGGATTTTACCAATTAGCGAAGATGTTATCTGATTTACTACACTATCCGACAGCGTACCAAGCATATTTGTATTTTTATCAACTCCTGCATTTGCCCTTATGTACTTTATCCCTTTGTTCGCAAGATCATCCTGTCCTCCCTGATCAAATCCAGCAAATGAAGTGGTCATTACTTTTTTATTGTTGACTTCTCCTTCTATTATTGTTGGCTGTGAAAAATATGGATAATACACAGCAGTCAAATCTCCGGCTTTATTATTTTTAATATCAATAAGATTAGAATTTAACTCTTTTATAGTACCATCCAGCTTTATTTCTCTTACCATAACCAGGTCTTTATTTTTACCAAACTCTTTAAAAAAAGTATTATACTGTGCTGCTGTAGAAATCCATCTATTTCTTTCATCACTTTCTGATGTATATCCTATTGCAATCCATATTTGTGTAACCCTGTTTATAGCTGCAGATAACCCATTATATTTTTTATTTAAAGAGTACCAATACTTTTCTGTCTTTCCTTCAATACCATTATCAAAAACAACAGGATTTCTTTCTCCGGTCTTTGGTTTCTTAATCGTATAGCAATCTACCAGAATTTCCTCTAAAATGTCGGCATCACCATTTTTAATAATATATTCCGCAATCATATTGTATTCTTCATCTGATATGTCATCGGCATCTTTATCTAATATATTTTTCCAATTTACTCCTATTATATTCTCTGTTTCCTTTGGAAGCGAATTTATAAATCCATCTTTTGAAAAGTTATTCTCAAAATTCACATCTGAAATTGACTCTTTTAATTTATTAATTATAGTATCAAAATCTGTCATCCTATCATTAAAATCTCTAAATATTGTTGCATAAGTTTCATCAACATTAATTACATCCCTAAAAATATCATCAATCTTTTTTGCTGTATAATTCTCAAAATCTGATATATCTCTTAGATAGCTTTGAAAATTTGACAAATCATCTTCAAGTTCAAGCGAATTAAAAAAATTCGATATATTTAATGGTATATCGCTAAAAAAATCCAGTATCTCACCATCATCTGAAACTCCTGACTGCAACGCATCATAAGCCTCCTGTGTAAATTTTCTTATTCGTCCCATTTTATTTTACTTCTCCTTTTATCTGTTCAGCACATCTCTGGTCTGTATCTTCAAAATTACCATTTATTTTTACGATAAAATCAGCCGTTGCCTGTATAAGACCTTGTAAATCCGTCTTTACATTTTCAATTATCTTTTCTCCCTCTTGTATGGCAGTGTAGGCCATGCCTTCATCACCTTCCTGCTTACTTTTTGAAATATTAACTTCATTTATTTCATTTATCAATTCCTGTAAGTCGTTAACAGCTTCATCAATACCATTTCTATCAATTTGTAAAACATTGCTCATAACATATTCTCCTTAGTAAATTTCTCTGTCTGCCTCATCAATATCCTGTATAAATTTTTGCATATTGCTTTTATTGTTATCGCACAAAACTCCTGCTGTCTTAAATAGTAACATGCTTGCAGTGTCCGCAAAACTATATAATTTTTCGGCAGTAAGTCCTTTCATACTTCCATCATCTATAATCCCTTTTAATATTCCGATATATTTAATAATAATATCATCTATCTGTTTTCCCACCTCCATATATGCCTGTGAATACTCTCCTATATAATTATCATCAATAATAATTATATTTCTACTTCCCAAAGGATTCATAACTGCCACTATCCCAACCTCCTCAGTTCATACTTTAAGATTTGTCTTTTATACATTATTGAAGAAATCATGTCATATTTTTCTTCTAACATATTTTCATTATTAAGAATCTCTTTGTCCATCTGTTTCATCATATTCAATAATCTATTACTGTTAACATTATAACAATTGCCAGATACTCGATCGCTCATTCTTCCTACATATCTTTCAACTAGCTTAACATTCTGTATTAAACATGACATATTCTCTAATTTTATCTTTTTTTTCTGCCTTTTGATTTCATACTTATCGCATTCACTCTCAAAACGTTTTTGCGTGCACTTTTGATTTTTTATGATTTCTTCAAGATTTTCAGCCTGTGATCTGAGTTTAACTATATCATTGTCACAGGCAATTATACTTTTTCTTATTTCTTCTTTTCTTTTTTGTTCCATAACCTCTCTCCCTTTCGCGCAAATTCATACATAATATATATGTTATCATTTGTATTGTTTAATTACAATAATACAATTTTACCATTTTCATCAACTTATTTTGTCCGATTTTCTTTCAGCTTCCTGCACTCCTTTTCTCTTGCAAATACAGGCCGCCTCCATAGTCTGCGAAGCGGAAATCGTATGATACTGTCCTTTTCATCCTCGCCGCCTGTCAGCTCGCTGCCCACGAATGGCATCATGTATGGATAACCACAGCTTTTGAGCTTTGCAAGATGCAAAAGTATCACCATCAGACTTATTAAAAATCCAAAGTATCCAAGCCATGCCGACATAATTATTACAGCGAATTTGAGTATCCTAAATGAAAATGCAAACTCCTCACTCGGTATGGCAAACGAGCAGAGTGCGGTGAATGCAACCAGGATGACCACTATAGGGCTCACTAAATTTGCATCCACTGCTGCCTGTCCGATTATGAGGCCTCCGACTATGCCTATCGTATTTCCCATGGCTCCGGGAAGTCTTATGCCGGCTTCGCGAAGCAGTTCAAAGGACAGCTCCATCATGAGCACCTCTATGAGCTGTGGAAATGGGCAGCCGAGTCTTGCTTCATAAAACGCCAGTATGAGTGGTGTCGGCAGTATCTGTGTATGAAAATTTGTGACCGCCAGATAAAGCCCCGGCAATGTAAATGACATAAAGGCTGCCACGTACCTTATCAATCTGGCAAAGCTTGCCGCTATCGTTCTGTTATAGTAATCATCTGCGGTTTTTAAAAAATTGTTCATGGTGGTTGGCAGTATTATTGCTATCGGTGAATTATCGCACAGCACCACCACCCTCCCCTCTAGGAGCGCATTTACCGCCACATCCGGCCGCTTTGTGGTCTGAAGCTGTGGGAACGGTGAATACCATTTTGCCTCAGCAAACTGTTCAAGAACTCCCGAGTCACCCACATGGTCTATCACATAGCTGTCCAGATTCTTTTCCACTTCCTCTACAAGCCCCGGTTTTACGAGGTCTCTCACATACAATATGTCCACATTGCTGTGTCCGCGAAGCCCCTTTTTCACCTCTTTACACTTTAAGCGAGTGCTCCTTAACCTGCGCCTGATAAGTGCAGTATTTATCTTTATTGAATCAGCAAAGCCCTCATTGGAGCCTCTTATGACCTTTTCCGAATCAATCTCCTGAATTGACAGGGCAGGATATCCCTTATCAGGAAGCTTGAAGGCATCCGGATAACCATCCACAAAAAAAATCACGTCTCCTGTCAGCATCATCTGGGCCGCCTCATTAACCGTGTGCAGATGTGCAAATTCGGATAGAGCTGCCTGATTTTTGTCAAGTACTTCCTTAACCTGATCCCGTTCTATCCCTTCAAGGTATGAGGTAAATCGTCCAAACGCACTGTTATTGATACCGGAGCCTGCACATGTCACCTCAATATAAGCAACAAAACACTTTATTGAGGCATCACGCCCCAGATACATCTCCTGCATCTTGATATCTGAGCAGTCAGAATATATCTGCCTGAAGCTTTTTATGTTCTCATCTATGTTTGTGGTCATCTTTAACTCTCCTATATACCCAATAAATCCCGTCAGATTTAAAATCCCTGATATAGTATGACCATACAAGCCCGCAAATATCCCTGATTACTTATTTTTTGCTATTATCTAAGCCACTAAAAAAGGCCGCCGTTCACACGTCAGTGCAACCGGCAGCCCCTGGTTTTGTTATATTATTTTGTATTTTATTATCTTTGTCTGCTATAATCTTGTTATATTTCTGTTTTATTTCTTCTCTTCATCCTGCTTTTGTATCACAGCCTTCACAGCAACCGCCTGATTGGCCACATGCGTATGCATTTCTGTAGTCACAAGCTCCATATTTCTTGCCTCAAGCGCCCTGTAGATGGCATCATGCTCCTTCACAAGCATCGGATAATTCTTTGGGTCTTTCAAATACTCCACTCTGTAGCGGTACATCTGCTCACGGATATTGTTCATCATAGATACAAGCTTCGCATTGTTTGTTGCCTCATAGATAGCATCGTGAAACTTCACATCCTCCTCAGCTATCTTTTTCACATCTCCTGAATCCATGCTCCTCTTAAACTCGTCCTTTATGGTTTTTAGATTCGCAAGCTGCTCATCACTGATTTTCTTACAGGCTATTTTGGCTGCAAGCTCATCAAGAGCCTCTCTCACCTCAAGCACATCCTCCATATCCTTGAGAGTCATCTTGGCAACCTCTGCGCCCTTTCTCGGCATTGTGACTGCAAGCCCCTCCTGCTCAAGCATTCTGATTGCTTCACGTATAGGTGTACGGCTGACTCCAAGCTTTGACGCAAGCTGCAACTCCATAAGTCTCTCTCCCGGCTTGAGCTCACCCTTTAAAATTGCCTCACGAAGTGTGTTAAACACCACATCACGCAGTGGCAGATATGCATCCATATTTAAAGTTAAATTATCAGTCATCAAACTTCTCCTATCTCTTGTATTATCATTCTCACATATAAGAAAAAAGTAACTATAAAGCACCCGCTGTGCTATCCGGATATCACGTTATTTGCGATTATTGTATACAGATGTCAGATACACCTGTCTGGCAAGATGTGAGCTTCTCATGGCTTTGTACGCTTTCTTTGCAGTATCTTCATCGTCAAACAGACCAAAAACCGTCGGACCACTACCGCTCATCATGGCTCCTACCGCGCCATTTGAAAGCATATGCTTCTTTATCTCGTCTATCACCGGATAGTTTGGTATGGTCACGGTCTCTAAGACATTTCCCATATGTGCTGCGATATCATGCAGATTCTTAGCCTTTATATCATCTATCAGGCGGTCTATATCCGGATGAATAGTCGTATCATCAAGCTTCAGATTCTGGTACACAAATTTTGTGGATACCGAGATGGACGGCTTTGCAATAAGCACCGGACACTTTACCATTGGAGGAAGAGGACTAAGCGCCTCTCCTATGCCCTCGGCCAGCGCCGTGCCTCTCATAATACAGTATGGTACATCCGCCCCTATCTGCACACCTCTTTCCATAAGCTCTCTCTTTGTCAGTCCCAGTGAAAAAAGCCTGTTTACACCTATAAGCATAGCCGCCGCATCAGTACTGCCCCCCGCCATCCCTGCTGCAACAGGAATACGCTTGTCCAGCTTCACTGATACACCGTCAGTTATAGAAAACTCATCCATCAGAAGCTTTGCAGCCTTGTATATGAGATTGTTCTCGTTTACAGGGAGAAAAGACAGATTGGTCTGTATCTGTATGCCCGGCTCCTTTGTCCTTTTGATATCAAGCCTGTCATACAGATGAATGGTCTGCATAATCATACGGACCTCATGATATCCGTCCTCTCTGCGCCTCACAACATCGAGCCCCAGATTAATCTTGGCTAATGCTTTTAATGAAATATCGTTTTTACTACCCATATTGTATTACCTCTGTTTTTTGTATACAAGGATTATAACACACCCTGCCAAAAAGAGCAAATTTAAATATTCTCATTAATTGTTCATTTTCATTACTTTTCAGATTTTCCACGTATTGCACAAAAAACTATGTTCACATAGTACATGTTTACTAGATTTAAAAAGTAACCCTCTAACGCACCACAACAAAAAGCCTCACAGCACATATCAATAATGCTTGTGGGGCTTTTTTTAAAAAGTTTTTCTAAACTCGTATGTACAATTTTTCTATTTCTTTTCCAATATAAATTTGCTAATCAGCTCGTTCATTGTCTCCGCCTGTGCTGAAAGCTCCTCACTTGTTGCTGATGTTTCCTCTGCATTTGCTGAGTTTGACTGTACAACATCTGATATCTGATTAATGCCAGCCTCTGCCTGCTCCATAGCCTTTGCCTGCTCCTCTGCAATCTCGCTGAGTTTTTGAGAAGAATCTGCAACTTCCTTCATACCATTGATAACCTTTTCAATAGAAGTACTTACGCGCTCTGCAGCTTCATTACCCTCGTTAGATACCGCAATGGCACTCTCTATAAGCTGACGTGTGTCAACTGCAGCCTTGGCACTCTGCTCTGAAAGACTTCTGATTTGTCCCGCAACAACTGCGAATCCTTTACCTGCCTCACCTGCACGCGCTGCCTCGATAGCTGCATTGAGTGAAAGAAGGTTTGTCTGACTGGCAATATCCTCAATCTCAGAAATGATATTCTCAATCTGCTTAGATGTATCATTGATGCGTCCGATAACATCAACCATGCCCTGCATCTCTGTATGGCTGTGATCTGCTTCCTCAGCATACTCCTGTGCAATCCTGTATGTATCATTGAGCTTCTCAGATGTTTTCTCAACACCGCCTGTGATATCTGCAAATGTAGCCTGAAGCTCCTCAATGGCTGCTGACTGATCCATAGCACCTTCTGCGATTTCCTGTGCTGCCTGAGCAAGGTTGTTAGAACCTGCTGTAACAAGTGATGATATCTCATTGATATGTGACATAACATCATTCATCTGTGTCTTCATCTGACGCATTGCCATGAGAAGTCCAATAAAATCTCCGGTATATTTATCTTCCATGTCTGATGAAACTGTATAATCTCCTTCTGCCATCTTTCCAAGAAGCTTGTCAGAGTCAGATATGATAGTCTTAAGGTCTGCTGCCATGTTTTTCGCAACCCCTACCATATCAGCAATTTCATCTTGTGAATCAACTGCCGGGAATGGAGCCTCAAGATCACCCTGTGCAAATGTACGTAATCTCTGTTTTAACTCATCGAGTGGTTTAGAAATACCAACTGCAACTTCGTCCCCGATTTTCATCGAGATAAAATATGAACTGACAATGATAACAATAACAATACCAAATGCGGCATATGATACTAATGATAATCTCTTGCTTAAATTATCTCCCTCTGTTACCTTTATATCCATAAGGGAAACAAGCTGCTGATATATATCATCATATGCAGGTGCAAGCTCTGCTACTGCTCTCTCCTCGGCCTCCTTCTGTGTCTCAGGATCTGTAGCATTCCTACCTAACTGTCCGATTTCATCATCGAGACTCCAGTATGAGTCGAGCTTACTGTTTATATCATCATATATAGCCTGCTCCTCATCTTTCTTTATAGAGCTTTGCAGCTCTTTCCAGTATTTTTGAAATGATTCCTTTTTAGAATCATGTGTATCAGACATCTTACTTAATGTGTCAGAAGCTGTATAACCGATAAGAGCTCGTGTAGCGCTTCGTGTCTCTGAGAAGGTTACCATAACCTTTCCTATATCTCCCTGTGAAAATCCGAAAAAGGTTAGTGCGCTGGAATATCTCATTGATACAAGAATCATAAGAATACCCGCGATAACCCCCGATGCCGATGCTACAAATGTAGTCAGTCTGAAGCCTTTCTTTAAACGATTTTTGATGCTAAGTGCTTTCCACTTTGACATGTCTAATTTCATGATATTTCCTCCCATGAATAATGATACTTATATACTATATTTCTATTATATACCTCTTAAAAAATTATACAAGCACTAAAAAGTTGACTGCACGCTGCGTGCAGCCAACTTTTCATAATTCATAAATCAGATTTCTTATATAATATTCGTTCCATCACGACACTTTTACATACACATCCGGCTTCTAGCCCTGTACCTGTGTGTCCTCTGTGCCATTCTTCCAGTCATCAAACTTCTTGACTACGGCATCATAAGTATCCTGGCAAATTGATGGCAGCTTGTCTCCCCAGGCTCCTGTTGCCTGTGAAAAGCCCTTCTTGAATGCATTCAAAAGCTCATCAGCCTTGTCCTTGTCGCCTCCCGACAGTGCCTTTGCAAAGTCAAGAATACGGTCTGAAGTCTTCTCAACTCCCCAGTATCCATCATCTGCGATGTCCTTTTTGGCCTGCGCTATTGTGTCTGCATCTACAGTCAGATTCTCAAACAGACTCTTTAAGCCCTGTGACTTATCCCAGGTTGAAGCCTGTCCTGTCATGGACTTTCTGACGATCTCGATAAGCTGCTGCTGTCTGGCGTTGGCATCATCCTTAAGTGCCTGTACCAGTGCATCTCTGTCTGCCTTGCTCATCTTCTGGTTTACTGTGCTCTTTGCAGTATCCTTTGAATCATCCTTGCTGTCTGATTTCTCATATACAGCTGCCTCCTCGCTGAAGCCTGCAGTCTTTGCATCCGACTTATCCGTCTTTGCATCCTGCTTCTTTGAAGCGGTATTGGTATTCTTTGTCTGCGCCTCGTCCTTTGCTGTGACACTCTGCGCCGCTACTGCTGAAACTACACTTGAAATAGCATCTAACATCTCTCATCCCTCCCTGGTAATGTGCGTGCGGGAATCCTTTCCCGCTATACTATTATCAACCTGTATAGCGTCTGATATAGCTAAACAGTCTTTCTCTTATATTGTGTATCGGCTGTTTTGTCTCTGTTTCTTATAGCCCTTACCGTTATTTTTTCAATTTTCTGCCAAATATAAATGTCGAAAAATATATTACCGATGCGATAATCACTATCATCGGGCCTGTTGCCACATTGGTGTAGTATGACACTGCGAGGCCGACTATACCGGAAAATACTGAAAATATCACTGAAAAGAAATGATACTCACGCATATTTTCCGAAATATTCCTTGATGAAGCCGCCGGCAGTATAAGCAGAGCATTTATTATAAGTATACCTATCCACTTGATGGATAGCATAACTATGAGTGCTACAAGCACCGCAAACAGATTGTCCAAAAGACGTACATGTATACCCTTGCTTTTTGCCACGCTTCTGTGTATGCAGATGGCATTGAGCTTATTGAAGCAAAACACCCAGAACACTATAGTGACCACAAAAATCACGATGAGATACACTATCTCCGTCTTTGTGATGCTTAGCACATCGCCCACCAGTATACTTGAGTATTTGCTGAAATTGCCGCCCTTTGACAGTATCGCAAGACCTATCGCCACAGAGCACGATGAAAATACCGATATAATGGTATCTGTCGATGCAGTGTTCAGACTGCCTATCTTATTTAAAAGAAGTGCAAACACTATCGCAAATATCACCATGGCAAGCGAGGTGTCTGCCATGCCACATACCACTCCGACAGCGATTCCGGTAAGTGCTGAATGTCCGAGTGCATCTGAAAAGTATGCCATCTTTTTGTTTACAATCATGGTTCCCATTATGCCAAAAAGCGGTGTGATGATGAGCACAGCGATAAGGGCATTTCTCATGAAATCATATTGAAGCCAGGAGGTTATATTCATTTGTGCTCCTCCTCTCTCACCCAGGATTCCTCTCCTGTGTAAAAAATTCTCTCAAATTCTTTGCTCTCGAAGACTTCCTTCACAGTTCCCTGCTTTGCAACGGTCTTATCAAGCAGTACAACATGGTCTGCGTACTTTGCCACATAGTCCAGATCGTGCGATATCAGTATGATTGCAAGGTCATAGTGAGTCTTTAAATAATCCATGGTCTTATAGAAAAGCTCCATGCCGTTTTGGTCTATTCCGGACACCGGCTCATCCAACAGCAGCAGGTTCGGCTCGTCCATGATTGCCATGGAAAGAAGCACTCTCTGCAGCTGTCCTCCCGAGAGGTTGCACACCTGCTTGTCGATGAGCTCCTCAGCCTCAAATACCTCGAGTGTCTCCCTTATCTTTGCCTCTATCTTTTTGCTCTTTGGCAGAAAAACAGGATAATTGTACTGATAGCTTGCTATGAGGTCATACACGCTGACCGGTGTATTTTTCTCGATATTGACAGACTGCGGCACATAGCCGATTTTAAGCTTAGCCATATGTCCATCCTTAGTATCCTTGAACTCAATCGTACCGGTGTGAGGTATCTCGCCGAGTATCGCCTTTATGAGTGTGGATTTTCCGGCACCGTTTTGGCCTATTATGACATTGAAGGAGCCGCAATGTATGTGCATATTTACATCCTCAAGTACTGTCTGCTCTCCAAAGCTCACTCCAAGGTTATTTATTTTTATGCAATGAAAGCCACATGGCTGTATTATTTTCCGCATATTTTCTCCAATTTTATTTAGTAAATGCCTCTTTGATAAGCTCTATATTGTGCTCCATACCATAAAGATAGCTGTCCTTGTCGTACTCTCCCCTGTTGAGAGGGTCGATATAAATCACATGCACATCTGTCTCACGCGATACGGTATCTCCCATGCTCTTTCCGTAGAGCTCCTCAGCGAGTATTACCGACACTCCGTCATCCTTTATGGCACCCATTACCTGCTTTATCTCACCTGCGCTGACTGAGCGCTCCTCGTCAAGGTCTAACAGATAGCATGCATTCATGGAAAAATCATCAGCTATATACGCATAGGCCTCATGGAATATGATGATATTCTGTCCATTGGTAAGACTCTTTATGCTATTTATCTTTTCTTCAAGCACTGCAAGCTTTGCATCATATGCTTTTGCATTTGCATAATATTCATCAGCATGCTTTGCATCCTTTTCGGCAAGCCGGGATGCGATTGTCTGAACCATGGTGCGGTAACGCGGCACGCTCATCCATGCATGGGCATTCTCATCACCATGGTCATGCGCGCTATCTGATTCTGCGTCTGCTTCGTGGTCATGGTCGTGGTCACTGTCCGATTCTGTGTCTGCATCGTGATCATGGTCGTGGTCACTGTCTGCATCATCCTCAGAAAGAAGTGCCACATCCTCACATGCCTCAACCACATCAAGCTTCGGATACGCCTTTGCCACATCAGACATAAACGACTCTATACCGCCTCCGTTTATTACAAAAACATCGGCAGTGGATAAAAGCTTCATATCCTCCGGTGTGAGCTGAAAATCGTGCAGACAACCGGTCTGTGGCTCGCTTAAGTTTTCAAGTCTCACGCCTTCCACTCCGTCTACTATATTTAAAGCTGCAATATACATTGGATAGAAGGATGTCACGACAGTAAGCATATCATCAGCTTCGTCAGTATTTTTTGTATTGCCCGAAGAATTTGATACTCCACCGGCAGCTCCTGTTTTACCTGCTGTGTGTTCATATGCCATTACCGCAAGCGTACACACTATCAATATACACAAAAACATAATGCCTACAAATTTGCATTTATTCTTCATATATTAAATATTCGCCTTTCTTTCTATAACTTTATTTCTATGACTCTATTTCGACTTTATTTCTTTTTATGATTATTAACGCTTTTTTTGCTCTTGGCCTTATCTCTGCGTTCTTTAGTCTTTTTGGCAACCGGTTTTCCGGTCTTCTTCCAGCGCTCCTTTTTGTGTGGCTGGGATGCAGCGGCTCTTTTTGCTGCTGATTTTGCCTCGCGCTTTGCTTCTTCCTCCTGCTTCATGGCAAGAAGTGTCTCCTCGTCAAACACGAGTGAATCTATGAGATTCCAGATTTCGTCCCTGCCTTCCTTTGACATTGACGAAAACGGTATAACTACCGTGCCCGGCTTCACATGAAGCACATCCTTGATAGTCTTTATGTGTGCGGCAATCTGGCTTTTTTTCAATTTATCAGATTTGGTTGCAATGATGATCGGTGCAAAGCCCTGGTTTACCATCCAGTCATACATCATGATATCATTGTCCGATGGCTCATGCCTTATATCTATTAAAAGAAACACTGCCTGAAGCTTTTTTGAGGTGTGAAGATAGTTTTCTATCATCTGTCCCCATTTAGCTTTTATCTCGATATTGGCATTGGCATAGCCATAGCCCGGCAGATCGACCAGATACATGGCGTCATTGACGTTATAAAAATTGATGGTCTGTGTCTTGCCGGGCTGTGAAGAGATCCTGGCAAGTGACTTTCTGTTCATGAGTGCGTTGATCAGTGACGACTTGCCTACATTTGACTTGCCGGCAAATGCCACTTCATTATACTCATTGTCAGGGATTGTGCTTGTAATTCCGCAAACTGTCTCTAAATTAACACTTTTAATTACCATAATCTCTTCCTCATTCTTATTTTACAAATGCTATCTTCTCCACCTGTGAAAATCTCTCCACCGGCACGATTTCCATGCCGTCTGTTATTTCTTTTGAAATCTCCTCCAGGTCCTTTTCATTATCCTTTGGAATACATACTGTTTTTATTCCGATTACTTTGGCTGCAAGCAGCTTTTCCTTGAGTCCTCCTATCGGAAGCACCCTGCCGCGCAGTGTTATCTCGCCCGTCATGGCTACATCTGCCCTGACAGCTCTGTCTGTAATGGCTGAGAGCATGGCTGTCGCCATAGTAATGCCTGCGGATGGACCGTCCTTCGGCACTGCGCCCTCCGGGATATGTATATGGATATCATGCTTCGTGTAAAACTCTGCATCAATACCATATCCTTCGCTTATTGAGCGCACATAGCTAAGTGCCGCCTGTGCCGACTCCTTCATCACGTCGCCAAGCTTACCGGTGAGCACGAGCTCACCCTTGCCCGGCAGCACATTCACCTCAACCTCGAGTGTGACTCCACCCACGCTGGTCCATGCCAGGCCTCTAACGATTCCAACCTCTGCGTGATCATTTTTCTTCTCCGGACTGTACTTCGGATTGCCCAGATACGTCTTAAGATTGGTCTTTGTAACCTTTACAGCAGCTTCGCTGTCCTTAAAAATTTCCCTAGCAGCCTTGCGGCACAGCTTGCCGATAGTCCTCTCAAGGCTTCTGACTCCGGCCTCTCTGGTGTACAGCCTGATGATATCCTTTAGGGCAGAGTCTGTTATCGTAAGCTGTTCCTTTTTAATTCCGTTTTTGCTCTTTTGCTTCTCAACCAGGTGTTCCTTTGCTATGTGAAATTTCTCATTTTCAGTGTAGCTTGACACCTCAATAAGCTCCATCCTGTCAAGAAGCGGCTTTGGAATGCCTGAAACCTCATTTGCCGTTGCAATAAAAAGCACCTCCGACAAATCCACAGGCATCTCGATATAATGATCCCTGAATTTGCAGTTCTGCTCACTGTCAAGCACCTCGAGAAGAGCGGCTGATGTGTCACCCTTGTAGTCACTTGACACCTTATCTATCTCATCCAACAGCATGAGAGGATTTGAAACACCTGCCTGTCTTAAGCCATTTACTATACGGCCCGGCATGGCACCGATATATGTCTTTCTGTGTCCACGGATTTCTGCCTCATCGCGCACACCACCAAGAGAAATACGCACATATTTCTTCTCCAGTGCAGACGCAATTGAACGGGCTATGCTTGTCTTTCCTGTTCCCGGAGGACCTACAAGACAAATTATAGGACTCTCTCCCTTGCTTGTCAGATTTCTGACTGCCAGAAACTCAAGTATTCTCTCCTTAACATCCTTTAATCCGTAGTGATCATCATCGAGCACCTGTGCTGCATGGTCAAGATCCTTGTTGTCCACAGACATCCTGTTCCACGGAAGCTCAAGTACAGTCTCTATATAGCCTCTCTCAACTGTGCTCTCTGATGAGCTGCTGCTCATATTTCTAAAGCGCTTTATCTCTTTTTTCGTCTTTTCCTTTACGTAGTCAGGCGCATCTAACTCAGATAGCTTTTGCTCATATTCATCAGCCTCCGAGTCAGCATTCTCGCCCAGCTCCTCACGTATCACACCAAGCTGTTCACGAAGCACATACTCCTTCTGATGCTTGTCCACACGAACCTTTACTTTTTTCTGAAGCTCATTCTTTATGGAAATAACCTCCACCTGGGAGAGAAGTAATGATACTATAACCTGATATCTGTCATTGATATCCTCTGCCTCAAGCACCTGCTGCTTAAGCTCATATGACACCGGCAGATTGTTGGTTACATAATCAATGAGCTTTTCAAGATCCTCATACTGATCTATCTGCCTGATAAGCTCCTTGCTGATTTTGCCGACGACTGCCGCATATCTGTGAAAAGCCTCTCTGACTCCGAGAAGCATGGCTTCCCTGAGATCCTCCGGCAGGCTGTCTGCATTACTATCACAATAACAGATTTCTGCCTCAAGGTACTTCTCATTACCGGTAAAGCCAAGCAATGCTGCCCGGCTTATTCCATCTACAAGTATTCTCACAACATCATTCTGTAATCTGACAACCTGCTTTATGTCAGCAACAATACCCATCTGATAGAGGTCTTCCTGAGTCGGGTCCTCACTGTCCACATTCCTTTGTGTGACAAGATAAATCTTTTGATCCTGCTCCATAGCCTCCTCGACAGCACGAAGAGAGCGCTCTCTGCTGATGTCGAAATGGGCAATCATCCCCGGCAGAATAGTAAGCCCTCTCAGCGCTACTGCAGGCATATTCATAATCTGTTCTTCCACTTATATCTCCTGTATTATTGCACAGCCATGCATATCAAACCGCTGTGCAATTTATATTATCCGATGCTGTATCTTTTGTAAAATACCGCCATGTACTTACGATGCCGCTTTTTCCTCGATATATGCCTCCGGCACACACTCACCATCTAGCTTTAAGTTTTCCTCAACTGTATCCTTGTCGATTACGCACTTGCTGATGCTCTTGTCTGACGGTATACGATACATAAGGTCAAGCATAACAGCCTCCATGATGGCACGAAGTCCTCTGGCTCCTGTCTTTCTCTCAAGTGCCTTGTCAGCGATGGCATTTACTGCATCGTCTGTGAACTCAAGACCTACTCCGTCAAGCTCAAAAAGCTTGGTGTACTGCTTGATAAGTGAGTTCTTAGGCTCCTTGAGTATGCGGATAAGTGCATCCCTGTCGAGTGCCTCAAGTGAGACTGTGATAGGTACACGTCCGATAAACTCAGGAATCAGTCCAAACTTCACAAAATCCTGTGGAAGTGCATGCTTAAACGCCTCACCCACATTGAGCTCTGTCTTTGACTTTACATCTGAATTGAAGCCTATAGATGATGTATCCATACGGCTGTCGATAATTTTTTCCAGACCATCAAATGCTCCACCGCAGATAAAAAGTATATTAGTAGTATCAATAGGAATAAGCTCCTGCTGCGGATGCTTTCTTCCGCCCTGTGGCGGTACAGATGCCTCTGTGCCCTCAAGAATCTTTAAAAGAGCCTGCTGTACACCCTCGCCTGACACATCTCTGGTGATTGAGACATTCTCTGATTTCTTTGTAATTTTATCTATCTCATCTATATAAATGATACCATGCTCTGCACGCTCGATATCATAATCTGCCGCCTGAATAAGCTTTAATAGGATATTCTCCACATCCTCACCTACGTATCCTGCCTCTGTAAGTGTTGTAGCATCAGCGATAGCAAATGGAACATTTATCACTCTGGCAAGTGTCTGCGCAAGAAGTGTCTTTCCTGAACCTGTAGGTCCAAGCATGAGAATATTACTCTTCTGAAGCTCTACATCTGATGTATCACCTGCCAGAACTCTCTTATAGTGATTGTAAACAGCAACCGAAAGCACCTTCTTTGCCTGGTCCTGTCCTATTACATAATCGTCCAGAAACGCCTTAAGCTCCTCCGGAGTAACAAGATTTATATCATCCTTAGCGCTGCTTTTGTCCTCATGGCCCTCTACGCCTTCTTCCTCAAGAATCTCGGCACATATATCTATACACTCATCGCAGATAAAAGCTCCATTAGGTCCGGAAATCAAACGATTTACCTGGTCCTGTGTCTTACCGCAAAATGAGCAGCGAATCTTTCCGTCGTTTTTTCCTGCCATTATTAACTCCTTTTATTGCATGAGGGCATCCCATATGGGGTACCCTCTTAAATTCATCTAACTTCTGATTATCTGTTTGTTATTACACTATCTATGAGACCATACTCTGCGGCTTCCTGTGCTGACATATAGTTGTCTCGCTCTGTATCAGCTGCAATTGTCTCGTATGGCTTGCCTGTATTGGCTGCTAAAATTTCGTTTAATCTCTTCTTTGTCTTTAAAATATTTTCTGCAGCAATCTGAATCTCAGTAGCCTGACCCTTTGCACCGCCCGATGGCTGATGAATCATAATCTCTGCATTTGGAAGAGCATATCTCTTGCCCTTTGCACCGCCTGCAAGAAGGAAAGCTCCCATGCTTGCTGCAAGACCGATACAGATTGTTGAAACATCACACTTGATGTACTGCATAGTATCGTAAATAGCAAGTCCTGCTGTAACCATTCCACCCGGTGAATTGATGTAAAGGTGGATATCCTTATTCGGATCCTCGGACTCAAGGAATAAAAGCTGGGCAACAACAAGGCTGGCTGTTGTCTCATTTACTTCCTCTCCAAGGAAAATGATACGATCTTTTAATAATCTGGAGTAAATATCGTAGTTGCGCTCTCCTCTGCTGGTCTGTTCAATGACATATGGTACTAAACTCATATAAAATACCTCCTTTATAAAAGCTCAAAAGACCGGCTCAGAAAATAGGCTTCTGAGCCAGTCAATCAAATCTTGATTCAAAAATCTTATTCTTCTGTAGACTCTTCTGCATCAGCCTTTTTCTTTGCCTTTGCACGCTCTTTAACGTTGTCCATGATAAGATCTACGGCCTTTGTGATAGCAATGTCTTTCTTCATAGACTCCTTCTCAGCATCTCCCATGTACTTTTTAAGCTTATCAGCCTCCATGCCGTATGCCTTAGCCATCTTCTCTACCTCAGCATCGATATCTGCATCAGTAACCTCGATGTTTTCCTCCTTGGCAATCTGCTCAAGTACAAGGCTGCTCTGGATACGTGTTGTAGCCTCAGGACGAACCTGATCCTTAAGCTGGTCAACTGTCATGCCTGAGAACTGTAAGTACTGCTCCATTGTAAGACCGCTCTGTGCGATTCTCTGAGCGAACTCCTCAACCATTGTCTCACACTGTGTCTCAATCATTGCCTCAGGAAGATCCATCTTTGACTTGTCGATAATCTTCTGGATAGCCTCATCCTCTTTAGTCTTCTTAGCTTCTGTCTCTTTCTTCTCTGTGAGGTTCTTTTTGATTTCCTCTTTGTACTCAGCTAATGTATCAACACCTGCTGCATCCTGTGCAAACTCATCATCAAGCTCAGGAAGCTCCTTAGCCTTGATCTCGTTGATCTTAACCTTGAATGTAGCCGGCTTTCCTGCAAGGTCTGCTGCCTGATACTTCTCAGGGAATGTTACATTGACCTCAACCTCATCGCCTGTGTTCTTTCCTACTAACTGATCCTCGAATGTATCGATGAATGTGTGTGAACCGATCTCTAATGGATGATTCTCACCTTTTCCACCCTCGAAAGCTACTCCGTCAACAAATCCCTCAAAGTCGATAACTGCTGTATCTCCCTCTGCTACAGGACGATCTGTAACTGTAACTGTTCTTGCATTTTTGTTTCTCTGGTTCTCAAGCTCAGCGTCAACCTCTTCATCAGAAACTGATGTGTCGATCTTTGTAACTGTAACGCCCATGTACTTACCAAGAGTAACCTCAGGTCTTACAGCAACCTCTGCTGTGTAGATGAAAGGCTGTCCCTTCTCAATCTGAGTAACCTCAACTGTTGGGCGTGAAACAATGTCAACACCGCTCTCGTCAACCGCACCTGCGTATGTCTGCTGCATAAGAATGTTTGCTGCATCCTCGTAGAACACACCTGCTCCATACATTTTCTCAATCATAGCTCTTGGCACTTTTCCTTTACGGAATCCAGGTACACTAATCTGTTTCTTCTGCTTCTGATATGCAGAATCCAATGCTTTCTCTAATTCCTCAGCTGCTACCTCAATAGTAAGCTTCGCCATATTATGCTCTAAATTCTCAACCTGTACACTCATGTCAATCGTTATCCTCCTTAAAAATATATATGAATGGTATGTACATCAAATGTAATGTGGGCATGCTTTATAAACTGCTAAGCCCAGTCATTGGATGATTATAACACAACAAATCCACTATTTCCAGTGTTTTTTACATTAAATTTGCTTTTGTGTATAATTCCATAAATTGTCAGCAATACCAAAACATATTTTTGTCATTTTACGGCATAATATTTCCATACACATACAACTTGTGTATAACGTTTTAAAAGGAGGTATTGCATTATGGCAGCATCAAGTAGTAAAAAGGCTTCTGTACCGGAGGCAAAAGAGGCTATGAGCCGTTTCAAGGAAGAGGTTGCTTCAGAGCTTGGAGTCCCTTTAAAAGAGGGCTACAACGGTGACCTTACTTCTAAGCAGGCCGGTTCAATCGGTGGCGAGATGGTCAAGCAGATGATCATGAAGCAGGAGCAGCAGATGAAGTAAGCTCTGCAATAGCAGGCTTCAAATGTACGCTTCAAATGCAAGCATAAAAAGAGGCCGCGCACCATGGGGGTTGGTGTGTGACCTCTTTTGTTATAATACTAATGATATGAGGGTCAAAAAGTATTTTGCCCCTCATTTATGATTAATCTGATTGTTTGCTGAACGTCGTATTAGTATACCAGTCCCTGTCGAATATGCTCTACTGTGGCATCGTCTGTGAAGTATCTGACAAGCTCGAGTGCAAACGCAATAGCTGTTCCCATTCCACGACTTGTAATCACATTGCCATCCACAACTACAGGCTGCTCAAGCCACTGTGCACCGAGCAGCTTTTCCTCAAAACCCGGATGACAGGTAGCTTTTTTGCCCTCAAGTATATGATTCTCACCGAGCACGCTAGGCGCTGCACATATCGCTGCAACAAGCTTTCCCTCAGCGGCAAATCTCTTAATTGTCTTTACTACGGTCTCATCCGCACCAAGGTTTAATGTACCCGGCATGCCTCCCGGCAGTACGATTGCATCGTAGCTGTCAAAATCAGCCTGTGCCTTTGTGGTATCTGTCTTAAATGTCACCTGATGAGAGCTTGTCACCTCGGCTTTTTCCGTGATTGATATGGTTTCAATCTCCAGCTTTGCTCTTCTAACTATATCTACTACTGTAAGTCCTTCAATCTCCTCACAGCCGTCTGCCATAAAAATTCCTACTTTAATCATATTTTTCTCCTTTATTTTTCTTTGATAATACTATAAAAAGCTTCGGTTCGTCCTTGAATTTTTAAATACCGGTCATTATAATCATATATAAATGATATGAGGGTAAAACAAAAGTATAAACCGTAACTATAAATCTACCAGTAACCTGAAAGGATATACCATGGAAATCGAAAGAAAATACTTACTTAAACAGCTTCCTTCCAATTTAGACAGCTACGCGAGCAAAAAAATCGCCCAGGGCTATCTGTGCACCTCGCCTGTTGTCAGAGTCAGACGCTCAAATGACAGCTATTATATGACATACAAGGGAGCCGGTCTTATGGTGCGCGAGGAGTACAATCTTCCTCTCACAAAAGAAGCCTACGACCATCTTGTCCAAAAGATTGACGGTCGTCTCATCGAAAAGACACGCTATCTCATACCTCTTGACGGTGGTCTGACCGCAGAGCTTGATATATTTGAGGGTGATCTGGCTCCTCTTACACTTGTGGAGGTTGAATTCGACTCTGTCGACGCAGCAAATGAATTCACAGCGCCTGACTGGTTTGGCGAGGATGTCACTGAATCCGGCAAATATCACAACAGCTATCTGAGCCGATTGGAAAATTCATAGTACTGTCTAGTCTTTATCGTATTCTTTAAATCATCATACCGCTTTTGCAATGGGCCCTCAGGAACTACAACATCCATAACCACCGCTATGTCATCTATAAGGCGGTCGGTTATGATATCCCTCATTGAAATAAGTATATTGTACTTCTCTTCAAAGGTATCCGCATCAAGGAACTCCAGCAAACGCGGATCCGGTGCCTGGCCTTCATCTGTATCCGGTGCTGGCTCATAACATGCCTGTGTCTGAACACTCACAGCTTCAGGTGCATTAGCTGCAATCTCATTAGTGTTGGAAGAGATACTCTTTCCCGACATATCCTCCGGCTGATCCTTAAGTGTGATCTTCTCAAATCTGTATTTCTGCTTCACATCAGGATATTTCTCATGGTCCACCTCGCTTACAAACATGTCGAGTGGTCTGGCGTATATCCCAAAATCATCATATAAAGCCTGATAAATCACAAGCTTTTCCCCTGTCTCTGAATGTGTTGCCACTGTAACTATCTGATACAGCTTATTCTTAAAGTGCCTGTAAAGCTCTCCGGGCTTTGGTGTTCTGTCCATCATTTCTGCCTCTTTTCATATTATTTAAAAGTTGTTAATCATGTCTAAGCCTTCTCCAAGGAAATCTCTCTCAAACTCCAAATTACCGCTGTATCCCATGGCAATCAGATCCTCAACACTGCCAAACATGCTCTGTGTCTCAGCCTCTATAATCTTTGCACCATCGGCTGCTTTATTATGCAGTGTCTGGCAGTTTCTTGAGTGCTCCTGAGCCATCCTCTGCTGTGCCTCGCTATGTCCGTGCATAGCCTCAAGCTCTTTTTGTGTCGTATCATCCGCAAAGCGTGCGTTATTTTTCACGGCCCTCTGCACTATATTCGGATTGCTCTGCTGTGGTCTCTGCTGTGGCTGTACTCTCTGCTGCATCTGTGATCTCTGAGGCTGCTGTGCTCTCTGCTGCATCTGTGGCTGTGGTTTCTGCTGATATGTCTGGTTCAATGCATTCATACCCGACTGAACTGTATTCTGCATGCTGTTCCATATCTGCTGTATCTGCTTCTGCTGCGGTCTCGGTTTGTTTGGCTGCGTGTTTTTACTGCCTGCGCTCTTTGATTTTTTGTTAATGTAAAAAACAGCTCCTAAGATAATTGCCCAAATTATAACATCCATATTCTGCTCCTTTATCAATCTGCATTTTCTATGTCAATCCCTGAATATCCTGCACATATCGCGCAGTATGTACTCTGCTGTCTGTTCCGGCTCCCATTGCTTTGTAACACCCACAAGCAGCGGATTAAGCTCCGACAGTATCCTTGCCGTGCGCCGGTCTGTCGTGCCCTCATACTTATCGTTTATGGCCTCAGCCTGCTTCACACATGCCTCAAGCTGCTTTAATATATCCTTCCAGAACTCCTCGTAATATATCTCATGCACTCTCTTAGTCTTTTGTGTGAAATTTAGCTCTGCAAGCTCTTTGTTGCTGTGCCCCAGATAGAAATATGACAGAGCAAACAAATCAGGCTTTTTCCTTTCAAGCCCCTCATTTGTCAGGTGTATCAGATTCTCTATCTCACTCTGTAAAATGATACCGTTGTCAAAGGATGACAGATATCTCTCCCCCTGCTTTACAACAGAGTCCAGAGTCGTGTGAAAATCCGTGTCCACCTTGCTGATTAAAAATTCATCGTCAAACATGCCTCTTTTCACTTTGCAAGCCTTTATCAGCTCTCCAAAGTGCTTCCGTTCGGTTCCTGTGAGCTCACAATACCCAATAACTTGCTGCTCAAGCTCCTTTAAATCTGAAAGCAGGCTGCTTAAACCTGTCTTCACGCCATAATAGCGCTTTGCAACACCGGAGGAATTCTTTTTGGTTTTGACATACAGCTTAAGCCAGCTGTTGACCACTGTCATGTCGGCACCAGCCGTATCCATCGCTGTCTTAAATTTCTTTTCCGTATCACTTAGTCCTAAAATCATCACACACCCTCAAACATCATTCTAAAACTATATAATAACAATTCTACACCATTATCATATTTTTTTAAAGAGCCTTTTTTCGCTCTGAAAAGCCCACTTTAAACGTAAAAAAAGGAAGCCATACAATAGCTGTATGACTTCCTATATACTCTGCATGTTATTCGCATCGTCGTGCGAATGGCACGAGCGGCTTTGTTATGATAGCAAAATCAGATTAACGACCGAACTGCATATCATTGTTACCTGATTTTGTTGTGAACATCTCAAGCATGTTGATTGGATCGTTGTAATCCATAAGCCATCCCTCACGGGCGAAATCAAACTGTCCGTCCTTACGGCTGTTAAGGAATACGTTCCACTCCTGCTGCTCAACCTTTAAGTTGATACCTACCTTTGAAAGATCCGCCTGAATAGCCTCACCAATCTTTACATTTGACTCTGCGTTGTTTACAAGGTATGTGAACTCAACAGTCTGGTTTACCTGGCCTGTGCTCTCATCTAATAATCCGATAGAAGCAAGAAGCTCTTTAGCCTCCTCAAAGTTCTTATCGTAATCTGTGCCGTAGTAATCTTTGTTCTTGAACTCGCCACCGTTACCATCTGTAACACCCTCTGGGATAAATGTTGTGGCAATCTTCTGTCCGCCCTGGGCGATTGTATCGATAATGTACTGACGATCGATAAGAAGACAGATTGCTTTTCTGAATACCTTAGCCTGGTCAGCATCTAATCCAAGTTCTGAGTAAAGCTTAGAGTTGATGTTGAAGCCTACGTAGTATGTTCCAAGGTTGTCTACTGTGTAGAACTCGCTTGTCTTCTTAGCTGACTCAATCTCTGCTGTAGGAACTGAATCAATAAAATCAAGGTCACCGTTCTGGTAAGCTGTGTAAGCTGAAACATCATCAGATGTAAGCATTACGTTCATCTCATCAACTGTTACATTGTCAGCATCCCAGTAGTTAGGATTCTTAACATATGTCATGCTTGAATCATGTTTCCACTCCTTGAGTGTGAATGCACCGTTTGTAACGAACTTGTCGCCTGCATCGTTTGCCCAGTCATCATTTCCCTCTACTGACTTCTGGTTTACAGGGAAGAAGAATGGGAATGCACATAAGTCAAGGAAGTATGGTGTAACTGCCTTAAGCTTAACTGTAAGAGTCTTTCCATCCTCAGAAGCAACTACATCATCAGCAGCAAGACCCTTTGTATCATCATATCCTGCGAATACTGCGCAAAGGTAGCTGTAATCTGCAGCTGTCTTAGGATCTGCAGCTCTCTTCCAAGACCACTCGAAATCCTTTGCAGTAAGCTCATCACCATTTGACCACTTAAGACCGTCACGCATTGTGAATGTGTATGTGAGGCCATCCTCAGAAACCTCATAGCTCTCTGCACATGCAGGCTCAAGCTTGCCCTCAGCGTTGTAACGCATAAGACCCTCAAAGCTGTTTACTGCAAGACATCCGCCGTCAACAGTACTGTTTAATGCAGGATCGATATGATCTGGCTCTGATGCCATGTAGATGTTTAACTTTCCGGCATTCTTTGTGTTCTTTGCATTGTAGAAGTATTTCATGCCCTCTACTGTTGAGTATACGTCTGTTACATAATCCTTGAGCATATACTGGTCATTGTAGTAGTAAAGTGGAATAACACACCATGTATCCATAAGCATATCCTCTGCCTGGTGCATCATCTCTGCACGCTTTGCAAGATCTGTCTCTGTACGGATAGATTCTACTAACTCATCATAGCCTGTCCAGTCTACGCCTGCTGATACAGCAGTATGAGAAGTGCCGTTAGCAGATGTGTCGTTAGTAGATATTTTGCTCTCGCTCTTGCTTCCACAAGCAGTCATGCCAAGTGCCATAGCTGCAACAAGAGTAAGTGCTACTAATCTCTTTTTCATCTTTCTTCCTCCTTATATAATGAAAAATAAATTTATGTTAGAACCGGCACAAGCGGCTTAAGCTATATGCCGGTAAAAACCGTATATTAGCGGTTGAAGCATGCAACCATATGTCCGTTTCCTCTGTCTGTAAGCTCCGGACGTGCTGCTGCACACTGCTCTGTCGCGTATTTACAGCGCGAACGGAATGGACAGCCGCTAGGCATATGAAGAGGTGAAGGTACATCTCCCTCAAGCACGATTCTCTTGCTGTGTCTGGCAGTCTCAGGATCCGGGATCGGAACCGCTGAAAGCAACGACTGTGTGTACGGATGGATTGGATTGTCCATCAGCTCATCCGCATCTGCAAGCTCCATCATATGACCTAAGTACATAACAGCTATTCTATCAGAGATATGCTGCACTACAAGCAGATCGTGCGCTATAAACAGGTATGATAACCCTCTCTCCTTCTGCAGATCCTCAAACATGTTGACTACCTGGGCCTGAATTGAAACATCAAGTGCCGATACCGGCTCATCACATACGATAAACTTCGGATCTACTGCAAGCGCTCTTGCTATTCCGATACGCTGTCTCTGTCCACCCGAAAACTCATGTGCATAGCGTGTGGCATGGTCTGCGTTTAATCCAACTGTCTCCATGAGATCCATAATCATCTCATGGCGCTCTTTCTTGCTACTGTAAAGCTTGTGCACATCGAGAGGCTCTCCAATGATATCCTCAACCGTCATACGAGGGTTGAGTGATGAATACGGATCCTGGAATACCATCTGCATCTGCTTACGGTAAGGATGCATATCCACATCTATCTTCTTCTCACTGTCAAACAATACATTGCCGTCAAACTCAATGCGTCCCGCTGTCGGCTGGTACAGACGTAAAAGAGTACGTCCTACGGTTGTCTTTCCACAGCCTGACTCGCCAACAAGTCCAAGCGTCTCACCCGGCTTTATGGCAAATGACACATCATCGACTGCCTTTAATTCCATCTTTTTAAATCCGTCATGAACAGGGAAATACTGCTTCAAATGGTCTACCTTGAGCAGGTACTCGTTGTTATTTGTCTCATTACTCATTTGATTTTCCCTCCTCCATCATATTCTTAATATTCATCCAGCATGATGCGAGATGATCCTCTCCAACCCAGATTTCCTCCGGCTTTTCGGTGAGACATATCTTCATAGCGGCATCACAGCGAGGGCAGAATGCACAACCATCTGGCATGTTGAGCATATTGATTGGTGTGCCTCCGATAGGAACAAGCCTGGTTTTTGAATTGGTCTTTGTAGGGATTGAACGAAGCAGTCCCTTTGTGTACTCATGCGCCGGGCTGTAGAATATGGCATCTGCTGTTCCTCTCTCACACACACGGCCGCCGTACATAACTATGATCTCATCACACATTGAAGCAATGACACCCAGATCATGTGTAACCATGATGATGGCCATGCCGAGCTTTTCCTGCAATGACTGCATAAGCTCAAGAATCTGTGCCTGGATAGTCACATCAAGAGCTGTTGTCGGCTCATCTGCGATAAGGATATCCGGCTCACAGGCTAATGCCATAGCTATCATGACACGCTGTCTCATACCACCGGAAAGCTCATGAGGGTACTGATTTACACGCTTCTCAGGCTCATTAACGCCTACAAGTGTGAGCATCTCTATAGCACGCTCTTTTGCTTCCTTCGCACGGCGGATGTCAATCTCCTCCGGGTATTCGCACGTATCCACCAGCACCGTGGCTCGATTGTTGATGATCTGGGCAAATCCGGTTCCCGTGATTCCCGTAATCTCTTTTCCGTTCTCATCTGTGATACGGATTTCACCGATCTCCACTGCAAAAACCATATTTTCATGATGTGCCTGGATTGCTTTCTCGCCATCATGCAGCGGCAGAACCACCTGTGTACATCTGCCATCGAAGAAAATTCTGTCACAGGCGATCACTTTTAAACTAAATGTATTTGCCATAATTTAGTCTCCTTGTTTTGCACCCATTTCTTTAGCACGTTCCACGACTTCGTCAATGGTTCCGACATTAAAGAATGCTGCCTCCGGATAGTCATCCATCTCGCCGTCAATGATCGCCTTGAATCCACGGATTGTCTCCTTCAACGGAACATATTTTCCCGGAACACCGGTAAAGTTCTCAGCAACATGGAACGGCTGGGATAAGAATTTCTGGATTTTTCTTGCACGGTAAACGACAAGTTTATCCTCCTCGGAGAGTTCTTCCATACCTAAAATTGCGATGATATCCTGCAATTCTGTATATTTCTGTAAAATTTC
>OHJB01000289.1_pt1 | contig 28084 bp, 20 predicted proteins | sample 1568431 | NCBI WGS metagenome assembly OHJB01 (sample SAMEA3879594, study PRJEB24766) | human gut metagenome | biome: human-associated habitat; feature: feces | place: USA | collected 1985/1987 | reverse complement strand
AGATAGATACCAGCATCAGTATCACAACTATTCCTATGGATGCATATCCGACAAGGGATGACAGTGTCGTGATGCTGTCCGCAGTCACGTCAGAGCTCTTGACCTTTCTGACTCCTGAAAGCCCCTGGGCAAATGCCACGAACTCCGGCTGTCTGGCCACATCCTTGAGCGTAACCTCATATGAGGCCGAATTCTTAAGTGGATTGTCCTCGCCAAATGCATCCTTTGCCGCCTGTGGATCATCGTAGTTCTGCTCAACAAATTTATTCCATGCGTCATCCGCCGACACGTAATCCATCGTGTTTACATAATCCAGAGTTCTTATCTGTGATCCGATAAGCTGTATCGTGTCGTCCGACACATCCTCGTCAAAGAACACTGATATTGTAACTGTATTCTCAAGCTCCTGCATACCGGACTGAAAGTTTACAACTACCGCATATATGATTCCAAAGAGGAACAGACATGATATGATGGTTCCAAGTGATGCAAGTGAGAACAGAATATTTCTTCTTATATTTGCAAAGCCCTGTCTGAGGATATAGAAAAATGTACTAATCTTCATCTATATATCCTCCTTCCTTCTCGTCGCTGATAATTACACCCTTCTTCAGGGTGATAACTCTCTTCTTCATCTCATTGACGATATCCTTGTTGTGGGTTACCACGACAACTGTGGTTCCTCTCTTGTTGATATCCTCAAGGAGGTTCATGATATCCAGTGAGTTCTTAGGATCAAGGTTTCCTGTAGGCTCGTCCGCCAGTATGATGTCCGGATTGTTGACCAGTGCTCTCGCCATGGCAACTCTCTGCTGCTCACCACCTGAGAGCTCTTTTGGATATGATTTGTACTTGTCTGCAAGTCCAACCAGCGTCAGCATGGCCGGAACTCGTCTTCTGATATATCTCGCCGGGGTCTGGATGACTCTCTGTGCAAATGCGACATTCTCGTATATAGTCCTGTCCTTGAGAAGTCTGAAGTTCTGGAACACAACCCCTATCCTTCTTCTGACCTTCGGTATATCTTTTCTCTTTATCTTGCCATAGTCGTATCCGGCAACAGTGATATTGCCCTCCGTAGGATCGAGCTCCTTGAGCAGAAGCCTGAACAGAGTGGTCTTGCCCGAACCACTGCTTCCAACGATAAATACGAACTCGCCTTTCTCTATATTAATATTGACATTCTTGAGTGCCTGATTGCCCCCAGGATATGTCATACTCACGTTCTCTAATTCAATCATAATATCTGTAGTCTCCTTCGACCTGTATCTTTATTTTTCTCCCCTTTACTCAATCCAAGCAGAATTGTAACAATTCTGTAACATTTTGTCAAGTGCTGACATATATTACATATCTTAAGTTTATTTTGGAAATTTCACTATTCAAATTGACCTTAGTGTAAATAAACTTTATAATATTTAACTAAGAAAAAATATGGGAGGATTATTACTTATGGATAATCAAAAAGAAGCCATTCGTGATGCACGTAAGCTTGGAATTCCAAAGATGCTTTTACTTGGATTCCAGCATATGTTTGCCATGTTTGGTGCAACAATTCTTGTTCCGCTTCTCGTAAACGGATACTTCGAGGGTCAGGGACTCTCAATTCAGGTAACTCTTGTATGTGCCGGTCTTGGAACACTGTTCTTCCACTTATGCACAAAGCTTAAGGTACCTGCTTTCCTCGGTTCTTCATTTGCATTTCTTGGAGGTTTCTCCACAGTTGCAAACCTTAAAACAGGCATATTCAAGGACATGACAATGGGTGAAAAGCTTCCTTACGCATGTGGCGGTATTGTGGTTGCAGGACTTCTGTATCTGATACTCGCACTTATCGTAAAGCTTGTCGGTGTGAAGCGTGTCATGAGATTCCTTCCACCTGTTGTTACCGGGCCTATCATCATCTGCATCGGTCTGAGCCTTGCACCTTCAGCTATCTCAAATGCATCCAGCAACTGGCTGCTTGCATTTATCGCACTGGCTGTTGTCATCGTTTTCAACATCTGGGGCAAGGGAATGTTCAAGATCATTCCTATACTTATGGGTGTTCTCATCTCATATGCAGTGGCACTCATCCTTCATTTGTGCGGTGTGACAAATCCTGGTGGAACTGCTATTCTGGACTTCTCAACAGTTTCAGATGCAAGTGCACTCGGACTTCCACCTTTCCAGATCTGTAAATTCGACATCACTGCTATACTCGTTATGGCTCCTATCGCCATCGCTTCCATGATGGAGCACATCGGTGATATCTGTGCCATATCAGCAACTGTAGATCAGAATTTCCTTGAGGATCCGGGTCTTCACAGAACACTTATCGGTGACGGTCTTGCAACATCACTGTCAGCTCTCTTCGGCGGTCCTGCAAATACGACTTACGGAGAGAACACAGGAGTTCTCGAGCTCAGCCGTGTACACGATCCAAGAGTTATCAGACTTGCTGCTTTATTTGCAGTCATCCTCGGTTTCATACCTAAGGTTGCTGCAGTCATCAGCTCTATGCCACTTGCCATCATCGGCGGTATAAGCTTCATCCTCTACGGAATGATCTCAGCCATCGGTGTAAGAAATGTGGTTGAGAACCACGTAGACTTCACGAAGTCAAGAAACCTGATCATCGCAGCCGTTATCATGGTATGTGGACTTGGTTTCTCAAATGGCCTTACATTCACGATCGGAGGCACAACTATCACTCTTACAGGACTTGCCCTCGCAGCTATATTCGGCATCCTGCTGAACGCTATACTGCCTGGTAACGACTATACATTTGGTGAGAACACCAAGGGTGATGTAAGCCGCGGACTTGGAATGAATCCACAGAACTCTGACATTGAGGCATAATAATTATCTGTATATTATTTATTAGGAGGTTACACAATATGACAGATTACACAGTTATGACACATCCACTTATTCAGCATAAGATTTCAAAGCTCAGAGATAAGAACACCGGAACTGCCGAATTCCGTGCACTTGTTGAAGAGATCGCCATGCTCATGGGATATGAGGCTCTGAAAGATCTTCCTACCGAGGATGTATGTATAGAGACTCCTATCGAGGAATGCATGACTCCGGTCATCGCAGGAAGAAATCTTGCGATCGTACCTATTCTCCGTGCAGGACTTGGAATGGTCAGTGGACTTCAGGCTCTGGTTCCTACAGCCAAGATCGGACACATCGGTCTGTACAGAGACGAGGAGACTCATGAACCTCACGAGTACTACTGCAAGCTCCCTGATCCTATCGATGAGAGACTTATAGTTGTCACGGATCCTATGCTTGCAACCGGAGGATCAGCTGTTGCTGCCGTTGATTTCATCAAGCAGCACGGCGGTAAGCATATCAAGTTCATGTCGATCATCGCTGCACCGCAGGGAATTGAGAGACTTCTCAAGGCTCATCCTGACATCCAGCTCTACGTTGGTCATGTTGACCGCGAGCTGAACGAGAACGCTTACATCTGCCCAGGACTTGGCGATGCCGGCGACAGAATCTTCGGAACAAAGTAAAATCTTTCAGACATGCTATTTATACCAGCAAAGACATGCCGCAGCCCAGCACATATACTGGGCTGCGGCATGTCTTCTCTTCCCAACATTTTCATACTTCTAACATTTTTATTAAGAATTCTTTTTCGATATCCATTTGCAGGCCTTTCATGTTATCATATAGAGACTGGAGGTCTTTTTTATGGAATCACAGAAGAGATATACGAAAAAACAGAGAACACTGGACATTATCGAGAGGCTGAAGAAGGAATATCCTGACACAGTATGCACCCTCGATACTTCACACGCATGGCAGCTTCTTGTCAGTGTCCGCCTGGCGGCGCAGTGCACTGATGCAAGGGTGAATGTGGTAGTCCAGGATTTATTTGCCAAATATCCGGGAGTAAAAGAACTGGCTGCTGCCGATGTCAGTGACATCGAGGCCATTGTGAGACCTTGCGGACTGGGGAAGAGCAAGGCCAGAGATATTAGTGCATGTATGAATATGCTTGTTGATTCCTATGATTGCCAGGTTCCTGACAGTCTAGATGAGCTGCTTAAGCTCCCCGGCGTAGGCCGCAAGAGCGCAAACCTCATCATGGGTGATATCTACGGCAAACCTGCCATTGTAACAGATACCCACTGTATACGCCTTGTCAACCGAATGGGACTGGTTGACGGGATAAAAGATCCGAAGAAGGTTGAGATGGAGCTGTGGAAGCTTGTACCTCCAGATGAGAGCAATGACTTCTGTCACAGGCTGGTGGATCACGGCAGATCCGTGTGCACAGCCAGAACGAAGCCACATTGCGACGCATGTTGTCTAAGCGACATATGCAAAAAGATCATCTGATTTATCATACAAACGGAAAGGAGTTACTTATATGGAGTATATGGAGAATCTGACAGAATACGTGGAGAAGCAGGCTTCTCTCTGTCAGCAGCATGATGTGATAGACAAAGAGCTCTATGCCAGATACGGAGTAAAAAGAGGACTGCGTGATGAGAATGGACAGGGAGTTCTGACCGGTCTTACCAATATATCACAGATCATAGCATTTAAGGATGTGGATGGCCAGAAGGTTCCGTGTGACGGACAGTTATTGTACAGAGGATATGATGTACAGGATCTCGTAAAAGGCGGCAAAGGAAAACGCCATATATTTGAGGAAGCTGCTTATCTTCTTCTCTTCGGAGAACTGCCTACCGAGGCTCAGCTCTCAGAATTCAGCAGTGTCATCGCCGAGTCCATGAACCTGCCGACCAACTTTACCCGTGATGTCATCATGAAAGCACCTAGTGTGGATATAATGAACTCCATGACAAGAAGTGTGCTGACTCTGGCTTCATACGATAATCAGGCTACCAACCTGGATATAGACAATGTTCTCAGACAGTGTATCGGTCTCATCGGAACATTTCCTATGATGGCTGTGTATGGTTATCACGCATACAACCATTATGAGAACGACGGAAGTATGTACATTCACAGACCTGACAAGGATGCTTCCGTGGCTGAAAACATCCTCAGGATGCTCAGGCCTGACATGAAGTATACCGAGCTTGAGGCAAGAGTTCTTGACATAGCACTTCTGCTTCACATGGAGCACGGCGGTGGTAACAATTCCACATTCACCACAAGAGTTGTAACGTCATCCGGCTCTGACACATACTCTGCCATTGCCGCCGCCCTTTCATCCCTCAAGGGAAGGAAGCATGGTGGTGCCAACCTGCAGGTTATGAACATGATGGACGATATCAAGGAGCACATAAAGGATTACCATGACGAAGAGGCCATAGAGGCATATCTGGATAAGCTGCTGAACAAGCAAGCCTACGACCACAAAGGACTCATCTATGGTATGGGCCATGCCGTTTACTCACTGTCAGACCCAAGAGAAAAAGTATTCAAGTCATTTGTCGAACAGCTTGCCGCTGCCAAGGGCAGGGACGAGGATATGACTCTGTACAACAACATTGAGAAGATCGCGCCAAAGCTCATCGCCAAGGAACGCAAGATATACAAAGGTGTCAGCCCTAACGTAGACTTCTACAGCGGATTCGTGTATGAGATGCTCGGAATTCCTAGAGAGCTCTACACACCGCTCTTTGCAGTGGCACGTATAGTTGGATGGAGCGCTCACAGAATCGAGGAGCTTGTCACCACGGACAAGATCATCAGACCGGCATATAAGAGTCTGGTTAAGTATAGAGAATATGTAGACAGAGACGCCAGATAGTCAATGTGTTTTCAATAACCTTAAAGCCCTGTCAGACTTAACATTCATATGTATCCATAATATGAGACCCATATGAATGTTAAGTCTGACAGGGCTTTATGTTTTTCCTGTTTCTAGTTTGTATCCCACTTCAATTCAGATCCCAATTAAAATATCCAGGATACATATCACTGACAATTATTTGATCTTCTCAATGAAATCGAGAAGATCATACTTGGATATAGCTCCGACACTCCTCGATGCCTCAACACCATTCTTGTACAGTATCAATGTCGGAACACTGAACACCTTATTGGCAGCCGCAAGTCCGGGATTCTCATCCACGTCCACACTGAAGAAATCCACTTCACCATTCAGTTCATCTGCAACCGTGTGAAATACCGGTGCCATCATCTTGCATGGTCCGCACCATGTTGCTGAGAAATCCGCAACCGCCACACCGCATGCCTTTATATCTTCAAAATTATCGCCTTTTACCGTTTTTACCATACTGATCATCCTCCATTCTATTGTGATGAACACACGCATCACGCTGTGCTCCACACACATCTGTATATTTTCATTTCATAAACATTCCAGATAATATCTGCTAATATTCTGCCCTTATGTTCAGCTATCTACTCATGTTTTATACGTACATTTTGTCATATCCTGTCGGCCTGGTCAACAATTCTTACAGATTATTTTTATTATTTAAAATCATCTTTTAACTACAAAACTGCCCTCCTCACTAATGTTCCGGAATCCCGGGTACTCATCACAGTGAAGAGGGCAGCTTTATTTTATATTCTATATGATTCTACGCTTCGATCATCAATATAATTCTATGCTCCGATCATCAATCCAGCAGCTTCTTCATACTGTCAAGACTTATGAGAAGCGTCGATGAATTGTGAAGCAGTGCTGATGTGGTTGGCTGGATAACTCCCATCACGCCCAGGATGATAAGTCCTGTGTTGATGGTCACTATCTTGCGATAGTTCCTGTTGATCCTGCTCATCAGCTTATTACTGAGTTCCTTAAGTGTTACGAGCTCGTACAGATTGTCCGCACTGACAGTTATATCTGCGATCTCTCTGGCAATCTCCGCGCCATCACTTACGGCAATTCCAGCATCGGATGCCGACAGTGCAGGTGAGTCATTGATTCCATCTCCCACCATGATGACCTTTCGACCCGCAGTCTTCTCAGCCTCGACAAACTTTGCCTTGTCCTCAGGAAGGACCTCTGAGTAATACTCATCCACCCCTACCTGCTCTGCAATAGCCTTGGCCGTTCTGTCACTGTCTCCTGTCATCATGACAACCTTCTTGATTCCCAGCTTCTTGAGCCTTGAAACAACCTCAGCCGACTCAGGTCTGACCGGATCCTTGATGGATATGACTGCTGCCAGCCTGCCATCGATTCCCATGAACAGATGTGAATGAGTCTTGGACAACGACTCGTACAGCTCTATCTTATCCTCAGGTATCACACAGCCCTCATCCTCAAATACGAAATGATAGCTTCCTATGACAACCTTCTTGCCGTCTATGCTTGATGAGATACCGTGAGCCACAACATACTCAACCTTGGAGTGCATCTCCTCATGCTCCAGCCCCTTGGCTGCAGCTCCTGCCACAACCGCTCTTGCCATGGAATGAGGGAAATGCTCCTCCAGACATGCAGCTATCCTGAGCAGTTCATCAGGATCTCTTCCGTCAAATGATACGACGCGTACAAGCGTAGGTGATGCCTTTGTAAGTGTTCCTGTCTTGTCAAATACTATCGTGTCTGCATCAGCTACAGCCTCCAGGAATTTGCCGCCCTTGACTGTGAGGTGATGCTTGTTTGCCTCCTGTATAGCAGACAATACCGCTATAGGCATGGACATCTTCAGTGCACATGAATAGTCGACCATGAGCACCGCAAGTGTCTTGGTGATATTCCTTGTTAAAAGGTATGTGAGGATAGTTCCACCGAGAGTCCATGGCACAAGACCATCTGCAAGATGCTCTGCCTTGCTCTCAAGTCCTGACTTAAGCTTCTCAGACTCCTCTATCATCGCAACAACTTTATCATATCTGCTGGTCTTACCAGTCTTTACAACTCTGACTACCAGCTCACCTTCCTCAACAACTGTACCTGCATATGCACTGTCTCCGTGTCCCTTGTGGACCGGTACTGACTCTCCGGTGAGGGATGCCTGATTGACCATGCCCTCGCCCTGATCCACAACACCGTCAAATGGAATGACATTGCCCATATGAACCACTACCAAATCATCCTTTGCGATCTTCGCACTGTCCATAAGTACATCACAATTATCCACACGCACCCATACCTTATTGATATTGAGTGACATGCTTCTTGCCAGTCCATCCACCGACTTCTTATGTGTCCACTCCTCAAGGATCTCACCGATCTCCAGAAGGAACATGACTGATCCCGCTGTCGCGAAATCATTTGTCAGAATGGATGCTGTTATGGCTGTTGCATCGAGAACCGGCACCTCAAGCTTCCTGTTCGCAAGACACTTGAGCCCCTTGCCTATATACTTGAGAGCTTTGACGGATGTCAGACAATACCGAAGCGGCATTGGCATGATCCATTTCTTGGTCATGTACCAGGCGGCCTTCCAAAACAGCTTGTCCTCATACTGTCTGTTCATGACTCTGCCTGATGTCTCTGTGAGATCCGCCGGAACCTCCACCCTGTCATATCCAAACTGTCTCAGCGCATCTATCACCGCTGCACGGTCACCATCATATATGATGATCGCGTCACAGGTTCTGTCGTGCACCTTGACCTCTTCCACTGCCTCACAGTTCTCCAGATAATACTGAAGTATGTCGGCCTGTGCCATGGTCATGCGGCTCTGTGCCATGTGTATACGCAGACGATTCTTTGTTTCATTTAAAATAGAAAACTTCAAGATCTTCGCCTCTTTCTTATGTTTTGTCTTATACTGATTACTCTTCTACAGTCTCTGCTGCGTCAGCGCTCTCAGCCTCTGTGCACTCAGTATCCTCAAAGTCAGCCTCTGCTGCCTTCTGTGCTCTTGCCTCGTTGATATCCTTTGCTCCTGCGTAGATATCACCACAGTTCTCCTGGATAGTATTTGCTGTCTTCATGACACAATCCTTTGCTCTAAGAACACCAGCTGTACAATGTGTATATACGTTCTTTGCATCCTTGCTTGAGAGAACCTTGATACCAGCTGTTCCAAATAATACTCCACCTGCAAATATTCCAAGCTTCTTCCAGTTTACCTTCTTTAATGCCTTCATCATGATTTTGTCCTCCTTGATTATATATTTATTCTGATTAATGATATGACCACTTATACGCATGATAGATTATATGACAGGCTTCGCCGTGATTCGATTTTTCTAATCACGGTTTGTTCAATCAAACTCTCCTTAACGTAAAAAATGCATTCTCGATCTTCGTACTGTAGAAAGAGTCTGCATCTGTTTCGTGGCTTTTTATTTGCTGTAAGTATAGCACTGCCCCCAGCGTTAGTCCAATATAACATTCGCAATTTAAATGACTTTTTTTCTCAATAAGTATCAACAAGCTATCTTACACTTGTGACATTTTGTAAGGTTGCTTTTTTTCCTTCTATATACTATCTTATTACTATTGGCAAAGTCATATATACAAAGGAGATTCCATGTATGGATAATTTCAATATCAAAAGTATTCTGGTAATATTATTTTTATTTTTCATAGGATGCGTCATGGGCTGGTGCATTGAAGTCATATTCAGAAAGTTCTTATCCAAGAGCAACCCAAGCCACAAATGGATCAACCCGGGATTCCTCATCGGACCTTACCTGCCTCTCTACGGTTCAGGCCTGGTGGTGCTGTATCTCCTGTCCCTGATCCATATAGATGCTGTTGACGCCCATCCTGTTTTGCAAAAGGTTCTGGTGGTACTGATCATGGCCATCGCCATGACCGTTGTGGAATACATTGCCGGACGTATATTTATAATAGGAATGAACATCAAGCTGTGGGACTACTCAGATGAGTGGGGCAATATACAGGGCATCATATGTCCGCTGTTCTCATTCTTCTGGGGTGTGATCGCGGCACTGTACTATTTCTTCCTCCATCCACACATACTGAACGCTGTGTACTGGCTGGCGGATCACCTGACATTCTCCTTCTTCATCGGTTTCTTCTACGGGGTATTCGTGATCGACTGTGTTGTATCATTCAACCTGATGAGCAAGGTGAAGAAATTTGCGAAAGAGAATGATCTTATTGTCCGTGTTGAGGAACTCAAGTCCCGACTGGCTCTGGATCGTGAGAAGTTCAAGGAGAAGCCAAGCTTCCTTCTCTCTCTTCACGATACAGCATCGATCAAACGAGCATTTGAGAATAACCCTGAAAGCTTCTCCATAACAAAGAAGATCAAACTGAAGGCTGAGGAGCTTACAGAGAACGTAAAGGAAAAAAGCGCTGTGATAAGTGAAAATCTCAAGGAAAAGAGCGAGGTGATCACCGAGGGTATCAAGGCTGCCGGAACTGAGGCAAAGGCCCGCATAGGCGAGACGCTGAATCGAAATGATTCATCAGATGTGGCCGACACAGATCTGTTCGACAATTCCCACAGGGACATAACAGAACACAAGAATGAAAAATAATATCACTCTAAGCATATAGCAAAAGCAAAAATACCATGTACAGGCGAAATGCTGTACATGGTATTTTTTACGCGCTCTATTTACTTTTTATCTGTACTTGACACTAGCCTTCTTGTAGGTTCCTGCCGTCTTTCCTTTGTATGGTTTTACAAAGTATGTGTACTTTGTTCCTGACTTCACACGGCGGTCAAGATATGTTGTGGTCTTTGCTTTCACAACCTTCACACATTTGAATCTGCCGCTGCCTGTCTTTTTGTATATCTTATAGCCGGCGGCTCCCTTTGTCTTCTTCCAGGAGACTCTTACTCCCTGTGAGGTATTCTTTGCTCTTGCGGTCGTGCAACCTATATAATACTGGCTCTTTGCCTTGGAGCCGCCCTTTGTATAGCTGTTGTATGCCGATACTCTGTATGTGTAGGTCTTTCCTCCTACAACAGATCTGTCTACCATTGATCTCACAGAGCTTCCCTTCACTGTCTTTATAAGTCTGTATGCACCCTTGCCTGTGCGTCTGTATACCTTATAACCGGTGGCTCTTGAATCGGTATTCCAGGTGAGGCTTATTCCCTTACCTGTATTCTTCGTTTTGACCGTCACCGTCGCAAGCTTCAATTTGTCAAGTGTGACATTCTTGGTATATCCGCAGTTGCTGCATTTGTACTTCTGCGATCCCTGGGATGTGAATGTCGGCTGTTTTGTAACCTCTCCCGCCTGCCATTTGTGGCTCATACATGCTCCGAGATAATAAGCGTCCTTTCTTGTACAGGATGGAGTGTCGGAAACCCAGATCACAACATCATTTCCGTAATATCCCATTCCATATATGTTTAAACCTGATACATACTTCTGTCTTATGTCATATATAGCCCACGCCTTGCGCTCATTTACCTCAAGATCTATCCATGCAACATACCTCGATGTGCAGAAATAGAGCTTTTCCTGTGCAAGGAACAGTGTTCCATACTGTTTGTTAAGTGTCGTACCATCTGTATCCAGCCATTCATCCTGCCCGGTAAATATCGTTGTATTTACACCGTTGCTGAAGCTGTACTTGTTTATCTGATAGTATGATGACTGGCTGCCCTGCTTTATGCTGTACCAGTAGCCCTTTCTATAAAAGATGACCTTCTCAACGCCATTCCAGAACTGGCCTTTTTCATATCGCTTATCCGTGGCATTGCTGTATGTTCCCTTCCATACATTTCCCACCTTTGTGTCATATCTGCCAAGATAATAATCGCTGCTGGCGGCCTTAGTCTTACTGTTCAAGGTGTCAAAGCTTACAAGGAAATAATCATGCATCGACCTTCCCGGTATATCACTTGCGGGATCATCCCAGGTTGCGTCAACGTGATACCACTTTCCACCTATATTTACAACATTCCACGCATGGTTTACATACCGGCTTGTGGCAACTCCACTCGGAACCCCGGCTTTCCTGAGGAAATACCACATGGTCTCCGCATATCCCTGACACACGCTGCTCCTCTTAACCAATACACCATACATATCATACATGTGGTCTCTTCCGGTTGTTGGATCAAATTCCTTAGCCCCGCTGGTGTCATATGCAACTGTAGATGTCAGGAACTCATGATATGCAAGCACGATCTCTGCCGGCTTCATGTTCTTTGTATTTATCTGCTTGTTCACTTCCGCTATGGCTGCATCCAACTGCTTCTTTTCGGTTCGGGCATTTGGCTTGTATGAGAACTTCAGATACACGACCTTTCCTGTGGTCTGGTCATACAGATAACTGTATCTTGCCACATACACGACCTCGGGATGCGCATTCATTGCGGTTGTGACTACATTTGCAACATTTCGTGTGGTCAATCCCCAGCTCTTTACATTGAGTCTCGGTGAAAATTTCTCCACAGCGCCGACAATGGCACTCTCATATTTCTTTGAATTTGCCGCTGCCAGTGACGCTTCCGATGAATCCGATGCTTCATCTTCTATTATCTGTCCGCCAAATTGCAGGATACCTGAAGTATCGCCCTCCTGCTCAAGCAACTGACCATAGCTGCTCTGTGATGAGTCATACTGTTCCTGAGTATCTTCCGCAAATGCTGGTATTTTTCCGCCGTACAGCACACACGCAGCGATGACGCCCACCACAAATATCATCCTGATACGCCGCACAGCTTCTGTGAGTCTTACATTTTCATATTTCATTCTTTTTCTCCCTTATAATTACGCAGTAAGCATCTACCTTTTTATTCTCTTCTGCGGTGACGCTGCACTGTATGTCTTATTATTCACTGCCTTCACAATGTAATAATAAGTCTGACCTTTCTTTGCCGTTTTGTCTGTCCAACTGAGAGTTTTCGCTGTTACAGTCTTGACTGCCCTGTATTTGCCTGTTGGTGTCTTTCTATACACAATGTATTTTTTTGCACCGGCAGACTTTTTCCAGGAAAGTTTCACTCCCTGTGCTGACTTCCTGACCGTGACAACCGGAGCCTTGATGTAGAGAATATCTGTCTCCGTATATCCACTGAATACATTTCCATTATATGCCTTTACACAGTAGTAATACCTGTTTCCTGACTTGACTGTCTTGTCTACATAGCTTGTCGTTCCCGACTTGACTGTCTTGATACATACATATCTTCCCTTGGCGGTTCTCCTGTATATCTTGTAGCCTGACGCCCCGGCAGATCTGTTCCAGGTAAGTTTTACCGCTGAGGTCTGCTGTGCGGCCTTTACTGTTACCTTTGTGAGCTTCAGCTTTGCAATTGTAACCTGCTTTGCTGCGCCACATGTCTTGCACGTATATTTCCTGACTCCTGTAGCTGTATATGTAGCTTTCTTAATAACCGTTCCATTATCCCATGCATGGGTCGTACATACAAGCTTGGCTATAGTCTCGGTCTTTGTCTCGCCACAGTTTGTACAGGTGTACTTTCTTGTTCCCTCTGTCTTGTATGTTGGCTGTATTGTCACTACTCCGGCATCCCATGCATGCTTTGTACATACCAGCTTGGCTATCGTTTCGGTCTTGGTTGTTCCGCAATTCTTACACGTATACTTTTTGGTTCCCTCTGTCTTGTATGTCGGCGCTGTCACAACCTTGCCGCTATCCCACACGTGGCTCGTACATACAAGTTTGGCTATCGTTTCGATCTTGGTCTCACCGCAGTTTGTACAGGTGTACTTCTTGGTTCCTGTACTTGTGTAGGTCGGCTCCTTTGTCACCACTCCAGCATCCCACTTGTGGCTTATGCACATCTCGAATGTATACTCGGCATACTCCTTGTTATACTTGCTTGAATTGCTTGAATCCTTAGTTTTCTTTATATTAGGAGAATCTGTAATAAAATACACCAGCTTACCATACTGTTCTCCAAACGCATATAAATTATTTCCTGTTGAACTATTATACTGTGTTCGTATATTTATAAGCTCTGTAGGAATTACATTTGTCGATGTTATATCTATCTTGTTCAAGCTATCCGGAGTAGTAAAATATAAATTATCACCTCGGAGATATATTGAACTATAAACACCAGGATAATACCCACCACTCGGAGTTGTCCATTTTGCAGTGCCCGAATACAAAACCTTGTTTATGTTAGTCGAATACTGGTACTTATTTATGTTAAATGATGTTTTCGAACTGCCCTCACTTATGCTGTACCAATAACCGTCTTTATAAAAAATAGCTTTCTCAATACCATTCCAGAACTTACCACTCTCATAAGTGGTGTCCACCGCTGTCGTATATGTATCTCCCCACTGTGCACTGACAACCATATCCGTTCTGTCCTTAGTATGGTTGATGAGTGTATTCTTATTCATTGTATCAAAGCTGACAAGGAAATAATCATGATATGATCTTCCAGGCATATCCCACACCGGATCGTCCCAAGTTGCATCTATGTGATACCATTTTCCATGTATCTTAACTATGTTCCACGCGTGATTGATATTTTCACTTGATGCGATTGCACATGAAAGACCAGCCTCTCTTAGCAGATAAAACATAGTCTCGGCATATCCCTGACACACACAACTATGTTTAACCAAAGCTCCATACATATCGTACCCGTGATTTGCAGCAATCGTTCCATTGAAATAATCCTCATATGCATATGCAACTGTGGATGTGAGATACTCATGATATGCAAGTACTATCTCTTCATCGCTCATTCCACTGGTATCTATCTTACTCTTGACTTCCTGAAGTGCAGCATCAAGCTCCTGCTGCTCCTCCTTTGCATTTGTCAAATATGTAAATGCTATTTTGGTGATTGAAGAGCCAGAAGTCCAATATGTATAGCCTCCCGATAGACTGATAAACTCGGGATGAGAATTGATAATAGATCTTACTGCCCCGTTATTAATATCGTCTCTCGTAAGGCCAAGTTCCGATACATCTATACTCGTCTGCCATGCCTTGATTCCTTCAACAATAAGCTTCTCAAGTGCTGTTGCATCATATGTAGATGCCAGTGAAGCCGCACCATCCTGCTGCTCAACGACAACGCCAAGTCCGCCTTTCTGCAAAGTGTCGTCCAGATCATCATACCCTACCGTAACCTGACTCTCATCTGAACTTACCCGTGTCTGATCAGATGCATATGCTCCCACTTTACCGCCTGGCAATAGCACAACCGCCGCTGAAAATGCCAAGGCACCGATACAGATTTTTCTGCTCAGCTCCCTTAACAACTCAGACCTTATACTGCCTGCCACCACTCTATATGATTTCCTCTTTTTTATCATAAAACTCCTCCTTAAACGATACGTTCCAACCTTATATTTCCGTTCATCCCTCAATACTTTTATTATATAGATTTTTGACACTGTTCGATAGCTTTTTACCTCACTTTTGTACATCTTGTAGGAATTGACAAATTGCGCAACTTTGAGCAATTCATGATATCTTAATCATAAGCAACTATATCTCTTATTTCAAGCCGTTTTTCTTAATTATATACAATATTGTCCTGATGAATGGCAGTGTATATATTTTGTATATTTTGCACAAATTGAAATGTATTGTCAAATTACAATTGAATTATTTGTCTATTTGTGCTACCTTTAAATAGCAAGCTGTGCAACCGTTTGCGCATATATTCTACACTAAAAACAGATCACATAGAGCACATTACCTTTATTTATAGGAGATGACAGATAAATGAACAAAAACAAGCTTTTTCCACAGATAAACGGAATACTACACGGCGGTGATTACAATGCTGAACAGTGGCTTGACCGCCCTGATATTCTGGCAAAGGATATCGAGATGATGAAGGAGGCAGGAATGACTTCCGCTACTCTTGGTGTATTTTCATGGTCAGCATATGAGCCTGTTGAGGGCGAATACCATTTTGACTGGCTGAAGGATGTTATGGACAACCTGTATAATGCAGGCATTTACACCGTTCTTGCCACGCCATCGGGCGGCAAACCGGCATGGATGGCACAGAAGTATCCTGAGATCAGGCGTGTGGATTCATATGACGTCAGGGAACATCAGGGCGTCCGTGAGAACCACTGCATGAGCTCACCTGTATACAGAGAAAAAGTTGCCAATATCATCCGTCAGCTCCACGCCCATGTGGGAAACCATCCGGGACTCATCATGTGGCATGTGTCAAATGAGCTTGGTGGCGAGTGCTACTGCCGTCTCTGTGTGAAAAGATTTCAGAATTACCTCGCAGAGAAGTTCGACCACGACATAAACAAGCTGAACAAAGCATGGTGGACCACCTTCTGGAGTCACTCATACAACAGCTTCTCACAGATTGAGCCGCCATACAAAAATGGTGATTTCAGTATCATGGGGCTGAACCTCGAATGGAAGAGATTTACCACATGGAACATGAACGATTACATGAAATCAGAGATAACGCTCCTCCGTGAACTCACCCCTGAAATACCTATAACAACCAACTTTATGCAGCTCTACGATGGTCTTGACTACAGACCAATGGCAAAGGAACTTGATGTGATCTCATGGGATTCATACCCTAGATTCCACAACGACTATGAAAGCCTTGCGGATGTCATGGGGCAGAACACATTTGACCACGCAGTCATGAGATCCATGAAGAAGGATAAGCCTTTCATGCTTATGGAGAGTGCTCCGGGGCTTGTAAATTGGCATCCATATAACAAACTCAAAAGACCGGGCATCCACAAGCTGTTCTCATACAACGCTATAGCCTGCGGTTCTGACACTGTTCAGTACTTCCAGTGGCGAAAGGGCAGGGGCTCATTTGAACAGTATCATGGTGCCGTTGTTGACCATCTCGGAACAAATGACACCAGAATATTCAAGGAGGTTGCCGCCCTCGGCGCAGAGCTTGATGGGCTCTCCGAGATAACCGGCACACTCATCAGATCAAAGGTTGCACTGCTGTTCGACTGGGACAATATGTGGGCCATAGATGATGTCAAGGCTCTGGGGCAGGAATCAAAAAAATATCCTGAGACCTGTATGTCTGTATACAAAGAGCTGACAAAGCGCGGCGTTGACGTGGACGTCATTGCATCCGATGAACCACTCGACGATTACGATGTGGTTGTTGCACCTATGCTCTACATGCTGAGAGATGGCGCAGCCGAGTCTCTTGCCGCATTTGTAAAGAGGGGCGGACAGCTTCTATCCACTTACTTTACGGGCTATGTAGACAAGGATCAGCTCTGTATACTCGGTGGATTCCCGGGAAATGGGCTTGCAGATGTATTCGGAATCATCAGTGAGGAGATCGATACTCTGTATCCATCCGACAGAAACAGCGTAACTTTCACAGATGGAAGTTCATGTGAACTCCGTGACTATGCGGAGATCCTGAGAGTTGGAACAGCGGAAGTGCTGGGAACCTACGATTCTGATTTCTATGCAGGGAATGCAGCAGTGACTGTGAACGGCTACGGCAAGGGCAAAGCTTACTACGTGGCTGCAAGAATAGATTACAGTAAACTCGGTGAGATCATGGAGCAGATGATGGTGAACGCCGGTATCGCCATAAAAGATCTCCCTGACGGAGTTCAGTATCACTGCAGATATGCAGATGACGGAACTGCATATGGATTTTACCTGAACAACACCAACGAACCTCAGACAATATCTGAAGTTCACGGAACCGACATTCAGACGAAGAATATATTTGATGGCAAAATGGAATTGGCTCCGTTTGGAGTATCCATCATCAAGGAAAATAATTAAATCTGATAATAACTTTTTCCTTCCTTAAACCTTTTTGAAAAAGGCGGTGATACTTCTGTTGTGTATCACCGCCTTATGTGTTCTATTTCCAGCATGGACTCTCAGTCCTATATGCATTTTTAGTTCTTTTCAACCTGCTCCAGCTTATCCTCTATCGCCTTGATAACGATCTTGAGGGCTTTTATTCTGGCATACTTCTTGTCATTTGACTCCAATATGTGCCATGGCGCAAAGCTGGTGTTGGTCTTTTCCAGCATCTCATCCACCGCAGTCTCATAGTCATCCCATTTGTCACGGTTACGCCAGTCCTCATCTGTGATCTTCCAGCGTTTCTCAGGCGTGTTCTGCCTGAGTGTGAATCTCTCAAGCTGCGTGTCTTTGTCGATCTGAACCCAGAATTTGATGACTACAGCTCCCCAGTCGTGCAGTTCCTTCTCAAATTCATTTATCTCATTGTACGCCCGCTGCCAATCATTCTCCGAGCAGAAACCCTCAAGTCGCTCAACCATGACTCTGCCATACCATGTTCTGTCAAATATAGCCACATGCCCAGACTTTGGAAGTCTTGTCCAAAATCTCCACAGAAAATGCCTTGCCTTCTCATGCGGCTCAGGACTTGCTATAGGATTTACCACATAACCTCTCGCATCAAGTGCCTCCGCTATCCTTTTGATATTTCCACCTTTGCCTGCCGCATCCCAACCTTCGTAGCCTATGATAACAGGTATCCTCTTCTGGTAAAGCTCATTGTGCAGTCTGCCGAGTTTCTTCTGCAGCTTGTCAAGTTCCTCCTTGTACTCCTCATCCGTCAGTTTCTTGTCGAGAGACACCTCGGAAAGTTTCGGGATCTTCTTGAGCGCAAATGTATTCTGCAGTATAGGTACAGCATGCCCCTGATTGAGCAGCGCAGTCTCTATTCCCTGATTGATGATATCGAGTATCTGAAGTTCTGCCCATTTTCTCTCCTTTGCATCTATCATGTACCACGGTGCATTTGACAGATTGGTGTCATACATAAAGCTGTCAAATGCCTCAAGATACTCGTCATACTTTTTGTTCTGCTTCAGATCATGCTTAGACACTCTCCAGCTTGTAGTATCATCTTCAAGAAGTGTTTCAAGTCTCTTCTTCTGCTCATGCTTGTCTATCTGGAAGAAAAATTTCATGACCAGATATCCGTTGTCCGCCAGAGTCCTCTCAAATCTCTTGGTGCTGTCAACTCTCTTCCGGTATTCCTTGTCTGACAATTCTCCAGACATCTTGCCACCTACTATGTCCCTCATCCATCCACCATCCAGAAATACAAACTCCCCCTGTTCCGGTATTCTCGTAAAATACTTGTACAGGAATGGTCTGCGTTTTTCCTCGTCTGTGGAATATTTCACTGACTCAACGTTGAAAAATCTCGGATCCATATTCTTGATGATCCTTCCGACAAGACTTCCCTTACCTGCAGCACCCCAGCCTTCAAATATGACAAATACAGGTATCTTGCCTTCCTTTACCTTGATCTGATTGCGTGTCAGATTCTCTCTGGCGATCTTTAACCTCGCGTCTATCTCCTCATCCGATGGACGCTCCGGCTTGTTCCAGTCCTTTAACATGTAACCCACTGCTCCTTTCACATTGTCTCTTCATTTGTTTTTATGAATAATATACCCCGATTTACAGAAACTAATGCCGCTTCGCATTTACTAATACAAATGCCGCTTCGCGTCGCGCATTTTTCTTCTTGCGATATCATTATACTACTTTCTTTTGAGTTGATACATCTGAAAAAACATTAAGATATGTGAGGAAAATGAATGTTGCGAAGGTAAAATTCATATGATATAATGTCAGCAACAATGAAACAAGAAATTCTGACATATGCTTTCCCAAAAGCATAACGAAAACCCCAGTAGTTGGCGCTACTGGGGTTTTCTCCGTCTTTTAAAGGCGACGTACTCCTTGGGCTGATTACCACTTACTTATCTCCGTCCAGCCACTTGCAAATATAGTAGGCTACTATACCTGCCACGACGGAAATTAAAAATGAAACAAGAAGTTCTGTCACTGCGCTCCCCCCTTTCCCAGCCTATCTAGGGGTGGCAACATCTGTATTGTGACATATTATCTTTTTCTTTTCAATGGGTTTACATAACTATACAAAATGTATAGTTTTATACATTACTACATATAAAATCCCCGGCAGCATACTGACATGTGTCCTGGATTTCAGGTACATATCAAAGGCCACCGGGGCTTAATTATCACTATAATTCTCTATATTATGACAGCTCCAGATCAGGCTTGCCATACTCAGCAAGCTTCACATCATATGCCTTGCGCATAGCTGCCTCAAATGGTATCTCTTTCATAGGAGCATCCAGTTTTTCCAACAGATAATGTACAAAATCAGGATTCTGAATGAGCAGTGGTCCATGAATGTATGTCGCAATTACTCTGTTCTTGCAGATTCCCTCATTCATGGTATCAGGATTGCTGCCCTGTCCGATCTCCACCTTGCAGAATGTCATATCATCAGGTATTCCGTAAGTGTGGGCAAATCGGCTTGTGTATCCGATGAGTGTCATATCGTTGAACTTCGCCTTGATGAGCGTGTTGAAACGATTCGGAGCCTGGCGGACTGAGTACATGCCCGGAACAACGCCAAGTCCTGTAACTCTGGTTCCATCCTCTCTCTTGATATAATCACCAAGGAGTTCCATGGAATTGCCAACCAGAAGGAAAAGCGCCTTTCCATCCTTCATGCATGCTGCGATCTCGTCCTTGTACTGCATCAGTCTGTCAAGCACGAGCTCCTGGCTCTTCTCGCTCATGGAACACATATACACCATGTCTATATTCTCTTTGAGGAAGAGTGGCTTCTCATTAAGTCCTGTTGTCACAAATTCCGCATCCGGCAGACATTTCTGCAGGTACATTGTATTTCCTTTGTCACCGTAGAGTGTACATATTTCCGGATATAAAATCTCAATCTTCATTATTTGTCACCCTCCAGTCTCTTGATTATCTTCTTCTTCATCTCACATGACATTCCGTAATTCTCACAGTCGTACAGGATATATATTCTGTCAACACCATCTATAGTCACATCGTCTGCCGCAGCGACCTCGCTGAGATTTGTGAGTATCTTCTCCTCAGGGATACCAGCCAGTAAGCATCTCACCTTGTGGTCGTAGCATCTAGGTCCTGTGCAGATGACCTGTACAACATCATCCCTGTTGAACTGCTCATACTCCAGATCGTATATCCAGCCTGAGAACTCTATACTCTTCTGTCTGTCCTCAAGATCGTCCATCGCAAGGAGGATAGCCTTCTTGCCCTCCTCATTTGCCACATACTCAAATGTTCTGGATGAAGAAACCGCACTCTGTCCCTTTGAGAGCGCCTGGATTACTGTAACACCATTCACTGTGGTCTCGTTGTGGCGGGAATCCGGTATATGGATCTGACCCATGAGTTCCTTAATTCTCTCAGCCGAGAGACCGATCTCGCGCAGTGCAGATATAACAGTAACTTCATTATATATATTGAAGAGAGCTGTGTGGATCAGTGGATAAACTGTCTTCTTGTCTCCCTCCTGTATAGTAATTGTCATCTTCTCTCTGTCTATGTCGGTTGCCAGATACTTCTTGTCCGGGGAGTGAAGTCCACACTTCGGGCATACCACATCGCCGATGTGATGATATCTGAGGTAATTGTACTTCAGCTTCTCGCCGCAGTTAGGGCAGATCTGGTAATCCGCGATAAGGTTGTATGGCTCGGTCTTGTCATCAGGCTGCTTGCCGATTCCATAGAACACTCTGTAGCTGTCTTTCTTCAACATGCTTGAGCAAAGCTCGTCCGCATTCAGGATAACCTTTGCAGAATCAGGGCAGTAGGTATCTATGACACTGAAAATATAGTCAGGGTGAGCATTTCTCTTGAGTGAATCTCTGAAAAGTCCTGTTACAACAAGATAATCCGGCTTCACATATGGAAGTATCAGCCTTGAAGCACGCTCGTCCACCTCAAATACAGTGGCATCCACTCTGACCTTTCCCGTAAATGTAAGGCTGTTGATGACATTTGTCGTACAGCCAGGGACGATATTGGAACCTGTTCTGTTGCTGACAACTCTTCTTCCATCCTTCTCCAAAACATCAGTTATCAGGTTACTACAGGTGGTCTTACCATTTGTTCCTGTGACACATATCGTAAGCGGTGCTTTGGGCGCCTGTGCCAGGAAATCCGGACATATCTTCAGGGCGATAACTCCAGGTGTATGCGTACCGTTCCTACCCAGGAGCTGGATGAGTCCCTTGCTCAGTTTTGCGGCTGCGAGAGCCACATGAAATCTAAAAGATGACATAGCTATTCATTCTCCTTATATATACAAATAAAACTCATGTAATTCTACAACCTTTGACAGATGTTGTCAATTATACCAGCACATAACAAGACTATGATTTCGCCTCTTTCCAGTGTTTCCTGTAATTTATCCTGCGATATGAATTCGGAGTCGATCCATATTTTGTCTTGAAGCATTTTGCAAAATAGCTTCCGCTGGCAAATGCCAGATATTGCGATATCTCCGTACAGGAAAAATCTGAATACAGAAGCATATTTCTGGCAGTCTGAAGCTTCTTCTCCATGATGTAATCTGAGATTGTCTGACCGACCTCCTTATGAAATAGTTTGCTCAGATAAGAGCGTTCCACTCCCACAAATTCTGCAATATCAGTAATTTCTATTTTTTCATGCAGATGATCATACACATAGTCCATCGCCCTTACACAATGAGGTGATATAGCAGCTTTCTTTTTCACCTTTTTCATCCGCCTGGCATAGTCCATAATCAGTTGGTTATGTACATCTATGATCTGCCGTTCTGTCTGCGCCTTGTCCAGCTTATTAATATAGAAGTCACTGAGATTGTAACTCTCCATCTCCTCCATCCCCTCTTCTATGCAAAATCTGGAAATCATTGCCACTAGCACTATCTCGTGATATCTCCTATTGCGAACCTTGTCATCTGACAATATTCCTCTTGACGCAAGAACAGCCTCATCCTCATCGCCTGTCAGCAACATTCCAGACAAAGCTTTCACATCACCGCTGCTCACAAGCTGATAAAAATCAAGCTCATTGTCGTATGTGGAATGTGCCAGTCCATATTCCCTCTGGACAAACTGCTGTTTTACTATCTCATTCGATATCTTCATTGTCTTTCTGCCTTTCCTCTGTGATATTCATATATCTCTATCACACATTTGTTATATAATTGACACATTTATTATATTCTCTTATCAACGCAAATGCTACTATAAACTCACAGAAAACGAAACAGGCAATGAGTGCAATATATATTTTACTATTTCACAGGAGGTTAAAGATTATGAGAACTTTAGACGGATTCAAAAAAGGCGTAAATTTAGGTGGATGGCTTTCACAGGGACCACTTGACAAGGAGCATCTCGACACATTTATCACAGAAAAAGATATTGCAAGAATAGCATCATGGGGACTTGACCACGTTCGTCTTCCTATTGATTACGACAATTTTGAAAACGAGGATGGAACTGACAAGGAAGGCGGCTATGCTTACATCGACTCTTGTATAGAGTGGTGCAGAAAATACAACCTCAATATGGTTCTTGATCTGCACAAGACATATGGATATATATTTGACGACGAGGCTCATCTTCTTGAATTCTTCCATGAGAAACCTCTTCAGGAAAGATTCTATGGAATATGGAGAAAGCTTATAGACAGATATGCTAAGGATGCAGACATAATGATGTTCGAGCCGTTGAACGAGGTCGTAAGTCCGACCGTTGTAAACGAGTGGAACGAAATATCAAGCAAATGCATCGAGATCATCCGTGCGAAAGCACCTACTGCCAAGATCCTGCTCGGTGGGGTTGGCTACAATGCTGTTACATCTATAAAGCTTCTCCCTCATCACAACGATGAGAACATAGTTTACAATTTCCACTGTTACGAGCCAATGGTATTTACCCACCAGTCTGCTTACTGGGTAACAGGTATGCCTTCAGATTTCCATATCGAATATCCGGGGGATTTCAATGACTACATGGAGAAATCCCGCCAGATCGAAGGGTGTATGCATGGGGCCATCACCGAGAGTAGCCTTGGACTTAATTCCATCGGACCTGATTTGTTCGAAAAAATGTTTCTCGACGGCATCAAGGCTGTTGAAGAAAGAGACGGATTTATGTACTGCGGCGAATATGGTGTTATAGATCAGGCACCACTTGACGGAACTCTGAACTGGTACAAAGATATCCATTCTGTATTTGAAAAGTACGGAATAGGCCGCGCCGCATGGAACTACAAAGAAAAAGACTATGGTCTTGAAGGCGAACACTACGCTCCTATCATCGATGAGCTTGTCAAATATATGTAACGTGATTTAATTTACGATAAAACCTTCCATTTTTATAAACGGAGCCGGTTCTCACTCATAGAGAACCGGCTTTTTGTTAATTTTATCCACGATGTACCGCACCCGCCCTTGTGAGGAGCACCACGGTCTCTACCCCGCGGGTGAGCGGGAACATGTCCACAGGGGTCATCTTGATTACCTGATAGCCGTGCTTTGTCATATATTTCAGATCCCGGGCAAGACTCTCCGGTCCGCAGGATATATACACAACCCTTTTAGGTCCAAGTGTGATGACCGATGACATGAACTCCTCTGTACTTCCAGATCTCGGAGGATCCATGAATACCACATCTATGCTGTCACCCTCCTCAGCGACATCGACCATAAATCTGCCGGCGTCGTTGCTGTAAATATCAACATTCTGTATCTTGTTCATCTTCACATTCACCCGGGCATCGTGCACAGCGGCTTCATTCAACTCCACGCCTATGACCTTCTTTGCACGGTCGCTTGCAGCTATGCCTATGGTTCCTATACCGCAGTAGGCATCGATCACGGTCTCCTTCTTCTTGAGATCCGCGTACTTGATGGCTTTGCCATAGAGGACCTCCGTCTGCTCCGGATTCACCTGATAGAAACTGCCCGGTGATATACGGAAACGCTTTCCGCATAGGATATCCTCTATATAACCTTTGCCGTAAACGACCTGATTTCTGTCGCCTATGACCATGCTCGTGTCCTTCATGTTGATATTCTGGACAACCGTTGTGATCTCCGGATGAGCTGTCACAAGTGCATTTGCAAGGTTCTTCTTGGACGGAAATACCGGCGATGCGGTGACTATGATCACCATGATCTGTCCGGTCTTTCTTCCGACTCTTATCTGCAAATGCCTGATAAGTCCGGTTCCTGTATCCTCGTTGTATATCTGGAGCTTGAACGACTTTATCAGTCCGGCAAATGTTCTGATGATGGCCGCAGCCTTCTCATCCTCCACATAACAGTTCTCGACTGGAAGTATATTGTGTGTCCCCTCCTCGTACACCCCGGAAATTATTTCTCCGCTCTTCATTCTCCTGAATGCCGCAGTGACCTTATTCCTGTAGTGATACGGATTCTCCATGCCTATTATCTTGTCCACCGGGCCAAATGCTCCGAGCAGGTCATCTATATACTTCTGTTTCTCAGCAAGCTGCTGCTCATATGGCATATCCACATACTGACAGCCACCGCACAGGTGGGATATAGGACATTTGCTGTTCGGGTTGAGCTTATATTGTGATGAATGTGCCTGTCGCGGTTTTCCCTGTACATTTTTACCTTTGCTTCCTGTTTTTATTTGTTTCTCTCCACCTGTTACATCGTACTTTCTGCTATGTGTCTGTCTTTTTCTTTCGTTTACGCTGCCACTCGTTTTATTTTTTTCTTCTCTGCGAGGTTTGCCCCCGTTTCTTCGCTCTGCCATCATTTTTACCACTCCTATTCTCCAGTGAGCGTCACCTTGATCATATCGTGGTGAACCGCCTCAAGAAACTTTCCCAATATATCCTCCGTCCTGACCTTCATACTTGATGTGTTCACACACGGATGGCATCCAAGATACTCGCCCTTCATAACATCCTCGTCAACAAGCAGCTGCACATGATTCTCATGGTCATTCATGAGACCCATGACGCTGACCGCCCCCGGCCTGATATCCAGATACTTCTCCATATCCTCCGGCGATGCAAATGAAAGTCTCGCGCTGCCTATCTGTGATGTGATCTCCTTTGTCTTGAACGGCTTGTCGCCCGGCATCATGAGCAGATAGAACTGTGTCTTCTGCCTGTTGCACAGAAACAGATTCTTACAAATGGTTGCCCCAAGCACCGCATCTATCTCGCTGCAAACTTCCATTGTGTCTGCTGGAGCATGATCTGTGCGCCAATACTCTATGCCGTGATCATCAAGGAAATCATAAACTCTGATCTCCCTCTCAAGTCGTCCTTCATTTGTATCCGGTCTGCCTTTGTATAATTCCATTTGTGTGCCCTCCGTTGGTGGTTTATATATTTTCTCTCATGCATTTATGCGTAAATCATATCACGTTTCTTGTGGTGTTGCCATATAAAACAAGCAATATAAAATCAATATAAAACCATGCCTTCGAGAGTGTAAACACATACCGGCAATACCTTGTCAGAATAAAAAGGAACAATCTGACAATATCAAATGCACCTGCGTTCAGCTGGTGCACTCAATAATATCCCATTGTTCCCATTTTGATAACATTATCTACAACCTATCGCCTTGACTGAGATACGCAAGGAATCCCTCGCATCCCTGACACACATCCCTGTATGTCTCATCAAATCGTCCCGTATACCACGGATCAGCTATAGATTGTCCATGTCTTCCCGCATAATCGAGCAGCAAATGTATCTTGTCCTGGTAGTCCGGACCGGTTATGCGCATTGTGTTCCTCACATTTGCTGTATCTGCACAGAGAAGATAGTCATAATATTCATAATCCTGCTGTGTGACCTGTCTTGCCCGCTTGCCACTAAAGTCTGTATAAACCGTCTTACCTATGCCATGCGCCCTCAGCACTTCCTGCGCCGGCGGATATATCGGATTGCCATGTCCGCCATAGCACTCCTCTGTAGATGTAGCGGCTGAGGCTATCTCGAATTGACCTGTTAGACCACGCTTTTCTACCATGTCCTTTAGGACGAACTCAGCCATGGGGGAACGGCATAGTATCGTGAACATATAGCAGAAAATCTTTCCCTGCTATAATTGCTCCTGCTACAAGATCCAACTCTATTATAATATCACGATTTTCTAATACTGTAATCCTTTTCGTATGCTCAATTAGAAAATCTACCTTGCTTTCCTCCATATCAAGAGTTTTCACATAAGCATCTATCTCGTCATCTATGTTCTGTAATACGCTCTCGATAACTTTAATATCCTCATTTTCTTCTACAGGTACTAAGAGCTTTTTCTTCTCCTCTATCTGCCCCTCTATAGCCTCATACTTTACTTTGTAATCATCCTTAGAAATAAAATCCTCCAGATATGCCTCTAAGAGCTTAGTTCTCTTTCTCTCCAGCTTATCAAGATCTTTCTGTATTTTTTCATTTACTGAGGTATCACTAAGCGTAGCCTTTAGCTCATTGAGCCACTTAACAATATCCTGCTTTACAACTCCTTTATTTACCTCCAGATTATCCGTGATTTTCTTGTAAATGTTTCTTATCGCTACTGTGGTTATTCTGGTACCGTTACACTCTACATCCCCTTTAGCCACCTGCGAGGCACACATCCAATTAACATATCCGTTACTAGCGTGTTTCCAGAGCTTTCTACCACAGGATCCACAGTAGATTTTACCACTAAGAGGATCAGAATAAGCGTTTACTCCCCTACCGTTCCCTGTCTTAGCCCTTAATCTCTCCTGTACTTTATCAAATACCTCCTCTGATACATAGGCAAGCTCTGGGGCTGGTATTCTAACCAGCTCTTCCTCCGATCTTCTCACAATTTTCTTTTTATCAAAATCGTGATGATATTTCCCCATCACTATAACGCCTTTAGCTTTCTCGTTTTTAAGGATCCTGCTAATACTCTCAGAGGTAAAAGGTTTTCCTACACTGTTTGTATAACCATGTTCATTTACCCAATCTCTTACTTTTCTTATGCTATCATATTCCAGATATAGCTCAAAGATCTTTTTCCCCAGCTTTGCCTCCTCCTCGTCTTTTACCCACTTTCCATTAACAATTTTAAAGGCTAATGATTTACCGTTTCCCATAGCTGATACCTCCTCCCCATTAAGGGCTCTTTCTATTCTCCTCTTGTTTGAGTTATTCAGTTTTTTACTAAGATTTCTACTGTATTCCTCTGCTATGATCGCCTTTACACCTGTTATAAGAGCATCCTCTGAGGGTTTAAAAAACTTATTATCCAGATACATAAAGAGCTTTAGGTTATTTGTTACCAGATTATCTACAAATAGGTACCAATCCAGAGTATTTCTCTGTAATCGGTCTTGATCCTTACATACCACAATATCAAACTTATTCTCCGTCATATCCTTAAGTAATCTTTTGTAGTCATTTCTCCGCTTTGTGGTGGTTCCTGTCTTTCCCTCGTCAATATAC
>OHJB01000195.1_pt1 | contig 33860 bp, 34 predicted proteins | sample 1568431 | NCBI WGS metagenome assembly OHJB01 (sample SAMEA3879594, study PRJEB24766) | human gut metagenome | biome: human-associated habitat; feature: feces | place: USA | collected 1985/1987 | reverse complement strand
CAACCTGAAATTGGTGCAACGGACGAAAGTGTTGATTCATAACCAGTTAGCAGATGAAGCAAAAGTCTGGTTACCCATTTTTTTCATATAACCTGCATTTTGCTGCTCGCTGCATGTTGTTGAAACTCAACAACATATACCAAACTGCGACATGCAGGTTGTTCTAAAAGATTCCTGATATCTTGCCTGGATCACTCGCTACTGTCGGTGATTTAACAAGTCGTCGTCAGAGATGACCGGCGAGTCCGCAGGCGGCCCTGCGCGCCTCCTTCTCTCCGGGATTTCGTTCGCTGTCGCTCCGGCATCTCTCGCATGTGGTCCTGCGCGTCTCCTTCTCTTGGAAATTTCGTTCGCTGGCGCTCCGATATTTCCCGTAGGCGGTCCCGCGCGCCTCCTTCTCTTGGAGATTTCGTTCGCTGTCGCCCCGACATCTCCCGTAGGCGGTCCTGCACGCCTCCTTCTCTCCGGGATTCCGTTCGCTGGCGCTCCGACATCTCCCGCCGCCTGCGGCGGGGCGGTGCAAACCGGAAAAAGAAAATCAGCGTTCAAGTGAACTTGACGCTGATTTTCTTTTTCCGGTTTGCGGAGAGAAGGAGATTCGAACTCCTGATACCCTTTTGGAGTATACACGCTTTCCAGGCGTGCCTCTTAAGCCACTCGAGCATCTCTCCAGAACTGCCATATAACACGGACAGGGCTGCAAATATACGAATTATCTGTTAATTTACAATGATTCGCGCTTCAATTTCTCGATGTAGTGGTCTATACGCTTGAGCTCTCTCGGTATGTCAATACTCTGAGGACAATGCGGCTTGCATTGACCGCAGCCTATGCAGTGGTCAGCCTGGCGCACAGTCTCCACAGCACGGTCGTAACCTACCAGGAAACGCCTCTTGAGCCTCTGGAAATGCTCCTGCTCGCAACTCTGCGCGATGTCACCCGAATTGACACTGTCATTGTAATGCCTGAAGATAGTCGGGATGTCGATACCGTATGGACATGGCATGCAGTATGTGCAGCCCGTACATGGAACAGTAGGGGAGTCCTCCATGAGATTCGCCATCTCCTTCAGGAATGCTATCTCCTCATCCGTCAGCGCCTTGAAATGCGAGAAAGTCTCCACATTCTCTATCAGCGGCTCCATGGACGACATGCCGCTAAGCACAGTCAGTACATTCGGATACGAACCGCAGAACCTGAACGCCCACGAAGCCACGGACATCTGGGGCTCCCGCTCTTTCATCTTCTCGGCTATGGCCTGAGGCAGCTTGGCAAGACGCCCGCCTAAAAGCGGCTCCATAATCGTGGCCGGGATATTCCGCTTGGCGAGTTCCTCATAGAGATAATCCGCATTGACATTCTGAGGCGCCTTCGCGTGCTCCCAGTCCACATAATTCATCTCTATCTGTACGAAATCCCAATGATACTTGTCGTGCAGCTCCATGAACCTGTCGAATACATCACGCCTTCCGTGGAACGAAAAACCCAGATTCCTGATTCTGCCATCCTCACGCTCCTTCAGCAGAAAATCAAGCAGCCCATTATTCACATATCTCTCCTCGAAACCCTCAAAACCGGATGTTCCGATAGCGTGAAGCAGATAATAGTCGAAATAATCAGTCCTCAACTGCTTCATCGAATCGTAATACATCTTCAGTCCGGCCTCACGCGAAGAATCATTGAAATTCGACAGCTTGGTCGCAATATAATACGAATCACGAGGATAGCGGCTGAGCGCAATTCCGGCAGCCTCCTCCGACTGCCCCTGGAGATAGGCAGGTGACGTGTCGTAGTAGTTCACCCCGTTACGGTAAGCATAATCCACCATTTCATTGACAGCATCCTGGTCGATATGGTCCTTGCCGTCATCACCCTTCTTCATCGGCCACCTCATGCAGCCGTAGCCGAGCAATGAAATCTTATCGCCGGTTTTCGGGTCGGTACGCATTTCCATCGCCGCATTTCCATCGACCTGAACACGCCTGCCTGAATGAGAGGAGCATCCTGTCAATGAAGCAACTCCGACAGCCAGCGCTCCTGCTCCGGCCGTTTTTATAAAATCACGTCTATCAATGTTCATTATTCTATTATTTTCAAGCAGTCCAACTTGCTGACATTCAGCGCTCTCAATCCCTTCTGTGGACACTGAGTCCGTTTACATGAATTGCACTATATGGCCTTGACGGGCAGAGGAACTCACAGGCCCCGCATCCGATACATCTGCTTTCATCCACCGTCGGAATCCTCAATGAATTCTTGTCCTTCGGATCCTTCTTGACCATTATGATGGCCCCGGCAGGACAATGCCTTGAGCAGTTGCCGCACGAAACGCCGTCCCTGTTCACCACACACAAGTCCAGATCCACCTTGGCCGTTCCGATATGCATCGTGGTCTTTTCCTCTATGCTGTATTTCCTGATCGGTCCGGACGGACACACCTGAGCGCAACGGTTGCACTCCACACGGCACCATCCGCGCTCATAAGACATCTCCGGCTGCATAAGATGCTCCAGCGAAGAAGAAGGGCGCAGCACCCCGTTGGGACATTGCGACACACAGAGCTGACAGGCCGTGCAATGCTGGTAGAACTCCTTGACACTCAGCGCACCGAACGGAACCAGAGGAGTCTCCCGCACAGGCGCCTTCTTCCCGAGGACAACCGCCAGCCCGCCGTCCACCTTCTTTTCCTGAGCCTTCATTGTCAATGCACCAAGGGTCAATGCCGTAGTGCTGATAAATGTACGTCTTCCGTTATCTCCGGCCGCAGCCTTGTCATTGACCTCAGCCTTTCTCACAGTCTGTCCGGCCTTCATAGTCTCAGCCTCGGTCACCTTTCCGGCCTTCCAGAAAGGCTTGTATTTTATCGCGCCATGATGACAGGTGCCGATGCAGTCGAAACAGTCCACGCACCTGCTGTAGTCGATTCTGTGATTGTCCAGGTCAATGCAGGATGCCTTGCAGTTCTTCTCGCAGAGGTGACAATTCCTGCATTTGCCGGTATCGATCACCGGGCGGAAAATCGCGAACCGGGAGAAGAAACTCAGAACCGTACCGACAGGGCAGATGGTATTGCAGTATGTCCTGCCGTTCCGTGCGGCAAGAATGGATATGACCACGAAAGTCACGGATGCTATCACGAAAGTAGGTAAACTCTTGAGCCACACGTCCTTATGCTCGAACGCGTACCCTCCTGCCTTCTCGGCAATCCATGCGCAGAGATTGTTGCCCCAAAGCCAGATCGGCGAAAGAAGATTCTGCACGATGCGGCCGAACGAACTGTATGGCGCAACCAGCACTGCAACCGAAGTGAACCCGGCCACGAGAAGGACAATGAAAACTGCCAACACGCTGTACCTGAGCCACTTCTTCTCAGGCGACCAGCTGTAGAACTTCTTGTGACTTTTACGCCAGATACTGAAAGACCTTGCTACGACATCCTGAAAAATCCCCAACGGGCATACGATCGAGCAGTAGAGCCTTCCGAATACCAATGTCAATAGAATCAATGCGATGACAATCCCGGCATTGAGAGCGAGAACCGCCGGCAGGAACTGGATTTTCGCCAGGAAGCCGAACCATCCGGCAGCGAGTCCGGTGAAATCCAAGAACAGCAACGTGCACAGAATGAACACGATACCTGCTGTTACGGCGCGGATTTTCTTAAGCATATAGTCGTAATGTTTTTAGTCCAATATTATAAGAACAGGAGCCGGGTGATTGAGAGTCAGCTTGACCTCGTCCGTCTCCGCAATGTTCAGCGTAGCCTTCCACCAGTTGTCAAAAATCACACCCGAAGTCTGCCATTTCAGCCCTTCTGACTTGATATTGAGCGAGTTGTCCGGGGACAATATCGATATTTCCCTGCCTTCGCCGACGAAAAACGATGTCGTCTCAGTTATTGCGAACGAGGTAGTCCAGTCGGAAACCATGTCTATCTGCAGGCCCTCAGGAATGTCGATACCGGAGAGCATCTGCTTCTCTTTCAGGCCTCCCAGCTCCTTTGCATACTCCATCAGGTAGGACAGATTTCCTATCGTATGGTCCTCCCTCTTTCCGCCTGCTCCCAGGATATGGACTGTGTCAATGTCCCTGAAATGCGTAAGCGCATAGCGGAAAGCCTTGTTCAGGTCATTGTAGTCCTGTTCCGGATTATGTACGATCCGGTCCGCATATTTCTTTTTGAAAGTCTCAGGCAGTGAGTCCAGATCCCCGATTATCGCATCCGGCAGCCTTGAATGGCCGAAAATCTTGTCTGACCTCCGGATAAACGTGACCGCCGCCCCGTCACAGCAGACGATATGGTCTGCAGTCCGGATAAGGTAAAGCGGAAACTCCTTCTTGGGAAAATCGCCGTTGCATATGATAGCTAAAGTCGCCATTATTTCTTACGTATTATGCTCAGCCCGTGCCGTACAGGGAGAATCACCGTCTCCACACGCGGGTCCGAAGCCGCCAAATCATTGAACCGGACTATTCCGCTCGTCTGCTTGTCCGTCGGAACCTGCTCCGCATAGACCTTGCCGTCCCACAGAACGTCGTCGGCCAGGATAAAGCCGCCGGGGCGGGTCAATGTCAATGCAAGTTTGTAGTAATCAGGATATTCCCTCTTGTTCGCGTCAATGAAAGTGAGGTCGTAGAGCTTTTTCCCGTCCTGTCCACGCAGAAACTCCACAGCATCCCCGATGTGCAGGGAAACGCGACCGCTAACCCCGGCCCTCTCGAATCCCTCCAATATCAGGTCTTCCAGTTCGTCATTGATCTCCAATGTGTCGATATGGCCTTCCCCTTCCAGAGCGAGAGCCATGCATATCGCCGAGTACCCCGTAAAAGTGCCGATTTCCAGGACATTGCGCGGAGAAATCATACGGGTCATCATGTACAGGAACTCTCCCTGCACCTTTCCTGTAAGCATCCGGGGGTAGTTCGTGCGGATATTGGTCTGCCTCTCCAGCCAGTCCAGAGCCTCGTTCCTTATCGAGCAATGCTCTTCAATGTATTTGTCCTGAGCACTTTCCATAATCTATAACAATATCAGGCAACTTGTTCTGTCTGGTGCGAAAATCCGGCAGGCCATGTCCCTGATCATGTCGGCCGAAACCGCCTCGATTTCCCTTTTGATTTCTTCAGCAGATGCCACCTTGCCGTAGGCGAGCAGACTCTTTCCCATACTCAGGCATTGAGACTCCCCGTTGTCGGAACTTATGGCAATCTGACCGAGGAACTGTTTTTTTGCCGCGCGCAATTTTCTGTCAGTCAGGGTATTGTCCTGAAGCTTCGAGATTTCTCTCCTGACCGCGTCAATGCATTTTTCCGTATTCTCTCTTTCGCACCCGAGCGAAATCGCCATTATTCCGGTATCAGAATACTGGGTGTATGAACTTTCCACGCCATAAACCCAGCCGTGCTTTTCACGCAGGATATCGTTGAGGATGGAATTCATCGCAGGACCGCCTAAAATGTTGCTCATCAATGATGTGGCGATTCTTTCCTTCTCCTCATACAGAGACGGGGCATAGCCGCCGAGCACCGCATTGGCCTCGTGGTTCCGCTTGTTGATGACCTCGTCGAAAACATTGTCCAGAGTTACGGACTCGGGCCTTGTCAGCTCGCCGGAAACCATGCCGCTTCCGCTGAAGAACTTGTCGAAGGTCCTGAGCAGATCCGCTTCCATGCGTTTCTCGTCAATGTCGGCCACAATCGTAAATACCATTGACCCGGGAACGAACTTTTCCTTGTAGAACCGTCTGAGTTCTTCGGCGGATGTGGCTCTGACGCTCTGGGGCGTCCCCAAAATCGGCATTGACAATGAATGTCCCCTGAAAAGCTTTTCCTCGAACCGGTCATAGACATCCTCGGACGGACTGTCCTTGTAGGACTTTATTTCGTCAATGACCACGCCGCGTTCGGTGTTCACTTCATTGTTCGGGAAGGTCGCCTCAGTGGCAATTTCCATGAGAAGGGAACTTGCTTTGGACAGGTCTTCCTTCAGTATGGTGGCGTGCAGAACTATCTCCTCCTTGGTGGTGTAGGCATTCAGTTCTCCGCCGAGTCTGTCGAGGTAACCGTTTATCACTGAGGAACTTTTGTGTTCGGTTCCCTTGAACAGTGTGTGCTCCGTAAAGTGAGCTATCCCGCTGTGGAATCCCTGTTCATATCTCGTTCCGCAAGCAATGCCCAACGAACAGTAGGCTACGGCCGAACCGCTTCTTTTCACGGCGTAGCGTATCCCGCAATCAGCTCTTCCGCTTATCATCTTACCTCGTTTTAGCGATTATCTTCAGGTCTCCCTTGTGGAAGCCGGCCTCGCCCTCCTTCTTGAGTGTGCGTTTCCTGTAATAGAAAAGTTCGTGAGTTCTCGCGTCAATGAGAATTCTCCAGCATACTGAACCTTTTTCCGGCTCGGCTGGTGCAACTACGTAGCTGACGAGCGTTCTGCTGTCACCTGACAGGAAAAGGCTGTCCGCCACTTCGCCGTCCACGATGTCCAGTCCCTTCCTGGCCATTTTTCTGCAGAAGGTGGAATCGACCGTCTCAGACAGGTCTTCCTTGGCGATGACGACTCTTCTGCCTGACGATTTGCCCAGCGGGGTGACGTATGTCCTGAGTCCTGCGAAGTTTCCGTTAAGGGATTTCGCAATGTAGCCCTGCATGATGTCCACGAGTCCCGGAATCATCGCGGCTTCCCTTCCGGAAGGTATGTCGGCTGCAGCGACAGGGATGCTTACGACATTGACCATGTCATTTACGGTCTTCGCCGTGGCGCGGCCTTTTACGATGGTGAGCATCATGATTCCTGGCTTGGATTCCGGGCGGTACTTGACCTTTACCGGCAGCATGAAGTAGTATTCCTCATTGTTCTTGAGCGAGTTGAAGTCTTCGAGAGAGCAGAATTCAAAGGCCGAGAGGCTCCATGTGTTGTTCACGGCCTCACGGATGACCGGGTCGATAAAGTGGTTTCCGGAAAGGACCACTTTCATTGTCCTGGTCGTGAAATCGCTCAGTTTCTCTTTTCTTGTCGTTATCTGGGCCTGGCCGAAAGCTGTTATTGTCAATGTAAATGCGGCCAATGCTGTAAAAAGTCTTCTCATTGTACGATATTTGTAAGAGATACAAAGTTACAAAATAATGATTATTTTTGTGAAACAGAATAAACGTAAGATTTATGGAAACGGATAATATCATGGAGCGTCGCGAACGCGAAAGCCAATTGGCAAGGGAAAAGAAACTGAAGCGTACAATGTGGATTCTGGTCGTGGTTGCCGTCGCTTTGGTTGCAGTTTTGGGATACGTATGGAGCCAGAAGTCTTCATTGATCAGCGAACTTGAGGATGAGAAGAGAGACCTGACTGAGCAGATGGAGAGTCTCCAGAACGATTATGCAACATTGTCATCCGACTATGACAATATCAATTCGCAGCTGGATACGTCCAGGGCTGAGGTCGCAGATCTTCTCGAAAGGATCAAGAAGACCAATGCGACAAACCGTGCGAAGATGCGTCAGTATGAGAAGGAACTCGGCACATTGCGCAGCATCATGCGCAACTACATCGTGCAGATCGATTCTCTCAATTCATTGAACCACAAGCTTACGGCGGAAGCTGCGGCAGCAAGGCGAGAGGCTGCGGCAAGCAAGGCGGAGAGCGCACAGCTTTCACAGCAGGTAGAGAACCTTACCGGCCAGGTGGCTGCAGGCTCTGTCATCAAGGCTCGCGGACTGCATATAGCCGCATACAATTCTTCGGACAAGGTTACGGACCGCAGCAGCAGGACAGTCAGACTGCTGACTTCGCTTTCACTGGTGGAGAACGACCTGGCGCCTAAAGGACCTGTACGTGTGTTTATCCGCGTGAAGGATCCTGACGGAATCATCCTTACGAATTCCAACCGCTCGTCGTTTACTTTCAATGGAGAGACAATGGTTGCCTCGGCTTCCAGAAGAGTGGATTATGAAGGAAGCGAAGTGGACCTGAGCATATATCTGAACGATATCCCGGAATATCGCAAAGGTGTATATACTGTAGAGGCTTACACTGAACAGTCTTTCCTCGGAAAGTCTGAACTGATGCTCAGATAATCATTGATTTACATTCACGTCCCATTCTGCAGAAGTTTCTGCACTTACTGTGGTTTCTATTCCGAGGCTGTTCCGGTCTGCCGGGAAAGGAACCTGGGACTTGATGTCGAAAGCAGGAGGTTCTCCAAGTATGCCGGACTGGTCTGTTCGGAGATAGAGGCACGTGCGGACGAAATCCGTGCGACATTGCCTTCGGAGGCACATCCTGAATATCGGGACACATTATATATAGGAGGCGGTACCCCATCGGTGCTGCCTTTTGACGTGTTGGAACGCATCGTCTCCTGTCTTAACAAAACGGTTTTCGGTTCTGAAAGCCATGACTATCTGGAGTTTACGCTTGAGGTCAATCCTGAGGATATCGTGGAGAAAGGCGAGGAGTATCTGCAGTCGCTTGAGCGTCTCGGAGTCACCAGAATCAGTATGGGCATCCAGTCTTTCGATGATAAAGTCCTGAAATGGATGAACCGCAGACATGATTCCGCCCATGCTGAACAGGCATATTGGATGCTGCGCGGCCACGGTTTCAGGAACATCAGCATTGACCTGATTTTCGGCATCGGAGGCTTGTCGCGGCAGACTTGGGAGGCGACTGTGCACAAGGCGATGGGGCTGAGCCCTTCGCATATTTCGGCATATCAGCTTTCCGTGGAGGAGGGCAGCGCACTGGCCAGGGAAGTCGAGGCAGGTCGTTACACTGAGGCTTCGGAAGAGGAATGTCTGGCTCAGTATGAGATTCTGTGCTCCATATTGGAGGAGAACGGCTACCATCATTACGAGGTGTCCAATTTCGCATATCCGGGCTTCGAATCCAGGCACAATTCTTCGTATTGGCATCGCGTGCCGTATGTCGGTCTGGGCCCTGGAGCCCACTCAGCTGTCGCGGATGAAAGGGGACGGGTCAATGTCAGAAAATGGAATACCGAGACGGAAGATGATTATGTCTCCGAGAGCGAAGTGCTTGATGATGAGGATGTCAGGGTTGAGGAGATAATGCTCGGACTCCGTACAGATGAGGGCGTTTCTCCTTCGTTGCTTCCGCAGGAGGTTATGTCCAGATTCCTGGAGGAAGGTGTGCTGTGCCGGACTGTTTATGGAAATGTGAGGATTCCTGAAGACCGGTTTTTTGTTTCAGATGAAATAATTCGTGAATTGTTATGATACTCGAGTCCAATGTTTATGTAAGACGGATAGAAGCTGTCCGTAAGCTTATGAGCAGCAAAGGCATTGATGCTGTGATTATTAGCGGCTCAGACCCGCATGCGAGCGAATATCCTGCTTCGCGCTGGAAACAGGTGGAGTGGGTGTGCGGATTTACGGGCGAGGCCGGGGATGTGGTGATAACTCAGGACCATGCCGGGCTCTGGACTGACACGAGATATTTCATACAGGCGGAGCAGCAGCTTGCCGGAACGGGGGTTGCCCTCCATAAGACAAGAATTCCTGGGGAGGTCAGGATTCCGCAATGGCTTGCTGATTACGCATTTGCGGACAGATGGGGAAGCGTGGCTCTCGCTGTCGATGGGCTTTCCCAGCCGGTCTCGTTCATAAATGAACTTGAAAACGCGTTCGGCTGCAGGCAGGTCCGGATTCTGGATCTTCCTGACATGCTCGACGATTTGTGGATGGACAGGCCTGCGGTTCCGGCGACACCGGTTATCACATTGGGAGAAGACCTGACAGGCGAGTCGAGGCTGTCCAAACTGGGGCGACTGAGGAGTTTCATTGACGGAAAAAACTGTGACGCCATACTGGTGACGGCGCTGGACGAGATTGCCTGGCTGCTGAACGTGCGTGGATCCGATGTGGAGTACAATCCGGTGGTATTGTCGTATCTTCTTGTCACTCAAGACAATGCTGAGTGGTTCGTGCGCAAGTCCAAGACTGTGGATGACGAGACTTATGATAGTTTCGATGAACTGATGAGGGACGGGGTGGAGATAAAGTATTACGACGATATTTGTATCAGTCTGTCTGAATATGCATGCTCGGGAGCGCGTCTTTATGCCGATACCTCTACATTGAACTATCATCTCTACAAGGTGCTGAAGGATGTGGGGGACAATTTCTCGATGGTGGAGGGCGCGTCTCCTGTGCCGCTGTACAAAGCGGTAAAGAACGGAACTGAGATAGAGGGAATGCGTGAGGCGCACGTTGAGGACGGTGTGGCAATGGAGAAGTTCCTCTGGTGGCTGGACTGCTGCATGAAGGACGGCATCGAGCTGTCAGAGTGGGACGCTGCCCGCTATCTCGGTTCGTTACGTGCTGAAATTCAGGGATATAGAGGCGACAGTTTCCAGACGATTTCCGCTTACGGGCCGTCTGCTGCATTGCCGCATTACGTCACTCCGGAAGGTGGCGGCAGGATGCTCGAGCCTCACGGACTTTATCTGTGCGATTCCGGCGGACAATACCTGTTCGGCACGACTGATATTACCAGGACTGTTCCGCTCGGGCCTTGTGACGGGCTGGAAATGGAGGACTATACATTGGTGCTGAAAGGTCATATCGGCTTGGCGATGTCGGTTTTTCCTGCAGGTACGGCGGGCTGCCAGATAGACTATGCCGCCCGTTCTCCGCTCTGGCAGGCAAGGCGGAATTTCGGCCACGGCACCGGCCATGGTGTGGGTTTCTTCCTCAATGTGCACGAAGGGCCTCAGGACATCCGCCAGAATCTGAATCCGCAGCCGCTTGTGCCCGGGATGATCACTTCTGATGAGCCCGGTCTGTATCGCGAGGGGCTTCACGGCATAAGGCACGAGAGTCTGCTGCTCTGCAAAGATGCCGGGGTCAATGAATTTGCCTCCTGGCTCTGTTTCGAGCCTTTGACGCTTTGCCACATTGACACGTCCGCCGTCATTGCGGACTTGCTGACGAGCGACGAGCGCGACTGGCTCAATGCCTACAACGAGCGTGTATGGCAGAATCTTTCGCCGCTTTTGCCTGAAGAAGTCGCTTTGTGGCTTAGAACCAAGACATTACCTATTTAGTCATTCTTGGTGACATCTCTGTCCTGCTGTTGGTTTTTTTCGGTGGAATCATTATCTTTACGAGTGGTGTGGTGACTTGTCGGGAGTCGTTTCCGCGGTTAAAGCCATGCCTGAAGAACAAGATGAAAAGTGATTCTCTAATTACATTTGTTGCAGGTGCCGCCATCGGTGCTGTGCTTGGAGTCCTGTTCGCTCCGGAGAAGGGCGAAGTTACCCGCAAGAAAATCAAGGATGCAGCGATAGAAGGCTATGATACGGCGAAGGCGAAGGCCAATGAAGCTTATGCTTATGCCAAGGACAAGGCCGGTAAGGTGCGCAGAGACCTGGAAGATCTGAAGGCTGTCCTCACGGAGGAGGGCAATGAAATGAAGGACGAGGTGAGGGCTAAGGTGCTCGACCAGCTCGACCGTCTCGAGAGGGCCTTGGAGAAGGAAGAAATCGATGAACAATACGATGCCTGATGAAAAACAGTTTTACAGAACCTGCTGAAAGGCTTGCTGAAAGTGCTGCCCAGTACATTGACCTGAAGGTCGATGAAGTCAAGGTGCGCACAGCGAAAGGCCTTTCCATAGCTCTGAACAGGCTTCTTGTGGCCATATTGCTGCTGACATTGTGCAGTATCGTGCTGATGTCCGCGGCATTTGGAGGTGTGCTGCTTTTAGGTGACCTGATAGGCAGTTATGCGGCCGGTGCGTTTATAGTGTCGGCGATTTTCCTGGTGCTGCTCATCGTGCTGTTCCTGTTGCGTGACAAATTGTTCCTGAATGGACTGGTGCGGATGTTTGTCCGGCTGTTCTTCGAAGAAGAAGGAGGCGAAGATGAGGTACGCTGACATCAAGGATATGGCAGGGCTGGACGCTGCCCGCAAGGAACTGAATGCCAAGCTGAATGCCAAAGGGGCTGAGGTACTCTCCCGCTGGGAAGACACCAAGGAGGCCTATTCTACGGTAAATCTTTTGGCTTACGGCCTGAAAAGCATTTCCGGACCTGTACCTTTCGACAGGATTGTACTCTGGGCTATCCGGGCCATACGTAGATTCTTATAGACATAATACTAAAAAAGGATGGCCTGAAAAGACCTTCCTTCTTTAATTATGTTGTGTCAGTGATTATCCGATAAATCCATTAGCATGGAGGAATGCGTTCACGGCAACTGTAGTGAATACTACGAAGATAAGTGAAGCAACGATGATTCCGATAACCTTGATTCTGTTGAACCAGGTCTTGTTGTCCCAACCGATGGTCTGGAACATGCTCCAGAAACCGTGGCAGAGGTGGAACCATATTGCAACGAACCAGATGATGTAGATCAGAAGAACCCATACGCTGCTGAATGTCTGCTCGAGAAGCATGTAAGGATTCTCAGCCTCGCTTCCTGTGAATTCCAAAAGCTGCATCTTGGCCCAGAAGTGTGTAAGGTGGAAGAAGATGATGCCGAGGATGATGATACCGAGTACGAACATGTTCTTGGCTGACCATGAGTCTGCCTTTGCTCTGGACTCTACTTCATAACGCTTGTAGCCGCCGCGAGCCTTGATGTTGTACCAGGTGAGGTAGCATCCGTAAACGATGTGTACGATGATGCCGAGAGCCAGCACAGGGACCATGATGGTCACGATAGGAAGCGCCATGAAGTCGCAACCAAGCTGGAACAGTCCGTCAATCTTGTCCCAACCGCCTGTGAATGAATCTATTACAGAAAAGAAATTGATAGTTCCGTGGAGCAGCAGGAATACAACAAGAAATGCACCGCTGACAGCCTGGATGAACTTTCTCCCGATGGAGTAGTGGAATGCGTTCGCCATTAGTTAAAATAAAGTTAAAACCATTACTTCGAGATGGTGGTCCATCAAGTGGGACCCTGCCAATCTCCTGATTGCGATTGCAAAGATATGGTGTTTCTTGCAAGTTTCATAATATTTCGATAATTTTGTTTCCGGAAAATCATCGAAAACAATGTATAAAAGGGTACTTCTCAAGTTAAGCGGAGAAAGTCTGGGCGGCAATGCCGGCAAAGGACTCGACACCGCAAGTTTACAGGCAGCGGCTGAAGAAATCGCTTCAGCGGCCAAGGCAGGACTTCAAATCGCCATTGTCAATGGTGGTGGAAACATCTTCCGCGGCCTTCAGGGTGTGGGCAAGGGTTTCGACAGAGTGGACGGCGACAAGATGGGAATGCTTGCCACAGTGATAAATTCACTTGCATTGTCAATGTTCATAAAGGAACAGGGCGTGAATGCACAGGTCTTCACTGCCACTCCGATGGAGCCGGTTGCCAAGTATTACATGAGAGATGACGCAGTGAAAGTGATGGAAGAGGGCGGAGTTGCCCTTATCGCGGGCGGAACAGGTAATCCGTTCTTCACCACGGATTCCGGCGCTGCTCTCAGGGCTTTGGAAATCGGCGCTGATGCACTCCTGAAAGGTACCAGAGTGGATGGCGTATATACGGCTGACCCGGAAAAGGACCCGTCTGCCGTGAAGTATGAGGAGCTGACATTCGAGAAGGCCATCACGGACCACTTGAAGGTGATGGACCAGACCGCATTTGCCCTCTGCAGTGAAGGCAATATGCCGATAATCGTATTCGACATGAACTGCAAAGGCAATCTGACCAGATTGCTGAAGGGCGAGAAAGTGGGTACTCTCGTACACGTATAACCATAAAAACTAAGATATTATGTTACCAAGAGTTAATGAGATTGTCACAGGAGCTGACAAGAAAATGAAAGAGTCTGTGGCTTTCTTGGAGGAAGACCTCAAGACATATCGCGTAGGCAAGGCCAATCCTTCTATATTGAACAATGTCCTCGTGGATTACTATGGAACTCCGACTCCGGTGCCGCAGGTGGCTTCCGTGACTGCTCCGGATGCCAAGACAATCCTCATCCAGCCGTGGGAGAAAACCATGATCGCGAAGATCGAGAAGGCTATCATGGATGCCAATGTCGGTCTCACCCCGCAGAACAACGGCGAGCAGATCCGCTGCAACATCCCGCCGCTTACTGAGGAGCGCAGGAAGGAACTTATCAAGAAAGCGAGGTCAGCAGGAGAGAACTGCAAGGTGGTTGTGCGCAACGCACGTCGTGACGCGGTGGAACTTCTGAAGAAAGCAGTCAAGAACGAAGGACTTCCTGAGGACGGCCAGAAAGAGGGCGAGGAGGAAGTACAGAAAGTTACTGACAAGAATGTCAAGGAGATAGACGCTCTCATAGCGGCTAAGGAAAAAGACATAATGACTGTCTAGTCAATGAAATCTGAGGCTGCCTGACAAACCGGGCAGCCTTTTTTAATTATACGGAACTTGATGGGGACAAGACTTGAACTCATACCGGTAGGGGATTGGAACATATTTCCGGAAGGCAAGGCGCCGATGCTGATTGCCGGGCCGTGCAGTGCGGAATCTGAATCGCAGGTGATGCAGACGGCTGAAGGCCTCAGGGCATTGGGCGTAAATGTGTTCCGGGCAGGTGTCTGGAAGCCTCGCACACATCCGAACACTTTCGAAGGCGCAGGCGCTCCCGCTCTGCAGTGGCTCCGGAGGGTGCAGGAAGAGCTCGGGATGAAAGTGGTTACCGAGGTGGCGGGTGAAAAGCACGTCTCCGACTGTATCAAGTCCGGTGTGGATAGGGGCCCGCACCACTGCAAATCCATTTCTTGTGCAGGAAATAGCTGATGCTTTGAAAGGTACGGATATTCCTGTCCTTGTGAAAAATCCCGTGAGTCCCGACATTGACCTGTGGATAGGAGCTCTCGAGCGTCTGAATCAGGCCGGAGTGAAGAAGCTCGGCGTGGTTCATAGAGGCTTTTCTACGGGAGAAAAGTCCAGATACAGAAACGAACCGCTCTGGCAGATAGCCGTCGAACTGCGTACCCGTTATCCTGAATTGCCGTTTTTTGCGGACCCGAGCCACATAGGAGGAAGCCGCGAATATCTGCATGAACTGTCCCAGAGAGCGTTGGACTTAGGACTGGACGGACTTATGATAGAGTCGCACTGTGATCCGGCCAGTGCCAAGAGTGATGCCGGTCAGCAGGTTACGCCGGAGGATTTCGGAAAGCTGATTTCCGGTCTGGTGGTGCGGAAAGCGGACTCGGACAGTCCTGAGTACAAGGAAAATATCGACCAGTTGAGGGAGCAGATAGATGTCATTGACAAAAATCTGCTGAGTCTTCTCGCCTCGAGGATGAATCTGAGCCGGAGTATCGGAAAATATAAGAAGGAGCACAATATAGCCATTCTACAGACATCAAGGTGGGATGCTGTCCTGTCGCAGATGAAGGAAAGGGCTGGGTCTTACGGCTTGTCGGCGGAGTTCGTGTCGGCGATATTCAATGCCATACATGAAGAGTCTGTGCAGGAACAGAACAAGATCCTGTCGGACGGTGAAGAGTAACGGAGTTATGCTTTATGCTCGCCGAGGGCATTGAGAAGCGTGGTTTCGAATACTTCTTTCTCGTGCTCGGTTACGAAGCTGACCTCGATAGGGGTGTGGAACAGCCGTTTTCTCAGGGCTTCAGGCATTTTCTTGTAGTCGCGCAGTCTCTGGCTGTCCTTTTCGGTCGTGGCTACGAGAGCTGTAGGCCATTTCTTGGTAGCCAGAAGTAGGCGTCTGATATCCATCCCGGTGTATTTGTGATGGTCATTGAACTTGAAATGCTTGACTATCTCATAGTTGTCGCTGAGGTATCTTCTCAGTGGCGTGTCGGAAGCGATTCCTGAAACCAGAATCAGATTGTGCGAGTAGATGTATCGTCTGTCGTAGTCCTCAAATACAGGCTCCAGCGGACAGTAGCTGATGGTCGTGAACAGAACCGTCATCTTTTTCCCGGTTTTGTCCGTACCCTGGCATGTCTCCAGGTCGAAATCTGAAATCTGAAGCGACTTCACCCATTCTATCTTCTCCCAGTTCTCCATGAATTTCGGGCACTTGGTCACGATGATCACATTGGCATGGAAAAGTCTTTCGGGAAGGTCGCGCAGTCTGCCGAACGGCAGCAGGCAGTCCTTGCTTGGCGGACGGTTGTAATCGACGAGGACGATATTGAATGCGGCCTGGAGAGAACGGTACTGGAATGCGTCGTCGAGAACGATCAGCTCTGGGGTCTGGACGTCCTTGTGTACGCATTTGCGGTATTTCCTGGATGTCTTGATCTTGTCCGGGTGGAGCAGCAGGTCACAGCCTTCCACTCTCGTACGGTCCACAGCCACAGTTACTTTCGGGAATTTTCTCTTTATCTGAAGAGGCTCGTCACCTGCGAATGAAGCGGAGTCGTCCACCATAATCTGCTGGAAACCGCTGCTCTTGCGCTTATGTCCTCTGGAGAGTACCGCGATATGCTTGTCACCCCATTTCTCGCTTGCGAGCAATGTCCTGAGAATCATCTCCGTATGAGGAGTCTTGCCGGTTCCGCCTGCGGCAATGTTGCCTACGCAGATGGTCGGAGCCTCGCAAGTATGCACCTTGAATACCCCGCTGTCATACAGGGCATGCCTTATTTTCAAGGTGAGGTAATATGGTGCTAATAATATCCTCTCAAGCATAGCGTGCAAAGTTAAATAAAAAATATGGAAAACCTATCCTATAAACCATATACGCTTGAACTTTCTTCAAGCGGACAGGTTCCCCATCGTTCTGAAACATAGTCCAGTAGCGCCATGACTTCATCTGCGGTCGGCGCCGTGACCAGTTTCACACGCGTTTCCTTGAAGTCAGGCAGGCCTTTGAAGTAGCAGGACAGGTGCCTCCTCATCTCCAGAACTCCTGTAACGGGGCCCTTCAGCCCGGTCGAAAGCGAAAGATGCCATTTGGCGAGAGCGACCCTGTCATTGACACTCATCGACGGCAGAATTTCGCCGGTGGTCAGGTAATGCTTGATTTCTCTGAATATCCACGGATGCCCGAAAGACGCGCGGCCCACCATAATGCCGTCAACTCCGTATTTTCTGAATGCTTCACCGACTTTCTGAGGCGAATTTATGTCCCCGTTCCCGATAATCGGGATGTGCATCCGGGGGTTCTCCTTCACCTGTCCTATAAGTGTCCAGTCAGCCTCTCCCTTGTACATCTGGCATCTGGTGCGGCCGTGGATGGTCAATGCAGAGATTCCCGCATCCTGCAGCCTCTCCGCGAGCGGTACTATGATCTTGGAACTCTCATCCCATCCGAGCCTGGTCTTGACAGTCACCGGTTTGCTTACGGCTTTCACGATCCGCTCCGTTATCATCACCATCTTGTCCGGCTCGCGCATCATTCCCGAACCGGCGCCGCGGCCCGCAATCTTGTTGACCGGACAGCCGAAATTTATGTCAATGATATCGCAGCCATGTCCTCCGGCGATCTGGTCCGCATTGTCGGCCATTTTGGCAGCCTCCACCATCGCGTCCGGATCATTGCCGTATATCTGGATCGCTATAGGGGCCTCGTCGTCGGAGGTCTTCATTTTCGCTATGGCCTTGGCGGCGTCCCGTATCAGCCCGTCGGACGGAATGAATTCAGTATAAACCATATCCGCGCCGAATTTCTTGCACACGATGCGGAAAGACGCGTCTGTCACGTCTTCCATCGGAGCCAGCAGGACAGGCTTCTCGCCCAAGTCGATATTTCCAATCTTCATAGTTGTCGTGGAATCGTTTTATTGCAAAATTTTCGGTTTCAATCTCGCAAAATTACTAAATCAGGCTTGAATTTTGTGGCATAACGGCCCGGAAAATTCAAAAGCTTCAAAGAAAACAAAACATAAACATCTGATATGTCAAAGGAAATCAAAACTATAGGAGTCCTGACATCGGGAGGAGATGCTCCAGGAATGAATGCCTGTATCCGTGCGGTGACACGTAGCGCCATCTTCAACGGAATGAAGGTGATGGGTATCTACAGGGGCTTCGAAGGCCTTATTCACGGAGAAATCAAGGAACTGACCACCGAGAGTGTCAGCAACACCATCCAGCGTGGCGGTACTTTCCTGAAAACAGCAAGAAGCAAGGACTTCATGACAGTAGAGGGCAGGAAGGCTGCCTATGACAACCTTGTGAGCCACGGCATTGACGCGCTTATAGTCATTGGCGGAAACGGCTCATTGACAGGAGCGCAGGACCTGGCAAAAGAATATGACCTGCCGGTAATCGGACTGCCGGGCACCATTGACAATGACCTTTACGGCACCGATTCGACCATCGGTTACGATACAGCATTGAACACCATCGTGGAATGTGTGGACAAAATCCGTGACACCGCCACTTCCCACGACCGTATTTTCTTCGTTGAGGTAATGGGTCGTGACGCCGGTTTCCTGGCACAGAACAGTGCGATCGCTTCCGGTGCGGAAGCGGCCATCATCCCGGAAGACCAGACAGACGTCGATCAGCTCGAGCAGTTCATCAGCCGTGGATTCCGTAAGAGCAAGAACAGCAGTATCGTGATTGTCTCAGAGAGTCCTAAAGACGGCGGCGCGATGTACTATGCTGAACGTGTACGCAAGGAATATCCTCAGTATGACGTGCGTGTGACCATCCTCGGCCATCTCCAGAGAGGCGGAACCCCGTCAGCTCTCGACCGTATCCTCGCAAGCCGTCTGGGCTGCGCCAGCATCGAGGCTCTGAAAGAGGGACAGCGCAATGTCATGATAGGCATCAGCAATGACCAGATAGTCTATGTCCCTATCGACAGGGCAGTGAAGAAGGACAAGCCTATCGACAGGGAGCTTATCAATGTTTTGGCGATGTTGTCTATATAATATACCGGTTTCCGTAAAAAGTTGTAACTTAGTGGATTAAAGGTACTGCTTCCGTTCTGTCAGCAGAATCGTGGAGCAGTATTGCTTTCTATATTGGATTGAAAATGAACAACTTACTTAAGTTCCTGATTGTGTCGGCAGTCACGACGGCAGTTTCCGCATGTGTGGAATATCCGACCGCCGACCAGTTTGCCATACCTGCGATCGAGCACGTGGAAATCAGTGTCGCCGGCAATGAAGTGAGCCTTCTGTGCCGTGTCTCTTCCGAAATTCCGGAAAAGGAGAACTGCGGAGTGATATATTGGACAGGAACTGAGGAGAAGTCGGAAGTGAAATGTGAATCCAATACGGGAGATTCGTTCAGGGTATATCTGCCGAACCTGAAGTATGACGTGAACTACAGTTACAACATCTTCATTGAAAAGAAGGGAAGACGGTATTTTTCCGCTGACAGTACGTTCAGGACAGGTCCTGACATCATTGAGGACCGCATCCCGGATCCGGTGTTCAGGAAGTATTGCATCGAAGAACTGGATAAAGACGGGGACGGGCATTTTTCCCGGTATGAGGCGGACCTCGTGGATTCTCTGGGCTTTCCGTACTCGAATGACAAGATAGAATCAATAACCGGAATAGAACTGTTCCGCAACCTCAGGAAACTGAAAGTGACCAACTGCAAGTTCAACGGCACTCTGGATGTTTCAGTCTGTACGAAACTGGAGTCTCTTGATGCGAGCGGGTCTTATATCGACGAACTGATTTTGCCGGAAAACCCGAAAATTACGGAACTGTATCTGTCCAGCAACATGTTTACCTCCCTGGACCTGTCCTCCTGCAGATATCTGAAAAAACTCGACTGCAAATACAATTCGAAACTTAAGAGCCTGACTCTGAACAAGGAATGCGGACTCGAAGAGCTGAACTGTTACAGTACCGGCATCAATGATATTGACTTGAACGATTACCCGCATATGCGCAGTCTTGTCACGAATTATTACGGGATGAACAGCCTGAATTTGGGCAGCAGTACGGAATATGAAGTTCTGGACTTGTCGCTGCCGGATGACATGACGACATTGGATGTTTCGAAGATGCCCTCTCTCAGGAGGTTGTCTGTCTGGTACTGCAATCTCGAGAATGTCAATATCCAGCACTGCCCGCTTATGGATTTTATCAATATCGCGGACTGTCCGGTGGCTTCACTTGATTTTTCGAATGCGGCCAAGCTTAAGAAAGCGGTCGTATCCGATACCAATGTGACGTCTTTGGATTTCAGTAATTGTCCGAGGCTGGGTTTGCTGGACTGCAGATTTAACAACAAACTTGAATATATTGTCCTGGTAGAGGGAACGTGCTCGACGCTGCAGGTGGGCTCCAAGGTGGAGGTCCGGTATGTAGCCGCACCTTAAGAGAATTGATGTCGTGAATAAGAAGGCTGTCAAATACGCGGTATCTGCCGCTCTCGCAGTGGTTCTCCTGTATCTGTCTTTCAGGGGAGTCAAATGGGACGAATTCATGTCGGCTCTGAAATGCTGCCATTGGTGGTGGGTGGTCGCCGCAATGCTTGCAGGTGTGGCTTCATTCTGGTTCAGGGCATTGAGATGGAAGGGACTTCTCGCTCCTATCGATTCTTCCACGTCTTCCAAGACCGTGTTCAATGCGGTCAATATAGGACTTTTCACAAATCTGATATTGCCCCGCGTGGGCGAATTCATACGTTGTGGCGTAATCACCAGGAACTCAGCTCCTTCGGAAGACGGGAAACAGCACCTGGCTTCCTACGATAAGGTGCTCGGGACCGTGGTCATGGAGCGCTCGTGGGATGTATTGACATTGATACTGATTCTCTGCACGGTGATGGTCACGATGTGGAGCCGTTTCGGCGGTTTCGTCGAGGAGAAGATTCTCCAGCCGTTCGCGGGCCGGTTCAATGCAGATGTCTGGTGGCTGTTTGCGGGGCTGGTCCTGCTCTGTGTGGCTGGTGTGCTGACTGTCTGGAAGTTGAGAAACCGCAGCAAGGTGATTTCTGCATTGTTCAGATTCGTGAAGGGACTCTGGCAGGGTGTGGTCAGCTGTTTCAGGATGAAGAGGTGGTGGGTGTTCCTTATTTATACGGCATTGATCTGGCTGATGTACTGGCTGATGAGCTGGACGATACTCAGGTCGCTGAGCGGTGTGGATGTATCTGCCTTGTCACAGGACTTTTCGGCGGCAGTCTCGCGTCTGTCTGAACTCGGGCCGTCTGATGCTCTGTTCCTGATGCTTGTGGGCAGTCTGAGTTCGCTCGTGCCGGTGCCGGGCGGCTTCGGAGCGTTCCACTACATCGTAGCCACTGCATTGGCCTCGGTCTATGGGATTCCGTTCCCGGTGGGAATCATATTTGCGACGCTCTCGCATGAGTCCCAGACGATCGCTGTCCTCCTGTGCGGAGCCGGCTCGTATGTTTCCGAGTCAATGTCATAAGAACGTGTAAATTATACCTATATTATATTATGGATTTCGATACAAGTGTTGTGCTGTCTGAGGATGCCGTGCTGAACGTGGTTTCGCCGTTGGCTTCATTCGACTTTTCGGCCAAGGTGCTCTCTGCATTGCCAGAAGGCGTGAAGGCCGCGGACCTCGGCTGCGGAAGGATTCTGGTGGATTATTCCACGATGCTGCAGACCAGGTATGTGTTGTGTGACATCTACGAGGAGGATGGCGGAGAAGACGGCACGTTCAGGTACAGGATTGTGGTGAAGTCCGGCAAGAAGAGCAGCCGTATATGCGATGCGCTCATCGGTCTTCTGTTCATTCTGTGTTTCTGGACAGCGGGGAAATGGTTTACGGACGGCTTTCAGGTGCTGCCTGCCGTTCTGTCTGCATTGGCATTGACCGGAATAGTGGGGCTGCTGGTGCTGATGAAGGTCTCGCGCTTCGGGAAAGCTCAGGCCGAGGCGGTGTCCTCGGCGCTGAAATGCGCTCTGGACTGTGGTTCTGAATAGCGCACCCGGATTTTGCCGGCAGACGATTTTTCGCGATATTTTGTTGTTTGGAAAATTATTGCTACCTTTGCGACCCCTATAATGTGTAGGGATCGCAACTTTTATTATTAACTATTTAAAGATCAAGACAGTGGACACACAAAGTTACAAATCAGTTTTCTTGAACGAGAATACTGTAAAGAAGGAGTGGGTCGTCATTGATGCTACCGATCTGGCACTTGGCCGTCTTGCAGCCCGCGTTGCTCTTGTCCTCCGTGGCAAGACCAAACCAGGGTTCACCCCTAACGTTGATTGCGGTGACAATGTCATCGTTGTCAATGCTGAGAAGGTGGCTCTCAAAGGCAAGAAGATGACCAACAAGGTTTACACTCGTTACACCGGATATCCTGGTGGACAGCGTTTTACCACGCCTAAGGAGATTCTTCAGAAGAGACCTGCAGAGCTGATCAGGAAGTCCGTTAAAGGTATGCTTCCTAAAACCCGTCTTGGTGACAAGCTCATCAACAACCTGTTCGTATATGCAGGTCCTGAGCATCCGCACCAGGCGCAGCAGCCAAAAGAAATTAAGTTGAACGAAATTTAAACAGAGCAAATGGAAAAAACAGTAAACGCCCTTGGAAGACGTAAATCAGCTGTGGCTCGTGTTTATGTCGCTGCCGGAACAGGTAAGATTGTCATCAATGGAAAGGAGCTCAAGGAGTATTTCCCTGACGAGGCTCTCCAGTACATTGTAAATCAGCCGTTTGAAGTTACCGGTACGACAGGTCAGTTTGACGTTAAGGCAAACCTCGTAGGAGGTGGAATCAAAGGTCAGGCAGAAGCAACAAGACTCGGTATCGCCCGCGCTCTTTGCGAGGTGGACAAAGAGGCTTACCGTTCTGCTCTCAAGGCCGAAGGATTCCTTACTCGTGACGCAAGAGAAGTCGAGAGGAAAAAGCCTGGTCAGCCTGGTGCACGTCGCCGCTTCCAGTTCAGCAAGCGTTAATCTTGTCTGGATATTGATTTACTCGCACAGTCCGGTGTTCAAATCTTCGGACCCTGGCCAGGATGTGAATCCTGCGAAGGCTGCTTGAAGATTGCTGGGACTGCGGAAAATCCCGGAGACCGGCGACATGCCGCTGCTTCAGGATTGATGAAAAGAGCCCGACAAGCTATGGCTACAGCTTGAAGGGAAAGTGTAACAAAAGAAACATTACAAAAAATGCCAAGAACAAATTTCCAAGAATTACTCGAAGCAGGTGCACATTTCGGGCATCTCGCCAGGAAATGGAATCCTAAAATGGCTCCTTATATTTTCATTGAGAGGAACGGGATTCACATCATTGACCTGCACAAGAGTATCGTCAAGATAGACGAGGCTGCAGAGGTAATGAAAGAGCTTGCACGCTCAGGCCGCAAGATCCTCTTCGTTGCCACCAAGAAGCAGGCTAAAGATATCATCGCAGAGAAAGCCGCTTCTGTCAATATGCCTTATGTAACTGAAAGATGGCCGGGTGGTATGCTTACCAACTTCCCTACTATCCGTAAGGCAATCAAGAAAATGAATACCATCGACAAGATGAAGGAAGATGGTACTTATGAGAAACTCGCTAAGCGTGAGCGTCTTCAGATTGACCGTCAGAGGGCTAAACTTGAGAAGAACCTCGGTTCCATCAAGGATATGAGCCGTCTCCCGTCAGCTCTCTTCGTAGTGGACATACAGAAGGAGGCAAATGCCGTTAAAGAGGCTAACCGTCTGAACATTCCGGTAATCGCTATGGTTGATACTTGTTGCGATCCTACCCCGATTGATTATGTGATTCCGGCTAATGATGATGCCGCAAAGTCAGTTGAGTATATCACCAATGCTCTTTGCGTTGCCATCCAGGAGGGATTGAACGAAAGAAAGCTCGAAAAGGAGAAAGACGCTGCGGCTGAGGCTAAACCGGCAACCAAGAAGCTCCGTCCTCGCAAGAACGCTGCCGCTGAAACTGAAGAAGTAGAGGCAGCTCCGGTAGAGGCTCCAAAAGCAGAAGAAGTTAACGCTGAATAATTTAAACTCTATTTACTATGCAGATTACAGCAGCTGACGTAATGAAATTACGTAAGATGACAAGTGCCGGTATGATGGATTGCAAGCAGGCTCTCGCTGAGGCTGAAGGCGATTTCGACAAGGCAGTTGAGATCATCCGTGAAAAAGGTAAACTCGTGGCAGCGAAAAGAGCTGACCGTGAGACTACCGAAGGCGCAGTTATCGTTCGCGTTGAGGGTGGCAAGGCTATCATTGTCTGCCTCGGTTGCGAAACAGACTTCGTTTCAGCTACTCCGGATTTCAAGGCTCTCGCAAATTCTATAGCAGATGCAGCTATCGCTGCTTTCCCTGCTGACCTCGAGGCTCTCAAATCTGTGAAGTTGAAAGACGGCTACACAGTAGAAGAGGAAATTTCTGCTCAGACCGGCAAGACAGGTGAGAAGCACGTTCTCGCTTACTATGCCGCTCTCGAGGCTCCTTATATCGCACAGTACGTTCACAACAACTCCAAGGTTGCTTCCATCGTTTCTTTCAACAAGGAAGTTCCTGCTGAGATCGGCAAGAACGTGGCTATGCAGGTTACCTCAATGCACCCTGTTTCTGTTTCAGAGGCAGATTGCCCTAAGGAGACTGTAGAGAAAGAGCTCGCAATGTACAAACAGCAGATCGCTGAGGATCCGAAAATGGCCGGCAAACCTGAGGCAATGCTTGAGAATATCGCAAAAGGTAAGCTCAAGAAGTTCTTCAAGGAGCAGACTCTTGAGGATCAGGAGTTCATCTGGGACGCAAAGATTTCAGTCCTCGACTACATCCACACTGCTGACAAGGACGCCAAAGTTCTCGCTTTCAGAAGATTCTCACTTACAGACTAATTGCTCTGGATACATTATAAAAAGGTCTTGCGGGATGCCGTAGGACCTTTTTTGTTTCTGTGCTTTTTACTATATTTGTCCAAACAACAACTCAACAAATTATGAAAATGAATTTTTTTAAAGGCATTTCTGCATTTGCGGCGGTGCTTTTGACTATCACGGCGTGTGATAAGGAAAAAGAGCAGCAGGCAGTATTGCCGGAGGTCGAAGTGAAACTTGTTAGTGCTGATGCAACTAACATATCCTTTTCTGTTACGGCAAGCAATGCTGAGAGTTTCGCATGGTATTGCTCCGACGACCCTAAGGACGGGGAGAAACAGATGTCTGCCAGTCTGGTGTATGGCCTCGGTACGACTGAGAAGGTATCCGGAAAATTGCAGCTGGTGACAGTTCCGGATCTCAAGCCGGAAACTCAGTATTGGATTTTCGCTGCTTCCAAGAGCGGTGACGATTTCAGTGTGACTGATTCCATTCAGGTAAAGACAGCTGCGGAAGAGCAGGTGCTTACCGCAGGTGACGTCACCAAGACCAGCCTTTCTTACCATATCAGGTCCAGAGAAGGAGCGAAGTATATGCATACATATATCGAGAGCTGGTATTATAATCATCAGATGGCTCTCGCGATGGAAGACCAGGGGGCTGAGTTCAACATTGACACGTTCAACATCAATCTTCTCGCTGATTTCGGTTTTGAGGAGACTGCGCCTAAGGATATAACATGGAAGAATGGTGATGAGAATACTCCCAGAAATCAGGAGGTGGCTCTGTATGGCGGACAGAAATATATGGCATTGTTCTGCTATTACGATGATTCCAATGAGCAGGAACCTCAGTGGGTCGGAAAGCCTGAAGCCTTGGAGATGACTCTTCCTGCTGCCGGCAAATCCAACGAATCCATCAAATTTACTGATGAAAATATTAATTCTGACAATGTAGTGGTCAGAATGGAGCTTGACGATGCCAAGGTAAGCTATATCTCATATGACCTTTATGAGAAGGCCAAATATGATAAGGCATTTGCAGGCAAGGATGAGGAAACCATCAAGAATTTCCTCTATGAATATGGTCTTCACGCATATAATACTTACACGGACAAATGGACTACTGATCCAGGCGTAGAGTATATCATTGCTGTTATGGGCGTGGACAACAACGGTGATTCATTCCTCCAGACGAAGACCTACACTACTCCTCTTCCGGATCCTGTGTTCAATGTGAAGATGCGCTCTTATGATAGTGAATTCAAGAACTATCTGGGCTTCCTGACTCTGCGTATGGATGTGGATGTCAAGTATTTCCCTGATTTGAATGTGGAAAGCATCTTGGCTACTAATGTCATGCCTAAGGCGACTTGGGATATGACGTTGGAGATGTTGGGAATACCGGGAATGTCTCTTGAACAGATTGCTGAAAAGGCTCCGGATTATATTCCGGCTGTAGTTCAAGGCTATCTTCAGGAGAATGAGATGAATGATCTGGAAAAGAATGGCTCGTTTACCAGAATTATGACTGATTTGGAACCAGGTACTGAGTATATCTTTGCAGTGGCATTTAATTATGGCGGCAAATGGTATGCGAAATCAGCAACTGCCAAACTGAGTGGCGAACCTTCAAGCACACCGGAAGCAGGATACAATGCTTTCCTCGGAGAGTGGACAGTGACAGGAAAAACCACCAAGGACTGGAGTACCAAATTGACATATAAGATCAGGTTTGAACAGTTAGAGCCTAACTGGTCTTACAAAGTGTATGGATGGTCATCGACCAATGCCGGTACGGAATTCCCGTTCGTGGCACGATATGACAGCGTTACCAAGAAAATCTACATAGACGGTAACCAGTATCTTGGAAAGACTAAAGTGCAAGGTGCTGAGTATGAGGTTCGTATGATGCCATGTCTGAGATATGTAGGAGCATTGTATTTCTCCGACAGCGAAGATGTCATGTATGAAGGAAGAATTGATGATATGGGAAATGGCAAGGAAAAGATAGCAATGTTCCCTGGAATCATCAAGAATAGAGAGGGCAGAGATGAGGAAGTCGCTACGATGGCTTATGGCTTCGTGAAGGATGGGAACTGTCCTGGCGGTCCGGACCAATACGATATCGTAGAGTTCCAGATTACAAGAGACAAGACCAAATAGTTTACTGACATATTTGATTTGGCGGGCAGCGGCATTGGACGTTTGCCCGCCATTTTTATATCTATGAGGGCGGCTATAGATTAGATGAACAGCTATAAATGATGAACGGCTCGCGATTCACATCGCAAGCCGTTCGCAATTCTAACCTAAAACTTAACCTATGAAAAAACTATTCGACCGAATTTATTGCAATATCCGTGCCGATTCATATAAATTTCGTTACTTTTTTTCAGTTTCTTTTACTTCCGTGCTGTCGGCAGGAACTTCTTCTGTTTTCGGCATTGACTCCGGATCTACTTTGATGGAGATTATCCTTACGTCTGTGCGAGGCCTGTCACGCAGGTCGGTGGCAACGGAAGCGATCTTGTCAATGACATTGAACCCGTCAACAGTCTGGCCGAAGACGGTGTACTCGCCGTCAAGCTGGGCGCAAGTCTCCTCGTTCTGGACAATGTAGAACTGCGAACCGGATGATTCCTTCGCAGGATTTGCCCTGTCACCTCTTCTTGCTGCTGCCAATGCGCCTTTCTTGTGCTTGTATTCAGGAACGAACTCTGCCGGTATGGTGTATCCCGGACCGCCCTGACCGTACAGTTCGACTTTGGAGGTGTCCTTGGTGTACGGGTCGCCGCCCTGAATCATGAAACCGTCGATTACCCTGTGGAACAGGAGGCTGTCATAGTAACCTGAAATCGCGAGTTTCTCGAAATTCGCACGGTGCTTCGGGGTTTTGCTGTAAAGTTTGACCTTGATGGTTCCGAGACTGGTGACAATGTCGAACACAGGCTCATCCGGCAGCCCTGCTGCAAGGCTTTCGGCATCTTTCTGCTTCTGGATCATTTCTGCTTGTTTCAATGAGTCCGCCATTGCCTGCTCTGCGGCAGAATCTTTAACCTTCTTCTGGTTTCCGCAAGCTGCCACAGTTCCTGCGACTGCGAGGCAGACTATACTTTTGGTGATAATGTTTGTTTTCATATTCTTGAATGCTTGATTACTTCATGAGAACTCTCAAATATAGTCAAATTTTCACTAATTTTGCGTACGTTATGTCGAATCCATTGAAGCAACTTGCTGGAGAAACCGCGATATACGGCCTCAGCACAATCTTGGCCAGGATAATCAACTTCCTGTTCGTTCCGTTCTATACCAGACTCCTCACCACGGCCAGCTACGGCGTGGTAACGGAATTCATGGCGTATATCGCTGTGCTTCAGGTAGTTCTGGTACTAGGACTTGAGACCGGATGCTTCAAGTTCGCCAACAGGAAGGACGTGGATGCCAAGACGGTCTATGCCAATGCATTGGTGACCGTGGCGGGAGTCTGCTTCGCCTTCCTTGGGTTCATGATGCTGTTTTCAGACCAGATAGCCTCTGCATTGGGCTATGGCGGCTTCGGAAACTGCATCATCTATGTGGGCGGCATCCTGGCGCTCGACTGTACTACGGCGATACTGTTCGCCAAACTGAGGCAGGAGCACAAGGCGCTGAAGTTCGCGGTCATCAAGACCGTGAAAATCCTTACGGAGACTGCGGCCAATATGGTTTTCTTCTTCTGGTATCCGTCCCACACGAATCATTTCCTGGGCAATTTCATATCCCCGACACCGGATTTTACCTACGTGATTTTCGCCATCCTGCTGAGCAGTATCGTATGCGGAATCCTGTTCTTGCCGGATCTGCTACACTTCTCGTTTGAGTTTGACGGAAAACTGCTGCGTCAGATGCTTGCGTATTCGCTGCCGCTGATGGTGGCTGCGCTTCCCGGCATTGTCAATGACTTTCTCGACAGGATACTGTTCCGTTATTTCGATACCAATGCGGACGTGTGGCAGTCCAGCCTCGGCATTTTCCAGGCGGCGGTGAAACTCTCGGTTATCATGAACCTGTTTATCCAGATGTTCCGTTTCGCCGCCGAGCCGTTCTTTTTCCAGCGTGCGCAGAACAAGGGCTCCAAGCAGTTGTACGCCATCGTGATGGAATTTTTCACGGCATTCTGCGGACTGATACTTCTCGGCGTGTTCCTCTATCTGGATGTGTTCGCATTGATTATCGGCAAGGATTTCCGCTCAGGTATGGGCGTGGTGCCGATCATGCTGCTCTCCTACATGCTGCTCGGGATGCTTTTCAATGTCTCGATGTGGTACAAGCTCTCCGGGAAGACCAACATGGCCATCTGGATTACGCTTGCCGGCCTCGTCGTCACGACATTGGTCAATGTGATTTTCATGCCGAAGTTCTCGTTCTGGGCTGCGGCCTTCGGGCACCTTGCCAGCTATCTGGTCATGTTCATCATCAGCGCGGTCCTGGGAGCCAAGTATTACCCGATTCCATACAGCTGGAAACGCATAGGGGCGCTGTTTGTGCTGATAGGAGCCGTATGTGGCCTGTCAATGCTGATGGACAATATGATGTTCGCGGGGGTCAATGCGGGTTCTTCGCCTGCTTCTGCCGTGGCCGTGAAGCTTCTTCTGCATACGGTGCTGCTTGCGGTTTATTTCGCAGGATGCGCATTCCTGCTTAAGGGCCGTTACAAAATGGCATTGGCAACAGAGGAATAGCGCTTGCCACGTGAAAGATATTGACTATATTTCCCGCCTGGCGGCGGCTAATATAGGATGCGCCTCGGAAGAATAAAAAAAGAATTTTATTCTTCACTCGGCTTTCACTATATTTGTAGATAATCTTTTTGTACCTAGTGTACTGAAACTAATAATTTAAATTTATGAAACATTTTCCATTTGTAATCTTGACCGCAGCTGTACTGGGTATTTCGGTTGCAGGCTGCACAAAGACCCCTGAAATCAATGTGATTCCATGTCCTGAAAGCATTGTCAAGGCTGAAGGTACGTTCAATGTCGCAGGTGTTCCTGTGAAACTTGGCGCTGAACTCGACGAGGAAACTATCCAGTGGGCAAACACTTTTGCGCAGAAACTTACATCCGTAACCGGCAAGACTTCTGAAGTCGTTTCAGATGCGGCTGGAAAATGCATTGAACTGGAATTGAATAAAGAACTTGCTCCGGAGGAGTATTGGCTTGACGTTACCAAAAAGGGCGTGAAGATTCAGGCTTCTTCCGCTGCCGGTTTCAGATATGCTACCCAGACCATCGGCCAGATGCTTCCTGCTGCATTCTACGGAAAGGGCAAGGCGTCTGCAAAGTGGGTTCTCCCTTGCGCTTCCATCAAGGACAAGCCGAGATTCGCATACAGAGGAATGCATCTTGACGTTGCCCGTCACTTCTTCGATGTCAATGAGGTGAAGAGATTCCTCGACGTGATGGCAGCATATAAGCTGAACCGCTTCCACTGGCATCTTACTGAGGACCAGGGATGGAGAATCGAAATCAAGAAATATCCTAAGCTTACTGAAATCGGTGCCTGGAGAGACAGTACCATGATCGGCAAGAACTGGAACGAATTTGATCACACCCGTTATGGCGGATTCTATACACAGGAGGAAATCAAGGATGTAGTGGCTTATGCTGCTGACCTCGGAATTACAGTTATTCCTGAGATTGACCTTCCTGGCCATATGGTAGCTGCTCTCGCTTCTTATCCTGAGCTCGGCTGCACCGGCGGTCCTTATTCCGTAAGACCTACATGGGGAATCGCTGATGAGGTGCTCTGCCCTGGAAAGGAGACCACATTCAAGTTCATCGAGGATGTTCTCGAGGAAGTTATGGAACTGTTCCCTTCAGAGTATATCCACATCGGAGGTGACGAGTGCCCTAAGAAGGAGTGGGCTAAATGTCCTGACTGCCAGAAGCGTATCAAGCAGCTCGGCATCAAGGCTGACGCTGAGCACACCGCAGAGCAGTATCTTCAGAATTATGTGACTGAGAGAGTCCAGAAGTTTGTCAATGACCATGGCCGCAAGATTATCGGTTGGGACGAGATTCTCGAGGGCAAGCTTGCCGAGGGTGCTACCGTAATGTCCTGGAGAGGTTCCAAGGGAGGTATCAAAGCTGCCAAGATGGGCTACGATGTCATCATGACTCCTAATACATATATGTATTTCGACTATTATCAGTCTGATTCCACTTCATTGGAGCCGCTTGCCATCGGCGGATGCCTGCCGACAGAGAAGGTTTACCAGTGTGAGCCATATACTGATATTCCTGAGGAGGCTCAGAAGCATATCCTCGGTGTACAGGCTAACCTGTGGACTGAGTATATCGCTACTACAGAGTACTTGGAGTATATGTTGCTCCCGAGAATGTCCGCACTCAGCGAGGTTCAGTGGTGCCAGCCTGAGAACAAGGACTATGACAGGTTCAAGAAGTCTCTTATGCACTCCTTCGACATCTATGATGCAATGGGCATGACATATTGCCGTGAGGTCATCGGCCAGTACGGCATGCCGGAGAAGAAATAGTCGTTCAAGAGTTTTTAGTCTGAACAACCTGCACTTGCGGATTTTACGCAAGTGTCTGGAGTACAAATACTTACAGCGATTGATGAAAGTCAGGTTACCTGAAAAAATGGGTAACCTGACTTTCATTGGTTTGTGTAAATGATTGTCCTGTAATGGATTGGCCCTAAATGCCGATTTCAGGTTGTTCCAAAATTTCCGTGCAGGCGGCCGGGTTTACATCCGCGGCTTACATCATAGTCGGTTTCCGGGTAAGCGTCGGCCGTCATTGGGTAGGAGACTAATAGAGCAGGAAGCCGAGGACGCCGCCGGCTATGATGATGGGGATGGGACCGACTTTGCAGAAGAGTGACGCTATCATCGCCGCAGCGAAGAGGCACCAGCTTTTCCAGTCCGGGAAGTTCTCGCTCAGGACATTGACATTGACCTCAGAGAACAGGGGGATGCCGGACCAGGTGCAGTCGAGGATCATTGTCACGGCTGCGGCTCCGATAAGTCCCACCACTGCCGGGCGAAGACAGCTCATAGTGCTTTCGAAGAGGGTGTTCCCGGCGAACTTCATATAGAACTTCACGAGAAGCAGCACGATGATAAAGGACGGAAGCACTACTGCGGCTGTGGCCGTCATTGATCCGATAATTCCGAGAATGTGGCTTCCGGTCGCTTTCATGAGGACATCGTAGCCCACGTAGGTGGCGCAGTTGATGCCGATGGGGCCCGGTGTCATCTGTGAGATGGCGACTATGTCGGTGAACGTGCTCTGTGTCAGCCATCCGTGACTTGCCACCACTTGGCCCTGAATGAGGGACAGCATTGCATAACCGCCTCCGAACGTGAACAGTCCGATCACGAAAAATGTGGCGAAAAGCTGGAATAACAGTAATATGGTCATGTACTTACCTCCTCTCTCTAAGTTTTACTACGGCAACCGACAGGACCAGGACTGTCAATATTATATATATAGGTGATACCGACAGGAATGAAACGGCCAGAAGGCTCGCCCCGGTGATGCACCATGCCCACCACGTTTTGTCGGACTTCCGTGCCATCGATATCATCGGCGAGGCAATCAGCGCTACCACGACCGGACGGATGCCCTTGAATATGCTGATGACTGTGGGATTGTCCTTGAAATTCGTGAAAGCCATCGCTATGGCCAATATTATAAGGAAGGATGGGAGTATCGAGCCCAATGTCGCCGCTATGCTGCCCTTCAGCCCTTTGATCTTATAGCCGGCAAAGATGGAAACATTGACCGCAAGTATGCCCGGCGCTGACTGGGCAAGGGCAATGATGTCCGGCAGCTCGTCTTCACCTATCCACTTGCGTCTGTCGAGTTCGTTCTTTATCAGAGGTATCATCGCATAGCCGCCTCCTATGGTGAATGCTCCTATCTTCATAAAGACAAGAAACAGTTCTTTCAATGAGGCTGTACCCTGATTCTGCTTCTCTGTGGTTTCTTCCATTGTCATTCGGTTTTAAGTAATCCTTAAAAAATAACTTGTTGATCTTTGCTCGTCTTTTCGGTCTATATTTCTTTTCTCATCAGTCGTGTACGTCCAGTTCACTGAATGTCAGCCGTGCCGCGCCTGTCATATTTCCGGCAAAATTACGCAACTTTCAAAAAATAACCTGCAATGTCAGGCGAAGTGAAGGCTGAAAAACGGCTTTAACGATAAAAATCAATAAAAAACTCAAAAAAAGTCCGAAAATATTTGCAGGGAATAAAAAAGTGCGTATCTTTGCAGTCCGTTTGAGAAACAACGGTAGTTGATTGAAAATACTGAAAGATTAAGTACAAGGAAGCAAGTACCAACAACACAAAAATCGAGAGCGTTGATTTCTTTAAAAGGAATTGAGAGTGCCGGAATCGAACTTGAAGAATAAGAAATATACAAAGAAGAGTTTGATCCTGGCTCAGGATGAACGCTAGCGGCAGGCTTAACACATGCAAGTCGAGGGGCAGCGCGGGGTAGCAATACCCTGGCGGCGACCGGCGGAAGGGTGCGTAACACGTGAGCGACTTGCCCGTCACAGGGAGATAACCGGCGGAAACGGCGACTAATATCCCATATGATCCGATGCTGCATGGCGTGGGATTGAAAGATTCATCGGTGACGGATAGGCTCGCGGGACATTAGCTAGACGGCGGGGCAACGGCCCACCGTGGCGACGATGTCTAGGGGTTCTGAGAGGAAGATCCCCCACACTGGAACTGAGACACGGTCCAGACTCCTACGGGAGGCAGCAGTGAGGAATATTGGTCAATGGGCGGAAGCCTGAACCAGCCATGCCGCGTGAAGGAATAAGGCCCTATGGGTCGTAAACTTCTTTAGACGCAGAGCAATAAGGGTCTCGCGAGGCCCGATGAGAGTATGCGTAGAATAAGCATCGGCTAACTCCGTGCCAGCAGCCGCGGTAATACGGGGGATGCGAGCGTTATCCGGATTTATTGGGTTTAAAGGGTGCGTAGGCGGCAAGGTAAGTCAGCGGTGAAAGACCAGGGCTCAACTCTGGAAGTGCCGTTGATACTGTCTGGCTAGAATGATTCCGCCGTGGGAGGAATGAGTAGTGTAGCGGTGAAATGCATAGATATTACTCAGAACACCGATTGCGAAGGCATCTCACGAGGGGTTTATTGACGCTGAGGCACGAAAGCGTGGGGATCGAACAGGA
>OHJB01000151.1_pt1 | contig 39186 bp, 36 predicted proteins | sample 1568431 | NCBI WGS metagenome assembly OHJB01 (sample SAMEA3879594, study PRJEB24766) | human gut metagenome | biome: human-associated habitat; feature: feces | place: USA | collected 1985/1987 | reverse complement strand
ACAATAAAAAAGAATCACATTCTTTTTGTATTGTCTTCGATTTGCACTATCTTTGCAAACAAAAAAGGGTTTGTGTATGAAGTATCCCATCGGCATACAGGATTTTAAGAGTATTGTTGACGGCGGTTTTGTCTATGTGGACAAGACGGCCTTGCTGCACAAGATGGTGACGGAGGGTAAGATTTACTTTCTGAGCCGTCCTCGTCGGTTTGGCAAGAGCTTGCTCGTCTCTACGCTGAAGTATTATTTCGGTGGGGAGCGGGAGTTGTTTCGTGGTCTGGCCATCGAGGACCTGGAGCAGGAGTGGGAGCAATATCCTGTTTTTCATATTGACTTCAATGGCAGCGACTTCACCCAGGGCGGCACGTTGCAGAACAAACTGGATGTGTGTGTCGAGGACTGGGAGAGGCAGTACGGAATGACGGGTGACGATCGTCTCAGCGTGGGGGAGCGTTTTGCCAGGTTGTTGGCGTTTGTTCATGAGCGTACTGGCAAGCAGTGTGTGGTGCTCATCGATGAGTATGACAAACCGTTGCTGGATGTGCTCGACACGGACTATCGGACGACGGATGGCAATGGCAACAACCTGCGGATCGAGGAACTCAATCGTAATATTCTCAAGGGTTTCTACTCTGCCTTCAAGGCTGCTGACCAAGACTTGCGCTTCGTGCTGCTCACGGGTGTGACGAAGTTTTCGCAGGTGAGTGTGTTCAGCGGTTTCAATCAGCCGGAGGATATCAGTATGAGTGCGGCCTATGAGGCGGTCTGCGGTATCACGGAGGCAGAACTGGAGGGAACGTTTCATGACGAGATGGACGCTATGGCGGACGAGATGGGGGTGAGCCCCGAGGAGGTGCGCTTGATGCTGAAGCGGCATTATGACGGTTATCATTTCAGTAAGCGGAAGACGGACATATTCAATCCTTTTAGTCTGCTCAATGCGCTTAGCGTTAGGGATATCCAGGACTATTGGTTTCGCACGGGTACGCCCAGTTACCTGGTCCGTCTGCTCAGCCATACGGATGAGAACCTCAACGAACTGACGGGGAAGTATTACGACACGTCGGACTTTATCGACTACAGGGCGGACGTGGAGCGCCCGTTGCCCATGATCTATCAGAGCGGTTATCTGACCATCAAGGACTACGACCGCTTCTCCAATTCCTACCTGCTCGACCTGCCCAACAACGAGGTGAAAAAGGGTTTCCTCACGCTGATTGCCTCCAACTATCTCGGTACGAAGGAGTCGGCGAACACCTTGGCGATACAACTGACGCGTGCTCTTCTGCGCGATGACCTCGACACATGGCGCAAGAGCCTGACGGCCTTCTTTGCCAGCATCCCTTACTCGATGCGTCGGAAGGACATGGAGACGGAGAAAGAACGCTATTTCCACTATACTTTCTACCTTATCTTCCGCATCCTCAGCACCTACCTCGTGCTCACGGAAAAGCAGCAGAGCGAGGGCCGGGCCGACTGCATCGTCGAGACGCCCACGGGGGTGTATATCTTTGAGTTCAAGCTCGACGGCACGGCGGACGACGCCTTGCGCCAGATAGAGGAGAAGGGGTATGCGCGCCCCTATGAGGCTGACTCCCGTCCCGTCCATCGCGTGGGCGTCAGTTTCTCGTCGCGGACGGGAACGATTGACGACTGGAAGGAGGCGTAGGCGGCGCATGGAAATAAAGTCAGCGAATAGTCACATTAATACAGTTTGAACATCATGAGCACCATGAAAAAGGTACATATAGAGAAGAAAGAAGAACAATCTCCAGCGGAAGCCTCAAACCCTGAAAAGGACGGGGGCAAAAGGCGAGGGAAGGCGACAGCCCAAGGCGCCAAGAAGACGAAGGGCCGGCGCAAGCGAGCCAAGGTGGTGATGCCGAAAATAAACAATATGCAGAAGCCTGCGGGCATGAAGCTCGAGGAGTGGCAGATCGCGTTGCGAAAGCTGCAGGCCGAGAAGGAGACCTTTGCCATACGGATGGTGGACGAACAGTATGCTCCGGGAGAGTTTCGGGTGGTCAATGCGGCTACGAGAAGCGAATACAAGGTGGTATATCGGGGGAAGGACAGCCTGTGGAACTACTGCTCCTGCTATGACTTCAAGACTTCGCAGCTCGGCACTTGTAAGCACATGGAGGCCGTGAAACTCTGGGTGAGAAAGAAGCGCAAGAAGGTGCAGGTGGCAGAGCCCGACTATAGTTCGGTCTATATCGACTATAAAGGGCCGCGTAGGGTGAAGATACGCATCGGCGACCATGGTCGGGAAATGCTGGAGCGATTGGCGAAAGACTATTTTGACGAGTTGGGTGTGCTTCGCGAGGATGCCTATGCCCGCTTTGACGTGTTCGTTCAGGCTGCCAAAGCCATTGCTCCCGACTTTCGCTGCTATGACGACGCCCTCGATTATGTCCTGGAGCGGCGTGACCGAATCAAGCGTTGCCGGTTGTTGGAGGAAAAATACACGGACGAATATCTTGACCAAATGCTCACCGTGCCGCTCTATCCCTACCAAAAGGAGGGGACGCGCTTCGCCGTGCGTGCCGGCAAGGCCATCATTGCCGACGAGATGGGACTGGGCAAGACGTTGCAGGCCATCGCCTCGGCAGAGGTCTATCTGCGTGAGGGCATGGCTGAGCAGGTGTTGGTGGTCTGTCCCACGTCGCTGAAATACCAGTGGAAGCGGGAGATAGAACGATTCACGGGCGGTGACAGGGTAGAGAGTAGTGGAAAAGGCGTGGAGGACGGCTTGACCATTCCGAAGGTGGTGGTCGTAGAGGGCACTCCTGCTAAGCGCGCCAAACTGTATAAGGCGCCCGCACCCTACAAGATTGTCTCTTACCACACGATGAGCAACGACGTCAGACACCTGGGCAAGTTGGATACCGACGTGTTGATTATGGACGAGATACAACGGCTGAAGAATTGGGACACGCTGATCTCCCGTGCCGCCCGCAAGATAGCGTCGCGCTATGCGGTCTTGCTGTCTGGCACGCCGATGGAGAATAAGCTGGAGGAGCTCTATGCCAACATGGAACTGGTGGACCAGTTTTGTCTCGGACCTTACTACCAGTTTCGCGACCAGCACATCCTGCTCCATCCCGAGACGGGCGGTATCATGGGCTATAAGGATCTCAACGCCATTGGCGAGGCCGTCAGCAACCGACTGTTGCGAAGGACGAAGAAAGGCGTGCGCCTGCAGTTGCCCAAGCGGAGCGACCAGTTTGTGCTGGTCCCGATGACTCAACGCCAGGACGATCTCCACTCGGAGTTTAAGTGGGACTTGTTGGTGATCCTGAACAAGTATCGCAAATACCACTACATGACGGAGCAGGACAGGCTGCGCGTGCTCAAGTTGCTGGGTCAGATGCGGATGGTGGCCGACAGCACCTTTATCTTGGAGCAAAATCTCACTACGCGTAGTGATGTCAAGATAGCGGAGGTGATGAACCTGCTGGACAATGTCTTGGAGAGTGGGGACGAGAAGGTGGTCGTCTTCAGCGAATGGGAGCGCATGACCCGTCTGGTGGCGATGGAACTGGACAAGCGGGGCATACGCTATGAGTATCTCAATGGGCGAGTGCCGTCGAAAAGGCGCGGGGAACTGGTAGATGATTTCACAACACTTCCCGAGAGTCGGGTGTTTCTTTCCACTGATGCTGGATCTACGGGTCTCAACCTCCAGGTGGCGAGCACACTCATCAACATGGATTTGCCATGGAATCCTGCTGTCCTTGAACAGCGCATTGCCCGTATCTTCCGTCTCGGACAGGAGAAGCCCGTGCAGATCATCAACCTTGTCTCGAAAGGTTCTATCGAGGAGGGTATGATCAACAAACTGCGATTTAAGAAGTCGATGTTTGAGGGAGTCTTGGACGGCGGTGCAGACACCGTGTTTGTCGATGAGAGCAAGTTTAAGAAACTCATGGACGACCTCGCAGTTATCATGGAGGCAACGCCAGACGCTCCCGAGGTGGAGTATGTGGACGAAGAGGTGGAGCAAGAACAGAAGGGAAAGACGTCTGTGGAGGCCTCTTTGGACGAAGCGCTCGCTGACGCATCGGAGGCAGACGATGAGTCTTCTGTAGATCAGGAATCGTCTGTGAACTATGGGCCTTCAGCAGAGTATGAGTCTTCAGCAGATTATGAATCTTTAGCAACCCACCAGTCTTCCGAGGGGCAGCTTCCTTCAGCAGACCATGGGGCTATTGCAGACCAGGAGCCTCCTGCGAATCACGATCCTTCTCAAGGACAGACGCCAACGAAGGCACAGGACGGTGCGCAGAAACGGCCTTCCAGCCACCATGCTTCGCCCCATCCCCAGCAATTAGTCTGTCAGGGTGTCTCCTTCTTTAGTGGACTGGCCGAAACACTCAAGTCGGCTGAGGCTACTCAGCAGTTGGTCGATAGCATCGTGGAGACCGACAAGGAGACGGGTGAGGCCCACTTGAAGATACCCGTCGGTAGCAAGGACATCGTCATGCAGATGCTCACGCTGTTTGGCAAACTGATGAACAAGTAGCGATTGCGATGTAACGAAATCGGGACGCTCCGCATAGGCTGTTTCTTCGGGATGCTTTCGGGAAGTCTTCGGGATGATGTCAGAATGATTTTGGGATATTGCCCTTGAAATAATCATCGGCCATTGGAAATGAGAAATGATTTCCAATGGCCGATCGTTTTTTATCTGGACCCTCAGCATCCGATGGGGGTGGGTGTTGAGGGTGGCAGGAGGCTACAGGGAGTAGAACTCCGTGAAGGCGCGGACGCAGTACTCATGGTCGGCTACGCTGCCCGTCTCGCGGCAACTGTGCATGCCGAGGATGGCATTGCCCATATCGACACCACGCAGGGGGACCGTGGAGGCCAGGATGTTGCCCAGGGTGCTACCGCCCGCCACATCGCTATGGTTGACGAAGCGCTGGCAGGGCACACCCGCCTTGCGGCAGATCTCGGCGAAGATAGCGGCAGAGACGGCGTCGCTGGCATACTTCTGGGAAGCGTTGAACTTGATGGCGGGACCTCCACCGAGCATGGGGTGGTTGGTCGGATCGTACTTCTCGGCGTAGTTGGGATGGAAAGCGTGGGCATTGTCGGCAGAGATCATGAAGGCGCGCTCCACAGCCTGCCAGTAGGCTTCCTCCGTGCCACTCTGCTGACGGGCAATACGCATCAGCATCGAAGCCAGGAAGGGGCTGCCAGCACCCTGCTTGGTCTGCGATCCCGTCTCCTCGTTGTCGAAGATGGCGAGCACCTGGGTGGTGTCGCTCTCGGGAGCTGCAATCAGGGCCTCGAGTCCGGCAAAGCACATCGACAGGTCGTCGAGGCGGCCCGAGGAGATAAACTCATCGTGGACGCCGAAGGTGCAGGCGGGCTGCGTATCGGCCAGGTAGAGGTCGAAGTCGAGGATGTCCTCGTGGCTGACGGGGCGCTGCTTGCTGAGTTCCTCGACAATGACGTTCATCAGCAGGTTGCCCTGCTCAAGTTCGTCGTTGATCAGTCCCAGGAGGGGAAGCATATCCTTCTGCTTGCTCAGTTTCACGCCGTCGTTGACCTGGCGGTTGAAGTGGATGGCGAGGTTGCTGATCTGGAGCAGCGGACGACGGACGTGCATCAGCATCGTCTCAGGCGACATGGCATCCTTGCCGCGCACGATAACGCGGCCAGCGAGCGTCAGCGGACGGTCGAACCACGTGGAGAGGATCGGGCCACCATAGACCTCGGTGTTCAGACGCACCAGTCCGCCCTCACCCGTCATCTCGGCATGGGGCTTCACGCGGAATGTGGGGGAGTCGCTATGGGCGCAAATCATGTGGAATCCCGTCTCGGCCAGCGGTTTGCGACCCAGGCGGAAGGCATAGACCGAAGAGTCGTTCTTCGTCACATAGACCTTGTCGCCAGCCTTCAGTTCGCCGAGGGGCTGCTGAGGATCAAGGCGGCGGTAGCCGTTCTGCTCGAGTTCACAGGCTATGTTGCGCGCGGCGAGGAAATTGACGGGCGACGCATCCAGAAATTTCAATAAGCGATTGATCATAAATCGGTTGTTTAAGATGAGTAAATATTTCGGCCACAAACTTACACAAAATTTCTGAGATACCCATCATCAGACGGCAAAAAAATCATACTTCCCCCGTGGCTTTTCTCCATTTACTGAGGTTTGCGGATAGGCATCTAGGCAAAAAGCTGCGCATTTGCAGCGTGAACCCTCCTTTTCTTTGGTCGTGTCGGCTTTTATTGCTAAATTTGCACCTACACAATCACCAATAGAAATAAGGAACAAGCAGATCATGATAAGAGAGAAGACTCCCGATGTGGCTTTCCAGTTGCTGCCCGAGTGGGCAGAGCAGGAGGCCGTCGTGCTGGTGTGGCCCGACGAGCAGACCGACTGGGCCTATATCCTCGACGAGATACGCCAGACCTATGTCGAGTTTATTGAGGCCATTGCCCGATATGAGGCCGTGTGGCTCGTGGTGCGCGATACGGCGGCGGCACGAGCGTGGTTGGCAGGTCGGGTGAGCGATCGTGCGCTGGAGGCGATACGCTGGATAGAGGCCGAATACAACGACACATGGGCGCGCGACACGATGCCGCTGACGCTCTCCGACGGCAGGGGAGGACTGCGGATGATGGACTTCCGCTTCAATGGCTGGGGCGAGAAGTTTGCCAGCGACCAGGACAACCAGCTGGGGCGCGTGCTCCAGGGAAAGGGAGTCTTCCGCTGTCCGATGGACCATTGGGACGACTTCGTGCTGGAGGGAGGATCGGTTGAGGCAGATGGCGAGGGCCATCTCTTCACGACCTCGGTCTGTCTGTTGGCCCCTCATCGCAACCAGCCCCTCACGCAGGACGACCTGGACGAACGGCTTCGACAGGCTTTCGGCGTGGATCGGGTCTATTGGATCGGTCATGGAACTTTGGAGGGCGACGATACCGACGGCCATATCGACACGCTCGTGCGTTGTGCGCCGGGCCATACGCTGCTCTATGTGGGTTGCGACGATGAGGCCGATCCGCAGTATGCCGACCTGCAGGCCATGGAGGCCGACCTGCAGGCCATCAATCGCGAGGCCGAAGTGGCCTACCGACTGCTGCGTTTGCCGATGCCCGATGCCAGCCACTTATGCCAATTTCCTGATCGTCAACGGGGCAGTCATCGTGCCTACCTACGACCAGCCACACCACGACGCCGAGGCGCTGCGTGTGGTTGGCGAGGCCTTCCCCGAGCATGAGGTGGTGGGGGTGGATGCGCGGGCTGTCATCCAGCAGCACGGATCGCTCCACTGCCTGACCATGCAGATCCCCGTAGGCGTGGGCCAAGGAGGGGGATAAACCGAAGGGGCTGGGGCGGAGGAAAAGCACCGTCGGCCCTCATATCGTAGAACATATCACAAGACTCACAATGAAAATAGGAATCGTACAACAACACAATACCGCCGACGTGGCGGACAACATGCGCCGTCTGGCTGCCTCGGTGGAGCAACTGGCCCAGGAGGGGGCGCAGCTCGTCGTACTGCAGGAGTTGCACAACTCGCTCTACTTCTGCCAAACGGAGGACGTAGCCAACTTCGACTTGGCGGAGCCGATCCCCGGTCCATCGACTCAGTTTTATGGTGAACTGGCGAAACGTCTGGGCGTCGTCATCGTCACGTCGCTCTTTGAGCGCCGCTCGGCAGGTCTCTATCACAACACGGCCGTGGTGATAGAGCGCGACGGAACCATCGCAGGCAAGTATCGCAAAATGCACATCCCCGACGATCCAGCCTACTATGAGAAGTTTTACTTTACTCCTGGCGACCTCGGTTTCCGCCCCATCGACACGAGTGTGGGCCGCTTGGGTGTGCTGGTCTGCTGGGACCAGTGGTATCCTGAGGCAGCGCGCCTGATGGCCTTGCAGGGGGCAGAGATTCTGATCTATCCGACGGCCATCGGCTATGAACCCTCCGACGTTGAGGAGGAGCAGCAGCGCCAGCGCACGGCGTGGACCACCGTGATGCGCGGCCATGCTGTGGCTAACGGACTTCCTGTCGTCGCTGTCAACAGGGTGGGCTTCGAGCCTTCGCCCGTAGGCAAGACGGAGGGACAGGCCTGCTCGGGTGGCATCCAGTTTTGGGGATCCAGTTTTGTGGCTGGGCCGCAGGGCGAACTCCTCTGGCAGGGGTCGGACAGCGAGGAGGCATTGCGCCTGTTCGACATCGACCTCAAGCATAGCGAGAATGTGCGCCGCTGGTGGCCCTTCCTGCGCGACCGCCGCATCGACGCCTATGAAAAAATCACCCGCCGCTTCATCGACTGACGCGTGCTATACTTCTTTACCATCACTTGACCATTGCAAAGGTTATGAAAAGAAATACTATCCTGGCGGCACTGACCGCCGTATCGCTCTCTGCTGCCGTCACTCCCGTCGGCGCACAGCAACTGTTGCCGCAGCCGAAGCAGGCCGTCTTTGGCAAGGGCACTTTCAATCCGCAAAAGGGTGTCGTCCTGATGGAGGAGACTTCTGGGGCAGGCCACGGCAAGGAGTACTACCGACTCCATATCACGCCCGACACGATGCGGGTGGCCTATGCCGACTCCACAGGCCTCTTCTATGCCACACAGACCATCAGCCAGCTCCGCAAGGGAGACCTGCTGCCCGTCTGTGATATCGAGGACTGGCCGAGCTATGAGTGGCGTGGCTGCATGATCGACATCTCCCGCCATTTCTTCCCGCTGAGTTTTCTGAAGAAGCAGGTGGATGTCCTCGCCCATTACAAGGTCAATCGCCTCCACCTCCACCTCACCGACGCGGGAGGATGGCGCATGCAGATAGACCGCTATCCCGAACTGACGAAGAAGGCGGCATGGCGCACGGAGAGCGACTGGACGAAATGGTGGATCGACAACGACCGCCGCTATATGAGGGAGGGCGACCCCGGGGCCTATGGAGGCTACTATACGAAGGACGAGATGCGCGAACTGGTGGCCTATGCTGCCAAGAAGGGCATCACGGTCGTGCCCGAGATCGAAATGCCGGGACATAGCGAGGAGTTGACCGCGGCTTGTCCCCAACTGAAGTGTGAGGGCAACCAGGAGGCGCAGGGCGACGTCTGTCCGTCGAGCGAGACGACCTATGCCGTGCTCCACAATATCCTCGACGAGGTGATGGAGGTGTTCCCATCGAAGTGGATCCATATCGGTGGCGACGAGGCAGGCAAGGGTAGCTGGGGATCGTGTCCCAACTGTCAGCGCAAGGCTCGGCTGCTGGGGCTCCGTAGTACGGCAGACCTGCAGGGGTATCTCATCCAGCGCATCGCTGCCTATCTCCGGCTGGAGGGTAGGGAGGCCATCGGATGGGACGAGGTGCTCGACGACAGTCTGGCTGCCCACGCGCCTTCGCTCGGCGAGAACGTCAACGTGATGGTATGGCGCGACATCAAGGCGGCTCAGCGGGCCATGCGCAGGGGTCACAACGTGATCCTATCGCCTGGCGACTACTACCTGGACCGCTACCAGGACGCTCCACCCACGGAGCCCTTTGCCGGAGGAAGTTATCAGCCACTGCGCAATCTCTGGAACTTTGACCCCGCGCCCTATAGTGGCGACGGCTTCACGGGTCGTGTGCTGGGCGTGCAGGGCAATCTCTGGACGGAGTATATCAAGACGGAGGACTATGCGGAGTATATGCTCTATCCCCGCGAACTGGCCATTGCCGAGGTGGGATGGAGCGGACGTAGCCGCTCCTATGAGGAGTTGAGTGCTGCCGTCGTGGCGCAATATCCGTGGCTGGCCGCGCAGCATGTCCAGGCCTTCGACCTCAGACGGGAGAAGGGAGACCGCAAGGAGAAGCAGAAGCCCGTGCGCCATCTGGCTGTCGGGGCAGAAGTGACCTACCACCAGCCCTACTCGCAGTCGTATGTGGGACAGGGCGACGGCACGCTGACCGACGGGATGTGTGGCGGATGGTCCTATGGCGACGGCCGTTGGCAGGGATTCATGCAGCGTCGCGACACGACGGTGGCTCCCTTCGACATCACCATCGACCTGGGCGAGGAGAAGCGGTTTAGTACCGTCAGCCTCGACTTCATGCAGAGCGACGGCGCATGGGTGTTCTATCCCAGCCGCGTCACCATCAGCATCTCCAGCGACGGCGACCATTTCGTGCCCGTCTATGACCAGGCGTACACCCGCGAGCGACTCAATGTGGTCGGTACGCGTACGGTGACGTATCAGGGCAAGAAGCAGAAGGCGCGTTTCGTCCGTATCTCCGCCAAGGAGGACAATCCTGGCGAGTGGGTCTTCACGGACGAGGTGAAGGTGTATTGACGCAGGATAGCGGTAGTGGCAGGTCGGCCATTGGAAACGGGAGAAGTCGTTTCCAATGGCCGATTTTCTTTGTGGAGGAGTGGCGAGGGTGGTGCTTGTGTAACGACCGTTAAACTCGCTAAGTGATGTTAAATTATTCTCGGCTCTGTGGTTTAAGCCATAACTTTGCGGCTTCTGTCCAAATAGGTATAACGAATAGATTGTATTCATGGTATGAGTAACTTGAAAAATGGAAGCGCTGCCGAGAAGCGCTGCAACCGTATGGGGTGGATTGGAATGCTCGTCACGCTGGGCATTGTCTTTGGCGACATAGGCACGTCGCCTCTCTATGTGATGAAGGCCATCCTCCATGTAGGCCAAAGGGTGGACGAACCAATGATCTTGGGTGCGCTGTCTTGCATCATCTGGACGCTTACCCTGCAGACTACCGTCAAGTATGTCCTCGTGGCCCTGCGGGCGGACAACCATGGCGAGGGAGGCATCCTGGCGCTCTACGCCCTGCTGCGTCGCCACAAGAGAAAGTGGATCTATCTGCTGGCCCTTATGGGAGCAAGCACCTTGTTGGCCGACGGCATCATCACGCCTGCCATCACCGTGACCACGGCCATCGAGGGTTTGGAGGGCGTCAGTCCACATCTGCCCGTCCTCCCCATCACCCTGGCCATCATCACCGTCGTCTTCTTCGTGCAGCGCTTCGGCACGGAGAGCATCGGCAAGTCGTTTGGCGCCTTCATGCTGCTGTGGTTTCTCCTCTTGGGTGTGGTCGGAACGATCAGCCTCGTCTCCTATCCGCAGGTGATCCGGGCGCTCAATCCCTATTATGCCCTGCGGCTGCTGGCGACGTCGCCCGAGTGGTTTCTCGTCTTGGGCGCGGTGTTTCTCTGTACCACGGGTGCGGAGGCGCTCTATTCCGACTTGGGACATTGTGGCAGGCGAAACATCACCGTGAGCTGGGCCTTTGTCAAGACGATGCTCATCCTCAACTATCTCGGTCAGGGAGCGTGGATCCTCTGCCATGCCGACGTGGCGGCTTCGGTCAATCCGTTCTATGCCATCATGCCTCAAGACTTGCTGATCTTCTCCATCGTGATGGCTACAGGGGCAGCCATCGTGGCAAGCCAGGCCCTCATCAGTGGCACGTTCTCCATCTTGAGCGAGGCGATGAACCTCAACTTCTGGCCTCGGATGCGCATCAAGCATCCCACTCATGTCAAGGGCCAGCTGTTTATCCCTGCGGTCAATATGGCCATGTATGTCGGTGTGGTGCTGATCCTTCTCCTCTTTCGCGACTCCTCCCACATGGAGGCGGCCTACGGACTTGCCATCACCCTGACGATGCTGATGACCACCTTGCTCCTGGGCTTCTACCTGCGCCAAAGGGGCGTGTCGCGCATCCTCTGCATGGTCTTTGTCGGTAGCTACTGTGTCATAGAGGGCATCTTCCTCGCCGCCAATCTCTCTAAGTTTCTTGCCGGGGGATGGTGTACGTTGCTCATCGCGGGCGTCCTTTTCTGCATGATGCTGGTGTGGGTGCGTGCCAAGCATGTTCGCCGTCAGCATATCTCCAGCAAGCCGCTGAGCGACTACTATCAGATCATCTCCGACATCAAGGCCGACGATCGCATACCCAAGTATGCCTCCAACCTGGTCTATGTCAATCATACGGGAAAGGAGAGTACCGTGGACGACAAACTGATCTATTCCATCATCAACAAGCAGCCGAAGCGTGCCGACCACTATTGGCTCATCAACCTGGAGTATGTGGATGCGCCCGATACGCTGGAGTATAGTTGCAGCACGCTGGTGGAGGACACGCTCTATAGCGTGACGATGCGTATCGGTTTCCGCATAGAGCCTCGTGTGAGTCTCTATCTGCGCCAGGTCGTCGAGGACTTGGTGGCAGAGGGCAGGGTGGATCTGACCAGCTGCTATCCCTCCTTGCGGCGGTATGGTGTGGCGGGCGACTTCCGCTTCATCATCATCCATCGCGTCTATTATCCCGAAGACTCGTTTGACCGTCGCCACAACCTCTTGATGAGTCTCTATGCGCTCATAGGCAAGATCAGCATCGACGAGCCCAAGGCGCTCGGTCTCGACACCTCGGTCGTGGTGGTGGAGCGCGTGCCCCTGATTCTCTCTCGCAGGGAAGGCCACGTCCGTCGCATTGTCCCAGCCTTGCCCGAGGGGGAATAGGCGGGGCGTGCGAGGCGTTTGCCTTGTCGGTATATGCTTTGGGGGCTGTGCCAAAACCAATGGTTTGACACAGCCCCCAAAAGATATAGTCGTCAGGTCGTTGCGTGGCGTGAAGAAAGACGCCTCAGCGTCCTACTTCGTCTTGGTGAGCACATACAGTTTGGCCGTCTCGCCCTCGGGCTCGTTGCCCAGCGAGTCGGTCATGACGACGTGCTGGTCGTCCTTCACCTTGTAGTAGGTCTGCTCGCCACTCGACGGTCGTTCGAGCACCAGTACCTTGCCGTCGAGCACGCGCAGCACGCCGCTGGCCTCGTCGTGACCGTCCTTGCGCTCCAGGTAGTCCTGCGTCAGCTGGTAGGTGCTGTCGGCATGGATGGTGAGCACGGTCTTGATGCCCGGGCAGTCGGCGGCAGGGAGGGTGCCCTCATAGGTGCCGGCGATGGAAGTCAGGTCCATGCTGTCGATAGAGGCCGTGTCTTGGGCCACGCTGGTGGTGTCGTTGTCCGCGGTGCTTGGTGCGGTCTTCTGGTCTGTACAGGAGGACATCAGCGCCATGGCGGCGAGTCCCCAAATCATCCAATTCTTTTTCATACTTCTCGTTTTGATAACAAATTTTTTTGTCTATAGAGCGGCATCATCCGCTATGGCTTGCAAAAGTAAGTAAAACTTTTGGCATGGATGAAGATTCTCAGAAAAAAACATCATCCCTGTAGATTTTTGGTGAAATGGCTATATTTCCATATTGCCAAATATTTTGCCAACTTTCTGCTAAACCCAATTACTCCTCATGCCATTATGAATCTCATGTGGAAGTCACTTGGCCGCATGATGGTCGTTCAGAAACCTGCTCACGTCCTTGACGGCTTCTTCAAAGGCTGTGGGCTGTCCTGGGACTGTTATGAATAGATGGGTGGCGGTGGGATAGACGCGGTAGATGACGGGTCTGCCAAGGTTGTGGAGGCGCTGGACAAGTTCTGCAGTTTGGTCCAGGAGAATGTCGTGGCCTGCCGATATGAATAGCGCAGGCGGCAACGTTTTCAATGCGTCGTCATCACACAGGCCTACCGACACGAGCGGGTTGCGTTCCTGACGATTGGCATAGGCTTCGTTGAACGCTTCGAGGAGCTCAGCATCGTTGCCATATCCCTTGGCATACTTTTCCCAAGAAGGAGTCCTCTCGGTGAAGAGTTTGGTCACGGGATATATCGGTATCACTTTGCAAATGCCCGACGCTGACATGGCGGTTGCCAATGCCAGGTTGCCCCCAGCACTGTCTCCTCCTACCGCTATCATCGTGGTGTCGCCTCCCCAGTCGGCCGCGTGTTCTTGCAGGTAGCGTACTGCCCTTTGACAATCTTCGAGTGCGGCAGGGTAGGGGTGGGCAGGTGCCAGACGATAGTCTAATGCTGCCACCAGGCAGTCGGCCTCCAGGGCTACGGCGGCACAGAACCGCGCGCAACTGTTGATGCTGCCAAAGCACCATCCTCCGCCATGGAGGTAGAGCAGGATGGGGCGCTTGCGGTCAGTCTCATGCTTGGGAGAGAAGAGACAGATGTTCTCTCTCGGATAGAAAGTCTTGACGCCTTCCGGCAAAGTAGGCGGCTGGTTTCGGCTCTGCCTTATCTGCTGTAGTTCGGTGTCATTGCCTTCCATTGCTTTCCTTACGGCCATCATCTGTATATGCTGCAGTCCTGGCTTCATATTGGCCAAGAAGGCCTGCTCCTCCTCCAACATCTTTTGCTGGCGAATCGAGTCGGGACAAGTAGCCCGACAGGTGAGAGTTGACACGAGTATCATGACTGACGATAGAAGTATAAGTGATCCTTTTGTCATTTTCAAATCTTTCTTTTCTTCAAATCTTTCTTTTCTTCATCCATTTCTTCATCACCCGGTGATTGCCGTGGTTACCACCTTCGTAAATCTTTGTGGATGGTTCACCCGGTGGGCCTGAATGATGTCTGCAAAAGTAAGAATAAAAAATGGAAGCGCAAAAATCAAAGCAACACAATTGACCAGGTGGTAGCCTTTAGTTACCCTCCCTGCCACTCATAAGTTATCATCGAAGTCGGTCTTAAGTTACCATCGGGAAGGTGGCTATCTTAGGGTCAAATTCTGTGGAATATTCAGGTCAAAGCTGTAAGATCTTTAGGGTCAAAACCAGTAGAATATTCAGGATAAAAAACTGGTAGGACACACTTGCGCTGATAGAATCTCCATGCTTTTCGCCCTCTATATACATAGACGTCGAGCAGCGACTACGAATATAATGATCGTCAACGAAAACGAATATAAACGTCGTGCAACGACTACGGACATAAACATCGTACAACGAAAACGAAAAACGGAGGACGCAAAGATGGATAGAACAACAGCCGAAAAGGAATGGCTCCGCCGCATCAGTGGCGGAAAGTCAGCGGTTCCCCAGAGGAAGCCGACGAGCGACCAGACGAGCGATCAGTCAAGCAGCAAGCCCAGGCCCAAGCCTCAGCCGACGGCCAAGAAGCATGGCAATGGCTTTGGCGACATTGCCGGCATGGAGGACCTGAAGCAGCGGGTCAAGGAGGGCTTCATCAATGTGCTCCAACATCGTGATCTGGCCGACGCCTACGGCATCCGTCCTCCCTCCATGCTCTTCTATGGGCCTGCGGGATGTGGCAAGACGTTCTTTGCCGAGAAAATGGCTGAGGAGGTTGGCATCCACTTTATCAAGGTCGTCCCGGACGATTTGGCCAGCACCATGGTGCACGGTACGCAGGAGAAGATCGGCGAGGTCTTCAAGAATGCGGAGAGACACGCGCCGGCATTGCTCTTCTTTGACGAGTTTGACGCCATGGTGCCGCGTCGCACAGGAAACGAATACAACCAGCACTACGACAGCGAGGTGAACGAGTTTCTCTGTATGCTCAACCATGCTTCCGACAAAGGGGTCTATGTCCTTGCCGCCACCAACCATCCCGAGCGCATCGACAAGGCCGTGCTGAGGACGGGACGCATTGACGAACTGGTCTATGTGGACATGCCCGACCACGAGGCCCGCAAGAGTCTGTTTGCCCTGGAACTGGCCAAGTTGCCAAGGGAAGAGGACATAGACATGGACTGGCTTGCCCACCTGACGCAAGGCTTCAACTGCAGCGACATCAACTATATCGTGAAGTCGGCAGCGCGCAAGAAGTTCAACGAGGCGATAGGCTGCGGAGAGCATACGCTGCAGAATATCACCCAGAAGCAGCTCGAAGAGATCATCTCCGGGCGCAGCCCCTCGGTAAGCAGTCGCGACCTGCGCGAATACCAGCGCGTCCACAGGGAGTTTTCGCCCAAGGACAAGGGCGGTCAGCCGGCCAGCATCGGATTTCGATAACAACAACGTATAACCCATCAATGTAAACGATTATGAAAGAAAAAATCTTAGAGGCTTTTGCCCGTCTTGGTTTCTGCTTGGAGAAGAGCGACGACGTCGGCTATGAGTTTGAGTATGAAGGCATGACGCTTCTCTATCTGTGCAACGAGGACGACGAAGACTTCCTGACCATTGCGCTCCCAGGCTTCTATGAATACGACGAGGAGAATGTCGCCACATATTGTGCGCTCTCGGAGAAGATCAACGCCTCGCTGAAATATGTCAAGGCGTTCACCCCGGGCCATAGCATGTGGCTCTGCTACGAGCGCGAGCTCTTCGGCGGCGAGGAACTGGAGGCCTTGATCTCTCGGATGATTGCCCATCTGGAGGCCGGCGTGGTCTTCGCCAGCAAGGCGGTGAAGGCCATCGAGAAGCAGTTCGCCGATAGCGACGATACGAGCGAGGGCTGCGAGGAACTGACGGACGACAACGAATCATAACTGGAGGACATTCTTATGGACAAAAGATCAATGGTCATCAGCGTGCTGGAAGACATGGGCTACCAGCCGCGGGTGGATTGCGACGGCGACGTGTTGTTTCGCTTTCAGATGAAGCACCTCTATGTGCTTGCCACCCAGCAGGAGGAAACGTCCTTCCTCGTGGTCATGCTGCCGCAGTTTTACGAGATGAGCGAAGGCGAGGAGATCAAGGTCCTCACTCTCTGCAACAAACTCACGCGAGAGGTGAGGCTGGCAAAGATCTACATAGATACCAACCTCACGGAGGTCACGGCCAGTTGCGAGTTCTTCTACAGCGATGAGGCTTCCCTGCGTCTGCAACTGGAGCATTCTTTGGTGATACTGGGCCGGGTACGCTCCGCTTTCCGCCAGGCGCTGGTAGAGTTTGAAGAGTAATTGGGATTATATATATAGTGGTAGGGTGGGTGCGCTTGTCGAGCCCGCCCTACTAACGTTTTAACGTTTAACGTTTAACGTTTTCGATATCGGGTGTGCCTTCCGAGGAAGCCTCACGGAAGGCTTTTCACCTGTTGTAGGGAAAAGACAGAGAGACAAAATATGATCTGGACGGCTGAAACGCCCGCCTGCTTCTCCAATGATATCCTGCGAAACAGATGACCAAGCCCAAAATCGGGTGAAAAGTGCCATCAAATTGGTTCGCAATGAACTTTTAACACTAAAGGTGTTGGTCTCCTCCGAAAAAATGCGTAATTTTGCATCTATGACAGTTGCTCTTTAAATCGTTGTTTTATCGCGTTTTAGCGACTACAAGGATACAACTTGTTATAGCGAAACTGTTGTTTTTATCCCATTATTTGGGGGTGATGCTGAAACTTTAGTATATTTACGACTATGACTGACGAAGAAAGAAAAGAATTCGAAGAGTTCCAGAAATGGAAGGATGAGAAGAAAAAGGAAGAATCTCTTAAACATGGGGAAGCGATAACTCCCTCTGATGATGGCTTGCAAATCAAGGACAAAGATAGTAAGGAAGAGGAGAATAATGCCCATTCTGATAAGTCTGTAGAGGAGAAGAGTACTTATTCTTCCCATTCTGTTTTCTTATACATAGTGCTGTTTATAGGCGTACTTTCTGCATTCTTTATTTCTGCACTTTTGACAATTACCAGTCCAACTTCTTCTACTGATAATGCAGCACTTGTGGACTCAGGTTATGTAGCTTTAGATTCAGTTTATGTTGACTCGACAAGTGTCCCTACTGAAGGCGTGAAATCAGAATGGCAATACGATACTAACAAGGATAAGATGAGAGGTTCTACTGATTATGTTGCAATTCTCTGCAGTGACTATAATGAGAATGGAGGGGCCTTTTCCGGTGGTGACATGTGTATTGTTGTCCGTAAAGCCAAAAAATTTGGCGGACTTGATGTGTATTTGAGATTGTCCAGTGATCAGTTTGGCGGCAATGAATATTATGGGAATAACTATGTGACGGTAAAGTTCGACAATAATTCCCTAATGAAGTTTTACTTTGATGAAGGTGCCAACAGCGGTACTGATTTCGCATTTATTCGAAAGAAGTCTGCTTTTTTAAAAGCATTGAAGAAGGCGAAGTCTATTCGCATAGAAGCAACGCTGTTCTCTGCTGGAATACAACAATTTAGCTTCCATGCTGACCATCCTCTCAAGTGGGAGCATTAAGTGTAAAGTCATAAGGACCATATAATCGATCAAGAATGAAAAAGAAACAGTATGTGATCTTGCTGGCGGTAGTGCTTATATTGGCACTTGCTTTCTGCGGATACAAGTATTATACCTATTATTATCAAGATGTAGTGACGGACTACTACGGAATAGAATATACTCCACCCGTGGAAAGAGGAGTGTCTCTCTTTGGTAACGTGGAGTATTCTCAACCACAAGTAAAGTTCAAAAAGCTTCCAAAGTATTTAAGCGACTCCTCCGCAATTTCTCATAAGACGGCTGAAGTCCTCTCTGATAGAAAATTCTTAGTTGAAGAATACAAGAAAGAAATGGGTGTAGTGCCCAAAACTGATATGGAAAAAATATGTCAAGGAACTAGACTTCAAGCATTGAAAGAGTTGCTTAAAAAACAGTATTTCCTCATTAGTTTCTCCCATCACAGAAAATACGATCCCGAAGACTTCATTCGGTTCGTCAAGAAGAATGGCGTCGATTGGGATAAGATGGAACAGTTCTGTAAAAAGTATGGACTTGATGTTAAGTGCTACCCTATATACTGAAAACGGAGGATATCCCAGCCCTCTCGGCTGACCCACTAAAATGGCTCGAAAAAGTATATTGACTTCGTAGGCCTGCGAAGTTAACTTCATTGGCCTACGAAGTTAACTTCATCGGGCTACGAAGTTAACTTCATCGGTCTACGAAGTTAACTTCATAAAAAGGGGTGAAAATAAGCGCTTGTCGCCACGATAAGCTCGGAGGCAATATGCAAGCCAACACTCGCTTCCAAAGAGTCAATACTACTATTTCGAGTGGGTGGGTATGTTCCGTTTTCGCCAGTTTGAGTCAAAAGAGTATTAAATTGATCCATGATCGGAAAGATTCCTCCAAAAGGAGTAAGTATCTCGGATTTTATTTGTACATTTGCCATGTCATTCGGAGATTTTGCTATACTTCTTTTTGCAGCACTAAGGTAGGTGAAAAATTCGACGTGGCAAAATTCTGAGCAACTTTTTGTTGCTCAGGTACTTAAAAAATGCTAACTCATAGAGCTGCGGGAATTAGGTGTAATATGAAACTACAAGATATTATCAACAAAATTGATATTAGGCAAGAAGAGCATGATAATTATTGCTACTTTGTGCCAAAATTCATAGAAAGCGCAAAGGCTTGTGAAAGTTGGCAAGATTGGGACCAGGATTTGTTTTATGAGTTCTTTGAACGAGGAGGACACCAATGTGTATCATCTTTAAAGCAAGGGTATTTTACAAATGAAGAAAAGGCTAAGATAAAGGATAATTGGAATGAATTGGCTCCGATGCTTAAAGCTATTGCAGAAAGTCAAGATTCCCCTAAATGGGATGTCTATGAAGAAATTAAAGTCTTTATAAAACAACGAACTAATCAAGATAGAAGGGCAGCAACCAACCGTCTAATAGCTTCATTACAACCAAATCTGTTATGTACAATAGTGAAGGAAAGTTGCTTAGTGGAAACATTTAATCTTATGCGAAATGTAGGAATAGAAGATGTTCCGGAAATAGATTCTAATAGTTGGTTTAAAAGGAGCTACAGTTTATTGACTTTTTTCAAATCCAAACTTAAATGCAATTCTGTCTATGATATTTGTACTTACTCATGGCAGGTTCGTGATTATTTAAAAAACTCGTCAGAAAAGCAAACATGTAATATGGAAAATATTCAGTCATATATCAAACTTCTTAAAGCAAATAAGAATCTTGTTCTTACAGGTGCTCCAGGTACAGGTAAGACTTTCCTTGCAAAAGAAATAGCCAAAGCTATGGATGCAGAAGTAGAATTCGTTCAATTTCATCCATCTTATGACTATACTGATTTTGTAGAAGGGTTAAGACCAATAAAGAAAGGGGATATACTTGGTTTTGAACGGATAGACGGAGTTTTCAAAAAATTCTGCAAGAAAGCAATCGGGCTTCCCTCAGAACACTCATATTCAGGAGGTGCTTATGTATTCATCATTGATGAAATTAATCGTGGTGATCTATCCAAAATATTTGGCGAACTATTCTATGCGATTGATCCTGGTTACAGGGGAGAAAAGGGTAAAGTTAAGACACAATATCAAAATCTCATCAACAAGGATGATGTCTTTGCTGATGGACTCTTTGTACCAGAGAATGTATATATCCTTGCAACAATGAACGACATTGACAGAAGCGTGGAAAGTATGGACTTTGCTTTGCGCAGACGTTTTGCATGGAAGGAGATAAAACCCGAAGATCGTTCAGAAATGCTTTCAGAAAAGCTCGACCATGATACTTGCGAAAAAGCAGCAAGAGTAATGACAAATTTGAATAAGGCGATTACAAAAACACGAGGACTTGGCTCTGCTTATCAGATAGGTCCAGCGTATTTCTTGAAGCTGGACAAAGAACGCTATAATGGCGATTTTACTGCATTATGGGATATGCACATTGAAATACTCCTTAAAGAGTATCTACGTGGATATAGTAATGCAGACGCAAAAGTTGAAGATCTTAAGAAAATATATTTTGATTCGTTGAATGGCACAACAATAGATGACGCAGACCAATGATAACAATTCAAGACAACATTCGTACTGGAAAGGTTTGCTCTCGTCATGATGTCGCAGACCTACTTCCTATCGCCAATAAACCCATTGGGCAACTATGCGAAGAAAACGAACATCTGCTTGTTTTCCCAATGAGCATAGATGATACCAATGATAAAATTGGCGACAATACTATTGTTGACATCTATGCTGAAGATGACAATTCGGTCAGGATAAAGTCTAATAATATTATGGGTTTTGTTGGACGAAAGAAACAACAACTGAAGATATACTCACGTTTCGATGATGAGGAACATGATTTGTTTCTTCACTATATGTTGCAAAAGGTATTTTCGTACAACATCTTTAACTTAGACTTTACAACATCAGAAGATAATGTTTTTGATTTTCTTCTATTTATGTTCCCTGCCATGTTGAAAAGAGCAATGTGTCAAGGCATCTATAAAGAATATAAAAGATTCAAACATAACGATTCAAATGTACGTGGAACAATAGACTTAAGTCGTCATATTAGGGAAAATATCCCTTTCAGAGGGACTATCTCGTATAATACAAGAGATTTCAGCCTTGACAATTCTGTTACCGAACTAATACGGCACACAATAGAATATATAAAGACTATACCTTTGGGTAATGCAATTCTGTCGTCCGACAATACTATTGCAGACTACATAAAGAAAATTATTTCATATACTCCGTCTTACCGTCATTCAGAGAGAATGAAGGTTTTGCAAAATAATCTTGTTCCTTGCCACCATCCTTTTTATACGGAATATATTATCTTACAGAAACTATGCGTTCAAATTCTTCGTCAAGAGGAAATCAAGTATGGAACTAATGATGATAGAATCTATGGAGTGCTATTTGATGGAGCATGGTTATGGGAAGAATATCTAAACACTCTCTTGTATGACGTAGGATTTACACACCCAGAAAATAAATTAGGGACTGGTGCAATTTATCTTTTTGAACATGGAGGACAAAGATTTCCTGATTTTTGGAAAAAAGATTTTGTACTTGATGCAAAGTATAAAAGACTTGCCGTGAAAGGAAATAGTCTTGATATTAGTCGTGATGATGTACATCAGATTATGGCTTATATGTATAGGTTAAAAGCCAATAAAGGTGGCATTATATGTCCTTATAAGAGTGAGAATAATAAGATTATTTCTCAAAATATGCATAAGGATAGTTACTTAGGTTCTTTGTCGTTGTACGCTTTGGCAATACCAAAGAATTGTAGTTCGTATGAAGAATTTGTAAAACGTATTGTTGAGAATGAAAGGGCCTTATTGGAAGAATTGTCATAAATATTCTCTATATATAATACGAAAACTCGGGGGGCAGAAAACATCAGCCAAGATGTTGAGTGTCTGCTCTTTCTTTATCAATCGCAATTAGAATGCAAATATACTTTTTGACCTTACTTCATGTATTTTTTCAGCCATAAGTCGAAGAACTTGTCATATACCACGTAGGCATCATCCTGCTGGGTGATAAAATCTTTCTCCAGCAATCCCTTCAGGGCAGAATTCACTGAGCTTGGCGACGGGAGATGATATTTCTTGGCGAAGGCTCCGCTCCTTACGCTTCTTGCTTCGCCCTCTGCAGAGATGGCGATGAAGACGTTGCGCTGCTTTTCCGGCATCTGGCGCAGAAGGGTCTCATAGGTGTCTGATGCCATATTGAGGTTGTAGTTGATGGCGTCATCTACCATGTCCAGCGTGCAGGTGCCTTGCTCGGGAGTCTTGAGGAAGAGGACGTTCATCACTCGCTGGATGTACGAGGTGACACCACCGAAACGGGCGAAGAGTTCTCCGATGATGGCTGTGTCGAGATGCTTGTCGCGCTCCTCAAACTTGGCTGTGGCAAACTCTTTGTATTTCTCTATATCCAGTGACTTCAGGTTCATCAGTGTCACGCTCTGATAGAAAGGGCGGGCTGGGGATGTGAACATCTCTGCCATCAGATGGCGGTGAGAACCCGAGAAGATGAAGTGAGCATTGGTGCATCGCTGGATATAGGTGCGGAGCAAAGCCTCAATGCGATTGTCGGCATAGTTGGTGATTTGCTGAAACTCGTCGATGGCAACAAGACATGGCTTGTCGGCTTGGTTGAGATAAGCGAATATCTCATCAAGCGTAATTTCGGGATTTACCATGTTGCCGATGCCTATCCCCCAAACTGGAGCTCCGTTGATATCGAATGAGATTTCTGAACGTAGGGAAGAGAGGGCCATCAGAAATTTCTCCCAAGCACTTCTGCCTTTAGGACGAAGTGTGTCAATGATGGCTTTGCCGAACATATTGACCAGATCGCTAACGGAATTGGTAGAATAGATGTCTATGATAAAAGTATAATAGTCTTTTTGGATGGCTGGCTGGGCAAAGCAATGGCGAATCAGCTCCGTCTTTCCAATACGTCGAGGGGAAATCAGAGCCATATTATTCTCATTGGTCAGCATCTCTGTGATGTGCTGGGTTTCTTCCACACGGTCGCAGAAGTATTCCGGACCGGCGTAACCGTTTGTGACAAAAGGATTCTTCATTGTCGTATCTATACCTTTATTATATATTCTCCAAGTCTATCCCCTCTATTATAGCGGGGCGTTCGCTTCCTCCATTGCCCTTTACCCACAAGCCCTTCGGTCACTCTTGCGATAGCCTTGCCTCGTTCATTGCTGACAGAGGAGGTCTTTGGGTTTACCGAGTTCAGTACAAATAACTTCGACCGACTTAGCCCCCATCTATCTACAGGTGGACCAACGTCCGTGTAATCATTACGGCAACATGACCAACCATGACGGAATAAGGGGTCCATTCGTCTCAAAGAACAATTACTTGTACGATCTCACGTCGCAATACGGATGCAAAGATACGACTTTTGTTTGGATTATCATAAAGTGATTATCATAAAATGATAATAAAATTGGGGGGAGGATTAGAATGCAAATATACGTTTTTTCTCAGATATGACGCTCTATGAAGCATAGATCAGAATAGAAGAACAAGTTCATCATTCCCTACAATAATGTTCCCAATCTTCCTTTATCCCTAACTGGCTCTCTCATATACCAAGATTTTATCTCGTTCCACACTCTCCTGAGCATACGGACGCAAAGAGCCATCAACTACCAAATCAACTTCGCGACCTAACAGTTGCTTCAAATCCTCATACATTCCTCCATGGGTAAGCAAAGTAAACGAACCATGTTCAAAATCGGGGACAAAGAGAATATCTATATCGCTCTGATCCCTTTCTTCACCACGAGCAAAAGACCCAAAGATCCATGCCTTCAATACTGGCTTGCTAGACATATAGTCATGGATTATACGTATAATTTGATATTTATCCATATTTTCCTCCTCTTAAATGGTAATTACGCTGCAAATATACATCTTTTATTTTTAATCTCCAATCATTCTTGCCTAAAAGTGCAAGCAAGATGATCATTTCTCGCTTTGCAAGCAAAAAACGCCCTTTGTCCTATTAGTTGCGGATTTGAGGTCACTCAAAACTAATCCCTAACCGTTCTATTTCCTCCCAAAAATCAGTCCAACCGTATTCACAAGGTAATTCTAACTTAAAAGATTTTACATTAAGAAGTCCGTATTTATAGCCATTACGCACCATAGCATAAATTCCAAAGTCTGAATATGGTATTCCTTTTTTACCTATGTAAGAGATTTCTTCAAATCTGTCGGAAAGCACATGACAATCTTTATCTACAAGACATTCTCTATAGTCTTCAAAACAGTCAAATCCTACGATAGACACACCATTTCTCATTGTATCACCAGAAGATATATATTCACCATCTACCATCATGGGGTTACAATTTCTATCAATCAGATAGCAATGGTCATCCTGCCCCACTTTATCATGTCTCATCATATTCTAAAAGCTTATTTTCGTTATTCATATTCTTCTTTTTAAACTCTAAACACCATACCTTCATTACAAGCCTCAGCATTTGGAAAAATTGATTTCACCTCTTGTTCAAACTGTTGCTCATCATCGTACCTTATAGAGTAATGACCGATAATCAATTTTCTGGCATTGGCACTTTTCGCGATGTTTGCGGCTTGATGGGTTGTACTATGAAAAGCATTTATTGCTCGATTCTCGTCATTAGCAAGAAATGTAGTCTCATGGTAAAGCAAATCAACATCTTTTAATTGAGACACCATAGATGGATTATAAGCTGTATCACTGCAATAAGCATAACTTCGGGGAATAAACTCACTTGGAGCAGTCAACTCTTTATTGGAAATTAATGTTCCGTCAGGAAGTATGTAGTCATAACCACTCTTTATCAACTTGAAATCACGTTTTGGAATGTCGTATGACAGGCATTTCTTAGGCAAGAGTACCCGTTTCTTTGGCTTTTCCCTAAATAAGAAACCACAGCATGGAATGCCGTGTTTTAAGGGGATAGTTTCTATCTCCATATCTTTGTTTTTGATTAGAATTGCCCATAAACGTGTTGATATTTACATTGAAAGGTATGTGGCAAAGTTCTTTCAACATTAACATCAGAATGTCTTTCAAATCTTCTGGTACGAAAACATTGATGTCCTTTGTCCTACCCAGCATCAAGTTCAGTGAAGAAAGCAAAGGCACAAGACCAAAGAAGTGGTCGCCATGAGCATGACTGATAAATATATTGTCCATATTCGTCAATTTTATGCCAGACTTCCATACCTGTGTCTGTGTTCCTTCACCACAATCCACCATAAACAACTTATCATGCACATTGACAAGTTGTGAGTTTGTCATGTGTCTGCCAATAGGTATGGCAGCTCCACAACCCAATATGTTCACTTCAAACTTTTCCATTTTCAGTTCTTCTATATTTGTTGTCGTTTATATCAACAGAGAAACCAATCATAACTAATAGGTTCAGGCCTATTTGAGTATTAGCTCCATCGTTTATATCTCTTATATATTTAAAGTCATCTCCCCATTTGCCTAGCTCTACATTATCTGTGAAATTCCTAAGACTATCTAAAATATCGCCCATTAACATATCGCGTCCATCGCTTGGCAAATTGTAGTCCTTATCAAAGAACCAACGATACCATATTTTCGAGTCTGTGATTTTGTAAAAGACTAAAATATATGATGTGAATCCTGCGTAACAAAGAAGAGGTGTTGCCTCTTGCTCAATCCTTTCATAAAGCCCTATACCTTCCACTATTTCCTCATTAGTAATATTTTCAAGAAGAATACCTCTGACACTTGCAGAAGTGTTCCATAATTCATGCCACTCATTGGGACAGTATACCCAATCATGATAATTAACATATTCCTTAATCTTATTTTCATCAATAATCATAACACAAAAATTAAAATGTCATTATTCAATATCCCTTAATCTTACACTTCAACGTCCCTACACCCTGTCGGATATTATATCAACTTTCTTCAGAAAACATGAGATTTTTTGTACAAGCATTTCTGCCTCCTTTGGCTTGGGCATGTTTTCTCTCGCAAGCGTCACATGAATGTTATAGACTGCAGAATCATTTGTGATCGCATTGTGTGTATAGCTAAGTGATTTCAGCATACACCATTCCAATCTGACCAATGAGTCACAAACTATTGTTCCTGGAGTATATGAGACGGAATCTGTTGGTATAAACGCTCCCTTGTCATCGTAATTGTAAATGACAGACCCATTTTTTAATGCCTTGATATGGGTGCGTACTTGGCTGTTCTTTGCTTCTATTAGTCTTACTTCAAGTCTTTCATCATATTTATAGTCGTACTCCGAGAGGTGTTCTTCTACTATTTGACAGATACTGTCCTGTAGTTGATGGCTAATATGATTGTCTTTACGATACTCGTTATTACAGATGTCATAGAGGGTGTAATATCCATTCTTACGCAGTTCCAACTTGCCAAACCAATGTCTTGGCGTATGATAGACGATAGACTCATACTCTGGTTTCACCAACAGAGCGTATCTGCTACGCAGTCCTATCTTCCCTGTTTTCTTGTCCTCTATGCAGAATATGCCGGGATAGGTGTCAATGGAATAATATCCAGTTCTTCCTACATTGAAGTAGGTATATTGGTTGTTGCCTATGGCCAAACTTGGCAACAATATGCCCACATAGATGGCTGACATAACGGAGGGTAACAATTTTTTCTTGTCCTGGTAGAAGGAACTACATACATAGATCACCATGCTAAAACTGATGCCCAACATGGACATTCGCAACAGTCCGGCATGGGGTTGGGCAAAGAAGAATATCAGCATAGATATAACCAACACCCACATTTTCCCTTTCTCCAATCCATAATATCTTTTAAGCAGATGGAAACTCATTGTCGGAGCCACGACACTGGCAAACAGGCATAGTCTCGCATTCATAGTGAGACCTGCATACAATGTGCCTATTGTTATCAACAGTAGGGAACAGTATGTCCTTGCGGTTTTATCTGTCCAGAGTAGTTTGCCAAGTGCGTCTTTCCATGTCAAGGTGTCTGTCAGACTGCCCTTACAGAAGATATTGACGAGGAAGACAACCAAAGGAACTATCCACAACCATGTAGCCACAGCTAAAGTAAGCCCTACATACCACCATCGGTTAAAGTCAAGGTTCAACAATGGAAATACTTTTGAGGCGAGCTCACTAAGTTTTATGTCAAGTTCTGTACTGATAGCAAAGGCTGTCAATCCCATGAACAGCAATCCTGGAATCCATGATTTCTTTTCCCTATGGTAAAGCGTGAACGAGAGCAGCAGACGTGACATAATAAGTAACATTACAATCCATGTTACAGGGGTATCGACCCATGCTATTCTGCTTCCCAATGCGGCTATAGTCCACAAAGAACATATAGCCAAATCAATTCCTAATAATATCTTTCTCATCTTGTCTCTCTTTTATTCTATTTCAATCAATATTGCCGTATAGTTGTCATCACCTTGTTTTTGACAGAGAAAGTCAAATACATCGAGTATATCTTCCAATGGCTTGTCGTCCAACATCCTTGCTTGTAGGATGTCGGGTGCCATGCTCTTGTACAAGCCATCAGAACAGAGTAATATTCTGTCTCCTTTCTGAATGGTGAACTGCCTGATGTCGGGAACAGCGACTTCTGGACGATAGGTAAAGAAACAGCGTGACACAATCTCCCATCCGAAATCAAGCCGGATATGGTCTTTTGTCTGATAGAGTAATCCATCACCAGGTCTTTGTACATAGCAACGACTATCACCAATATGTGCAATGGTTGCCACATCGTTCTCAATACTTACCATGACCATGGTCGTACCCATCTCTGCATGATGAAGTTCAAATGTCTTTTTGTCAATTGCACAACTCGCTTTCTTGCAAGCGAGTTTCACCTTTGAGTCACAATCGGGCATACTGATATGCTTCTTCCAAAAGTCAGATATAGTATTGCATACCGTTTCACTGGCTGTCTCTCCAAAGGAATGGCCGCCCATGCCGTCACAGACTATTCCCACAAACCGATTGCTTTCAGGCATATCAATGACCTTGAAGGCATCCTCATTGTTATGCCTTCTGCCAGTCTTGCTCATTGTTGCATATCTTATCTCCATATTAATGTTAGTTATACGAATAAGGCTCGTTTCAAGTAGTAAGCCTTGACAAGACTCCTACATTGAAACGAGCCTTGTATTATATATGCGTATTCAAAGTGTTGGCTATTAATCCTGCTCCTCGTTTATATCAATCTCTACGCTTGAGTCGTAGCTGCAAGTTGCCTTGAGGTTGATGACCGGCTTGATGAAGTAGTCCACCTCCACAGTATCAGCAATAAGCTGGAGAATCTCTTTAGGATCCTTATATGCCATCGGACTCTCGTCTATGGTTCCTGTACCAACACTCGTAGAGTAAATGCCTTTCATCGATTTCTTGTACTCATCCAAGTCAATCAATTCCTTGGCATCGGCACGCGACAGGAGTCGTCCTGCACCATGAGGTGCACTCTGGTTCCAGTCGTCATTGCCCTTGCCATGACAGATGATTAGTCCGTCACGCATATTGAACGGTATGACGAGCTTGCGACCCTCTGGTGCTGCCACGGCACCCTTGCGCAGCATCTTCATCGAGAAGTCGATGTAGTTGTGGGTGGTGTATATCTGCTCCACTATCTTAACCGTCTTGCCGCTTGCCTCGGCGATAGCTTCCAGCACCAGGCGGTCAATCACCTTATGGTTGTACTCAGCGTATGCCTGCGACACAACCATGTCGGTGATGTATCCCTTCATAGCGTCGCCAGTGAGATAACCGTTTGACGTGTCCGTCAGTTTGCCTGCCTCCATCTTCCAGTATTTCCATACCTTCTGTCCGAGATTACGGCTGCCACAGTGTGCGGTGAAGGCATAATTGCCATCGGGCGTAATGCCCACCTCTACAAAGTGGTTGCCACCGCCCACAGTACCAATGCTATGATAAAACATGTGCTCCGACTGGTCAATACGCTTGAGAAACGCTGTGATGCCCCGTTCGCTCACGTCCATGTTGTTGACCATCTCCGGCCACTGCTGGCGAGCCTTCTGCACCGCCATCTGAAGGTACTTATAGAGTTCTCTGTAGTCATACACGGCTTTCTGATGGATGGTCATACCGAACTTCACCTTCTCGCGTATAGCCTTCTCTATGGCGGGATAGTCCTCCGGGTTACAGGGGAGGTCGGTCGTCGCAGTACTTACCGAGCAACCGATGTCGCCACCCACATGGTCGGGGTTCACATGGTCGGTAAATGGCACTGTGAAACCTACCACAATGTCCTTTCCAGCATGCACATCGGGCATGATACGAATCTTTGAGCCTTCAAACATAGGATGGTCGAGGAAGTGGTAAATCATCGACAATGCATCCTGATCTATATTGTCTGTAAATATCTTGCAGTCCTTGCAGTATTTACCTTTCAGCTCTAACATTTTCTTACTTCTTGTTTTTGTATGGCATGTGCAGCTCTCCTATATATTGTAAGCAAGCACAAACGCCATTGCTTGTTATTATTCTGTCGGGCATATCTGTGAGGACCCTTTGTCTCACAGCCCATTGTATTGTTCTCTTTGGGTCATTTTTCAGTTACATTTTTTTTAGTGGGTCTGCTTACCCTTGCCTGTTTTTTTTGTGGAAGTTGTCTCGTTACAGTCTTTGGCGGCCAATTCCACACGAACCACCATCGGCTATTTGTTTATGTATAGAGAGTGCAAAAGTAACTATTTTCTATCAGTTTTTTTATTTTTTGGGGTCATTTTAGTCCTTAATTCCGCAACACTATTGTAAATTAAACTTTTTAAGTAGCTGAGCAACAAAAAGTTGCCCAAGATTTTGCCATGTCGAAGAATTCACTTATCTTAGTGTTGCAAAAACAAACAAGAGAATCCAACGACAGACATGGCAAAGATACAAATTAAATCTGAGAAACTCACTCCTTTTGGAGGAATATTTTCAATCATGGAGCAATTTGACTCCACATTGTCATCTGTAATCGACTCAACCCTCGGTCTAAGGTGTAGATCGTTCGGTTATCAGTACAGCAAAATCATTTGTGCCGTTGCGTAGCACAATCTTTTAGAGGATTTAATTCCGGAAATAGACTATTATGGTCTAAAATTAAGAATAAAATCAACATCCAACGCATTTTATTTTCCCATTTTAAGGAAAAAGAGTATCTTTGCACCCATAAATACATTCATTTATGCTACATGAATTAAAGATTAAGAACTACAGGTCGTTCAGAGACGAAGTGGTACTCAGCTTCGAGGCTTCGACCGACGACAGATACAATAGCACGGTAACTATGCCAGACAAAGTGAAGTTGCTGCGTTTTGCCGTAGTGCTTGGTGCCAATGCCAGTGGCAAGAGTAATCTGCTGGAGGCTATCGATTTTCTTCGCGCGTTCTGGAACAAGACGCCGATAAAGAACGATGAGGGAACCGACGTACAGCCTTTCCTGATGCAACCCGATGCCTTGAGTCACGATACGGAACTGGAGGCAAGCATCTACGTAGAGGGCGTACGCTATTTGTACCAGCTTACCATCAATCCGGAAAAGGTGATGAGCGAGACCCTCTTTGTCTATAACACCAATCGCCCCACCAAGATCTTTACGCGCCAGGACGTGAACGGCATTTCTAAACTTACATTCAACCCTGCCGTAGTGAAACTCTCTCAGGCCGAGGTGGATGTGCTCTCGATGAACTGTCTTCGCAACATGTCAATGCTGGCTGTCCTTAAGAAGGTGAATATAGAGGTGGCCTACGCTAGCAAACTTCGCAACTGGATAGACCAGCGCATGATGCCACTGCAGAATGGATCGGCAGTTTCAATCTCGCAGACCACCAAGTCGATGATCTCTGACGATGAAGACTTCAAGGAGTATTTGCTGATGTTTGCCAAGGAGGCAGACTTCAATATCTCAGATATCAAGGTGAAGAAGATGGCAGCTCTGTTCGGACACCATGTGGAGACAGAAAGAGGCGAGGAGGAGTATGTACTACCCGAATCATGTCAGAGTGCCGGTACAACCCGCATGGTCGAACTGGAGTCTAGTATCTACAATCTACTCAAGTGCCAGGGCCTGATGTGTATAGACGAGATGGAGGTGTCCATACACCCAAACCTGATGGAGTACATCCTCACGAAGTTTATCAACAGTCGTGACAATGAATCGCAGTTGCTCATCACCACACACTATGACCCTATCTTGAAGGATATTGATGATATCTTCGGCAAGGACTCAGTGTGGTTCACCGAGAAGGCAAAGGATGGCAATAGCAACCTCTATTCGCTCATAGAGTTCCGTGGCTTGAACAAGCTTTCCTCCATCCACCGCGCCTATATGAATGGCCAGTTTGGAGCCTTGCCCAATGTAATCATGTAAAGACTATGGCACGCAAAACTAAAGAAAGAGCGATACAGAGCCCAGGCATCACCATCATTGGCGAAGGGCTCACGGAGCGTTATTACTTCACCCACCTCAAGAGGTTGATGGATTATCGTTATACCTGCAAGCCACGCAACTTCACCGAGCAGTCAATTGAGGATATTCAGAAACAGGTGGAACGTGTGTTGGCAGACCGAGGCGTGGCCGTGTGTGTCTTCGATGCCGATGTAGCAAGAGCCAAGCCGGCAGAGAAGGCCAAACTTGACGCCATGCGCAAGAAGTACGCAAACCGTAAAAATGTTGTCATCTGCGACAGTATGCCCTCCATCGAGTTCTGGTTTCTGATCCACTTTCTGAACACCAACAAGTACTTTGCCTCTTCGCGTGATGTGGTACAAGTGCTTCGTCGCCACATTTCAAATTTCGACAAGCATGACTCTTTCCTCTCCAAGGAGAAATGGGTGGCAGAAATACTTGTCGACAACCGTCTTGAAACAGCCCTGCAACGAGCAGAGAGTTTCGGCACCAATGGCGAGTCGTATAGCAACATTTACAAAGCGTTCAAGCGGTTTGAACAGAAAGAATAGCGATTCTACTCTAGGTAGTTTAAGAAGCCGACGTGTGACTCCGTGAGAAACCACAGGCCGTCGAAGCGCACAAAGCCCAGTATGGCTATCATGTATCGGTCGTCGAACGAGACCACGGTCTTGTAGCCCACGCGATTCTTGCCCACGGCAAAGAATGTGGCGTAGTTTTTCACGCCCTTCACCACGGTCTCTTCCCGCGGCTCAAGAGGCACGATGTGGTTTTTCTGGAAATAGGGAATGATCATGCGAAAGCGTCGCTCCATGCTCCCCTCGTCGTCGGCACCCGAATAGTTGCTGAAGAGGTAGCTGGTGCGCTTGACCGGCACCAGGTTGTACAGTTCGAGGAAACCCTTGAAGTGATGGTCGCCCATATCCTTGTTGCAGGGCGAGTTGGGTTCATACACCTTGTCGCACTCCTCCCGCAACAGTCCGTCGGGAGCATGCTCGGCGAAGAACCCCTGCGCCTCCACCCCCTCCTCGACGGGCACCATGGCCCTGCCGTCCGAGTAGTAACAACTATCCACAGCCTGTCCCCATGAGGCCACAGAGATACACAGCGCGGCCAAACCGGCCCATAGTCTTTTCCTTATCATAGCGTCGTCACATATAATAGATACAAAGATAGCCATTAAAAATAAAGTTTCCAAAAGAACTGGGGGAAAAAATATCATTATCCGCACTTTATTGAGCGTCATATCTGAGAAAAAAACGAATATTTGACTGAGAACAGAGTGGTTTCAGCGCAATAAGTCCACTATCTCACGACATATAAAGAATGGGTTGGAGGATGGGGAGCAATGGAGTGATAGATTAGAGGTTACTTTTCTCTCCCTATTATCATAAACGAGATAAAAGGAAAGACTATGTTAGTGATACATCCGACAGATAGAACGACCGAAATGCTCTCAATCCTTTATGAAGGGTTGGGAGCACGGTTGATTGAAACCGATTGCTCCAACAAAGAGATGGGGCATCTGCTTCGCCATACGTCGCCAAGTGAGCGTATCATGCTGCTTGGTCACGGTTCGAACAAAGGCTTGTACTTCCGCATGAATGATGAGGAGGAAGACTTTGACGGTATTATCGTAGGGCATCCGCAAGCCTATTATCTTCACAAACATTGTGGAGGTATCATCGGTATATGGTGTCATGCCATGGAAAAAAAACTATACACTTTCTCTAACGAATAATCAACCCAATACACACTTTTTCTAACGAAAAAGAGACAATCTGCAAGAGCTTTTAGGGATAATATCCACTAAAGCTACTTACAGATTGTCTCACTACTAACCGGATTGCTTAACGCAACTAAAACTACATTTATTCAGAATATTTCATTCAATCTTCAAAGTCTTCGTCATCCCAAAGACAGCAGACGCGACCAGTCTGTCCGTCATCATTTTCCTCATCAAAGAGAGATGGGTCATATTTTTTGACAAGCCCCATTCCTATCTGTCCACCTTCGCTTCCACTAAGAAGATGCTCGGTTCTAACTTTATACACCTTGGCTTCCGGTTTAATATAACTTTTCATATTTCCTTGGTTCTTTATTTGATAAATTTCTTTCCATTATGAATATACACTCCTTTGACAGGACGTGACACCTTTACTCCCTGAAGGGTATAGAACGATGCGTTGTCGTCTGTACTATTCGGCTTGACTTCTGTTACAGTAGTAGTGCTTCCGCCATCATCTTCGTCATCGAAGACAATAGCCATCTTGGCAAGCGACGGATTGTTCGGGTCGTCCGTCTCATTTCCGAGAAACTGTCCGTTAAAGTCGATATACCCGAACTTCGCTCCTACTCCACCGTCTATAACAGCATTTGCCGGAATTCTCAGGTAAGCTTTGTTTGCGCCGCTTTTACCATTCGGCGTAAGGCGGAAGAAACCGATATAGTCGTCTCCGGTCTGATATTGCTTGTAATAGTTTGTGGAATGGAAGTTTGCAAGGCCGAAGAAACGGTAGAGTATTTTTCCATTATCGTCGGTATCAGCATTTCCGAGATTGTCGATAGCCGTGACTGTCGGCTGGAGATAGTTGTTCCATTCGTCATTGACATAATCGTCTGCCTTTGTCCACACAGCCTTGTAATTATCACCTTCTTCCAGCATATCTGCCGGTGCTTCCCTCAAAAAGAAATCCAGTTTGTCACCGTCTGAGAAGGTTCCCTCCGCAGGTTGTTTTCCTACGAGTACCACTCCCATATTTGCCGGAATATACTTGAGCTGACGAAGATAAACCGTGCCCTGCGATTGTGGGTCTTTTGCATTCTCCGTTTTTTCGTATCTATATGCCTCATACACTTTCACGTTGTCGTTGACAGGTGCCATTGCCACATTGTTGCTGTATGTACGGATAAATTTTCCAACGCAACGTGTGAAAGGAATCTTGATGACTTTTGTTCCTGATATGGTATAGCGAGAGATGTCTTTATCATCCTTGTCGAGCTCTGGGTAGAACCTTACCGTCCATATTCCTTCGGGACGGTTCCAGAGGATATCCTTCTTATTAGGAGTTGTGCTTCCGAAGCCCTCCTCATCCTCTCTCGCCGTTTTACGGAACTGCACGTCGTTCGGATCGTCAGCCATACAAGAGTGGTTGCCATCATCGGCGGCATCATAAGTAGGTCTTGCAAATCCGGTATTGCTTGAAATATTGCCGTCCGTCTCGCCCCAGTTCTGGTGTGCGTCATTGTTGGCAACAAACCTGAAATGCGAATTATTGTATTTATCGCCTACTGTAGATATCGTCAGAGAGAAGCAACGCTCGTTGGCATCATACTTCATGTCTCCTGCAGTAGAAGTATACATCCATTTGCCCGTCTTTGCATCATAAGTTCCTTCCACAGCATCGCCTATCATAGACATGGTTTTTATCAGGAAGTCAACATCGTTAGCATTACTGCTGCCGATTACCTGTATACTGCCCGACAGACCGTAACTGCCGTCTTGTGTCGACAGATTGTTGTGTCCTTTGTTAGGATTATACTGTATTCTCTTTATACCGTCCAGATTAAGGGTGAAAGGTTTCTGGTTAGCCCATACCTTGTCACGATACTCGCTGGTAGAATTGTAGTCAACACCTCCGTTGCCGAGGAAGAAGAGTTTATCGTGAGTTCCGGAATTGTTGTTTACGCTCTTTGTGGCATGAATATCCGGCGTTGCCGTTATAGCCTGAGTAAGTGTCCCTGGAGTGGATACGTCATTCACAATATAATCTATTGCCCAATAGCTGTTGGAACCATTAAAATAGAGCGGAGCTTCCATATTGTCGCTGAATTCGCCCTCATTTCCACCACTTTTACGCTTATCGAAGAGCGGCTGCGCCGTAGCCCCTTCCATGTTGCCAATAAGATAAGTCACACGTGTCGTAGCATCATGCTTCACCTGCCAGTCGGAGGGGTTTCCGTCTTTGTCAAGCGTAAAGCTGAAGGTATACATGCCATCGTCGTCTGTCACTCCGTCATTGCGGGTCACGAGATTCCAGTAGTTGTCGCCCTCTGCTATTGTCGCAGAACCGACAAGTGTCTTTGCCGCTGTTGTTCCACAAATAGTTCCCACAGCTCCGTTTGTTGACGGCCATGCGCTGGCATTATCCTTTGCGCCATGCAGGTTGAATACCTCGCCCGGTCCGTAAACCATCTTATTGTCATACTCGTCAACAGCAAGAATCTGTGCATGTGCCGTGAGGCATGCCGGGATGCTGAACGCATAGCTCTTGTCTTTTTGCTCTTCGAATTTGAAATACACATGGTTATTATAGTCTATCGTCGTGTCGTCGCCTCCCGGATTATATTCTCCACCTTTATTATATGACGAGAAGAAATTGCCCACGAGATAGTAACCCGGTTCGACATCTGTTGCCGGCCGTGTAACAGGCTCACCGCTTCTTCCAGCGGAAGTTTTCTTTCCTTCTATCCATACGCGGCGCGTCGAGCCCTCCGTGATGTCTACATTAACCGTGAGATATTCATATTCGTCCGCCGTATAGCTTACTTTCCAGGCATTGCTGCTTCCATAACAGCCGCTTTCTATAGAATAAGAGGTGGGATCTTGTGTTCCTTCCTCGTTTATCGTAAGCTGATCACCATTGTCTTTAGGCTGCATCTGATTACTCCACCCTGACACTCCGATACGGAACCAGAATCCCGTTTCGGGCATGGAAGTGATTTTAAGGGAATACACATTGTCGCCATAAGAAGTGTTCGGAGTAAGCTTATGGTTGCTTGGCACTTCATACTTACCAACGTCACCGTTGATTGTTTGGGTTGTAAGCAGATATACATCTGCCGCCTTCATCTCCAACATTTTCCCCCCCCCAGCATCAACAAAAGGGCAAACAGGCATTTAGTTGACTTTTTCATCTTTTCAGAATTATTGCGTTAGTTATAAATATGCTACGTTTTATGTTATTAGAGCAGGTCCTGCACATTATGCTGAACCAAGACTATTCTCGTTCTTTGTGTTATTTTCGACCGCAAAAGTATGAACTTTTGCATTACGCTATATTAGGGAAAATGGAAAATATGGGGGAAAAGCTTTGCAAACGTTTGCAAAGCCATCGTCTCAACCCTCTGAATAATGCAAGATTTCCAATGAGTTATGCTGTACTGAATCTAACTTTCTGCTATGTATATGCCATAAGCACATCGTTGCAGATGGTTTGTATGAAATGATATAGAAAATGTATAGCCGCCATAGTGAAGTCTTCGCCATTGACATTCTTGACAATTTGGGTGGCATACATCTTTGAGATGCCCCAACTATTGATAATGTTTATCGGCGTTGTATGAAGGAAAAACTGCTTTGTAAGAGTTAAAAATGTGGCCATTGGCTCATTTTCTTGCCTTGAAATTTGCGTGAACAAAGGAATTAGAATAGCTTTGTAGTCGTTAATAATGTGTATTTACACAAAATAAACGAATAGAAATGTGATAATCCGTAGAGTTCTTGGTTTGAAATAAAAGAACAACAAAATGAAATCACTGCAAAAACAGTCGTATGATGCGACTATTTTTGCAGTAGTTCTTATAACATCGTAAATGCCACATAAACATTGCTTATTCCTCATGTCGTGCCTTGTTACTAAAAACAATCTGCAGAAGGGAATGGACTTCTCAGGTTAATAATAAAATTAAGGTGGTAACTTACCACTTTATATGGTGGTAAAAAAAAGAGGACTACTTAAAAGCACAAAAAAGAAAAGTCCCGTAAATCTTTCGACTTACAGGACTCTTTTGCGGAGAGAGAGGGATTCGAACCCCCGGTACCTCTCGGTACGCCGGTTTTCAAGACCGGTGTAATCGACCACTCTACCATCTCTCCTAGGGGGTGGAAGCGTGTTGGCAAATACCGTTTGGTAAATGCGGGTGCAAAGGTAGTGGATTTATGCGAGACTACCAAATTTTGCGGCCTGTTTTTTTTGTTCTGCCCAACTTTTTTGGCAAAAGGGTGGGGAAGAGGCGTGAGTGGAATCTCCGTGTGCCTCGGAACATAGGTTCGTCAACCCTTCGCCAGCGTCTTGACAAACGATTCGGCGCGGTCCAGGGTGTCGAGTTTTCCGACATCGAGGAGCTGGAGGTCGTCGGCAAGCTGGCCTCGGATATCAAGCCGGTCGCAGTTTTGCAGATAGAAGTCCATGATCGGGAAGCGGTCGGGATAGGGACGCATGGCTTCGAGGAGACGAGGCGACACGACATGGATGCCGCTGAAGGCCCATCGCTGGTAGTCGGTCACACACAGATCTGCATGGGGCGACCGTACCTCCCCTGTCTCCACATTGGTCCATCCCACGAGGCGCTTCCCCTCGCCGAAAAGCAGGTAGCGCTTGGTGACGCGGTCGCTGACCAGCAAGGCTGCGTCTGCCACCGCACTGTCGTAGAGCCGGGAGAGATTGGCGTTGCTTAAAATATCGACGTTGTGGATCAGCACCGGGCTGTCGGTCTCAAACCAATGGGCAGCATGACGGATGCCGCCACCCGTGTCGAGGAGTTTGGAGGTCTCATCAGAGATATGTATCTCCACCCCGAAGTCGTGGGTGTGGAGATAGTCGATGATCTGGTCGGCGAAGTGGTGCACATTGACCACGATGCGGGTAAAGCCCTCCGCCTTCAGTTTTCTGATGACGTGAGCCAGCAGCGGCTCCCCCGCCACGGGCACCAGTGCCTTGGGCATTCGGTCGGTGAGCGGCTTCAGGCGGGTGCCCAGTCCTGCCGCGAATATCATTGCCTGTTTTGTCATGTAGCCTTGTCGTTGTGAGAGAAAATCGAGGACGGGTAGTCGGGAGAAGTCCCTTATTCCGCCCCCTTCGCTGCGTCCTTTGCCTCCATCACGCGTTGTATGTGCTGTTCGCGATGCGTCACCCGCACCTCGATGCCATACTTCTCGTGGATATGCTCCGCCAGGTGTTGCGCACTATAGACGCTGCGGTGCTGTCCGCCCGTGCATCCGAAGCAGAACATCAGGGAAGTGAAGCCCCGCTGCATATATCGCTCCACATGATGGTCGGCCAGTTGATAGACCGGCTTGAGGAAGTCGAGGATCTCGCCGTCGTCCTCCAGGAATCGGATCACCGGCTCGTCCAGTCCCGTCAGTTTCTTGTACGGCTCATAGCGTCCCGGGTTGTGCGTGCTTCGGCAGTCGAAGACATAGCCTCCGCCGTTGCCCGACTCGTCCTCGGGGATGCCGTTCTTGTAGGAGAAAGCCTCCGCACGGCCCAGGATGATGCAGTTCACCACGATCAGGGGGATGAACACGCCCAGAGAGTTGGCCAGATCCGGCAGGAATGCCTGAATAGACAGGTCCACGCAGGTCACGAAGCCGGCGATCACCACGATGAACATGGCGATACGGATCTTATCAGGGATGATCTTCCGCATAGCGGAGATAATGACGTTGGACAGGGTCAGGATGATGGTAACCGCCACACCCATGCCGATGCCGTTGAACAGGCTGGTGGTGATGGCCAGGGTGGAGCACATGCCCAGCAGCTGCACCAGCACGGGGTTCTGGGTGATCAGGCCCTCTTTGAATTGCTTACCAAAATTCATAATGCAGCTCCTCCTTTCTTAGCCCAGCGCTTCCACGGCGGCCAGAGCGGCATTGGCGCCCATGGTGATGCCCT
>OHJB01000148.1_pt1 | contig 39444 bp, 26 predicted proteins | sample 1568431 | NCBI WGS metagenome assembly OHJB01 (sample SAMEA3879594, study PRJEB24766) | human gut metagenome | biome: human-associated habitat; feature: feces | place: USA | collected 1985/1987 | reverse complement strand
GGCGAACTGGCTATCCTAAACTTCTTCCTGCCGTACAGAATCTCGGACCTGACAGACTTGACCTTGACCATCACGCCCGAAGACTCGTTTATCCTGTGGAAGAGTACACATCCAATGGGAATAACCTCAGCGAAGCTATATCCATACTCGGAAACGAATCATCTTCCGGAAGCGGTGACGCAATGTCAACCCGTCTATGGTGGGATGTCAAACCTTATTAACACAAGATCATGAAGAAATCAAAGACAATAATAGTCCCAATCCTCGCACTTATCCTGTTTGCGGGATGCTCGAAATGGAACATGACGGAGTCAGTAGGCACTGACACCAGTCATCCTTGGGATCGTGCTCCCCAATTGTGGGAAGATTATTGGGCGAATCTCCGCGCCTATAAACAGCGCAAACACAGCCTCGTATATGTCCGTTTCGACAACGGCGCAGAAAAACCGGAAAGTGAAAAGAACTTTATGCGCTGCCTGCCTGACTCGCTTGACATTGTTTCGCTGACCAATGCTGAACATTTCTCGACCTATGACGCCGAAGATATGCAGTGGATGCGAAAAGTGGGCACCAAGGTACTCTATCAGGTTGACCTTTCCAAAGAAATCGATTTCGTCAATGCGATAAAGATCGTCAAGGACAATTCGCTAGATGGATTTTCGATTGCCGGAGTCATCAAAGCCAACAGAGAAAAACTCCCTGGTGCTATGTCAAAGCTCCACGGTAACGGACTGCTTGTCCTCGAAGGCTATCCGAATATGCTGACTGAAGAAGAACTCGGCAAAATAGATTTGTTTGTCCTACCTTCCGAGTCAGTAGAAAACTCCTACGCCTTGAACAATCTGATTCAGGATGCGTTGGAATATGGACTATCCAGAGATAAAATCCTACTTGCCGCCTCTTTCAAAGGCAGCTGGTACGACAAATCCAACACCGAAAAGCCTGTAATTCCATCTATGGTAGAGAATGTAACCACATTCGGTCCTCTAGCAGGACTAGCACTTTACGACATTATGTCTGACTACTACCACTACGATGGCAATTGGCTAAGTTTAAGGACTACTATTTCAAGACTCAATCCATAACAAGATGAAATACAGAGCTATAATACTTATGATGGTTTTGACTGCCGTATCCTGCGACCGATTCGCGGTTGCGGACAGGGTCTTCGACAACTCCGCCTACTTGGATGTCAGCGCATTTGACCGCATCCAGACAGCCACTTTCAGCAACACGGTGGATGTTGCTGAAAAGGAGCTTTCAGTAAAGCTCGCCTACCCGTCAAACAGAGACATGACCGCAACGATCTGCGTAGATGAAACTCTTGTCTCGGAGTACAACAGCCGCTACGGCACCGACTACTCTTTGCTTCCCGCCCAATACCTCGACTTTGAAGGCAAAACCGTCACAATCGAGGCCGGAAAGGTCAATTCCGAAAAAGTTGTCATCGGTTTCAGGAACCTCTTGGGAGAAGGCGAAGAGCAAAGCGGAGCGATGGAAATCGACAAGACCTGGCTTCTTCCAATCACCCTTCATTCAGACGATATTGAAATTATGAAAAGTTCGGCAACTGCCTACTATCTGGTGAAACGTTCTTCAGCCATCACCGTGGCGGCCCAACTCACCGACGATTTCCTCTGCTTCCCTCGTCTTGACGACCCCGAAGAGACGGAGCTGAGGGCTGTCTATAATTCCCTCACGGCCGTCACCTACGAGGCCCTCATCTACATCGACAAATACGACAAGGATGTGGATATCTCCACCGTTATGGGTGTCGAACAATATCTTCTTCTCCGAATAGGAGACGCCAACTTCGAGCGTCAGCAGCTTCAGTTCGACGGCTCGGGAAGCGGCACTCAGTTCGGAAAGATTCCGTCCAAATCGGATGCTTCCAAAAAACTCTCCACCGGGCAATGGTATCACGTCGCCGCCAGCTACGACCAGACAAAACGCATCGCCCGCATCTATCTCAACGGTAAACTTATCGACGAAGCCAAGGACGCCGGGGTCACCGGTTCGAGCGAAGACAACCGCATCAGACTCGCTCCGCGAACCACAGTCGGAGGAAAAGCCGGGGAAGGCTATTGCTTCCTCATCGGCAATTCCTATAACACCTCCCGTCCGCTCCAAGGTAAAATTGCTGAGGCGAGAGTCTGGAAAGTCGCCCGCAGCCAAAAGGAAATTTGGGACAATATGTACCGCATTGCAAACCCGCAATCCGACGAAAACCTCATAGGCTATTGGAAGTGCAACGACGGCAAGGGCGACACCGTCACCGACTATTCCCGCTACAAGAATCACGGAAAATTCGGAGCGAAGGAGCAGTGGCAGATAACCACGGGTATCTCCGTGAAAATGAAAGAACCCGAATGGGCGACAAATGTAGAAATACCTGAAATCAACAAATAGGAACAGTGGAGTATGAATAAGACTGATTATATCATTTTGAAAAGTTTGGCCGCGTGGGGAAAACTCCTCCCAATCGTCCTGACAGTGGGAATCTGCCTTTCCTGTGCAGACCTTACCATCAGAGATGAAGAAGAAGGACGCCATCCACAGCCGTCGGCAGCCTTTGCCGGGCTTTGCGCCGAAAATACAAGCGGACAGAGAATCGTAAAGACACTCACTCTCGGAGAATCAGCTGCCTCATTCGAGTCAGCCTTCTATCTCCGTTCCAACCTGCCTTTTGAAAAAAACGGCACTGTATGGCTCGATTTCGCGGGAGAAGATTTCGTCAGGGAATATTCCCAAGCGACAAAGACTGAATACAAACTTCTTCCTGCGGCCTTCTACAAATTCAAACTCGGCAATTCGATAGAAGTCTCGAGCGGAACAGTCGAAACAGAACGCAATGTTTTGACTGTCAGTACGAAGGATATGTTCGGCAATGTCATAGCCCCAGGACGTTACCTTCTTCCTGTCTCAGGAGACGCAGCAGGAGTTTGCGAACTAAACGACAAGGTTTTTCTTGTCGACCTTACTGTACGCAAGCCATACACCGACCCTGACGGATACGAACTCTACAAAGGGAAGGATATGATGACGGTATTCTATGTGAACACATCAATGTTCGACCCAAGACTTGCTAACGATATGGTGATAACGACCGATTGGAGTGGCGACTCTCCGAAATACGGTATTGGCAACATCGTGAATCTTCGACTGGCTTCGCTCAATTATGACGAGACAAGCGGGATGGTCTCTGTCCTTCCAAGCAACGACCTACGCTTCATCCTCGAACACTACACTGAGCGTGTGCTTCCTGTGCAAGAAAGTGGCAGAAAGGTTTGTGTCTGCATTGAAAGTGGCGCAGCGAAAGTGGGCTTTTGCAACCTTACAGATGCGCAGATTGATGATTTTACGGCTTCCGTCAAGAGAATGGTGGACAAATACGGACTTGACGGCATCAATCTCTGGGATCGGGGCACCAGTTACGACAAAGAGGACAGCCCGGAAATGAACACCAATTCCTACCCGAAGCTCATCCGCGCACTTCGCCAGGCTCTCGGAAAGCAAAAAAAACTGACAGTGGTGGACTATCTTGAACCCACAGCCTATTTCGACGATGTTCAAAAAACCGGAGGCATCGCCGTCGGGGACTACATCGACTACGCATGGCACGGCTACAACAATCCGAATGAATTCCTGCAGGTTGTGGACCCTTGGGCGGAAGACAAACCCTATCATTCAAAAAAATACAGGGGAACAAAAATCGCAGGACTGGATCACACAAGATATGGATGCATTCATTGGGCTCCACGCAATAGCGAAGAAGGTTTTGACCTTGAACCGAAACAATGGTGTGAAGACAACAGGGAGAATGCTTTGTTCGTATTTTATGACATTGAGTCTATTATCCAGCACGGTGGAAGTGATGGTGATGCTTATTTTCCTGGGACATTCTTAATGATATCTTATAATACTAAATACCAACAAGATGTGTTTAGATTAAGAAATGTCAACGGAACAGGGTCTTCGTTACAATACGGAAAGTGGCAAAAAGACTGGTAGTCTGTTCTCGAAAAATCTAAATATCAGAATAACAATCCATTAAAACTAAAAATCATGAAAAATTCAATTAAAATGGCATTTTGCTCTGTTGCAATGCTTCTTTTGGGCATCCTGCTTTTTGTCGCTTGCGAAAAGTATGACGACAGTCAATTATCTGGACGTGTTGAGGGGCTTGAAAATCGAGTTGACAAGCTCGAACAACTCGTAGCTGATTTGAACACCAATGTCGCTTCTATGACTAAACTTGTGAAGGCGTTCCAGGAAGAGTGCAGGATTGAGCGTATCGAACAAATAGAAGGCGGTTACAAGATTGTCCTTGCAGACGGTAAGGGAGAGATGACTATCAAGAATGGAGAAAAACCGGTTATCGGTGTTGAAATTGACGAAAGCGCTGGTGTGTGTTATTGGACCGTTGACGGCAAACGTATGCTTGTTGACGGCAAAGAAGTGCCGGCAACGATGACTCCTGAAATAAAGGTTGAAGGCGGCAGTTTCTGGTTCCGTGTAAACGGTGGAGAGTGGACGAAAGTCGCAGGCTCAGACTCGGGGGTAGGCCTTATAAAGAATGTGGTTGAAAGTGAGGAAAGTGTCACTTTTGTTCTTTCTGAAGGTGGAGAAATCGTAATTCCTAAGATTCAGACTTTCCGGCTCAATATAAAAACCTCAGAATCCGGCATTATGCCAAACAGTTCTGTAAACATTCCTTATACGATTACAGCAGGCGATGCTGCTACAAAGGTTGTTGCATTTGTTGGCGATGGCTTGACTGCAAAGGTCTTGGGAGATTCTCAAACAGGTTCAATCACTGTTTCTGCTCAAGCAACTGTTCCAGCCAAGACCGATATGGTGGTAATGGCTGTTAACGGCAAAGGCGTTCAGTCGTCTAAGGTCATAACAATTGAGCAGGGCGTGTTTAAGGCTGCAAAAGACACATATACTATTGGCGCACAGGGCGGCAATATTGATGTGGTTGTTGAAACGAATGTGTCGTTTCAGGTTATGACCGACCCGGATCCTGCAAACTCTTGGCTTAAGTATGTGCCAGCAAGCAAGGCGGCACATGAAGAACATATCACCCTCGCGGCTGAAGAATATGTGGGCGGGACCGCTCCTCGCACAGCTTCCATAACGATTCTCTATGGTGGCGGAGAAATGAAGAAAATCACTGTTACACAGTTACATACTGTCATCATATCAGGTGGAAGCGCAGATTTTGATACCATTCTTCATAATCCGGATGCATCAACCATACTTGCTTCCGGAACCACAACAAACGGTTGGACATTTAAAAATTGTCTGATTGAAGGCCCTGTCCAATGGGATATTATTGAATCTAAAACGGTAGCAATTTCTGGCAACACGAAGAAAGTCGGTTCCTTAACATCTCCTGTCTTAAAAGGGGGGTGTGGAACGCTTAATATAGAGTATGGAAGTAATCTTGCACCAACACTTAATAAAATAAAGTTTCAGGTGGATATTAAGAATGCTTCCGGTGAAATTATAAAAACAAAAGTTATTGGACCTGATAATGGTGTGTATGAACAGAGAAAGAAATACGATGAATCAATTGATGTTTCTGTAGCAGGTGATTTCTCAATTATACTCACTAATTTGTGTCCTAGTGCTCAAGGAAAAAACAGGGACCATGTAATCATTCTTTCTGTTGCTTGGACTGGTTACTCCAAATAATCAGGCAAAGTATAAACAACCACAACATTAAAACGACAATTGTAATTATCAGATAACTACACGTTTATACTCAGCCCAGCAACTAAACAATAGCAACCTCCCAAAAGATATCAGCCACATCCGCTGCCATCTTTTGGGAGGTTAATTCGCCACATCACTATCCTTGTAATCTAAGGCGAAACCGCCCTTGCATGGAACTAAGCGTATTACACCGCCTACCGCTCGCTTCGCCTGCTGGTCGACACTGTTTATCCTCCATTAGCTTGGCATTGTCACAAATTTATTATAATTTTGTGACAGGATTCAAGCCAGATAAAAATGCAAAGTATTTATAATGAAATAAAGAGGATGGTAGAAAATTCCGAGTACGGAACGCTCTTTTTTCCCGATGATTTTGCCGCATTAGGTTCTTCCGATGCAATCAGGGCAGCTTTAGTACGATTATGCCGTTCCGGTGTTCTTATGCGGGCTGCACAGGGTATCTACTATTTTCCGAAAGTTGATACAAAATGGGGCAGCGGCATTATACCGCCTACCATAGAGGAGATTGCTGAAGGTATAGCAAAGCGGGATAAGGTAAGGATTGTACCTACCGGGACTTACATACTCAACCTGTTGGGGTTGTCCACGCAAATACCCGCCAATGTCGTATTTGTGACGGATGGATCCGGACGTAGGGTCAATCTTGGAAAAGGCAAGGGTATTTTGTTCAAGCACACCTCCGAGATGCGGGTATTCGCTTTCCGTTCAAGGATGATGTCGCTCATTGTAATGGCGCTGCGTGAGATAGGCGAACACAATGTTACGGAAGAACATTTGTCTGTCATCAAACAGCATTTATCCACTGTTTTGCAGGAAGATTTTCAAACGGATATTCAATTAGCCCCGATATGGGTGCGCAAAACTTTATCGAAATTATGAATTATACGGATTTATCCCTTCAAGACCGGCAGGAAATCATACAGCGGGTACAGGCGGAGAACCACCTGAACCGTCAAATCATCGAAAAGGACTGGTGGGTCACGGCTGTGTTGAGAGCCTTGTTTTCCCTGCCATACGCCGGGCACATTTCGTTCAAAGGGGGAACTAATTTGAGCAAGTGCTGGAACTTGATCAACCGGATGTCCGAAGATGCAGATATAGCCATAGACCGGGAGTTTTTGGGTTTTGGCGGTAGCTTGTCGAAAACACAAATCAGCGACAAACTACGCCGTGCCTCGTGTTCGTTCGTCAGGGAGAAATTGCAGCACGACTTGAGAGAGAGGCTTGTGGCAAGCGGCATCAAGGAGGATAAGTTTACAGTAACGGTAAACATCACCCCGATAACGACAACAGACCCCGAAATCATTGAAATCGCCTATCATTCGGCTTTTCAAGACAACGATTACATCCGCCCGAAAGTCATCATCGAAGTGAGCGGACGGTCGATGAACGAACCGGTGACCCCCGTATTGCTTCGTTCATTCATAGACGAAGTATTTACAGATGCGCCGTTTACTGAAAGACCGTTTGAAGTGAGAGCTGTTGTACCTGAACGCACATTTCTTGAAAAGATATTCTTGTTACACGAAGAGTTTGCTAAACCGAAAGAACAGGTACGGACGGAACGGATGTCGCGCCATATCTACGATATATCCCAGATGATGGATACACCGATAGCGGAACGGGCATTGAAAAACAAAACGCTATATGACTCTGTTGTGGAGCACCGTAGAATTTTCATTGGCTTGAAAGGTTTTGACTACTCCACGCTCCAACCAAAAACGATTAGCATTGTACCTCCGGCGGATGTTATTGAATTATGGAGGAAGGATTACAAAGTAATGCAGGAGACCATGATTTACGGAGACTCATTGCCTTTCGATAAACTGATAGAGAAAATACAAATGCTGAATGATAGTATCAACTCCATAGAACATTGAGGAGCATGGAGAAGAAACAGCACCCACATCAAACCAAACCGAATTTCGCGACAGTCCCTTTTAACATGAAGAAGATATCACGATATAGGGCAAATAAACAATATTCGTTACCTCACCCGATATCGTGACGTTTTGACAGACACCCCTCATTCAGGCACATTCAACATTGACTCACTTGCCACCATATATTGCTGACCGGGCGATGTCAAGCGTCTTCGGCAACAGTTTGGCATAGGTTTTCTCGGTGGCGATTACGGATGAATGACCAAGGAGATTGCTGAGGATATAAATGCTTACGCCCCTGTTGATGGCCCTTACGGCGAAGGTATGCCTGGCAACATGAGTAGTCAGACCGACATTGAGATTCAGTTCTTTTCCTATCCTGCAGAGAACGCCATTCTGGGAGCGCGTCTTGGACATACGCTGGGCGTACAATGACTTCTGGTCAGTCATGTCAGTCTGCGGGACCAACAACCTGAAGACAAATCGTTGCCGTCGCCCCGACCACCGCCTCAGTATATCCATCGCCGTAGGAGAAAGCGGCACAGTCACTTCCTGCCGAGTCTTATATTGACATTTCCTCAATAATTGAGCGTCCATATCGATGCTGTCCCATTCCAACGTAAGGATATCCGAGAAGCGCAGTCCATCGCAATAGAATGAAAAGAAAAACATGTCGAGAACATCCTTTCGGCGTCCCGATTTTAATTTTAACCAATACTCGTGAAGGCTGTAGAAATCCGCATCATCCAAGTAACGCACTGCAGCTTCTTCTGCCGCTGCATATCTTCTCGTGCGCTGCCGCATGAATGCGCTTCCGAAAAGCCGATCAAACTCAGAATTGGGGATAATGCCATTTGCTATCGCGTGGCGCACAGCCATCTGAAAGGGAAGCACAGCTTTGTCAATGGTTTCCAGGCATTTGTTCTTCAGAGTCACTCTGCGATACTCCCTGTAAGACTCAAACAACTCCGGTTTCAAAGTATCAAGGGTGGGAGGTGTGCGCTGGAGGTGTCCCTGGAATCTTTCAAATTCATTTATCGCCAGACAGGAATTCTTAAAAACAGAATAACCTATAGCACCCAACTGATAACGCAAGATATTGACGTGTCTGGCATATGAAATGAGAGGGGTCTTACGCGAGACATCTGATGGGTTCAGATACCCGCCGCTGATTATCTGTTCCAATACTTCCGGAGTTATAACCGCATTACATGCCCCTAGTCTGGAATAAATCTTCTCCTTGAAATATGCCAGTTGACGCCTGAGTTTAGCGATGCTCGGACAACCGGCACGAGGACAATGTTTCCGTCCGTCCCAATTTTCCGGTGACACGTACAGTTTAGTGGGTACTTCAATGCAGCGGTTACCTGCCAGAAGGTTGAACTTAAACACGACAAGGCACTTGCCTTTCAGTTTTCTGTCTTTTTTCAAGACAAAGACACCACGTGGAATGTCAGTTTTTTACGGTTCTCATTCTTTTTGATATTAAAAGCGCAAAACTACTCATTCCAAAGGGATTTCAAGCACTTGTCCAGACACTCGACATCATTCTCAGGATAATATGTCCCATAAACTTTTTCCGTCTTCTGGAGGTTCATCCCGAGAAAACGGCTTAAAGTCTTGATATTCATTCCTCTCTTAGCGCAACTGACCGCAAAAGTATGTCTTGCGTCCGACATTGACATTGACATTCTCAAACCGCATAGTCTTGCGGCACGGGCAAGCATAGCGTCGTAGTAGCATTCTTGCGATTCGATTACTTTTCTGAGATTTCGTGAATCATTGACATTCATTCCTTCCGGCAGTATGCCGAATATGAACTTGGCATGGCGACCGGCCCATCTGGCCAGTATGCTGATGGCCTCGACGGAAAGCGGGACGACGATTGGATTTCTGGCGGTCTTGTACTGCGGCTTCTTCATGCTGGTCCAATCCGATGAAATATCATTCCACTGCAGGCGGGCAACATCGGAAAATGAAAGGCCGCAGGTGCACAGACTGAAAATGAATATATCGACAGCGTCAGCCAGAGGCTCAGCATCCCGCATACACAAGCGCCCGGATCGGAGGATTCGCAAGTCCTCGCCTCTGAGCACATGAACGGAATGTTCCTGAGGCTTAATGTCATATTCTGTCAATGCTTCTTTGAGCGCAATCCCTATAGCGGCAAACGTGCTGTCGAGAATGAGGCCTTCAGCATTAGCCGCCCGAATTGCAGTTACAATCGGTTGGATAGACTTGTTCAGCGATGCACTTGTGCTGATGCCATCTTCCATGATTTTGAAATCAATGAAGTTCCTGACAATGGTGGCATTGATATCTTCCAATGACAATCCGGCATGAGGCATGCCAGTTTTCGATGTCCTTTGGAAGCGTTCAAATGCATCAATTTTTCCCATGCTGATCCTGTAAGTGTAATCAGTGATTTCTCCTTTTGAAAGCTTTGAACGGTAAAGGGATCGGGCATATAAAACCAAGGAAGTGTCTTTAGCTTTATCCCTTACTCGTACAAAAACAGATGACAACGCATCGAGTATAACTTCGTGAACAGCACCGGTTTTATGAGTGGCGATAAAATCATCAGTGGCACTTTTCATGGCCGTCAGCCTGAGATTGTAGCATCTGGATTCGGGGACTGCCCCGGATATCGACGCCCCATTCCAATCTTCCGGACGGACTCTAATGTTGGTCGACTTGCGGCTGGATGTCCCATAATGCGAATATCTGATATACAATGTAATCATCCCATCGTCATCCATTCCCCTAAACGGAACTATTCTGCCCTTAAATTTGCTGAAATCCTGCATCTATGCAATTGTATTATTGTTTACAATAATAGTAAAAAATAATTGAAAAAGCACGTATTTCCATGTAACACGAAAAATAAAAAACGCACCACAGCTACCTGTAACGCGTCATTTGAAAAACAAGAAAAGGCGGAACATTGCGATAATGTTCCGCCCTAACTATTTGATTATTAAGCAATTAACTACTAATACTCCTCCTCGTTAAAGAAAAAGTCCTCCTTGGTAGGGTAGTCCGGCCAAATATCTTCTATGCTTTCATATACTTCGCCGTCGTCTTCGAGTTCCTGGAGGTTCTCGATTACCTCTTCCGGAGCGCCTGAGCGGTTGGCGTAATCTATAAGTTCATCTTTTGAAGCTGGCCATGGAGCATCGTCCAGGCTACTTGCTAGTTCAAGTGTCCAATACATATTCTTCTCTCCTATCTTTTAATCTTTTAAATCTCTTAAAATCAATGGTTAACGTTTTTTAATACGTTTCGGGCGGCAAATATAGATAAAAAATCCATATAATGAACTTTTTTTGTCTAATTTTGTAGCAGCAAACGCAATTGTCCGGATGCATAAATCGTACCCGTAGTAGGGAAGCGGTTGAGCACAATCAATTTTAGAACACATAGATCACGTTATGGGATATATCGCTGAAGACTTGTACGACAAGCAAACCACAGAGCAGATAGCCGTGCACGTAAAGGAAATACTTAGACTTCTCGGGGAAAACCCTGAAAGGGAAGGCCTTCTGAAGACACCGGAAAGAGTAGCGAAGTCGTTGCAGTTCCTCACTAAGGGATACTCGCAGGACGGCATTGAAATCGTCAAATCCGCATTGTTCGAAGAAGAATACCAGCAGATGGTGTTGGTCAAGGATATTGAACTTTACTCAATGTGCGAGCACCATATGCTTCCATTCTTGGGAAAAGCACATGTCGCGTATATACCAAACGGAAAAATCACCGGACTCAGCAAGATAGCACGCGTCGTGGAGACTTATGCAAGACGTCTCCAAGTACAGGAACGCCTTACAGTGGAAATCCGTGACTGCCTCCAGAAATCACTCAACCCGCTCGGCGTAGCAGTCGTGATAGAGGCAACTCACACCTGCATGCAGATCAGAGGAATACAGAAATCAAACGCTGTCACCACCACATCCGCATTCTCGGGCGCCTTTCTGACCTCAGCGAGGACCAGAAACGAATTCCTGAACCTGATCAGCCACAAGTAGCCGGTTCAGCGGCAAACAATCTTTTCCAGGATAGCGAAAACCTCACATTCATCCGAATAAGGATAAATGTGGAAGTAATCGTCCCCGGTCAGCATTGCCGAAAGATTGGCCCGGGAGCGGTTATAGAGAATATGGACAGGCTTGCCGAACCTCTCAGCGTAGGCGAGCTCATAGCCGACACCCAGCGATGGGGAAGTGCACTCCGCAATCACCATATCCGCCTCCCGCAGCCAGGCAGAATCCTGCCTGTAAATGTCAATGTCGCTTTTCTCCGCACCCTCAGTTGCAAGAATTGAAGGGTCTCCGATATGTTCAGTCAGGACAATGTTATCCTTCTTCAGGTACTCGATCATCCTTCTGTAGAGCTCTGCATCCGTTCTCCCGCCACGGATAGAACCGGCAAAATATATCTTGAGCATAATAGAATTGTCAATGTCAATGAAATAAAACAGCTACACCGCTACGAATTTAGAGAAAATCCACGAATCACCATACTCCATTGACAAAAATAATGACTATATTCGCATGATAAACACATAATGAATATGAAAAGAATATCACTGAAACTTCTGCTTCTCGTATCAGTCCTGATGACATTTGCACAGTGCAAACCCGCTCAGGAAGAACTGAACGTAGTGTCATTCAACATCAGAATGGGCGTCGCCAAAGACGGAGAAAACTCCTGGGAATACAGGAAAGCAGCATCAGCAGAGATGGTGAAAACCCTCGCACCCGACATTATGGGCGTGCAGGAAGCATTTGATTTTCAGACAGAATACATAAAGGAACAATGCCCTGATTATGACGGAGTCGGAGTCGGCAGGGACGATGGCAAGACCTCCGGCGAGATAATGATGATTTTCTACAACACCAAGAAAGTAGAACTTGAAAAATGGGGCACATTCTGGCTGTCAGAAACCCCAGACGTGCCTTCTTTCGGATGGGATGCGGCCTGCAGACGCACAGCGACATGGGCATTGCTCAAAATGCGTAAATCCGGGAAAGAGTTCTATTACGTAAATACCCATCTTGACCATATCGGTCGCGTTGCCGAGAAAAATGGGCTCAAACTGATCGTGGACAGGATTGACAGTATCAACCCTCAAGGATTTCCTATGATTCTTACGGGAGATTTCAATGTGCTGCCACAGGACGCTGTCCTCAATGACCTGAACAAGATCATGTCAAGCGCACGCGCAACAGCTGACACTACAGACAGCACGCCTTCTTTCAATGCATTCGGGAAACCTCTCAAACAGGCTGCGATAGGGGACCAGTTCGTGGATCTCGCCACGACAGACGGTCTGACGATAGATTACATCTATTATAGCGGATTCAGCAAATGTCCGAAATTCCGAACTGTGACAGAAAGTTTTGCAGATGTGCCGTATATCTCTGACCACTATCCGGTTACGGCAACTCTGGAATTCTAAAAAAAAACAGGCGGGACCATAAGCCGGTTTCTGTTATTGTCTCTATCATTTATCTGCGCAACCTACCCCCTGACATCGGGCGGGCAGCCCTCATCTGTCAGTATATTTGGTCTTGCAGGCCCTGGAACCGTACCCGCCCGGCATCGCTGACGGACGTCGTGAGCTCTTACCTCGCGTTTTCACCCTCGCCTTCCGGTATCGGTCGGCAGTTGTTTTCTGTTACGGCATCATAAGATTACTCCCATCTGCGCTTTCCGCAGCAGGGTGCCCTTTCCTGTCCGGACTTTCCTCACTGGTCAATGACCAGCGCGATAGAGCGTCCCACCTGACTTTTGTTTAATAACTAAAAATTCGCTGCAAAGATACAAAAAAATTATTTGAAAATCTCATTCAGCACGCGGGCGAGACGAAGACCGGCACGGAGAAGCTGGGTTTCAATGGTTTCAGTCCATTCGCTCACATAGTCATAAGACAATTTTGAACCGACAGGCGTGGTCTCATAGATCTTCTTGCAGATTTCATAGGTTTCCTTGCCCCAAGACTCAGGAGTGCCCTGTGCCATCTGAGCATCAATTTCCTTGCTGTTGGTGTCAATCTGTTCCACCCACTCTGAATAAGTCCATTTGTGCGCGCTCTCGATAACCCCCGAATCCCAGACTGAGTGAAGGTTGGTACCTTTTCCGAAATATCTAAGCTGCCAGCCGTTTCCGCCGCGGTCTGACTTGTGGCCCATATGCATCGGACAATGCATGTCACCCATCAGGTGAACGAGAAACTTCAGTGAAAGCGCCTGCTCTTCCTTGCTCAATTTTCCGCTTTTGAGAGCTGCAACCTGCTCATTGACAGCACGTATGACATCTCCCTTGTCATTCAGTTCAGCATTTTCGTAAGTCTCATCCGCGTCAATGTTCTTGTAGTGCCAGGTGCTCGTATGTTTGTATTGTGGAGTATGACTGGCATTGTCCATCCAGTTTGCCCAATAAACTATGGATTTACCGTCAAGAATTTCGCCAATCTGCTTCTGAGCCTTCTTCGTGAGATGTTTCTGAGCAATCGCACAAGTCACATCATGCCCCTTCTGTCCCCAAGAATAGCCGTTCACTGACACGGCCAATAGACCTGCACAAAGGCAGACCAGTTTCAATGTTCTGTTCATATTGTCAATGATATCTAAGATTTGTTTCCTTACCAATAATGACACAAATTTCGTCTAATTTTTGCAAACTTGCAATGCCGTATTTTACTTCTTGCCTTAAAGATATTTCCGCCAGTTTGCTTATAATCGTTTTATATCTTACCTTTGTAGGACTAAAAATAAAACATTTTTTAAGTAAATAATAACGATTCGTTATGAGCGAAGAGAAATTCAGAATTGAATCTGACCTTCTTGGCGAACTTCAGGTTCCGGTTGATGCCTATTACGGTGTTCAGACGCAGAGGGCCATCAACAACTACAAGATTTCCAATACCAGAATGTGCGACTACCATGAGTATGTCATTGCAATGGCCTGCATCAAACTGGCTGCTGCACAGACGAACAAGGAACTCGGCGCGATAGACGGGAAGATTGCAGACGCTATCGTAGAGGCATGCCGCGAAATCATCGGCGGCAAGTTGCACGACCAGTTCCCTGTAGATATGATGCAGGGCGGTGCCGGAACATCAGTGAACATGAATGCTAATGAGGTGATTGCCAATAGGGCTCTTGAACTTATGGGCCACAAGAAGGGCGAATATCAGTTCTGCTCTCCGAATGACCACGTGAACTGCGCTCAGTCCACCAACGATGCCTATCCTTCAGCTTTCCGTTATGCGTTCATCCGCATGAACAGGAATCTTGTGAAGGCGCTCAATGACCTTATTGCAGAATTCCAGGCGAAGGGAGAGGAGTTCAAGGACGTCATCAAGATGGGGCGCACCCAGCTTCAGGATGCCGTGCCGATGACTTCAGGACAGGAATTCCACGCTTATGCTACAAATCTTGGCGAAGAGGTTCTGAACATTGAGAGAAACGTGAACCTTCTATATGAAATCAATATGGGTGGTACGGCCATCGGTACCGGTCTTAACGCGAAGCCTGGTTTTGCTGAACTGTGCGCCAGGAAACTGACCGAGCTTACAGGTGAGAAATTCATCGCCGCGCCGGACCTCGTGGAGGCAACTCCAGATACTGGTGCGTATGTAAGTTATTCCGGTGCCCTCAAGAGATTGGCTGTCAAGCTTTCCAAGATTTGCAATGACCTGAGGCTCTTGGCTTCCGGACCTCGTTGCGGCTTGAAGGAAATCAATCTTCCTCCTATGGCTCCTGGTTCATCCATCATGCCTGGCAAAGTGAATCCTGTCATTCCTGAAGTTACCAACCAGGTCTGCTTCAAGGTCATCGGCAACGATATGACAGTTTCATTTGCCGCAGAGGCCGGACAGCTTCAGCTCAATGTAATGGAGCCGGTTATCGCCGAGTCCATTATGGAAAGCATCACCTGGCTGACCAATGCTATGAATACACTCCGTGAAAAGTGTGTCGAAGGAATAACCGTAAACAAGGAGCGTTGCTACGAAATGGTCAAGAACAGCATCGGCATCGTGACTGCCCTTAACCCTATCATCGGTTACAAGGCCAGCACCAAGGTAGCCAAAGAGGCCCTCGAGACCAACCGTTCAGTTTATGACATTGTCCTCGAGCACGGCATCCTCACCAAGGAGCAGCTCGACAGTGCCCTCGACCCTAAGAACATGATTGGCTAAAATCAGTAACACGATAGAAAGGGTGGGAGAAGAGCTTGACGGTTCTTTTCCCACTCATTTTTTATATATCAGAACATACAGAATCAAAAATAGGAATTATTTTTCGTAACTTCGCATCTTTTGAAACGAAGATTGCATGCAAAGAGACGCCATAGATTTCGGTTCGGACAGCATTCCGAAACTTTTCAGCAAGATGCTTCTGCCGACCTTGCTGGGGATGCTGTGCATTTCAGTGATGACGGTCATTGACGGAGTGTTCATCGGACATGGCGTAGGGAGCGATGCGCTTGCTGCCGTAAATATCTTTTCACCGTTCTGGCTTCTGATGACAGCCACGGGACTTATGCTCGGCATCGGCTGCTCAGTAGTGTCGTCGATCCATCTGTCTCAGGACAATGTGAAGGCCGCACAGATCAACCTTACACAGACATTGATATTCGGAACAGCATTGACATTGAGCATCACCATTCTCGTCTCGGTATTCAGCACGCAGACTGCGTACCTGCTCGGCTCTTCAGACCGGCTTCTTCCGTATGTTATTGATTATCAGCGCTGGCTCGCGTTGGCATTCTGTGCCATGTTCCTCCAGTCAGTCGGACTCCTTATAATCCGACTGGACGGCTCTCCGACATACGCGATGCTTACATCATCATTGCCCGCCATTATCAATATCATCCTCGATTATGTATTCCTTTTTGTCCTGCACAAAGGTCTTGAGGGCGTGGCAATCGCCACTTTCATCGGTCTCTGGACAGGTGGCGCCATGGTGCTGTTCTACATTCTGTTCCTGTCCAAATCAATGAAACTGTACCGTCTCAAGTGGTCACTGAAAAGTCTCATGCTTTTCGCAAGAAACATATGGTACCAGTTCAAACTCGGATTCTCGGCTTTTCTTGGAGAATGCAGCATATCCGTATTGATGTTCATAGGCAACTATGTGTTTATGAGGTACTTGGGAGAAGACGGTGTGGCAGCGTTTTCCATCGCCTGCTACATAATGCCTTTTATTTTCATGACAGGCAATGCCATTTCCCAGTCCGCCCAGCCGATTATCAGCTATAATTATGGAGCAGGCCGTGCCGCCCGCGTGAAAGAAGCCCGTAAAGTGGCATTGGCCGCAGCGATAGGAGCCGGGATAATACTGTCAATGGCATTGGCCTTCGGAAGCAAATATGTCACGGCACTCTTCCTTAGCACAGATGCCCAGGCCTACAGAATCGCCTCCGCAGGAATCCCGCTGATGGCTTCAGGATTTGTTTTTTATGTTGTCAATGTCACGATTATCGGATATTTCCAGAGCATTGAACGGGTGCGGCCGGCAACAGTTTTCTCATTGGCAAGAGGCTTTGTTTTCCTGATTCCCGCATTCCTCATTATGCCTCATATTGCCGGCACCCCGGGCATCTGGTTAGCCCTGCCTGTCTCAGAAGCATTGACCTTCATTTTGATCGCCGCTACCCGCATAATTAAACGAAAAATGCGATAATCTGTTATAATTCATTATATTTGTCTTCAAAGCAAGACAATAACCAATGAATAACAATATAGCATTTGTCGATCTGGAAATTGACGGGAAAGGCAAAATTGTGGATGCCGGAGCCGTAATGGCCGGAAAAAAAGCTCCATACATCGCGCATTGCGGAATTCGTGAAATTCATCAGCGATGCGGACTTCCTGTGCGGCCATAACATCGTCGAACACGATTATCAATACCTGAAACCCTTTCTGGACAAGGATTTCAAGCTGATCGACACGCTATACCTGTCGCCGCTGCTGTTTCCGAGAAAGCCGTACCACAAACTACTGAAGGATGACAAACTCCTCTCCGACGAGCTCAACAATCCTCTCAATGATGCCGTAAAAGCCAAGGAACTGTTTGAGGATGAGGTTAATGCGTTCAAGAACATTGCCCGGCCGCTGCAACAAATCTACTATGAGCTCACGCGCGCCGACGCCCATTTCACCGGCTTCTTCGAAGCGCTCGGGTACGCGCCTGAACGGTGTCCGTTTTTCCTTCGGAAATCCGTTTCGGACAATGTGAAAGAGGCCCTGACCGGCCTGATTTGTGACAATGCGGATGTTTCCGGAGCGATTCGGGCCAATGCTGTCGCATCCGCTTATGCGGTCGCGCTGATTTCCACTGACGACAGAAATTCAATAACTGCTCCGTGGGTGCTGAAGAATTATCCTGATACAGAGCGCATTACAAGACAGTTGCGGGAATGCAATTGCGGCAGATGTCATTATTGCACAAGTAAAAGAAACCCTGAAAAAGCATTGAAACGCTGGTTCGGGTATGACCATTTCCGGAAATTCGGTGGCGAGCCCTTGCAGGAAAATGCCGTAAATGCTGCATTGGAAGGGCAATCCATTTTGGCAATCTTTCCCACGGGAGGCGGAAAATCATTGACATTCCAGATTCCTGCGCTGATGGCGGGGGAGTCGGTGCGCGGTCTGACAGTCGTCATTTCGCCGCTGCAGTCACTCATGAAAGACCAGGTGGAGAATCTGGAAAAGAAAGGCATTGCCGATGCCGTCTATATCAATGGCCTGCTGTCTCCGATAGAACGGAAAAATACGCTTGACAGAATAGTTTCAGGTGAAGCATCACTTTTGTATATCGCCCCTGAGTCTTTGAGGTCCAAGACGATAGAGAAGGTCCTGCTGGGAAGGACTATCGTCCGCATAGTCATCGACGAAGCCCATTGTTTTTCAGCTTGGGGACAGGATTTCCGCATAGAATACATGCATATCGCTGATTTCATACGCCAGCTGCAGAAGAAAAAAGGACAGTCTTCGCCGATTCCGGTATCTTGCTTCACGGCTACTGCCAAGCCCAAGGTAGTCAGCGACATAACGGATTATTTCCGGGACAGGCTGAATCTGGAACTGAAACTTTATACGACGGACGCAGCCAGGACCAACCTTCATTATTCGGTGCTGTATCGTGGCAACAACGAGAAATATCCTACATTGCGAAGCCTTCTGTATGATAGCCGTGGTCCGGCAATCGTCTATGTCACAAGGACTAAGAAAGCGGAAGAAATCGCCAAGCGCCTGACGCAGGACGGTTTGGAGGCCAAAGCATTCCACGGCCAGATGGAGATTGAGGAAAAAGTCCAGGCACAGGATGATTTCATGAACAACCGGGTGCGCATTATCGTCGCCACGTCTGCCTTCGGAATGGGCGTGGACAAGAGCGACGTCAGCCTCGTGGTCCATTATGAAATATCGGATTCCCTGGAAAACTATATACAAGAAGCAGGCAGGGCGGGGCGAGATGTAAATTCCAATGCTGACTGCTACGTCCTTTACAATGACGACGACCTGAACCGCCACTTTACATTGCTCAACCAAACAAAACTGACACTCAGCGAGATAAATCAGGTATGGCGTGCAATAAAAAACCTGACCTCCAGGTACAGCACCATCAATATTTCCGCGCTTGAAATCGCACGGAAAGCAGGTTGGGATGAAATCCGCGACGTCGAAACCAAGGTTAAAAGCGCGATAGCCGCCTTGGAAAATGCAGGGTTCATCCGTCGCGGGATGGACAGTCCGAGAATCTACGCTACCAGCATCGTACCGCGGACAATGGATGAAGCCGCCGGATTAATCGACGGCTGCAATGATTTTACGGAGGAAGACAAGGTTAATGCAAGACGCATCATCAAGTCATTGATATCGGAACGGAGCCGCTCGAAGGCCGGTACCGCGGAAGCCGAATCTCGCATCGACTACCTCTCCGATATGCTCGGCATAGAAATCAGAAAGGTCATAAACGTTGTCGAGAAAATGCGGATGAGCGGCATTCTCGCGAAGGACAATGACATGTATGCGTACCTCCGGACAAGCCAGGTCAGGAAACTTGATTTTTACGGTAAACTGGAGAAATGCATCATTGGCGCCTTGTCCGACAATGAATATAAATTCAGCATCAAGGAACTGAACGAGAAGGCATTGGCTGAAGGCATATCAAGTTCTACTGTAAAAGATATCCGCACGATATTGTATTTCTGGATTATCCGGAACTACATGGAAAAGACGTCTCTTTCAGAAGAATATATCGAAATCCGCATCAGGATGCCTCGCGAAAGGCTGGCGCAGTCGGCAGAGAACAGGTTGGCCGTCACGCGATATATCTTGGAGCAGTTCAAGTCCCAATCTCAGGATGAAGGTCATGACGTCAGTGTGAATTTCTCATTGGCCGAACTTGTCGAGGGATATAATTCCAGCAACCTTTTCCAGACCGGACAGGCTGGCATTGAGGATATTGAAGAAGCCTTGCTGTTTCTGGCGAAGACCGGTATAGTAAGCATCGAAGGCGGGTTTATGGTGCTGTACAACAAGATTGAACTTGAACGCCTGAATTTCGACAACAGAAGCCGCTATAAGAAAGAGGATTACAAGAATCTTGACGACTTCTACCGGCAGCGCATCCAGCAGATCCATATTGTCGGCAAATATGCGAATATGATGGTCGCCGACGAGAAAAAGGCGTTGGAATATGTCCACGACTACTTCACCATGGACTTCAAGGCGTTCATCAAACGCTATTTCGACAGCAAGGAAGCCGAGGAAATCAACCGCAACGTAAGCAAAAAGAAGTACGATGAGATTTTCGGCAGTCTGACCGGGGTGCAGAGCAGCATCATCAATGACAAGAATTCCCGTTTCATAGTCGTGCCGGCCGGTCCGGGAAGCGGAAAAACCTATGTTCTGGTCCGCAAATTGGCCTCCCTCATATTGATGGAAGACATAAAATCCGAGCAACTGCTGATGCTGACTTTTTCACGCGCAGCCGCCACGGAATTCCACGCACGTCTCGCCCAGCTGATCGGCGGAGCTGCCAAATACGTGGAAATCAAGACATTCCATTCATATTGCTTCGACCTGCTCGGAAAAATAGGCACTGTCGAGGATTCGGACCATGTAGTAAGTGATGCCGTAACCGCGATAAAGGAAGGGAAGGTGGAACGCAGTCAGATTACCAAATCCATACTCGTCATCGATGAAGCGCAGGACATGAGCGCAGACGAGTTCGCCCTCGTGGAAATGCTTATAAATCTAAACGAAGACATGCGCGTAATCGCTGTAGGCGACGACGACCAGAATATCTACGAGTTCCGCGGCTCCGACTCAGGATACATGCGGCGGCTGATCTCGATGGGCGCGACCGTCTACAACATGACGGAAAATTTCCGCAGTTCCGACGAGGTCATAGCTGCCGCCAATGCGTTCGTGACCAGCATCCCGTACCGGCTGAAAGCCGTCCCGATAAAGGGAGTCCTGGACTCCCGCGGCAATGTCAATGTCTGTTTCCATCGAGCCTTCAATTACGAGCAAGCCATTGTCAATGAAATTGTTACGGATGATTACGACGGCCGCACCTGCGTATTGGCATTGACCAATGATGATGCACTGATCCTATCCGCATTGCTGAACCGTCATGGCCGCAAGACACGTCTTATACAGTCGAAGGAAGCATTCAGCCTGACCGACCTGGCCGAACTGCATTTCTTCCTTTCCCTTGTGCGGAAGCCGGGATGCATCGACATTGACAAAACCGAATGGGAAAAAGCGAAGGCTGAGCTTTGCGAGCAATATTCTGACAGTCAATATCTTGCGGTAGCATTGAACTGCATTGCCGGCTTCGAATCTGAAGGAAATCATCTTTATTTGTCGGATTTCGAGAGTTATCTCCGCGAGTCGCAGCTGGAGACTTTCATTCCCGGCGGCGATTCGGAAATCATCGTTTCGACCATCCACAAGGCCAAAGGTCGTGAGTTTGACAATGTTTATGTCTCCCTCAAAGGGCTTCGCGTGATTACCGACAAGGAGCGCCGTGCTGTCTATGTAGCCTTGACCCGGGCCAAGAAAAACCTCTCCGTACACTACGACAATCCTGCATTGTTCGACCGCAATGTGCTGTCTGCCGTCAATTATGCAATGGACGAAACCGACTATGGCCAGCCGGCGGAAATCCTTATCCAAATGGGCCATAAAGACGTGGTTCTCAATGCTTTCATAAACAAGCGCATTGATTTTGCCGCCATTCATTCCGGATGGGTCCTCAATGTCGGCGAAGACGGACTTTACAAGGGCTGCGTGCGTGTCGTGAAATTTTCTGAGGCCTTCACCAAAAAACTCCAGGCTTTGGATTCCAAAGGCTACATCCAGACCTCCGCCAAAGTCCGCGTCCAGGTTTTCTGGCACCACGAAGATAAAGAGGTTACCCCGCCGAAATGGCATCAGGACTTGATACTACTTCCAGATATTTGGCTTACAATAAACTATAATTGATTAAATTTGCACTTACGAAACGAAATACAAACCATATAAAAATGAAAACAAGATTATTGACATTTGCATTGATGATGTCTGCGGTCGGAACTTATGCGCAGACACCGGAGTACCTTCCTACGTGGCAGGAAGGTTATCTGGACATTCACACCATCGCTACAGGTAGAGGAGACGCGGCATTGATAGTAATGCCTGACGGTACGACCATGATGATAGATGCCGGGGACAATGCTAAAGCGAAAGATACCCAACATCCGGATGCGTCCAAAATGCCGGGCGAGTGGCAGGCCATCTATATCAAGCATTTTCTGTCACAGCTGCCGGATAAGGAAAACCTTGACTATGCCATGGTTACGCATCTGCATAACGACCATATCGGAACAGCCAAGGACATGATTCCGGGGGAGCATGGTTTCGGTCTGTCCGGAATTACACAGGTGGGAAGCCTGATCCATTTCAATACTTTCGTGGATAGGGGCTATCCTGACTATGATTTTCCATCCAGAGGAAAAGTGCTTGGTGCCGACAAAGGCTTCATCGAGGAGTACATGAAATTCGTGAACTACTCGGCTGCCAACGGGACCGACGCTCAGAAATTTCAGGTTGGGAGCAAGAAGCAGTTCACCCTTGTCCACAATCCGAAGAAATACGCAGGACAGTTCGAAATCAGGAACTTGGCCGCTAACGGAGAAGTATGGACCGGAAAGGGCAAGAAGTCTGTAAAGATGTACAGCGGAGATCCGCTTCTTTTCGATGAGAACATGAACTCTTGCGCCATCAGACTCAGATACGGCAAATTTTCGTATTACAACGGAGGTGACCTCTCAGGCGGAAACTGGCCCATCTACAAGTCCCAGGAAAGGGATTTTGAGACACCTGTCGCCAAAGTCTGCGGAAAGGTAACTGTGATGAAGGCTAATCACCATGGCTATTTCGATACCTGCAACGCATTCTTCCTTCAGACGCTTTCTCCTCAGGTAATCATAATCGACGCGAGGAGTGAAAACCATCCTGTCGCATCTACAATGACCAGAATATGTGACCCTCAGGTCTGGAGAGGGGAGCGCGACTACTATATCACTGTGGATCAGTCGAGAAAGAAACTTGGTGAGGCACTTTGGAGCAACTTCAAGCCTTGGGGACATATCGTCGTAAGAGTATATCCCGGCGGAAACAGCTATCAGATTTTCGTTCTCGACGCTGACACCACCGACTATAGGGTGAAGTATAAATCAGAAGTGGTAAACCTCTAAAGACTATTCTGTTACAGAGGTTTTTCTGAGAACGGGGATGAACCGGAAGGCGCAGTACAATGCGGCAACAATTCCGATGATTCCACCTACATAGCAGACCGAGCTGACTCCAAGATGAGTGCAGACGGTACCGCCGACAAGAGCGCCCGCACCGATACCGACATTGTAAATGCCTGAATATATGGACATTGCAATAGAAGTTCCGTGCGGGACGTTCTGTATAATCTCAGACTGGAATGCCAGATTGTAGAAGTTGATGGCAAGCCCCCAGAACACACATACTGCGATGGCCGCAAGAGGTGTTGCAGCAGCAATCGCAAGCAAAAATATGAATACGCAGATTCCAGTCACCGCGAAACGAATGAACAGGAAACGGTGTCTGTCATAGTACCTTGAGAACAAGAAACTGCCGATAATTCCCATTACGCCGAACAATGAAAGCACCAGGGTGATGGTCTGGCCGGAAAGTCCTGCGACCTGGCCGAGAAACGGCTCGATGTAACTGTAAACCGTGAAATGTCCGGTGATGGTTATGACTGTCAGCAGGTAAATCCCGATCAGCACCGGTCTTTTGATCAATGCAGGTAAAGACTTGAGTGATACGTCATTGTCACTCGGAGCCTTAGGCAATACTATAGCCAGCAGCACGAGTATGAGAGCGGAGATCGCGCCAATAAGAAGAAATGTGGCCCTCCAGCCCACCATAAGACCCACAGCGCGCCCCAACGGAAGGCCAACTATCATTGCCACGGATGAACCGGTGATGATAAAGCTCAATGCGACAGAGCGCTTCCCTTCAGGCGCCACGCGGACAGCCAATGGAGTCACCATTGACCAGAATATCGCATGTGCGCAGGCGACTCCGATTCTGGATGCCATAAGCATATAATATGAACTGGAAAAGCCTGACAATATGTGACTTGCTGTGAACAATGCCACGATTGACAGCAGAAGTTTCTTGTTCTCAGTTTTGGAAAAAGCCATCATCAGGGGCAATGAAGCGAGCGCTACCACCCAGGCATATACTGTAATCAGGATACCGGCTTTGGATTCTGTAATGGAGAAGTCAGAGGCTATGTCTGTCAGAAGTCCTATCGGGATGAATTCCGAAGTGTTGAATATGAATGTCGAAAAGGTCAGCCCGATTACGGGGAGCCATTTGCGCAATCCGCATGAAGTTTTTACGTTTGTCATTTCGTCCGTCTTAAAATCATTGTCCGGCGCCGTCATCGTGCCGCATATCATTCTCTAAAATCGGCGCAAAATTAGCAGTTTCACGTGGATTTGCAATATTTTCCGTTGCAATATCGGGAAATTAGTCTTAATTTTGTATTCTGAAATGAAAACAAAGTTTCAGACAATGAATATCGGGGCTTACATACAGACATCTGGGTTCTATCAAGTCAGAACCACCGTTTTCATTGGCATTGATTGAAATTGACCGTTCCCGTTTCGGGAAGGTCTTTTTTTTTGACGTATTGATAGATAGACAGATATAAAATCGCAAACACGAAATGGAAAAAAGACTTCGCGCAACACTCCGTTTTCAGAATGGAATGGAACTGAAAGGATGGTCCTTCGGTTATGACAAGCCTTGCGATGGAGAAGTGGTATTCTCCACTGCCATGGTAGGTTATCCGGAAAGCCTCACGGACCCGTCCTATTCCGGACAGATTCTTTGTGTCACCTATCCTCTTATCGGAAACTACGGCGTTCCGGATGAAGGCATTGACAAGTATGGAATATCCAAGAACTTTGAATCCGAAAAAATCTGGGTAAGAGGCCTCGTGATATCAGAATATTCATTCCAGTATAGCCACTGGGATGCTGTCAAGAGCTTGGACGAGTGGATGAAAGAGCAGAAAATTCCCGGAATCTACGGCGTGGATACGAGAGAAATCACCAAGATGCTCCGTGACAACGGTTCAATGCTCGGACAGATAATCCCTGAAGGTGAGCAGGCCAAAGAAGAAATCCATGATCCTAATACTGACAATCAGATCGACATCGTCAGCTGCAAGGAGGTAATCCGCTATGGTTCAGGCGACAAGAAAGTCGTTCTCGTGGATTGCGGCGTGAAGCACAACATTCTAAGATGCTTCGTGGACAGGGGAGTGGAACTCATCCGTGTACCTTGGGACTATGATTTCCTATCGCTGGATTATGACGGACTCTTCATTTCCAATGGTCCGGGCAACCCTGAATTCTGCCAGAAGACTGTGGATAATCTGCGTAAGGCAATGCAGCAGGACAAGCCGATTTTCGGAATCTGCATGGGCAACCAGTTGCTGTCAAGAGCAGCCGGCGCCACCACATACAAACTTAAATACGGACACCGCAGCCATAACCAGCCGGTCCGCATGTTGGGTACCAACAAGTGCTTCATCACATCTCAGAATCATGGTTATGCCGTGGATTCATCAGCATTGGGAAGCGACTGGGAGCCTTGGTTCGTGAATATGAATGACGGGACCAATGAAGGTATCCGCCACAAGTCCAAACCATTCTGTTCCGTACAGTTCCACCCTGAAGCCTCAAGTGGTCCTACAGATACGGAATTCCTGTTTGACGAGTTTATCAGTAAAATAAAGTAAGAGCAGTATGAAAAACCCTAATATAAAGAAAGTCCTGATTCTTGGTTCAGGTGCATTGAAAATCGGACAGGCCGGAGAATTCGACTATTCCGGTTCCCAGGCGCTCAAGGCTCTTCGCGAAGAGGGCATTGAAACCGTGCTGATAAATCCGAACATCGCTACAGTCCAGACGTCCGAAGGCGTTGCAGACAAGATCTACTTCCTGCCGGTCACACCGTTCTTCGTGGAAAAAGTCATTGCCAAAGAACGTCCTGAGGGCATTCTGCTCTCATTCGGAGGTCAGACGGCACTGAACTGCGGCGTGGAACTCTACGAGAAGAAAATTCTCGAAAAATATGGCGTTGAAGTGCTCGGTACACCTGTCCAGGCAATTATGGATACGGAGGACCGCGAGCTCTTCGTTCAGAAACTCGATGAGATAGACGTGAAGACCATCAAGTCTCATCCTGCCGAGAATATGGAAGAGGCACGCAAGGCTGCACACGAACTCGGATATCCGCTTATCGTAAGAGCCGCTTATGCTCTCGGCGGTCTGGGCTCAGGCTTCTGCGACAATGACGAGCAGCTCGAAGAACTCTGTTCCAAGGCCTTCTCATTCTCGCCACAGGTTCTCGTAGAGAAGTCCCTCAAAGGTTGGAAAGAGATTGAGTATGAGGTAGTTCGCGACAAATACGACAACTGCATCACAGTCTGCAATATGGAGAATTTCGACCCTCTAGGAATACATACCGGAGAGAGCATCGTGGTGGCTCCGTCACAGACATTGTCGAACAAAGACTATTATTTCCTGCGTGAGCTTTCCATCAGGATCGTGCGCCATATCGGCATCGTGGGCGAGTGCAACGTACAGTACGCATATGATCCGGATGCGATGGACTATCGTGTGATTGAGGTCAATGCCCGTCTTTCACGTTCATCAGCATTGGCTTCCAAGGCGACCGGCTATCCGCTGGCCTTCGTCGCAGCGAAGCTCGGACTCGGATACGGCCTGTTCGACCTGAAGAATTCAGTCACCAAAACGACTCCTGCATTCTTCGAACCAGCTTTGGACTACATTGTCTGCAAGATACCTCGCTGGGACCTTTCCAAGTTCCATGGCGTTTCCCGCAAGATCGGCTCCAGCATGAAGAGCGTGGGCGAAGTCATGGCAATCGGCCGTTCATTTGAAGAAGCCATTCAGAAAGGCCTCCGCATGATAGGTCAGGGCGCACATGGATTCGTCGGCAACAAGGAACTCCAAGTCGCTGATGTGGATGAGGCGCTGAAAGAGCCTACGGACAGGCGAATCTTCGTGATTTCCAAGGCAATGCGTGCCGGCTACACTGTGGATCAGATCCATGAGCTCACGAAAATCGACAACTGGTTCCTCGAGAAGTTGGAAAACATCGTTTCCACTTACAACGAGATGAACACATACAATGAGATTGAGTCAATGCCGTTGGAACTTCTGCAGCAGGCAAAATGCCAGGGCTTTTCGGATTTCCAGATCCAGCGCGCAGTATTCAAGGACAATCTGGACGGCAAGGCCTGCCAGGACAAGGTCAGGGCATGGAGAAAGGCTCACGGAATCGTTCCTGTCGTAAAGCAGATTGATACTCTTGCTGCCGAATTCCCTGCTGCCACGAACTACCTGTACCTTACATATAACGGCAAGTTCAATGACATTAAGTTCGAAAATGACGGCAAATCTGTAGTTGTACTCGGCTCCGGTGCTTACCGAATCGGCAGTTCCGTCGAATTCGACTGGTGCTCAGTGAACTGCATTGAAACTATCCGCAAGGAAGGTTACCGTGGAGTCCTTATAAACTATAATCCGGAGACTGTTTCCACCGACTACGATATGTGCGACAGGCTCTATTTCGATGAACTCACATTCGAGAGAGTGATGGATATCATTGAACTGGAGACTCCTCACGGCGTGGTGGTTTCAGTGGGCGGTCAGATTCCTAACAATCTGGCGCTCAGGCTTGACGCGAACAATGTCCCGATTCTCGGAACCAAGGCCAAGGACATTGACAAGGCAGAGGACAGAAACAAGTTCTCCAGCATCGTCGATTCGCTCGGAGTGGACCAGCCGGAATGGAGTGAGCTTACCACAATGGACGATGTGGACAAGTTCATCAGCAAAGTCGGCTTCCCTGTGCTTGTAAGACCGTCCTACGTGCTTTCAGGTGCGGCAATGAATGTCTGCTACGATGAGGAACAGCTCAGGCACTTCCTCTCATTGGCCTCAGAAGTATCCCAGGAACACCCTGTGGTAATCAGCAAGTTCATGAACCGATGCAAGGAAATAGAGTTCGATGCGGTGGCTGATGGCGGAGAAATCCTTGCATATGCGATATCAGAGCATATTGAGTATGCCGGTGTGCACTCTGGCGATGCCACCATCCAGTTCCCTCCGCAGAAACTTTACGTGGAGACGGTGCGCCGTATCAAGAAGATCGCCCGCAAGATTGCAGGAGCGCTTCACATATCCGGACCGTTCAATATCCAGTTCCTCGCCAAGGAGAACAAGATCAAGGTCATCGAGTGCAACCTCCGCGCATCTCGTAGTTTCCCGTTCGTTTCCAAGGTGCTGAAAATCAATTTCATAGAACTCGCGACCAAGGTAATGCTCGGAAAACATCCTGCTGCACCTCAGAAGAGCGCCTTCGACCTCGATTACGTGGGCGTAAAATCTTCACAGTTCTCGTTTGCAAGACTCGAAGAAGCAGACCCGATGCTAGGCGTGGATATGTCATCAACTGGTGAGGTCGGCTGTATTGGCGACAATCTGGATGAGGCGTTGCTCAAATCGATTCTTTCTGTAGGCAATACGATTCCGGAGAAGAAAATTCTTCTTTCTACCGGAGATCCGCTACAGAAAGCTGATATGCTTACGGCCTGCAGGCTCCTGGCAGAGAAAGGCTATGAACTTTACGCCACAAGTGGCACATATAAGTACTTCATAGAGAACAGCATACCTTGCAAGAGAGTGCTCTGGCCGTCTGAGGCAAGCAATGCTTCGATGAAATCCCTCTTCCCGTCGGCTCTCGACATGATAAAGAACAAGGAAGTCGATATGGTCATAAACATTCCTAAGAACTTCAGTGAGGAGGAACTCAGCAACGGTTACCATATACGCCGCAGTGCCATTGACAGCAACATTCCGCTCTTTACCAATGCCCGTCTGGCAACTGCATTTATCAAGGCATTCTGTTCAATGTCAATGGATGACATACAGATAAAGTCCTGGGACGAGTATTGATATCGGCAAAAAGTAAACCGGTGATAGCATCTGATTGACTATCACCGGTTTTTAGTTATTTAGCGACAATACTAATAATCGTAATTCTTGGCATCCATAGGCGACACCTTGTTCATATTGTCGAGAAGCTCTTCATTTGTCTGATACTGGTCCATGATCTGGATCATGAAGTTCATCGCCTCAGTCGGATTCATCTCAGCAAGCAGTTTCCTGAGAATCCAGATGCGCTGCGCCTGGTCTGGAGAGTAGAGCAGGTCGTCACGGCGAGTACTTGAAAGTATAACATTGACAGCAGGGAAAATACGTCTGTTCGACAATGTCCTGTCGAGCTGAAGCTCCATGTTTCCTGTACCTTTGAACTCCTCGAAGATGACATCATCCATCTTGGAACCGGTTTCAGTCAATGCTGTCGCAAGAATTGTCAATGAACCGCCTCCCTCTATGTTACGTGCAGCACCGAAGAATCTCTTAGGTTTCTGGAGAGCATTGGCATCCACACCGCCGGTAAGCACCTTGCCTGATGCAGGCTGTACGGTATTGTATGCACGGGCAAGACGAGTGATGGAGTCGAGAAGAATAACTACGTCATGACCGCATTCCACCAGTCTGCGTGCCTTTTCGAGCACCATATTGGCTACTTTCACATGTCTTTCAGCGGGCTCGTCAAACGTAGAAGCTACAACTTCCGCCTTTACGCTCCGGCTCATGTCCGTAACCTCCTCAGGACGCTCGTCGATCAGCAGTACGATTTCGTAAACCTCAGGGTGGTTGTCAGCGATGGCATTTGCTATCGACTTGAGCAACATTGTTTTACCTGTCTTAGGCTGAGCCACGATAAGACCGCGCTGTCCTTTTCCGATAGGAGTGAACATGTCCACGATACGGCATGAAAGATCGTGCTCATGTCCGTGTCCGAGAAGATTGAACTTCTCATCCGGGAAAAGCGGAGTCAGAAAATCGAACGGAACCCTGTCTCTGATAAACTCAGGTGTACGTCCGTTGATGAAATCGATCTTAACGAGAGGGAAGTACTTGTCGCCTTCTTTAGGAGGACGGATTTCACCAGTTACAGTGTCACCATTCTTCAGGGCATTGTTCTTTATCTGTCCCTGTGAAACGTAGATGTCGTCAGGCGAGTTCAGATAATTGTAATCAGAAGAACGCAGGAAGCCATATCCGTCCGGCATTATTTCCAATACACCGGTAGCACGCACTGTACCCTCGAACTCGAACTTCGGCTTAGGTGCAGGTCTCTGCTGTTCCTGTGGCAGGTTTCCATTCTGAGGACGCTGCTGAAGCTGTCCGTTCTGCTGGTTCGGATTGAATTTCTTTTTCTTCGGAGGAAGCGGAGGAAGTACGATGGTATGTCTGTCCGCATATACTATCTCTTCCTTAGGTTTCTGTGGAGCAGTGGCTTCTGCAAGCGCCTTAGGTGCTTGATTTTCAGGTGCTTTCTCTGTTTCTTTCACAGCTGGTTCCTGCTTTGCGGCCGGAGCGCCCTGTTTCTTGGCAGCGGCTTTGTGAGCAGGCGCGTCTTGTCTCTTCTGCGGGGCAGGAGCGACATTCTGTGCTGTCTGCTTTTCAGATGGAACCTCTTCTGCCGGCTTTGCCTGGCTCTTTGGCTTTCTGCCACGTTTTTTCGGAGCAACTTGCTCTGTTTCAGCTTTCGCCTTGTCCTCAGCAGAGGCTGCTTTTTCAGCAGGCTTTGCCTTTGGAGCCTGAGATGCAGGCTTCTTCGTTTCTTTCGTTTCTTCCTTTACAGTGGAATCCGTCTTGACTGATTCATTCTTGCGTGGACGGCCTCTTTTTTTCTTGGCAGGTTCCGGATCAGGAATCTTTGAGGCTATTCTTGCTTCTTCATCCAAAATGGCAAGGCTCAAGTCCATAAGGTCCATGTCATTCGCCTTTTTGATTTTAAGTTCATTGCCTATTGCACGAATCTGCTGTTCAGGCATCGAATTCAACTCTATCAGAGTGTGTGGCATAAATGGTAATAAATTTTGTACTTTATCGTACTGTAATAACTAATCTTGTTCAATAGGAATACCCACTAACATAAGATTTTATATGGGGATTCGCCGAAAATCATTCTGCTCGGCAGTTGCGATAGGAAATAGATTCCGTGTTTAACGTTGCAAATATAAGCAGTATTTGGCAAATATGCAAAAAAACTGCCAATCAGGAACAGATACCTGTCAATATCTGTCCCAATAACTTGTACTCTTCTTGAATTTGAGCAGGTCCGAGAGGGCCGCAGCATTCGCAGCGATCCTGAAACTCCATGACTGCCAATTTCCTGTAGGCACCCAGGACACGCTGATGTTGAAGCAGTGCAAGTCATATGTTGCGCTCAACTGCGTGGTGGTCATCTTCATGGCCATCAAGTCGAAACCGGTCGTAGCGTTGAGCGACATCTTCGGCGTAAGCTTGATATTGCCGGAAAGACCGAGAGTCTGCGTAAATCTGTTGTTCGTAATCAGCTGGCCGTTAGTGTACTGGTATGACTTGCTGTAGGAGAACGAATAATTGATATTTACAGACCAAGGCACATTCGGATTCGTATAATACAGCCATCCGCCTGGAATATATTCTCCGGTTATAGGGTGGTAATATATTCTGCGATAATAGTTTGCTGCATTTTCCCCGGAACCTCCGCTGCCGGAATCACCTGGAGTCTTGGAACCGTCATTTCCATTTATGGCACCTTTTCCGGAAAGCGAATAGGACAACGACGCACTGGCATTGGTAAGACGCAGAGGCTTGTTCCATCCCATTGTCTGGACATTGAACTTGTTTATTCTCCGACCTCTCTCATCTATGGCGTAAGGGTCGAAGTTTGCATTGGCGCTTATACCCACCTTCTCGAATACGGAAGTGGACATTGTGATACCTATATTGCTCATTTTCAGCGAGTCAGCGAGGAAATTGTATCCTGTGCTGAGACTCAGCTGGTCGATCAGCTTCACTTTCTTTATACCCTTTCCTGTAGTATCTCTCAAGTCGCGGACCTTCGCCTCGAGATTGTTTCCGATGGAAAGGCTCATGGTAGCTGACTTGCCTTTTCCCGGAGGAGAATACATCTGTCCGCTGTAAATGTTGTAATCGTAGGTCTTGACATTGCCAAGAGTGTCGGTGTAGGTCATTGTCCTGTAACCGTTGGCGTATGTTCCTTTTTCCGGACTGAATGAGAATGATACGGAAGGGGAGACCACGTGTCTGATTGCCTGTATCTTATGGGCCTTGCCGAAATTGAACATACCGTAAAGCCTCGTACTCATCGAAAGGCTTCCGGAATAATTCTGGCTTATGCCGAACGCGCTGAACTGACCGCCGTCATGGGATTCCACACGGTTAGTTTCGGGGTTGAATTCATAATCGGTACGGCGGAAATACCAGTTCTGGCCGTAACTTACGCTCGGAGTGAAGTTCAAGTACTTTGCGAGGGTGAAATTCGGCAGACCTATCTGGAAATTATGGGTCATACCATTCTGGAACTTGTCCAGAAAGCCGTCTTTCATGAACTCGGAGGCCTTGAAATTAATCCTGTTCTGAAGAGTGGTGCTATATCCCAAAGAGAATTTTTCGTAGAATTTCTCCTTGCCCACACGGTTCTTTCTCTTGAACGGATAAAACCTTGTCACAGAGAAAGTAAGGTTAGGCAATGTAAATGAGTACGAACTGTCCCTCGAGTTCTGGTTGTGCAACGCGTTTATGGAAAGGTTGAACTTTCCGTTCCAGTTCTTCGTATATGAAATGGATGATGATGCCTGGTTCTGAAGGGCCTCTGAAACAGATGTGGAGTTATATCTGTTGTTCGACGGGCTCGAGAAATTCACCGATGCACTGAACGTTGTTCCCGGATGCGCCTTGGAGTCCTGGGAATGGGACCATTTGAGTCCGAAGTTCCTTGTCTGGAAGAAATCAGTGCTTCCGCGCTCGCCGGTCTGGTCGTTGGAAATGTTCATCGAAAAACTACCGTTGCATTTGTAATTCACTTTATATCTGGAATTTACATTCACGGCCCATGAACCGAGCGTATATATGTCACCTGTAACTGACAGGTCAAGATAATTTCCGAAAACGAAATACATTCCCAGATCCCTCAGATAGAAACCTCGGGAATTCTCCTCTCCGAAGGTCGGCATCAGAAGTCCTGTCGCACGGTTAGGACGCTTCGGTATGAAGCCGAAAGGAAGACCGATAGGCAGAGGAACATCTTCAATCACCGGATATGCAGGACCGAAAACCGTTTTCTGCGACGGTTTCGTAATTACCTTTGCAGCAGTAAGATGCAGATAATAATGCGGATGTTCCAGATCGCAGACCGTATATTGGCCCTTCGTGATATTGATGGACCTGTCCGGAAGCATCTTGATGTTCTTGCCATGAAGAAGTCCGTCCTCCTGCTGGGTAATCATATTGGTAATCCTGGCCTTGCGGGTATTGAAATTGTACCTGACCTCCTCCATGGAGTAAGTCGAATTGCCTTCTTTCATCACAGGCTGGCCTTTCACCTCACCGCTAAGCGTATCGAGAGTTCCGCGGGCATATACGGTTCCTGTCTTCATGTCGTACTCCATATAGTCGGCAGAAAGCTCCATGTTGCCGTATTTCACGGTCACGTCACCATAATAATACAGTTTGCGCTGACCGTCTGTGAATACCTCTATGACCGAATCTTTTGCAGTGGAAAAAGCAGGGCGCTCAAGAGAACTCTTCTTCTGCAGCGCCGCGGAGTCGATCTTGAACAGCGAATCCGCTATATGCAACGAGTCTTTCAGAGCCTTAAGTGAATCTGACAGGGGAGGAATGCTGTCCTTGTTATAAGCGACAGCCTGACTGAATGTCTGCTTCTGGCCACGACGCTGTCTTCTGACATCTTGTGAGATGCCCGGAACAGTCACCGAAATAAATAAAGCCAAAAGTCCGACACCAAGCAGATGCCTTCCTTTTATGAGATTGCGTCTTTTGTCAGATCGTACCAATGTCTGAAAAGTATAAATTATCGCAAATTTTCTTATTTTTGCAGAATACAAATATAAGACCATTTTGAAAAATACGCAAACACATATAATCTTTGCGAGTATCGCAGCCCTTCTGGTGCTTGCTTCAGGCATCAGGGCCAATGCCGGGAATGACTCACGCAACAAACTGGGGCTCAATACAGTATGTATTGATGCAGGCCACGGCGGGACCGACCCGGGCTGTGTCAGCAAGGACAAAAAGACATATGAAAGCAAGATTGCCCTGGACATTGCAAAGCGTCTTTCGGAGAAAATCAAGGCATCTTATCCGACCGTAAAGGTGGTCATGACCCGCTCCGCAGACAAATACATCACACTGGGAGAGCGTGCCGACATAGCGAACAGGAACAACGCAAATCTCTTCATTTCCATTCATGTGAACATGGCAGCTGCCACCTCAGCCAACGGATATTCCATCCACGTGCTCGGACAGTCCTCGAATAAGAACAGGGACTTGTTTGCCTACAATATGGATGTCTGCAAACGCGAGAACTCCGTGATAATGCTTGAAGACGATTATTCCACGAAATATCAGGGCTTTGACCCTACCGATCCGGAGTCATTCATCTTTTTCAATCTGATGCAGAACGCGCACCTCGAACAGAGTCTGCTTTTCGCCCAGGATGTGGAAAAAGCAATGTCTTCCGGGCCTATGAGAAACAGCCGTGGAATATGGCAGGACCCGTTTTTCGTATTGTGGAAGACCGCGATGCCTGCTGCATTGATAGAAGTAGGCTTCATGTCCAATGCCACTGATTTGGCGACTCTCAAGTCCGAGAGCGGCCGCGAGAAAATCGCGCAGGACATCTTCGTCGCTTTCGGAGTGTTCAAGAAAAGATATGACGGCAGTGTCAATGCCGACAGTGCCGCACCAGAACAGGACAAGGTTCAGTCAAAAGCGACAAAATCAGAAACACATACCTCTGCGTCAGCAGCCTCATCTCCTGCACAGAAAGCAGTTTACGGAACGCAGGTGCTCGCGTCAGGCAAGCTGTTGGACAAGAGCGACCCGTTTTTCAAAGGATATCCTGTAACCATAGTCAAATCCGGCTCTATATATAAATATATAATAGGTACTGCTTCCACGACAGATAAAGCGAAAGAGAATTACGCGAAAATCCGCAAGTCTTACTCCGGCTGCTTCATGGTGGTCGTGAAAGGAGATATGGTCACTGTATTGAAATAATCGGATTTTTAAACTGGATTGAATATGAAAATCAGCAGAGAAACACGCATAGGCATATTTATAGTCGCCGTCTTGCTTGCAGCATTCAGCGTCATCAACTATCTCAGAGGTGAAGATATCTTCGGCAAGGAGATGGATATAAACTCCCATTATGAGAATGTGGAAGGCCTCGTTCCTTCAAATCCGGTCTATATCAAGGGATATAAGGCCGGAAGCGTGACCAAGGTGAACTACAATCCGGAAACAGGAGTGTTCGATGTCACTTGTTCCGTATTGAAGAAAATAGCCATTCCTATCGACTCGAAGATGGCCATCTACAGCGTGGACCTGATGGGCGGAAAGGGCATCCGCATTGACCTCGGTACTTCTGAAGAAATCGCGGAGAACGGAGCGGAACTCTCACCGTCATACGCACCTGATATGGTCAGTTCCCTGACTAACATGATAGGTCCGCTGATAGAAAGGGCAAACGGCGCTCTTGACAGTCTTGCAGCGGCAAGCGGCTCATTGGACAGAGTACTGAGGGGCGTGGACGAAAACAGTTTGAAAGTAACCCTGTCCCATCTCCAGAAGACACTTGACAATACAAGACGACTGACCGGGACACTGGCTGACCACTCCGAGGACTTCGACGCGCTTATAGCAAATCTGAAAGAAACATCTGTGCGACTGAACACCGTACTGGTCAAGGCTGATACCGCAATGACCGGTATCCAGACTGCAGCTGGCGAACTGGGAAGAGCTGACATCGAAGGACTGGCAAAATCACTGAGGACTCTTGTGGACAATCTCAATGACCCTGACGGCACACTCGGGAAACTCACAAAAGATCCGGCGGTTTACAATTCGATTGACACGGTTCTCAAAGATATTGACAGCCTGGTGAAAAAAATAGAGGAGAATCCTAAAAAATATATCAGGATAAAAGTATTCTGATTTTAGTCTGTACTGATTGTCCTATTTGATTGGCAATGAGGAAAGCAGCGACAGGAACAGGGGATAGTTTTAAATTTGAATTATTCTATATTGAAAACTATCACTGAGTGCCATAATTCGAACATTGGTTTTAATAAGATATTGAAAATGAAATAGTTATAGAGAAACCGTTTTACAAATCAGCAGACTTCAAGTTGAGTAAAATAATTTTAATATGCAATAGCAATTTGGTTTTTTTATAACTTTTTTTTCACCTACTTTTGCAAAGCATCAGAAGAGAAAGGCAGCTTTCTGTTCCGGTGCTTTTTTCAACGGAGGTAAAAGAAATGGCAGAGAAGAATCACATAGACGTATGGAATGAATGTTTGAGGATTATTGAGAATCTCATTAACCCCCAGATGTTCAACAGTTGGTTCAAGCCTCTCAAGCCGGTTTCTTTGCAGGATTCCACGATTACCATCGAAGTTCCTTCTGATTTCTACAGAAAATACCTCGAGGACGTGTATCTGGACATGTTGAAAAAGACATTGAAGAGAGTGATAGGTCCAGATGCGAAGCTTGTTTACAAGATCCGTCCGGTCCGCGTACAGCCTCCGATGACATTCCCTGCAGCAAACGTTACTGCCCCGGTAAACAAACCTGTTTCCATAAATACATATCCGGCAGGGGCAAATCCGGGAGCATTCGTGTACCCGGGACTTAGGAAATTCTCCATCAATCCGAGATTGAATCCGGTATATTGTTTCGGCAACCTTGTGGAAGGCGAGTGCAACAAGATGGGTATCACAGCTGGTGAAAGCATATCTTCATCGCCTGGAAACACTCCTTTCAATCCTCTTTTCCTTTTCGGTTCACCGGGACTCGGCAAGACGCACCTGTCTCAGGCCATCGGTATCGCCATTAAAGAGAAATATCCGGACCAGGTAGTTCTCTACGTGACAGGAAACGAGTTCAAGACTCAGTATATGGATGCTGTCAATGTCAGGAACAAGCTTACCGACTTCTTGGCATTCTACATGAAAATCGACGTCCTTATTGTCGATGATATCCAGGACCTGCTCGGCCCAGGTACACAGAACGCATTCTTCAACGTGTTCAACCATCTGCACGAGAACGGCAAGCAGCTGATATTCACATCCGACAGGGCTCCAGCTGATCTCAAGAATTTCGAAGAGCGACTCCTTTCAAGACTGAAATGGGGATTGTCGGTAGAGTTGCAGCGTCCATCTTATGCGACAAGGCTTGAAATGCTCAAGGCAAGAAGTTTCCGTGAAGGTGTGACAGTAAGTGAGGAGGTGCTGGAATATCTTGCCACAAGAATCAAATCGAACTTCAGAGAGCTTGAGGGTGCGCTCATTTCACTCATCGCGCACGCCACGCTTATCCATAAGGAAATGACAGTCGAACTTGCCGAAAAGATTACCGGCAAGATCGTAGGCGAAGAAAAGACGGAAGTGACCATCGACAAGGTTCAGAAAACAGTCTGCGATTACTTCAACATCACTAAAGACACTCTTCTGTCCAAATCCAGAAAAAGACAGATTGTCCAGGCCCGTCAGATAGCGATGTATATGAGCCGTACACTTGTAGGTTGCTCATTGTCGATTATCGGCACGGAACTTGGAGGCAAAGACCACGCGACGGTTCTTCACGCCTGCAACACTGTAAGTGACCTTATGTCCACAGACAAGTCATTCAAGCAGTATGTTTCAGACATTGAGAAAATGCTTGTAACTGTCGGTTAAAAATTATTAGAATATGAATTCCGATTCTGTACTTGAAATTTTCCGCGAGATCACCAAGATTCCGCGGGAATCCGGTCATGAAGAAAAAATGACAGCCTTTCTTCAGAATTTTGCTAAAGAGCATGGCCTTGGCTGCAGAACAGACGCTACAGGTAATGTAGTAATCACCAAAGAAGCTTCGAAAGGCAAGGAAAACGTGCCTGCCATCGCACTCCAGAGCCATCAGGACATGGTCTGCGAGAAGACTTCCCCATCCAGGCACAATTTCGTGACTGACCCTATCGACTATGTTATCGAAGACGGATGGATGATTGCCAAAGAAACCACCCTCGGCGCTGATGACGGAATCGGTGTTGCAGCAACATTGGCATTGCTCGCAAGCGACCTGAATACCGGTAAAGTCGAAGGTCTGTTCACCATCTCGGAGGAGACCGGAATGGACGGTGCCAATGCCATCGAGCCTGGCTTTATCGAGTCCAAGACATTGCTTAATCTGGATTCCGAGGATGAGGGACAGATATTTGTCGGCTGCGCAGGCGGTCTTGACACCACTGCTACATTCAACTACACAGCTGAGCCTGTGAAACCTGGATTCAAGGCGGTAGAACTCAGAGTGTTCAACGCAATCGGCGGACATAGCGGCGACGACATTAACAAGGAAAGAGCGAATACTGTCCAGATTATGGCCAGATTCCTCTACTCAGAACTTGGAAACTTCCAGTTGGCCAAGATGAAGGGCGGAAACAAGAAAAACGCCATCGCCCGTGATACCGAGGCAGTTGTCTATGTAAAGGAAAATGACATCGAAGGCTTCATAAGCAGATTCAATGCTTTTGCGGCAGATGTGCGCAAGGAATTCCATAATACTGATCCGGATGTGAAATTCTCGGCAGAACGCTCTGAATTCAGCGGCAATGCAGTGGACAGCGAAGTTGCCAAGAGATTTATTATGGCATTGGTAGCCATCAATCATGGCGTGCTTGCAATGAGCCAGGATATCGCAGGTCTTGTGGAAACATCTACAAACCTTGCTGCCGTCAATATGGACACACCGGGAAAAATCATTGTCAAGACAAGCCAGAGAAGTTCTTCCGAATCCGGAAAGAAATTTGTGGCTGACAAGGTTCAGGCGACATTCCATCTTGCCGGTGCAGAAGTGGTCCGTACAGACCCTTACCCGGGATGGGCTCCGAATATGGAATCCAACATATTGAAGGAGACCGTGGCTTCATATCGTAAGCTTTTCGGCCAGGAACCAGAAGTGAAAGCTATCCACGCCGGTCTGGAATGCGGACTTTTCCTCGATAAATATCCTTCCTTAGATATGA
>OHJB01000009.1_pt1 | contig 101746 bp, 67 predicted proteins | sample 1568431 | NCBI WGS metagenome assembly OHJB01 (sample SAMEA3879594, study PRJEB24766) | human gut metagenome | biome: human-associated habitat; feature: feces | place: USA | collected 1985/1987 | reverse complement strand
TGAATTAATAATATTTGAACTTCCAAAATACGATGTCATATTAGATTTTATAGTTGGGAAAAAGCAAAAAGGAGAATCGTTATCAAATGCAACAACAGAAATACCCCTACCTTTTTCATCCAATATAATATTATAATTTCCCGGCCTATGATCTTTCTCCATACAAATAGCATCTAAAATATTCAAGGATATTAAAGAACATAAAAGTGTTGGAGAAATACAATTAGTTAAATCATATTCATTTAGAGAATTGGGGTCTATTCCTTGAGCCTTTGGCATTAATGAGCCAAAGATTATTTGTCCATCTTTTTTTATTTTCCTCAGATCAATTGGACATATTAAATCCTCAATGCCTAAATGTCTTGCTACAATGTATTGAGATTTTGCACGATTATAACCAAATAAACGATAGTTTCCACCTCCTTGATTATAACGACACATCATAATTTCTGACCACGCGTAGCTTAAAAATCTTATTATATCTTGTTGATATATATTATATTTGTCAGGTAAACCTACTATCGAAGAGTTCTTGGTTTCATAAAATCTGTAGAGAGCAGAATTTCTATCATTAAGCTGTCCCATTCGCCAAAATAGTTTTCGATTATGCGGTATACTCAAACAATTTTGAATATAATCCATAAAGTTAGGAGAATCCGAAAGTTCTCCATATCGTTTAAGAATGTTTGCTAGACTCTTTTTTTGAGGATAATTTGCCCCACACTCTCGAAAATAATATACATCATTTTGCTTCTTTACTATGAGAATATTACTTGACGAGTTCTTTTTGTCCACTTTAGTAATTTCATCATAATTTATTACCGCAAATGCATCCTCATTCCAATTTCTATTATTTGCTAATAGTCCGCATTTACATAAAAAATACAAGATTTCCTGTCGTAAGGTTGTATGTTTCATATATGTGGTTTTATTGTGTTTTACAATTCTTATTTAGGATAATCAACAGTTTGCTAATCCAGTATATCATAGGTATATAATATATAAACATTACATATTCTTGGGCGAGATACCCTCTTGAAACAAGGATATAACATATTCCATCATACATACTTAAATATAATACGGCTCCTATTGTATTTGAATTCTTTTTGTAATTATCCCAAAAAAACTTAGAAAGCATTCCAAGAAATAAGCCATTGAGAAAAACACCTATCCAGCCTAAAGCCAAATACCATTCAACAATATTCAGATATGCAGCTCCATACGCATCTGTTCCAAGGGCTTTTATATTAGCATCACGCAAATATTGTCCATCAGGTTTATTCTTGAAAAGAGCACGAGGTATCGGTAAACATAATGCTGTTCCAAATACATCTTTAGGAATTATTTCTTCGTTTTGATAGGCATCCATTACTTTTGCGGAAAAATAATATACCAATTCTGTTTCTGATGCCTTTGTACTTTTAGAGTCATCTGAAAATAAATCTATCATTCTTTCTAGGTCTAAACCTGAACCATAATTTCTGGTTTTTTCAATGACTCCCATCGAAAAAATAAAAAAACAAGCTATGGGAACCCATATTTTGTAATTTATTTTTCGAGGTTGAGGATATAAATGATAGAATGTTATTAATGGAATAAAAAACATGAATAATCTATAGCGTGAACCTCCCATTATGCCGATAATACTTGCTACAAGAATTGTTGTAATCAAGTATAGTCTGTTTGATTTTGTTGCATAAAAAAGGCAGGCCGCAGCTGGTAACAATGATATCAGCATTGTTATATACTGCTCGCTATGACCTAAACGGTGTTCTGTTGCATCATAAAATTCGGTTTGAACAGCAACTATGTTTACATTAAAACCATTGTATGAGAAATATGCCAATGATCCAATAACCAGCATACAAACCCCAAGGTATTTCCCGTTTTTTGTATTATAAATATTATTGCTTTTTATACTTCTAAATGCTACATCACTTTTATACCCTATATACATTCCTATTATGTTGATTATAGCGGCGATCAACAATAAATCTTCACCATTGTATTTACCACCGTATAAATCTTCCTTGGAAGTGAAAAATGGTACCAATATATAATATGCATAATATATACAGAAAAAAACTATCGGAGAAAATAAAGCAGCTCTGTTATGTGAATAAAACGCTTTTAATATAATTATCACCAACAGACACATATAAATACAAGCAAATACTGTTTCCATTATTGTTCAAGAAGTTTTTTATATTCGTCTACCATCTTTTCTCCGAATGATTTAGGATTAGATTTGATGTATTTATCTATATTATCAATACACTGTGAATAGAATTTTAAATCTGACATCTTCTCTATAGATTTTTCTATTTCATAAAAATCAAGATTTGTAACTAATCCAAAGCCATTATTTCTGACTTCATCTTTTATTCCTGTCGTTTCAGAAACGATTACAGGTACTCCGCATCCAATTATTTCTCCAACAGCAAGCGAATAAGCATCAAATCGACTTAAATGTATACCTACATCACATTTTACAATTTCCTTTCGTAAATCTTCTTTTGAAACAGTACCATGATAATATATATTTCCATAAGAAAAATATGGCTCAAAGATTTTTCTTTGTTGTTGCCATATTCCACCATATATATGTAGCTCATATTCTGGATTCCTTCTAAATATGCTCAACAGAATATCACAACCTTTTTCAATAGAAACACGTCCTATATATATAAATTTTTTTGATTTTTTCAACTCTCTCTTTTTTGTATACGTTGGAGATATAGTTATTCCATATGGAACAATTATGTAATTCTTGTCGGGAAATGATAATTTCATTGTATCTCTAACGTATGTGGATGCAACTACTATGTTTTTAACAGAAGCAAAATGCTCTTCCATTTTTTCCGCATATTCATATAACCAGTTATTTGTCCCATCATCAAGACCGTATTTTTGATAAATAGGTTTCATTTCATTAAGGATCGCTATCGGGTTAGGCATATACATGTCCGCAAGCACAATAGTTTTTGTGTTTTTCAAAATATATTCATTCATTGTTCTACTTGCATATTCGGGCCAATAATGAACTATCTTGATATTATTCTTTTTCAAGAAATGTTTCGATGTATTTGAAAGCATATTATCTGTTTGCCAATTCTGAGCAAACTTGAAATTAAATGTTTTCTTGAATACTTGAATTATTGTCGCACGAATATCAATACAACATCGTTTTGTGACTGTCTGTAGTTTTTCATAAGGAAATATATATTTCACAAAAGCATGTACAACTTTAAAAGTAATATAGTAAAACGACAATTTCTTTTGGATACATAAAGCCTTATATATCTGTATTGAGTGGTCTGGTCGTGCAATCAAAAGCACATCTATATTTTTTTTCATTGCAAGAAATCCTTTTTATCTTTATTAAACATCATAACTAAACTAATAATGAAAACGAGAGAACCAATATTCTGTGATATAAAAAATGAATAGAGCGGATCAATACCTATCATGTTAAGAAAAAGTAAAGAAAAAAGCCAAATTATATTCCATCCGATAGAAAAAAAGAGTAAATATTGCTGGTGGTCTTTTAAAAGTAGATCTATGCGAAATAGACCAATTAGCATTGCCAATGGAATGCTAAGATTGGAAATAAGCATTACTGGCCAATCAGCAACAAACTCACGTCCATATAAGAATAATATAGGATAAGCAAAAACGGAAAAAATCACAAACATACTAATACCGACTAAAAGATAAAGTCTAATTATTTTTTGGTACTGAAAATAATATTCCACATACCTTTTTTGTGTATTAAGTTCTCCTGCAAATGCGATGTATGTATTAGAGAAATATGATGGTATAAGCATTGCGAGATTACGTATCTGCATCATGGCTGTCATACTTCCCACTGCCTCCATTGATGCCGATTTGGATAAAATAACTTGAGCTATCCACAATGTAGGAGCATCTATAAACGACATAAGGAATAGAGGAAGAATCATCTTGACTATAGATTTTTTTTCACTCCATGCCCCTCTTAATTTATATAGTTGTTGTAAAACACAATACTTCCTCTGTAATATCAGAACACTTATAAAAGAATATAGTGCATAATATAATACAACCCCTATTAAAGCTCCATTTAAACCATCATTTTTTATTCCGACAAATACCGCAACAAGATAAAATATAGACGATGTGGTCTGAAGTATTCCTATCAGATAGAATTTTTTAAGTCCTCGAAGAATTCCCTCAATTAATGGCTGAAGCATAAATAAGGGTAAGAGTACACCTACAATCTTAAAGAATTTTACTATCGTTTTTGTTGTAAGAATTTCCAGTAAGTATCTTTCAGGGGATAAAATCAGGAATAACCCAATAAATAGACATACGATGAGAGAGAATAAAAAGAGTAGAAATAACCTATGTAGTGAAATTATCGATGATTTTGCTTCTGTTGTAAGTTTTGTACAAAGAGCTGAAAAGTTAAGAGCACATATACAAAGTATCATATTCAAAGTATTGCGAACAAACGAAAGTTCTCCAAACTCCATTTTTCCTAACAAATTTGAACATATAAATGTAGCTAATACCAATATGATTTTTGACGAACCACTACCTAATATCGTAACGATAAATCCTTTAATAAGTTTTGATTTTTCCATGTGATGTTTTACTTTGAATATCATCCATTCTTCATTTTATATATTTCTTTAAATTGTTTATAGTCGCCATGAAGTAATCTTTCGACAGGTAAATATGTATGCAAACATCCCCTTTTCTTGAATTCTTTCGCAGGATTTCCAGAAACAACAGACATCTGCTCTACATTTTTTACCACAATGCTACCAGCCGCAATTACCCCCCCCATTCCTATAATACGACAACTGGGAAGAACCATAGCCTTAGTCGCTATCCATACATAATCTTGCACTTCCAGTCCATAATATTTAGGCTCCCAATCAGGAGATTCTATATTATGTGAAACTGTTATTATTTCTACGTCTCTACCGATTATGACATTGTTTCCTATAATAAGTTTTGCTCTCGTGTCAATTTTATCTGATTCTATAGAAACATGATTTCCTATAATTACATTTGAATTAAGTTTTTTAGCTAAAGATTTAGGCATAATTACACCTTCTCCAATTATTGCACCTTTTCTTCTTGCAATATTTGCTATTCGTTCATACCTAATATGCGCAAGATAGCGTGATATTAGTCCCCTTAAATATGCGAAACATGTGCGGTCTTGTACATATTTTTCATACCATGTTCTATTTATATTATCTTTTTCCATAATACAGTTTATTAATATTTGTAGCTGGTGGTATCTACCCACATTCTTTGCAGAACAACCTGTACAACAGCTTCCATTTTTTAGAATTTTCGCCACACCATTTTGTTGACTATACCAACGTATGACTGTACAATCTTTACAACTTTAGTTGAAACATTTTCATCAACATAATCAGGTACAGGAATACCGTGCTGACCATCACGGCAAAGCTCAACGGCAGTATCTACAGCCTGGAGTAAAGATTTCTCATCAATACCAGCGATGATAAAGTCTCCCTTGTCGATAGCGTCAGGACGCTCTGTAGATGTACGTATACAGATAGCAGGGAAAGGATGACCTACAGAGGTGAAGAAACTACTCTCCTCAGGGAGTGTACCAGAATCAGATACCACCGCAAAGGCATTCATCTGAAGACAGTTGTAGTCGTGGAAACCAAGAGGCTCATGCTGGATGACACGTGAATCGAGCTTGAAGCCTGATGCTGCAAGACGGTTGCGGGAGCGTGGATGACAGCTATAGAGAATAGGCATGTCATACTTTTCTGCCATGTGGTTGATAGCGTTGAAGAGAGAAAGGAAGTTCTTCTCTGTATCAATGTTCTCTTCACGGTGGGCAGAAAGGAGAATATACTTGCCCTTCTCCAAACCAAGACGCTGATGAACATCACTTGCCTCTATCTCAGAGAGGTTGTTGTGAAGAACCTCTGCCATAGGTGAGCCTGTAACGTATGTGCGCTCCTTAGGCAAGCCACAGTCGGCAAGGTAGCGGCGGGTCTCGTATACTAAACTCGCGTCAGCTTTTGACCGCAAAGCAACCTCAGGTTCTTCCCCACGGGGAATCCAGCGTCTTATTGCAGAGTGGGAGATTAGCACTGACCTCATAGCAAAACTCATTTTAAAGTAAGCGTACTATCATTCACTTGTTTTGCCGTAGGTTACGGATGGCTTTCCAAGTTTATCGTATTTTATTCTATGCTGCGGCCTGTTCTGAACCGTCTGCTTCTGAGTTTTTTGTTGTCGCACGAAGGCATTGACTCGCGTCCTCGTCTCCGTGCATTATTCTTGTACAGATGTCCTCGATGTAGCCGCCGAATGGCAGGGCGTTCAGCTTGCAGTTCTCCAGCATGGAGTACACGAAGGAGATGTTCTCTGCCGCGTCATGGCTTTTACATGCCTCCTCATTGCTATGTGGCGAAGATCCGTTCAACTGCTATATTGTGCATTTCCACATGACTATCATCGAGGAAGTGGCGGGAGGCGACCTCGTCAGTCAATACGTGGCTGCCTTCATGACGGATACGCCATAATTTCTGGAGTTCAAGCGGAGTTACCATAGAAGGTACATTGTCGACTTGCGGTCTGTTGTATTTCTGCTTCGCTGCCAGGCGGCTGTCCGGAACAGGCGATACGAGTCCGTAAGGTAATGGCGGAAGTGAAACAGCAGGATGTCCATGTATGAGTCTGTATCCTCTATCGAGCGATTCTCCATTTTGCGCATAGGAAACGCTCTATAAAAATGGCAGGGGGGGGGAGGACTAACACTCCGAATTTTGCCCGTTAGAGTGCGCTGATAGATTATTCCTTATTCTTATTAAATCGGACTTTTTAGTTTTCTTCAGATAACACATCCTCGAACCATTGTGCTATGCCTCTAAATGTTGTGAAGTCGCTATCTGATATGGATGATGAGTGAGCATCTGTTCGACGGAAGTCGTTAAATAGAGCGGACTTGCTCTTAAATGTGTCAATATTAACATTAAACAAATTCAAAAAGGAACCATAGTTTTTGGCTATTACATCAAAAATGGTTTTAAGGTATACCTTATGTTTGTTTGGATCAAAGAATTCTGCATATGCAATATTGGATTTGTGCCCAATTTCAGCTGCTCCATAAATAGCACGTATCATAACCTCTTTTGCTTTGTCTTCACCCATTATGCTCTTCAGCTGTCTCTTAACAAGGCCACGCAGTTTCTTCTCAATTAGACTTCTCCGTTGCTGAATCTCTTGTTCACGTTCTGTATTTGAGAGAATGGGGCGCAGGTAGCGGTTCTTTAATGCTAAATGCTGCTGTAATGCTTCTATTTTAAAATGATATTTAGTGGAAGTGTTGTTTTCTCCAATGATTCCATAACATTTTAAGTGCTTTAAAAACTCCGTATCTTGTGCACATTCAATAAAACTATCATAATCACCAACCGCAAGCCATTTTAACATCTGATATTCATCTTTATACCAGCACTCAAGAACCTGCAATATCATTTCAGCATATTGTGAAAAACCTGTAGACGTCTTATAAAAATCTTGTTTGTACGATTCATAGTCCTGCTTGCATATAGTACAAGGACGATTGCTCGGTAATTTATGGTGAATGTAACTACATATCTGTCGGATAAGTAACGGATGACCGCCAAAATCCTCTTGTATATGTGTAATGACTTCATTAGGGAAGATTATTCCCATATACCCTCCCAGACGTGTCAGCATTTCACGTGTCTGCTCATAGTCGAAAGGTTCTATATAATGAGGAATAAACAATGAGAAGATAGGGTTATCTGTGCCATCTATTGAGGGCTCCTCTATACATCGAGGGTTTGTTCCTGCAATAAGAAAAGTATAATGATATTTTGTGTCTAAAGATTGGTAAACACTTCGTATTACTTGCCAAAACTTTACAAATGAGATTCCATTTTTCCAAGTTTCGCTAATTGATGTGCCAAACGTTATGTGTTCTACCTCATCAAAAATAATAAGAATGTTCCGTTTTAGGTATAATAGCAAAATATTCTTGATGTCTTCTTCAAAAGCAAAAGAGGCCGATGCTTCATCTTCATAACGGAGGGCATTCTTTTCTGCAATATTGTGTTTTAATTGCGCTTCTTCTACTATTTTTACAATAATTGTTCGGAGAGCTTGATTCCACGACTGGTTGTGAAGTGTTTGACAATCTATGAATACTGGAAGCGAATTTTTTCTGGGCAGGACTCGCATGACACCATAAAGTATTGACGTCTTTCCCGTCTTTCGTAATCCGAAGATGCCCGCATTCTCGTTATTCTCATGTTTGTTTACGAGTTCTTGTATAAGTGCACGGCGACCAAAGAAATAAATTTCTTTTTTAAGAGCATTCTGGATGCCAAATAGGTCTCGCGAGAAAAAATACTTGCGCATTTTGTTGACAATAACTTCATCATCATGTAAATCAGTGAGTTCTAAATACGAGAAGGGCACTATAATGCGTGACTCATTATTTGACTTCAATAGATTGTTTATCTCATTTTCAATATTGGCGTCCTTGCTGGCAAGTAAGCAGCAGACTTCCTCCACTCGTAATAACTGTGCGTCAAGATTGTCAAGAACATCTAAAGCACGAGCTTGAAATTGTTCATAGTTGGATAATATGAAAACCACTTCTCTATTTAGATTAAAGTTTTGTGTGATGTGGTTTATCGGTTTTAAAAAAGCTACATTATATACGCTGTTGGTGAATGCTTTGCGTTCGATACGCGTTACATACCAATATTTGCGAGATATGTTTTTTATGATTTTCTTTTCTTCGTTGTTTAGAAAATCAAACTTTGCAGCTTTGTTAATGCCTGGATAGGTAGTGTTTTCACTCATTATTTTTCAAATTTTAGTGGTGATGATGCAAGATTACACCTATACCGATTCGGTGTGGATTCATGCATGTCTAATTCGCGTTGGAAGCGCACAAGTGGCCTCTTGGGTAAATACGTTAATTGTTCCCTTTTATTGTTTTTATCCAAACAGTTGCGTGATCCCAATAGAAGCCAAACCTGCAAATCTCAAAAATTCCTCAGAACCCGCCATTGAGGAAAGCTCGTGTCTGAACATAGCTGGTGGCGTATGCTATATTGTGATGTTTCTGTCCACTCTCACTATGTATCCTGTCTCGTCCTTAAAGTTGCTAATTTCTTTATAGCAGGCGACTACGGCTGCTGGGCGCTGCTTGTTGCATAACTGAGCCCTGATGCTGCCGTAGGCCTCTGTGTCGTGATACTTCTTGAAGTTCTGTATCGTCACTTTCAACTGGTTCAGGCCGTCTCTTATCCATCCATGTGTAGATATTCTATCTTTCAGTTCTACGAACAGCAGGTTCGAGTCATAGTTCAACATCCCATCACAGCGGTTGTCCATTTCACCGTCAGTGCGTAATATCTCGATACAATTGTCTATCGGATAAAAGGTCGCGTGTTTCCTTTCTGTATTAGTCACAACGGCAGTCCATTTCATCGGGGACGATTCATCCAAGTAGGCAGGATTCTTGGGGCAGTTCTCGGCTGCAACATCATCGCATAGCCCGAATCTTGGACTGTCAGTCATGGCTTTATGTGGATTGTCGAAAAAATCTACCTGCATGTGTCCTCCAGTTCCAATAGTTTTGCGAATTTTTCATTGCTCTCGGCTAATCCGTTGTTCAGATAGTTTTCGTCCGATGGCATGCCGTTATAGTCTTCCAGCCTGGAATAATGTCCTGTCTTTTCGTCCAGTTCATAGACGAAAAGTTGATTTGGAGATAGATGCGATTCTGTGGGGACAATCTCATTCAAGGCCTGCTTCTTTTCTGGAGCCAGTACCATGCCGCTGCTTATCTGATACGCTTTTATGAACAGAGCCATGTAGTTGATGATATAGGGACTATGTGTTGTCATGATAAGTTTATTACCACTGCTCATGTTGTTGATCTTGAGAAGTCCGGCAAGCATATCCCACTGTGAGGTAGGGAACAGGTTTTGTTCCGGCTCTTCCACGATGTTTATGAAAGCTGTCTTTGTGAATCGGGCTGAGACTGCATTCATTGCACTGCGTCTCTGGTCTTCTGAAAATGTAGGATTGTTGACGATATCTGATATGAGTTTCCTGAAACGCTCGCGTTCATCTTCCGTCATGGTAGTGTGATCGCTGCCATGCAATACAGACTGAGCCAAATTCATAGAAACAAGGTATAGTGGGACGAGAGACTGAAAGCCGCTTGATGTTTCGCTGAGCCGAAGCTTATAGTTCTCTCCACGCAGGTGCAGGATGTCGTTCTGTCGGTCATATTCCAGACTCGTGCCATTTACGGGAAGTTTAAACTGTCCTTTTATTGATTTCTGAGCATTTTTATATTCATCGCGGAATTCCCGTAGTGACGGAGATGATACTTTCAGTTCCTTGAATGATTCTATGTATGACAGGAAGTTACGTTCTGCCGGGACATACATAATCTGAGACAGTTCAACGCTTTCTGCGAACCGAGAGATGTTAAGCACGCCATCAGCATAGTGAAATCTATGTGAAATCCCTTCGTACTGGATGTCGGTGTCCTGTTTTATGTAGTTCTGGATGCGATGATATGACAAGAAAGTGTTCTTGAATTTAGATTTTCTCTCGAAGAATTTAATGTCATGGTCGCCTCGGTTCAAGGCCTTTTCAATCCAGGTGAAAGTCGAGATTAGTTTAGCAATCGTGCTCTTGCCCGACCCTTGATTTCCGATGAAAATGGTTACTTTTCCAAGGTCAATCCAAGAATTATTGTCCTTGAGCGATCCAAAATTTTGAATTTTGATTTTTGCCATATTCTATGCTTTTTACAAAGATACTGAAATTGTACTCAATGGGAGCAGAATCAAGTAAAATATTGCATTCATTAGATGTGTAATGGCTACCGGTGGCTCAGTACTTCCTCCAAACCATCTTGTTAACCACTCCCACGTAGCTCTGGATTATCTTCACGACTTTTGTGCTGACGTTTTCGTCGGTGTAGTCTGGAACCGGTGTGCCGTAGTCGCCATTCTTCACTAGTTCTACTGCAGTCTCCACTGACTGGAGCAGGCCTTTGGTGTCGATGCCGGAGAGAATGAATCCGGCTTTGTCGAGAGATTCAGGACGCTCTGTGGAGGTGCGGATGCAGATGGCAGGGAACGGATGGCCTACGCTGGTGAAGAATGAACTTTCTTCAGGGAGGGTACCGGAGTCGCTGACCACTGCAAATGCATTCATCTGGAGGCAGTTGTAATCGTGGAATCCTAGCGGTTCGTGCTGGATGACACGCGGGTCTAGCTTGAATCCGCTGGACGCCAGTCTGTTGCGGCTGCGAGGATGGCAGCTGTAGAGAATAGGCATGTCGTATTTCTCTGCCAATTTGTTGATGGCATTGAAAAGGCTGAGGAAGTTCTTTTCCGTGTCGATGTTTTCCTCACGATGAGCACTTAACAGGATGTATTTGCCCTTCTCCAGACCGAGACGTTTGTGGACATCACTTGCCTCGATTTCGGCGAGATTGTTATGAAGCACCTCGGCCATAGGGGAGCCTGTGACGTAAGTGCGCTCCTTTGGCAAGCCGCAGTCGGCAAGGTAACGACGTGCATGCTCGGAATATGCCAGGTTCACATCGGATATGATATCAACGATGCGGCGGTTGGTCTCCTCTGGAAGACACTCGTCCTTGCAGCGGTTGCCGGCCTCCATGTGAAAAATCGGAATGTGAAGACGTTTCGCGCCAATGACTGAAAGACAGCTGTTCGTGTCACCGAGAACCAGCACTGCATCCGGCTTGGTCTGGGCAAAAAGCTTGTATGAACAGTTGATGATGTTGCCGCATGTCGCACCGAGGTCGTCACCGACTGCATCCATATAGACTTCAGGTTCAGCGAGTTTGAGGTCCCTGAAGAAGATGCCGTTCAGGTTGTAGTCATAGTTCTGGCCGGTATGTGCGAGAATGACATCGAAATACTGGCGGCATTTTGTGATGACAGCTGCCAGACGGATAATCTCAGGGCGCGTACCTACTACGATACAGAGCTTGAGTTTGCCGTTCTCCTTCCAATGAATATCTGAATAATCGAATTTAGGTGTCTTTTCCATTTTTTTTATTTCTCCACTTTATCGAAATATGTGTCAGGTCTTTCAGGATTGAAGACTTCGTTGCAATACATTACGGTCACGAGGTCTTCGGTCTCGGAAAGATTGATGATGTTGTGAGTGTAGCCCGGGAGCATGATGACAGACTGGATCTTGTCACCGCTTACTTCGTAGTTCAGGACTTCATCTGTGCCTTCCTTGCGCATCTGAATGAGCCCGTGGCCGGAAACCACGATGAACTGCTCCCATTTCGAGTTGTGCCAATGCTCTCCTTTCGTGATGCCCGGTTTGGAAATGTTGATGCTTACCTGACCGCAATTCAGCGTGTGTACCAGTTCGGTAAAAGACCCGCGCTGATCCTCGTTCATCTTCAAATCGAAAATCGCCTTTTCTTTCGGCAGGTAGCTGAGGAATGTGGACATCAGTCGATAACGCAGACTATCTTGCGGCATTTCGACAGCCGTCGAAGGTCCTTCCGTAGAATCCGGCACAGCACGCACTGCACGTGCACATTCATATATGGTATCAACGATTTCTCCAAGCGTAGTCTTGTGAGTGACAGGACAATAGCAATAACGTCCTTCGGCGGATGGCAGTACGTCAAGTCCCTCGAATTCGCAGTGATGCTCCTGACCTTTGAGCGCGCAAATCATCTCCTCGACAAGATCGTCGATATAGAGGATTTCCATCTGTACACTTCTGTCATTGACCTGGATAGGGAGGTCATTGGCGATATTGTTGCAGAACGTGGCGATGGCCGAATTGTAGTTCGGGCGGCACCATTTTCCGTAAAGGTTCGGGAAACGGTAGACGAGCACTTTCGCACCGGTCTCCTTGCCGTATTCGAGGAAAAGGTCCTCGCCGGCTTTCTTGCTCCTGCCGTATTCGCTGTTGCCGAAACGTCCTGTCAATGAGGCTTGTTGTGAACTGGAAAGCATCACGGGACAGGTATTGTGATGCTTTTTCAATGTATCGAGCAATGTGGATGCAAAACCGAAGTTGCCCTTCATGAACTCGTCATTGTCCTTCGGCCGGTTCACGCCCGCGAGGTTGAAGACGAAATTGCATTCGCCGCACCAGCTGTCCAGCTGCTCAGGAGTCGAATCAATGTCGTATTCAAATACTTCATCGACCTGGAGGTCTCCATAGCAGCGGGCTTTGCCTTCTTTTATGTTGTTCAGTTGGCAGCAAAGGTTCTTTCCCACGAATCCTTTGGCGCCGGTAACCAGAATCTTCATTATTTTGCGAGATTTTCAACTCCGTTCAATTCGTTCTGGATATATTCCAGAGCACCGATTTTGGCAATTGTTTCTTCCAAGTTCAGGCGGTATGTGTTGTTTGAATTGAACTCCTCTATGGTAGCACGCTTTACATCACCCTTGGTGAAGTACTGGTCGTAGTTCAGGTCGCGGTTGTCTGCCGGAACACGATAGAAGTTGCCCATATCCTCAGCTTTGGCGCATTCTTCCTTGGTAAGTAGTGTCTCGTACATCTTCTCGCCGTGACGGATACCGATTACCTTGATATCTTCCTTCTTGCCACCGAAGAGTTCGCAGACTGCCTCTGCTTGTGTCTGAATGGTGCAAGCAGGCGCTTTCTGAACGAGAATGTCGCCATTGTGGCCATGCTCGAATGCGAAAAGCACCAGATCGACAGCCTCTTCGAGGGACATGATGAAACGTGTCATCTTAGGTTCCGTAAGAGTGATAGGGTTGCCGCTGCGGATCTGCTCAATCCATAGAGGAATCACAGAACCACGGGAGCACATGACATTGCCATAACGTGTGCAGCAGATCTTGGTGTTGCGGGAGTTACGGCTCTTGGCTACGGCGATTTTCTCTTCGATGGCTTTGGTGATGCCCATTGCATTGATCGGATATGCTGCCTTGTCGGTAGAGAGACAGATGACTGCTCCGACATTGTTTTCGATAGCGGCCGTAAGAACATTGTCAGTGCCTATCACATTGGTCCTCACTGCTTCCATCGGGAAGAATTCGCAGCTCGGAACCTGCTTGAGGGCGGCTGCATGGAAGATGTAATCTGTGCCTGGCATCGCCGAGCGTACGCTTTCCAAGTTTCTGACGTCACCGATGTAGAATTTTATCTTGTGTGCAACGTCAGGGAATTTCGCCTGATACTCGTGGCGCATGTCGTCCTGTTTCTTCTCGTCGCGTGAGAAAATTCTGATCTCAGCAATGTCCGTTCTGAGAAAACGCTTCAATACTGCGTTTCCGAAGCTACCGGTACCACCGGTAATCATCAATGTTTTTCCTGCAAAAATGCTCATGATATGTTAAAATTAATAATCGTCGTATATTTTTTCAATCTAAGCGAATCCGCCACTATTCCAAGTTCTCCTTCAAAAATTCAACAAGTGGCTCAAGTTCAGGTCGCGAGAAATCCCAGTAATCAGGATTGTCAAATAACCATTGGCCGGAACCTAGCTTTTTTCTTGAGGCATTGTTCAGTCGTTGAGAACTGATATAGGTGTGAAGCTTGGCTTTGCGGTTGGGAATGACGTATCTTGGTTCACCAGATTTGTCGCGTATTCCTGAAACGCAGGTTTCGTAATCGGCAAAACAATCCCACCATTTGTTGTGAAGATCCTTTCTCGCTAGAGTTTCGAGTAAAACTTCGAAGTCTCCATCATCGTGATTGTTAGGATAGAGGAAAAATGGAAACTCAACTTTATTTTCCCGCATTTTCTCTATTGTGTTCCTCTTCCTTGCCTCAAAGCCCCACCTCTTATCTATTGTATCCGCATCTAAAATAACAATCACATTGTCACCATTATCTTGATCGGCTCTAATCGAGGTTAAAATACCCTGACTGAAAAGATTGTCCACGCCATCCATACAGGTAATGCCGCAACTTTTATCTGGAAAATTATTCTTAAGTATGGTCTTTAAGAAACAACACTCTGATGTTTTCGAGTGCTTGGCTTCTATAAATATCCTGTTCATTCTACCTGATCTCGATTTCCTGATTCAACATATAATCAATGCTGTCGGTAGCATAGAAATAAGACTTCAATTCCGCATCTTTAGTGCGCTGGAGTTTAAAGAATGACACTCTATCTTTGTCACCTTCATCATGAAGAGCTGCATCACGCAATCCCTTAATTGAATCCAAATCATGGGACGTCGCAAATAACTGGACGTTATTCTTTTTGGACGCCAACAAAATTGTTTGCCATAGAGCTTTCATTACGGAATAGTGGAAGCCATTGCTGATTTCGTCAACCAAAACAATTCCGTCACGACATTCATAAATCGTCGTGAGGATAGAGAGAATCTTACGAGCACCGTCTCCCATCACATTGATAGGTATGCGCTTGTTCAGGCCGACATCGACGAGCACTTCATTCTGTGACAGTACTATGTCTTTTATCATCGGCTCGATAATGCGCAACGCTTCGAGAATGAACTGTTCATCCTTGTTCTTGAGAATCTCTGTCAGACTTTCTATAGAGGTATAAAAGTCATACCTTGGTGAAAGATAACGACAAGTGAGATTCTCCTTGTAGCCAGAATCATATTTGACGCTTTGCTCGTAATCGTTGTTTTCTACGCCCTTATGAGAAAGAGTAATCGATGACTCGACAGGGTGTCCATCTATCATACATTTCAACACAAGACCATACCGGTTTTTGGTATCTGTAGATGATATATTATTCTCGTTTCCAAGCAAGTCTATACGGCTGGCAGCTGATTCGAACAGAGAAATCATAAGCTCCCGCACTTCGTCGTTTGATGCCTTGATCTTGATTGGCCGCGAAGTGTCAAGTGTATAGAAATCCAATGCCAGGTCTGACGGCTCGAATCGAAGGTAGTTCCTCAGCAGATTGATGTTGATCGGCAGTTTCGGATTCGACAAGCCTGATATCAGAAAGATGGCGTCAAGTAGTGAAGACTTGCCGCAATTGTTCTTTCCGAAGAATATATTAACTTCTTTCAGTCCGTCTATTTTCGCGTGACTTATGCCACGAAAGTGTTCAATTTCAATGCTTTTAAACATGTCTTATCCTCCTATATCACTTGTGCTTCGGCACCAAAAAAAATCCGTGTCAGTTCAGAAATATCCGTATTGTACTGTTTGTCCAACAAATATTTCAAAGTCATCTTTAACGCTCTGAATTCAGAGTTGCCGTTAATTGCTGCGAATAAGTTCTTGAAGCGCTCATCCGTGTTGGAGGTGACTGACTTGGATAGTTTGGTGAACTCCTTAAGAGTTGACGGAAGGTTGTATTTTTCCGTATCGACTCCTTGCTCTTTAGCGCTGTCCAACACAAATTTATCCACTGCTGGAGAAATCGTAATCAGATACTGATGACGGGATTTATGCTTCAATAATGTCAGGTGCTCAGTCTTGGCAATCTCGTCACAAGCCTGTATGTAGCCGAGTTCTACTTTATCTTTATCGATAATTCCGATGGCGAACTTGTCTGCAAATGTGTTGTTCAACTGGCCCACTACCTTTGAGCAGCAATGTTGATGATTTACTACTCCATCCAGAAGATATTCTATCAGGTTTGTATCAACATAGCACTCAGGCATTACGTTCAAAATCTTCCGCTTCATACATACATCTCGAAATTGAAGAACATATCTACACCGTTATCGTAAGCTTCATGTATCTCCTCATCATTGAGCTGCTTTACGGAAAAATCTCTGCTGGCCGGCTTCTGTGGATGAGTGAACATTACTGACAATTCTTTCGGGGCTGCCTTGATCAACTGATTCAGAACATACGGACTATGCGTCGTGATGAAAAGCATGTCTCCGTGCGTTTTAATCTGCTCCAGCATCCAATTCACGAATTGGCATTGAGTCGGAGGAAATAAATTATCCTCTGGCTCTTCAAGGAATATCTCGCTATGATCAACATTGATATACTCCTGACAAATCGACTTGAACTTCTTCGCCTGATTTGGCTTGGAAAACGAATAATCTACGCCATCAATGGTGACGACTTCAATCGTCTCTTCATGGTTGAAATCCTTTTCGTAGAGATTGGCATAAATGGTCGACAAAAGATTTTTGCGCTCTTCTTTCTGTTCATACGAGATCTTGCCTGCTTCTGCATTGTATTGGCCTGTAGTAAGATAATCGAGATGTACATACATGGGGAGGAGCGATTGGATACCGCTGGAACTCTCCTTCAGTTTTAGCGGAGTTCCGTTCTCCAGTCTTATATTGTCCGTATTTGTCTGGGAGTCATAAGTATAAGACATGCCCAGATTCAAGAAATTCTCCTCGTTCTTTACAAACTTCCTGGCCTTGTCCCAATCTGACATGAAATCAAGCATGTTGCCATCCAATGGAAGGAAACTCCACCCTGGAATTGAAGCCACCAAATTTCTGTCGGCAGGGACATAACTTACTTTTGGCCTCTTATAGTTCCAATGATCATTTTTCCATCTCATCGTAAACTTCTTTTCTGAATGGCTGTATGAGAAGAAGACATGTCCGGTTTCATATTCGATGTAGGTATCCGGATGGACGTATCCTGCCATTTGATAATAGCTGGTCATGGTGTCAATGAAGGCCGAACCGCTGCCAAAACCGTTGACCTTCTGAGACAACTCAAGACGTTTTTCAACCCAGGTACAATAGCACGCCGTCTTAAGTACGCAGCTCTTGCCGGAACTCTGCATACCTATCAATACATTTACCTGTCCAAGTTGAAGGTCCGCATTACGAATCGGACCGAAATTCTTTATGACCAAGTGTCTCATATCGTTTGGGCATTTTAATATCTCAATATAAACATATCATCAAAATGTTTCACTTCCCCGCGGCCGAGGGTGTATCTGACACCGACGGTGAGGCCGATGGCGTCCTGGTAGAACTGGCCCTTGTCGAGGTAGAGGCCGTACAGGACGGAGAGGCCGGGGATGCGGAAGACGGATTCGAGCTGGCCTGTGAAGGCGGCGGAAATCTGCTTCAGACCGGTTTCGTGGACTGTTCCCCAGGGCTTCTGTATCTGGGACTCGCCTGTGTAGGGAGCCGCGTAGGTACCGTAATTCTCCGTATAGGTCAGCATCAGCTTATAGGGATGCTTGCGGAAAAGCTTTCCGCCGAGGCCCAGGTGATGCGACTTCACGCGATTGTTCTCTATGCCGCGGTTTATCCGGGCAGAGGTCCACGTCTGATCATGCACGCCTCTCGGCAGAAACAGCGGGTTTCCTATTACCCTTCCGTGATGGGTCCAGCCGGATCTGTAATAGGAGTTGGCGAAGTAGTCATCGATGCCTACCGTAGATACTCCGGGCGGCGTAATGGAATTGCCTTTGTCATCGAACATCTCGCCGTTTATCGGTCCAGACTGGTAAAGCGTATATTGGTGTTCATACAGGATGTCGCTAACCCATCTGTTCTTGTCAGTGAAACTGAATGACAGCGTATTGACTCCGTCGGGGAAATTGTAGAACCCCATTCCCGAGCCGTCGCTGTATGGTATGTCGTGCTGGGCCGTGACAGTCCATTTGTCGGCACGATATATAACCCTGAATATCTCGCTTCCTCCCTGGTCCCCGATGACATTCAGCCTGTCGCTCATGGTTCCGCCTTCTCCTGCATGACGTCCGGTCACCACCTTGATATAGTTCTTTATCGTCACCGGATAGCTGACATCCGTCGGATGATGACCTGCCCACATCGCGTAATGGTCGATCACCGCGTCGAATGACAGCCTGTCTGTCGCGGCATATCGCAGCCCCACCCTCATTCTGTGGACCAATGCACCTTCGACATGGCGGTCGTCCATCGTCATATAATCTCCGTACGCACCATAGAGCCACAGATGCTCTCTGGTCCATGGCAAGGCGACGGGCTCCAAACTGAGGAGATATCCTGGCATCGAGCGCGCATTTCCTGTCTCCGCAAGATGCCCGCCGGTCACTGACAATGAGCCCAATTCCCGAGATGCGCCGATAAAGTCGTTCTCTCTATGTTTTATGCCAATGTCCAGTGTCAAGAGCTTCCACTTGACTGAGCCATAGAGTTCATCGGCCATCAGATTGACCGTCCGGGATGACGGGTCGAGTGGATTATGATAGGCATTGGTCGCCAATGAAACGCCGCAGCTGTACTGTATAGTCCTGGACTCGTCACTCTGAGAATAGACCTGCAGCAGTGCCAGTCCCCCTCTGCGCTCAGGCATCAGTCCATACTGATTGGTCGTCATCCAGTATGGAAGATAACCGTCGGTCGATGCAACCGCCCCCATCAGCATTATCGACGCCACGAAGTCGTTCATCTACTCCTTTTCTCCGTAATAGCTTTTATACCACTGGGCGAAAGCACGGAGACCGTCGCGGAGCGGCGTGGATGGCCTGAAGCCGAAGTCGGTTTCGAGCGGCGTGGTATCTGCGTATGTTACCGGAACATCGCCCGGCTGCATTGGAACGAGTTTCTTGTGCGAATCGAAGTCGTAGTCCTGCGGGAGAACTCCTGCACGGAGCAGTTCCTGCTGGAGGATATCCACGAACTCGAGCAGGTTCTCAGGATGACTGTTGCCGATGTTATAGACCTTGTACGGAGGCACAGGCAGACCGTCTTCTCCAGTCTGCTTCTCAGGAGCGTGCTGCATGACACGTACTACTCCCTCCACGATATCATCCACATAGGTAAAATCACGTTTGCAGTTACCGTAGTTGAATATCTGAATGGTCTCCCCTTTCACGAGCTTGTTCGTGAAACCGAAATATGCCATGTCAGGACGTCCTGCAGGGCCGTAAACAGTGAAGAACCGCAGTCCTGTGGAAGGTATGTTGTAGAGTTTCGAATAGGCGTGCGCAATCAGTTCGTTGCTCTTTTTCGTCGCAGCATAGAGGCTTACAGGATTGTCCACCTTGTCGTCTGTGGAGTACGGCACCTTCTTATTCGAGCCGTAAACACTTGATGATGAAGCATATACAAGGTGTTCCACCTCATTGTGTCGGCAAGCCTCGAGAATATTGTAGAAACCTATCAGGTTGCTCTCGATATACGCGTCAGGATTAGTGATGGAATAACGCACACCGGCCTGCGCAGCGAGATTCACCACCACAGAGAAATGGTACTTCGAGAAAAGTTCATTGACAATGCCCTTGTCGGCAATGCTCGCCTTCACGAAGGTCCAGTCCCGGCCCAATGCCTCGATTTCCTGGAGTCTGTCGTATTTGATATTTACGTCGTAATAATCTGTTACCGAATCAATTCCGACGATTTTAATACCGTTGAATTCATGAAACAGCCTTTTCACTAAATTGCTGCCGATAAATCCAGCTGCACCAGTCACGAGGACTGTCTTTCTGTACAAAGAGATATTGTATTCCAGCATCTTAGTCTCTCTTGAAAATGTCACGTGTATAGACTTTGTCCTTCACGTCATCGAGGCAGACGTCATAGCGGTTGGCAATGATGCAATGCGAACGGGACTTGAATGCCGCGAGGTCATTGACCACCTCACTTCCGAAGAAAAGAGTGCCGTTCTCGAGAGTAGGCTCGTAGATGATGACCTCTGCTCCTTTGGCCTTGATGCGCTTCATAATGCCCTGGATGGCGCTCTGGCGGAAGTTGTCCGAGTTGGACTTCATGGTCAGACGATATACGCCGATGACGCATTTCTTCTCCTGGGTGCTGTCCCACTGGCTGTTGCTGCTGTAGTAGCCTGCCTTTGTAAGTACCTGGTCTGCAATGAAATCCTTTCTCGTGCTGTTAGAATCTACGATGGCCTGGATAAGGTTCTCAGGAACGTCATTGTAGTTGGCGAGAAGCTGCTTGGTGTCCTTAGGAAGGCAATATCCGCCGTAGCCGAATGAAGGGTTGTTATACTGGGAGCCGATTCGCGGATCCAGACAAACGCCATTTATAATAGACTGAGTGTCAAGACCTTTAATCTCAGCATAGGTATCGAGTTCATTGAAATAACTTACGCGGAGCGCCAGATAAGTGTTGGCGAAAAGCTTCACGGCCTCAGCCTCGGTGCTGCCCATGAACAGGACAGGAACCTCTTCTTTCAATGCTCCTTCGTGGATGAGACGGGCGAAGGTGTGCGCAGCCTCTTCGAGAAAAGCATTGCCCTGCTCGAAACCTACAATTATACGGCTCGGATAGAGGTTGTCATAGAGGGCCTTGGACTCACGCAGGAACTCCGGTGCGAAAATGATATTCGGAGTCACCACCTTCATCGTGCCGTCAGCCTGACGCTCTCGATAGGAGAATTTTTCCCTGACAGATGCCGTATAACCCACAGGAACAGTGGATTTAATGACCATCACCGCGTCAGGATTAACCTTCAGCACCAGTTCAATGACCTCTTCCACATGTGACGTGTCGAAGAAGTTTTTCTTGCTGTCATAGTTGGTCGGTGCTGCGATCACCACGAAATCCGCATCCTTGTACGCTGACTCGCCGTCGAGCGTGGCCGTGAGGTCGAGATTCCTGTTCTTCAGATAATCCTCGATGTAGTCATCCTGGATAGGCGAAATCCTGTTGTTCAGTTTCTCCACTTTTTCAGGAATGACGTCCACTGCGGTCACATGATGCTTCTGTGAAAGAAGCGTAGCGATACTGAGGCCTACATAACCTGTTCCGGCGACAGCCACTTTGATATCATTGAACTCTTTCATAATTTATATTGCTTTATCTAAAACTTCATATTTCGAGTGACGGCTCTTGTACTCCGGCACGATCTCCTTCATGATGCGGACGATGGACATATCGTCGAAAGTACGTGATTCCTCGAGGAGTCTCTTCTCGTTGGCACAAGCCGTATCATAGTCATACTCACGGACTTTCGCCACCATGATCTTAGGATTGGTGGTAGGGATGGTCTCCTCCTTGTCGTTGAGCACCTCTTCATAGAGTTTCTCGCCGTCACGAAGTCCCGTAAACTGGATTTCCACATTCTTCGCTCCCGAAAGGGCTATCATACGCTTGGCCAGATCGACGATCTTCACCGGCTTGCCCATATCGAAGACAAAGATCTCGCCGCCCTTGCCCATGGTCCCGGCCTCAAGCACGAGCTTGCAGGCTTCCGGAATCAGCATGAAGTAACGGATGATGTCCGGATGGGTGACGGTGATCGGTCCTCCGTTTCGGATCTGCTTCTTGAATATCGGAATCACGCTGCCGTTGGAGCCGAGAACATTTCCGAATCTGGTAGTGACGAACTGTGTAACGCCCTGAACCTTACCGTCTTTTATGGCCTGGTTGAGACTCTGGCAGTATATCTCGCAGATACGCTTGCTGCAGCCCATGACATTTGTCGGATTCACCGCCTTGTCTGTAGAAATCATCACGAACTTCTTGGTTCCGTATTTTACGGCAAGGTCCGCTATCACGCGCGTACCATATATATTGTTCTGCACGGCGATAGCCGGGTCGTCCTCCATCATCGGAACATGCTTGTAGGCAGCCGCGTGGAACACATACTCAGGCTTGTGCTCGGAGAAGATGCGCTCCATGTGCTCCGCATTGGTAATGCTGGTGACGATGGTCTCGTTATGGATATGCGGGTAATGCTCCGACATCATCAGCCTGATATCGTGCATAGGAGTCTCCGCCTGGTCGATCAAGGTCATCTCCGCCGGCGAGAATTTCGCGATCTGTCTCACCATCTCGGAGCCGATGGAACCGGCAGCGCCAGTAATCAGGATCCGGCGTCCCTTCAATAGTTTTCCGATGGCCTCCATATCGACCTCGATCTTGTCTCTCGGCAGGAGGTCGTCGATTGCCACCTCATGCAACTGATTATGTGTCAATGAAATGTCTTTTCCATCCCATTCCTCTGCATTGGTCATCATAAGAATTTTGAGGCCTGCATTGAGGAAATCATCCACCATTTCCTGGTTCTGGCGGAACCTCTCTGTCTTGAGCGGCGAGACGAGCAGAGCCTTCACCCCTTCGTCACGCAGTTTCTCAGCGATTTTTGCCCCATTTTGATAGACAGGCTTGCCCATGATGTAGGCACCTTTCATCTCAGGTCCGTCAGATACGAAAGCATGGAGCGAATACTTCTTGTCCTTGATGGAGACAATGCTCTTGGCAATGCTGATTCCGCCAGCCTTGGTACCGTAGATAGCCACAGGGAGGGCGCCGTCCAGATGGAAGGAGTCGAAAAGCCTCTTTACCAATATACGCTCCACCCACAGCAGCAATGTGCTGAGAATGAAGACGGTAACGGCTGTATTCAACTTAGGGAAATAGAATATCGTCTGATTCGGGAATACTGCTCCGGTGACATATCCTATCAGATAGAATGCCACTGAACCGGTAAATGCAGCAGTCGCAACTCTCTGAAGGTCAATGAATGACGAGTACCTTACAATTCCTGAGTAGGTATGGAAGAGCTTGAACGATATCGCGAACGGGACCAGCGCCAGCAGATTTGCTGCCGTCATTGGCCAGAAATTCGTAGCGAAACCGTCCCCTCCCAGATCAAAATAGTATCCGACATAACCAGAGAAAGCCACAATGCAGCAATCAAGAATCAGCAGTCCCCAATATGGCAGCGCCTTTCCGGAGAAATACCAATTGGAGATTTTCTGTACAATATTCATATCAGTATTTAATTGGTTTTTAAATAGTTATAAATTCAGAGATCAATGGTTATCCAATAGTTCCATCATCTTGTCATAATCTTCCACCTTCTCGAAGGACTCCTTGTTCACGCCGGAAATGGCGATAGTCCTGTCGCCCACAGCCATGACGAGTTTCCTGTCCCTGTCAATGCGGATGACATAGCCTTCAAGGCCTTCGAAAACGCCTGATGTTATGCGGAGAAGAGGATTGCCTTCTGCATATTCGGAAATCGGCTTTAGCATAAAGCGGACTCTGTCCGGATCTATCTCGAGAACCTTCATGAACGCCTTCATCACGCTGTCGCGGATTACTGCCTCCCGTCCTGTACCACAATCATTTACGAGATAAAGTGACTGGAAATTGTCCTGCAGGAACTTCTTCACTGCACGGACTTTCCCCTGAATGAACAGCATGCCGTTCACAGCCTTATGTGCAAAGACATGGAACACACCATCCTTCGCAAACCGCTCCATGACGGCCGGAAGCTTGGCATGATGCACATAGACATAGCACCAGTCATTGCACAAACTTACCTCCGGACGGACTGCTTTCCGCTCGGAAGAATTCTGCTCTGAAGCTATAGAAAACGCATCTGTACTATCCAGTTTCATCGACTGTTTTCTATTTTATGTCGTCACCTTTTCTAAAGGCAAAAGGACGGCTCTGGTCCGATGTTCTCTCACAAATCTCCATAATAACATCGTTATATTTCATTTATTGACTTCTGCCCCCGCACTTTGTCTGTCAAAAAATCTTTACAAAGTTAGTCAATAAAGACGTAACGAGCAACCGGTTTTCGGCAAATAACTGGTTCATATTCAGTTCATTTCACGCGCATTTACCCCCCCCATTGTAATTTATTAAGAATAAAGGAGTTAGAAAAAAAACACTTTCCGCAGATTATGGCGACAGTTGAGTCAGATTTTCTTCAGACACACCACCAATGAATCATTCCAATGTGGAATTTTCAGGCCAAAAACAGTCTTGACCAATGTCTTGTCCATCACAGAATAATGCGGCCTCGACACCGGACTCGGGAACTCATCGCTATGGCAAGGGCTAATCTCACAGGCGCTTCCTCTCAGTTCGCATATACGTTTTGCAAAATCATACCAAGAACATACCCCCTCATTGCTGTAGTGGTAAATACCGCTCTTTCCTGTCTGTCCGCTCTCGATAACGTATGCCACGGCCGCAGCCAAATCGCCCGCGTAAGTCGGTGTGCCCACCTGGTCGAAAACGACATTGACACTATCCTTGGTGGCGAACAGCCCCAGCATCGTCTTCACAAAGTTCTTGCCCCACTCTGAATACAGCCACGATGTTCTGAATATCAGGTAATTGCATCCGGAGTAAATGATCGCCTGCTCCCCTTTCAGCTTGGTTTCGCCATAGACGCTTACAGGACAGGTGGGGTCAGTTTCACGGTACGGAACGCAAGCATTGCCATCGAAAACATAGTCCGTAGATATATGGACCAATGTTCCTCCTCGCTCTTTCATCACGGTCGCCATTCCGCCAACGGCGACGTGGTTCATCAGGTCAGCGGTCTCCCTGTCGGACTCCGCCCTGTTCACGTCAGTATATGCCGCGCAGTTCACGATGAGGTCGATTCCATTGTCCTGCACCATCGCGCGTACCGCCTCAGTATCAGCGATATCCAAGACCTGCCGCGTGGTGAAGAAATACCTGTGCGATGTCCCTTCGACTGCGCGTATCATCTCACGTCCGAGCTGCCCGCCGGCCCCTGTAACCAATATGTTCATCTCTATCTTAATTTATTTTCAATATATTGTCTCTCAGTGAGTTTCATCTTCTTTGTCAATGCTGCCCCCCAATACTCCCGCGCTTTTTCCAGCTGCCCCATCGCACGAAAATAGTCACCTGCCGCATTGTAGCCGCCATAGTACAATGAGTCAAGGCCAATGATATATGTCAATGAATCTTCATCCATCTGTCTTCTCTCCCCTGCCGCCTTTCTGACATTCGGAAGCAGTTCCTTGAATTCCAGCACTTTGCGATAATCTTCCGTTTCCACGAAAGGGTCCTGCGCGATGTCCTCTGAGGCGTTTCTGATTTCGCATATGAAATCGGAAGCAAATACCTTGTCTATGTCATAGCAGACAAAGCGACCGCATTGCCATGGCGACGTGGATACCCAGATCTTATGTTCAGCCGGGCAGAACACTACCGAGTGCATCGCAAGCAACTGATTGATGGCCAATTCATTGCAATATCCTATTTCTTCACCGTCGAGTCCTTTCTTGTCGCGCAGTATCTGCACCGCTATTTCCGGAGTCAATGTCCCTGCGCTGTCCAGCAGTTGTTCCACTCTTCTGAATCGCCACATGCTGTCGGACATACGGATATTGTCCTGATTTACAGGATTGTCCCGGAAGGCGGTGGACTGATAGTGGTTCGTGCAGATGATGTGATGTATGTCAGGATTGCCTGAAGCGGGGTCATAGACCGCCATCTCAGACGGGGTTTTCTCGATGATTGCCGCTCTGCCGTCTTTTGCGGAGCCTATCAATATGGATTCCGACACGAAAGTCTGTCTTGACCCGGCGATACGTACAGCCTCGTCGATGTCCGATGCGTACTGGAGTATCTCCTTGGTCAATATGGATATCGGGGTGGCCGACATCGACGGTGTCTCGAGTTTGGAGGCATTGATGGTGACCGTGAGTCCTTCGGTGTTCATTCCGCTGAGGACTCCTGTCATTCCGGGCCAAGTAACTGACACATAAGCATATCCGGTGTCAGGCTTCTCAAACAATACAAGTTTGTTCCGAGCAAATTCCTCGCCCATATAGAAGTCGAAGTTTCTCCCTATCAGGAGGTTACCGTCTGCAGTACCCTCGCCCCAAGATGCGAATGAAGTACATCCCACCAGCATATAGTCCTGCATGACGTGACCGATGTCATGGGCAGAATGATACTGCATCTGGCGCTCGTAGGCATTGCCGAACTCCTCGAATTCATCCGTGCAGGCGGTGGACATCGCCTTGATTTCCTGACGGTATTCCAGTGGCACATTGGCCCCTAAACGCCTGTTGAAAATGGTGATGAAGTAGTGCAGCAGCTTCCTGTAACTCCGGCTCGGAACTATCTCGAAAAGTTTGTCTGCGAAGGCTTTTTCCTGCTCGTAAAGCAGTTCCGGAGCGAGTTTTCCGATGGCTTCTCCACGTTCGAAGGCATTGCCGATGACTCTCATTTCCCAAAGTCCGGACTCACTGAGTCTCAAGGCATTGACCTCCGCAGGATTGACTGTGGGGACTATGGCTCGGGGGCAGTGCGAGGTTTCAGTTTCTGAGGCGCCGTCAGTCCTGCACACAGTATCGCTGGAAGACGTAGGACCGGCCCAGAGGCGTAGGCTGTCACCGACTTGGACGGCCTGTGACCCGGATGGTGTAAACGCCGGCTCGGCAAGGTCAGCGCTTGAGTGAAGGCCGACGCAGACCAGAACAGCCACCAGCACCATCGCCAATATCACGGTCAGCGTCCACTTGAATATTTTCAGGACAATTTTCATTTCGGCTTCAATTTTATATATTATACCTACTCCAACCTCAAAATGTAAAATGTGTTGGATGTAATCTCGTCATTCGCTTTCACTTTCATCGAGAGCCCTGTCTTACGTGCGATTTGCTCCATTCTCGACTGGGATATGTAGCTCAGTTCACCCTCTGTCCGATTAAACCTCAGAATCTTGGTGGAGAACACTTCGCTCAATGCCGTAATCTTCTGTCCTTCAGCATTTTCAGAATCAGAGTCACGCACCAGGATCAGCCCTCCGCTCTTGAGTTTGGACGCGCATCGCTGTATAAGTTCCAGCTGTTTTTCAGCGCTGAGATAATGCATCATGTCACTGATGATGAAGGCATCGCTTTCCGGCAATTCCGCCTGCGAAGCATCTTCACATCTGAACGACAGGCCGCCCAGGCACTTGTTCAGCCAGCAATGCTGAGCCACCGTTATCTTCTCGTCGTCATAGTCGATTCCCAGAATCCTGCGCCCCGGCTTGTACATCGACAGCATGAAGTCCATCTGGCCCATTCCGCAGCCGATATCCGTAATCTGACCGGTATCAGGAAGCATAGAATCGAAGAAGGCATAGTTCTTCTCCATCTTCATTTTCACCCTCACATACCACTCGGTCACTGGACCTTTATATATATAGGCCGAGGCCAATGTCGCTGCAAAATACGGGTTATCCGGCCCGTCATACCTGTCGCAGAGTTTCGCGTAACTGTTCTTGACCAATGTCGCTACTCGCTTTGCCAAGTCGTGATAGTCAATGTTTTCCGTCTTCACAGGCTCTAGCACCTGCATCACGGACAGTCCACGCGTAATGGTGAAGCAATGATTTTTCGGCATTATCCGCCAGTTGCCGTAGAACACGACCGGAGTGACAGGGGCATTGACCTGAGAAGCGAGATAGAATGCGCCTTTGTGGAATCTCCTGATGGTTCCGTCGGTCGTGCGGGTGCCTTCCGGGAATATCACGAGACTCCAGCCTTGTTCGATGTCTTTCTTGAGATTTGTCAATGAGCCTTCATATCCTTCGGAGCGGACGTAATATCCGAGGTATTCTGCTATAGGACCGAACAGAGGAGAGTTTTTCACCCAGTCGGCCACGAAGAATTTCACTTTAGGGAAGGCTGCCATCAGCAGGATGATGTCAAGCGACGACTGATGGTTCGCCACGATGATTCCTGGTTCTACTTCAGCGTGCCCATCATCTATCCGTACAGATTTTATGACAGGTGTCACCGCTACGAGCACTTTGCAGCCGACATGAAGCATCTTGGAGACCAATGCCTGCTTATGTATTCGTCTGATCGGCAGACACAGAAGCAACAAGGTGAGTACCAATATTATAAAACACCCGAGCACGGTCGGCACATAGAACGCCAGGTTGCGGACTATCATTCCGAATGTATATGGAGGTCTCCCCTGCGATGTCGGACGGGTTACGAAAGCATTGAATATCAATGGTTCTGCGGTATAGGATATCAGCACCACCGCTACCATTCCGAGTATGGTGATGAGTGCAATGGAGTGAAGGGCCGGATGCTTGGCGAAAATGAGGGCGCCTATGCCGACTATCATCGTGAATGACGAGAAGAAGATGGCGGTCTTGTGCGAGTTCAGCAGTTCGCGACCTGTCTTGTATTTGTGCAGCAGGCCTTCGAGAATGAAGATGCTGAAGTCGTCTCCCATACCGAAGATAAAGGTGGAGAGGATGATGTTCACGATATTGAACTGGACCCCGAGGATCCCCATTATTCCTGTGATTATCAGCCATCCCACGGCCATCGGCAGGAAGCTGAGCAATGCGAGTTCGAGTCTGCCGTAAGATAGCCAGAGCACGAAGAAGATGAGGCATGAGGAGATGAAGAGTATCAGGTAGAAGTCATCGTTGATGCTCTTGGCTGCCTGGTTTGCGAAATAGGCCTGATCGAAGATGACAAGGTCTGCCCTGTCCGAGAATGTGCAGTAAACCTGGTCGATCAGGCTTTCGTCGAGGCTGACTCTTGTTATGAGCATTTTCAGGTCGTCTGAGCTTCCGAGCCACGCTGACACTGCTTCCGGCATACCTTCTCCGCTGAAATAATCTATTGTTTCACAATTATTTACGAGAGAAGTTAGTGCGGCATCGAACGAGTCTTCGCGAAATCCGTATTTGACTGCTGCTTCCGCAACTTCGCTTTTCAGTCTGGCCACACGTTCTTCTGTCCACCATGCCTGCCATTTCGCGAGATTTGCCTGTTGTTCTTCCTGACTTCGGACAAACGAGGCCCCATCTGAATAGCTGAGTATCATATTTTTGGCTTTCAGCGAATCGAGCTGGGCCAATGTCCTTTTCTGCGCGGCGAAAGCCTCCCCTGCCGTCTTTCCCACGCTCACGAACATCACGCTCTTTTCATTGACCTGAACTCCCTCGGCGACGCCGGACAGGCTCTTCTCTCCTGGCTCAGACTCCTCAGCGACTGGCTTGCCAGCTTCCACAGCGACGCCGGCATCTGCATTGACCTTGGTCTTGCCGCTGAGAATCGTCTCGGCTTCCTTCAGTTTCGGCTCCCAGTAGGTCAGATCCATCATGTCGCTGTCGAAACCGACTTTGGTGGACATGTAGGTGCATACGACGGTCAATATTATCAGCGCACCGACAAGCCATTTGTTCTTGTGGAATGGATAGGAGCTGAATTTTTCAATGCCTCTGAGGATGCGTCCTTCCCGGAGGTCAGCCTGCGCCGTGAGGAACTGCGGAAGGAAAACTAGGCAGAAAATCATTGTCCCGAGCAATGTGAGGGATGCGAAAAGGCCGAAATCCTGAAGCAGTTTGGAGGAGGTAAAAAGCAGTCCGGCGAAGGCGCCTATGGTGGTGACGCTTCCGATAATCATCGGGCTGCACAGTTCGTCAAGCAGCTGTTCGATGGTATGTACGTGATTCTGGTGAGCCAGAAGGTGTATCGAGTAGCTCAGCGCCACGCCCATTATCGCCGCTCCCGCTCCGACTGCAATGCCGGAAATGCTGCCCTGAATGAGCCAGGACAATGCCAAGGCGAACAATGCGCCGTACAACACCGGGCACAATATCAGGAACACGGAGCGTTTCCGCTTGAACACCGCGAGGATGAACAGGACTATGATTATGAGGGCTACTATCGACGTGGAATAGGTGTCGCGTTTTATCTGACGAGCATTGTAAACGCTCATGACCGGGCCGCCGAAATAGTGGAACGAGATGCTCGGGAATTCTTCAGCGAGAGTGTGCAAGGAAGCATCAATCAGATCGACAAGGTCGTCGTTGTGGGCGGTCTCGCCTGACGGGAATGCGGGTTCGATGAAGGTCAGCATTGTCCTGCCGTCCGGGGTGAAGACGTGGCCTGAACGGACTTTGTATTCGGATACCGGATTCAGTTCTGCGGTGCGTCCGAGCAAGGTGCTTCCTATGGCCAACGGATCTGCGAGTATGTAGTCCTTCATCGCAAATCCGGCCGGGGATATCAGGTTCACATAGTCGTTCATTATGGCGGAATCGACTGCAGCAGGACGGTCCAGTTCTTCCAGACGCCGGAAATCGCTGTCATCCATCAGGCACGGGAGATGGCCGAGGATGAAGTTCATCATTTCGCTCATGTCGGCCTGCCCGACTTCGCACATATAATTGTCTATCAGACTCTTGTCCTCCGAATCGGAAAACAGTTCGCCGAGTCGCTCCGATGCTTCTGACAGCAGATTGTCGTCTTCCTGCTCAGGAGTGAACATCACAACTATCTTGTCGCTCACTTTCAGGTGAGAATAGACGTCCGCGAGATGCGATGAGTTCTTAGATGACGGGAAGAATGAGGTGACATTCTCTTCAAACTCGATCCGCAATGCCATAAGACACATTGACAACACGCTGAGTATCAGCGTTATCCAAAATACCGTCTTATGCGAGCGGAACCAGATATATAGTCGTGTGAAGATTTTAGACATTGGATGCAGGTTTATCAGGGGATTTCCGGAAAATGGCCAGCAGGGACATCGAGAGGCACCAGCTGAATGCCGACAGGAGCGCGCCGAAGACAATGCTGCCTACGACATATTGCAGAAGCATTGATCCGATAGATGCGAGCGTTATGTTTTCCGGCGTCAGAAGGACCGGTTTGGCGAACAGGACGCATCCGACCCAGTATCCGGCAAATATGATGAACGGAATGAGCGGCGGAAGGCTTATGTTCGAGGCCACGAGCGTTATGACTTTGTTCAGTTTCAGCAGATGGGCCAATGCAAATGCGCATATCATCTGATACCCCCATATCGGGGCTACCCCCATAAATACGCCGAGCGCTATCGCTGACGCTATTCTCGCATTGCTCTCAGGCGAATGAATTATATATCTGTCAATGAATGATTTACAATTCTTCCACGTTAGCTTTCTGAAGAAGTTCACTGGCCAGCGCCAGAGCAGGCAATACAGTACGAGGATGGTGTTCAGTATACTGATTTTCGTAAAGTCACGGAATGGCTTGAAGTGTGAAACATGTTCTCCTTCAGGCGGATAATAGACGCGGATAGGGACATTGACGACATTGGTTCCTCTCCATGCTGAGAATACGAGGATTTCGAGTTCGAATTCGTATCCTCTGGTTAGAAATCTCGAGCCCAATTCGATCTTGTCGAGCGGGTAGGCTCTGTAGCCGGACTGCGTGTCGTCGAGGCGTATTCCGGTTTCGAGTTTGTACCAGAAGTTGGAGAAGCGGTTCGCGAATGTATTCTTGCCGGGCATTCCCTCGGCCCGCAGGTTCCGTGCCCCGACTATCAGTGTATCAGGCATTTTGCTTATCGATTCCGCGAAAATCGGGAGGTCTGAAGGATAATGCTGTCCGTCGGAGTCAATGCTGATGGCATACTTGAAGCCGTATCTTTTCGCATAGACCATTCCGCACAGGAGCGCCACGCCCTTGCCCTGGTTTTTCTCTTGGGTCAATGATTTTATGGCATCGCCGAATGACCGGATAATTTCAGGTGTGGTGTCAGTGCTGCCGTCATCCACAACTATCACGTCATCAGAGTATTGCAGAACTTCGGAGATGACTTGCGAGAGTGTTCCGTCGTTGTTGTAGGTCGGGATTATTACGCAGCAGCCGAGTTCTTTCAGGACTCTGCGGCACTCTTGAGGAGATTTAGCCACAGCATTGTTCGCTTCCGGCGTGTAGTTATATGTCTCGTTTTCTGGCATCGTGCATTACATTGATAATGATTTTCTGAGTTTGGAAGCAAGGAATGCCGAGAAGGCATCTTTGCTTATGGCGTCTGCGACGTAGTTGGTGACGTAACTGTCTCTGGAGACTGTCATGTCGAACAATGTCATTCCGAAATATGTGGTTCCGACTACTCTCCACGTGCCTTCCTCAACAGGTTTGGCGAGCATTATTCCTGACAATTGCCGTTTTCCTACGCCCAATGTAAATGTAAAGGTGCGCGGTTCGGCACTGCCGCTTTCGTCTGCATTAGTCTGGACGGCTGCAGACTCGAATGTCGCGGTCTGCTCCTGGACATTCTGGGCCTGCGGCAGTTCGGAAACGAGGAGTTTCGGAAAGCAGGAGGTCGTCAATGCGAGGCTAACGCATATTGAAGACAGTCTGAGGTATCGCCGCATTGAATTTCTTATCTGTAAAGTCATACATCGTATAGTCGGAAGCATTCTCGTACATGGTCAGCCGGTTCACGGACAAGTCCTTGCGGTTCAGCAGGATAACCATCTTGTCGATATATGCGCGGACTGTTTTCGATTTCGGGACGATGGTGAGTCTGTAATCGGCTGCTGACTCTTCCACGTTCACGGTGAAGTCAGCGCCAAGTTTGGTCAAGTCTCCTGTCATACAGGATGTTATGAGTGTGCTCATCTGGTCCATCATGGGATTTCCCTTGGTGTCAATGACGGAGGCCTTGCCGGCGTTTACGGTCTTGATCTTATCGCCGTTGATGACGATTTCGTAGGCGACCGGTGTACGGTAGTCGAGGCAGATCTTGTCGGTCTTCTGCCAGTAGAACCGTCCTTCGGATTTCATTTCCCGGCTGAATACGCTCAGGTACTTCGTCTGGACAAACTTCGCCTGAATCGTGGTCAATGCCGATGTCTTGGACTCTAACTCTTCCCTGAACGCCGCCATGTCCGCAACTGCCTTATAGCCGGCCGCAGTCCCCTGCTCCGACGCCATTCCGGACATTGTCCCGGACATCGCCGCCATCAACATTCCTATCCCCAATAATATGTTCAATCTTTTCATATCTTATTTCTATTCACTGCGGAAGCGTTTCATTACCGTGACGCGATACGGATGCCGCACAGCATAGTGGGCAGCATTTTGCGCCACCTCCTTCTTGCCCTCATCTACAGAATCCGGCGCATAGGAATTGCCCACAACACACTTTCCGGAAATCGCCTCAAACCACGTGCAGGCAGCAGTATAACGGCCATAATTCAGCTCCAGATGGTAACCGTCCCTGTTGAACTTGTCCCCCACATACGAAGTCCTCGCATTCTGAATCGCAGTACCGGACGGAACAAGCACATCGAAATCATTGTCCTTCAACGCCTTCCTGGCCGCAGACACAATCGCCTCATACATCGCCATCTGGCTGTTCCCGTATTTCGGGAAATCCCTATGGTCAGAATCCGAAGCATAAGCCCACGTCTGATGCCACACAAGCTTGAAATCCTTCTTCGGCGCATTCTCACGAAGATACGAAATCAATGAAGGCAGATACGGATTGTAAGTTTCATACAGACCCGACTTGCCGCTCGCCTGCTGGAGACTGATATAATCCCACGGCTCATCCAAGACAGCATCAATCAGTCTGGTATTCGGAGTATTGGTCCGCTTCCCATCGACAATCTTCCGGTAAGCATACGCATCCTTGCCCGAAACAGAATTATTATAATGCCTCTCCAACGAGCAGCCACCTATATACATATTGCCGATTATCACCTTCATTCCGGCAGCATCGAACAGCTCGTAAAGATATTGTTCCACAGCATCCTGCGAAAAACTGTTCCCGATCGCCAGAATCCGGATGACGCCGTCCCCCTTCTTCGCCGCACCATTCTTTTCAATGCCGGCAGACTCCTCCGGACCGGCAGCAAAGCCGCTGTAAGGCAATGTCAATGTCAGGAGACCGACAAAGAGGACACCACAGAGTTTCTTATATAAAATATTCATAATCAATGATTTTTAAAGTTCACCCAGAGCCGTTACAGCCCACAATCTATCCGATAAAGTAGCGCATCAGCGAAGTAGGTGGAATCTGCTTGTCCGAAACATAGACGAAATAATGCAGGAACTTCTCAAGCCTGTGCGCCTCACTGTATTCAGGACAATTCTTAGGCACAGTAGCCAAGATCCTCTCTGCATGGCTGCGAAGCACCGCAAACTCCACAAGGTAGGCAGAATTGAACAGCACATCAGCATCCTCCTGGTACGGATAGATCCACTTCACCTCGGCACGACGCACATTCGGCCAGTTGGAAATAGTCTCCTGGGCCGTGAACGCCCCCTTGTTGAAATCCCTCACGATACGCCTCAACAGACGGTTGTCACTTGTCGGAATACAGTTATGGTCATCCAGCGAAATGCTCGTGATGGTATTTATGAATATGCGGAACTTCTCGGAATCAGGGATATTGTCCAGCAGTTTAGGATTCAGCGCATGAAGCCCCTCGATCAGCAGGATGGAACCCTCTTCGAGAGCCAGTTTCTTCCCATTGTACTCTCTGATACCGGTAACGAAGTTATACTCAGGCACTTCCACAGTCTCACCAGAAATAAGCCTCAGCACATCCTTCTGCAACGCGGCATGGTCCACAGTATCAAAATTGTCGAAATCATAACTGCCGTCCGGAAGTTTAGGCGTATCCAGTCTGTTCACGAAATAATCATCAGTAGAGAAAGACACCGGATGCAGACCGCAAGCCTTCAACTGCACACTCAGACGCTTGCAGAACGTGCTCTTGCCGCTGCTGGTCGGGCCGGTAATCAGGACAATGCGCACCTTCTGCGGAGATTTGTACCGGCTGAATATCTCCTCAGCTATCTGGACAATCTTCTTTTCCTGCAGAGCCTCGGCCACCTGGATCAAATCAGTTGCCTTGCCGTCGATGCAGGCCTGGTTCACGTCACCGACATTGTCCAGTCCCATTATGCGGTTCCAGCGGATAGTCTCCGCGAACACGTCGAAAGTCTTGGGCTGTTCAATGAACGGAGCCAGCTGCTCGGGCTTATGCCTGTCCGGAACTCTCAGAATCGCACCGTCACGATATGGTGTCAGGTCCCAGACCTTGAGATAGCCGGCATCTGGAACCAGGACATCATAATAATAGTCTGCCGTGTCGCCCAATGTATAATAGCTGATATAGACCTCACCGCAAGACTCCAGCAGCTTCACCTTGTCCATGTGGCCCAGTTTCCTGAACACGTCTATCGCCTCCTCGATCTGCACCTCATGCCTGTGGAACGGCGTTTTCTCCTCCACGACTTCTGCCATACGCTGCTTTACGCGGGCCACGTCAAGTGCGGACAGCGGATTTCCGTCAGCCTTGTCGATGCTTACGAAGAAGCCCTTGGATATAGGCCTTCTCATCACCACCTTGCAATCCGGGAAAACGTCCTGCGCCGCCTTGTAGAGCAGGAAGCAGAGTGAACGGCTATAGACATTCCTTCCGCTGTACGAGCGATAGTCCAGGAATTCCACATCGCGGTTGTTATAGACCCGGAATTTCAGTCCCTGTGCGACATTATTGACCTTCGCCGCAATGATTTCATAAGGGCGTTCGAACTCGAAACTGTCTATCATTTCGAGCAGCATCGTACCCTCAGGAAACTCCTGAAAAGTACCGGTATTCTTGCAGAAAACTCTCAGCATATGGGAAATCGTTTTTCAAATCGTACAAAAATAGAAAAATTATGGTAACTTTACGAAAAATTAACGGCCAAATGAGCACAATTCACGTTATAGACCACCCGATGATTCAGCACAAGCTGACAATCATGAGGAAAAAGGAAACCGGTTCCAAGGATTTCCGCGAATTACTTAAAGAAATTTCACTTCTGATGGGCTACGAGGTCACCCGCGACCTTCCGCTGGCTGATGTCGAAATCGAAACCCCTATCTGCAAGATGACGGCGAAGAAGGTTTCAGGAAGAAAACTTGCCATCGTACCTATTCTGCGTGCAGGTATCGGCATGGTGGACGGACTCCAGACATTGGTACCTGTGGCAAAAGTCGGTCACATCGGCCTCTACCGCGACGAGAAGACTCACAAGCCGGTAGTTTATTACTGCAAGCTTCCTGAGGATATAAACAAGCGCCTGGTAATCGTTACCGACCCTATGCTCGCGACAGGAGGAAGCTCCTGCGACGCATTGACGATGCTGAAGGAACGCGGATGTACCAATATCCGCCTCATGTGCCTTGTAGCAGCTCCTGAGGGAATCGCGCAGGTACAGAAAGAGCATCCGGACGTAGATATATATGTAGCGTCCGTAGATGACCACCTGAATCAGGACGCATACATCGTTCCTGGCTTGGGAGACGCTGGAGACAGGATCTTCGGCACCAAGTAAGCGACACAAGCAACATAAAATTGCGGCATTTTCCATCAACCGGAGAATGCCGCAATTCCTTTTATTTCGCAATGCTATTTCAGCACACCGAGTTCCTTGCCGACCTTGATGAATGCGTCAATGCACTTGTCGAGATGCTCTTTCTTGTGGGCCGCAGAAAGTTGCACGCGGATACGGGCCTGGTCCTTAGGCACTACCGGATAGTAGAAGCCGGTAACATAGATGCCTTCTTCCTGCATCTTGGCCGCGAACACCTGTGAAAGACGCGCATCGTAAAGCATCACTGCACAGATGGCGCTCTGAGTCGGTTTGATGTCGAAGCCGGCAGCCATCATCCTGTCTCTGAAGTAGTTGACATTCTCCACGAGACGGTCATGCAGCTCGTTGCTTTCCTTCAGGATGCGGAAGACCTCCAGACTTGCGCCGATAATGCAAGGAGCCAATGAATTGGAGAAAAGATAAGGACGGCTTCTCTGCCTGAGAAGGTCAATGATTTCCTTTCTTCCTGTGGTGAATCCTCCCATAGCGCCGCCGAATGCCTTGCCGAGAGTACCTGTATAAATATCCACTCTACCATAAGTGTCGGTAAGTTCGCTTACGCCGTGACCGGTAGCGCCTACCACACCTGCTGAATGAGACTCGTCCACCATCACGAGGGCATCGTATTTCTCTGCCAGCTCGCAGATCTTGTCCACCGGAGCCACGTTTCCGTCCATGGAGAACACTCCGTCAGTGGCGATAATCCTGAACTTCTGGGCCTGAGCCTCCTGCAGACAACGCTCGAGATCGGCCATATCAGCATTGGCATAACGGTATCTCTTCGCCTTACAGAGCCTTACGCCGTCGATGATGGACGCATGGTTCAATGTATCGGAAATGATGGCATCTTCCTCAGTCAGAAGCGGTTCGAAGACTCCACCGTTGGCATCGAAGCAAGCGGCATAGAGGATGGTGTCTTCAGTATGGAAATACTCGCTGATCGCCTTTTCCAGCTGCTTGTGGATGTCCTGTGTTCCGCAGATGAAACGTACTGAGGCCATACCGAAACCGCGTTTCTCCATCATTGCCGCAGAAGCTTTGACAAGTCTCGGGTCATTTGCCAGTCCGAGATAGTTGTTGGCACAGAAGTTAAGCACTTCTTTTCCAGCGACATCGATAACTGCTGACTGTGAACTCTCTATCAGGCGTTCTTCCTTATAGAGTCCCGCCTCGCGAATCTCAGTGAGAGTCTTGCTGAGATGCTCTTTCATTTTTCCGTACATTATAAAGTCTGTTTTGTGTAAAGTCTTTTTGTCTTGGCAAATTACGGATTAAAATTGGATTTTCCATATAGGAATGATGAAAAAAACTGCTTACTTTTGTGAGTAACTCTTTTTAAAGGGTTACATTAAAGAGTCACATAAGTCACATAAGATTGGTTAACAGGGGAAAGCAGCATTTCCCAAGAAAATGTATCACTTCAAAAATGAAAAAAATTCTCATCATCGGAGCTACAGGACAGATAGGTTCTGAACTGTCAATGGAACTGCGCAGCCGTTATGGCAATGACAATGTTGTAGTCGGTTATATTCACGGCAGCGAGCCGAAAGGAATTCTGAAAGAGTCCGGTCCCTGTGAGGTGGTGGATGTCACTGACGGGGAAATGATTGCCTCCGTGGTGGAGAAGTATCATATTGACACGATATACAATCTTGCGGCACTGCTTTCAGTGGTAGCCGAGTCCAAACCCAAGCTCGCGTGGAAAATCGGCATTGACGGCCTGTGGAACGTGCTGGAAGTGGCCAGAGAAAAAGGATGCGCCGTATTCACGCCGAGTTCCATCGGCTCCTTCGGCCCGACCACCCCGCACGTGGGGACACCTCAGGACACCATCCAGAGGCCCAGGACAATGTACGGAGTTTCCAAGGTTACGACCGAGCTCCTGAGCGACTATTATTTCCTCAAATATGGCGTGGACACACGTGCAGTGAGATTTCCGGGCCTGATTTCCAATGTCACGCTCCCGGGAGGCGGCACCACGGACTACGCTGTGGACATCTATTATTCTGCAGTCAAAGGTGAGAAGTTCATCTGCCCGCTGAAACCGGGTACATTTATGGACATGATGTACATGCCGGATGCGCTGAACGCCGCCATCAGTCTCATGGAAGCAGATCCTTCAAGGCTGATCCACAGGAACGCATTCAACATCGCGTCCATGAGTTTCGCTCCTGAAAACATATACGAAGCCATCCGCAAGGAAATACCTTCTTTCGAGATGGAATATGCCCCGGACCCGCTCAAGCAGAGCATTGCAGACAGCTGGCCGGACAGCATGGACGACAGTTGCGCCCGTGCGGAATGGGACTGGAAACCGGAATATGATCTGGAGTCGATGACCAGGGACATGATTTCCAAGCTCAAGGTGAAACTCTCACTGTAACGGCTTCCGCAATCAACTCGAAAACGATGCTTGACAAAGACTTTTTCAATGGACGCATCATCATTCTGGATGGCGCGATGGGTACGATGCTTCAGCGATACGGACTCGCCGAAGAGGATTTCCATACAGATATCATTGACAGTCAAGCAGTAAGAGAGCTCAAGGGAAACAATGAATGCCTGAATCTCTCGCACCCTGAGATAATCAGGGAGATTCACCTCGAATACATAAAGGCCGGGGCGGACATCATCGAGAGCAATACTTTCAGTGCCAACAAGATATCCCAGAAGGAATACGGAACCGAGGCTTTGGCCTACAGAATGGCCTTTGAAGGAGCACGCATTGCAAGACAGGCTGCCGATTCGGTAACGGAAAGACGTATCCTTGTGGCGGGCAGCGTGGGTCCCACATCCAAATCCCTCAGCCTTGCTCCGGACATCAACCGCCCAGAAGTCAGGCCGTACAGTTTCAGGGACATGGTCTCGGCATACGACGAACAGATACGCGGACTGGTCGATGGCGGAGCGGACCTGATATTGATAGAGACCTGTTTCGACGCGCTTAATACGAAGGCCGCACTCTACGCACTGGAAAACATCACCGGAAACGGCAGTTTCCCGGCGATAGTCTCCGTTTCTGTCAATGACAAGAGCGGAAGGACATTGACCGGACAGACCGTCAAGGCATTCTACACATCGGTCAGCCACTACCCTCTCACGGCATTCGGCCTCAACTGTTCACTTGGAGCCGAGGACCTCACTCCCCTCGTGGAAGAAGTGGCAGGTTTTGCCGGATGTCCCGTCATCTGCTATCCTAACGCTGGTCTGCCTAATGAGATGGGCGGTTACGATGAGACGCCTCAGCAGATGGGCAGCGCCGTCAGGGCAATGGCAGAAAAAGGCATTGTCAATATAGTTGGCGGATGCTGCGGCACTTCGCCTGAGCATATAGCGGCGATTGCCGAGGCTGTAAAGGGCATCAGTCCAAGAAGCCTCACGGACGGTGGAGCTTCTGCCGAAAAGGATGGCAAAATCCTGACAGTGAGCGGATTGGAGGCAGTCAGCATTGACCTGAAGAACAGCAATTTCACGAATATCGGAGAACGCACGAACGTGGCGGGCTCGAGAAAATTCGCAAGGCTGATAGCAGCCGGAGACTATGAGGCAGGTCTTCAGATTGCAGCAGAGCAGATAGAGAACGGAGCAGCCATCATTGACATAAACATGGACGACGCAATGCTGGACAGCCGCGCCTGCATGGAGAAATTCGTGAGATACATTTCCAACGACCCGGCTGTGGCGAAGGCGGCGCTGATGATCGATTCTTCGCATTGGGATACCATCGTCGCGGGTCTGGAAAACGCTCAGGGCAAATGCATTGTAAACTCCATAAGCCTGAAGGAGGGCGAGGAGGCGTTCCTGAAAAAGGCAGAAGAAATACACAGACTCGGGGCTGCAATGGTGGTGATGGCCTTCGACGAACAAGGACAGGCCACCACATTTGACAGGAAAACAGAAATCTGCAGGAGAGCTTACGGGCTGCTCACGGAAAGACTGGCTATCCCGCCACAGGATATTATTTTCGATGTCAATGTCCTTTCGGTCGGAACCGGCATTGCCGAACACGCGCGCTACGGAATAGACTTCATCGAGGCGGTGAGATGGATCAAGGCGAATCTGCCTGGTGCATATACTTCTGGCGGTATCTCCAACCTGTCGTTCGCATTCAGGGGAAACAATCCGGTTCGCGAGGCCATGCACTCGATTTTTCTCTACCATGCTATAAATGCCGGGCTGGATATGGGTATCGTGAATCCTGGCATGCTGCAGGTATATGACGACATTGAACCGGACCTGAAACAGAAGGCGGAAGATGTCATTCTGGACAGGGACCATGATGCCACTGAGAGGCTGATAGGCAAGGCTCAGGAGATAATGGCGGCCAAAGAGGCTGCTGCTCAGGGGATTGGCCCGAACGCCGCACAGCCGGGGACTGAGAAAGCCGCCACAGCTGAGGAACGTATAAAGGAGGCATTGGTCAAAGGCAAGAATACCGGGCTTGAGGAAGACGTTCTCGACTGCTACCGCAGATACGGAACTGCCGTAAAGGTGATTGAAGGACCTCTGATGGATGGGATGGAGCGTGTCGGTGAGCTGTTCGGAGCCGGAAAGATGTTCCTGCCTCAGGTGGTGAAATCAGCCAAGATCATGAAGGACGCGGTGGCAGTGCTGGAGCCTTATATGAGCGGCGACAGTGCCTCAGGCTCGGGCAGGCCGGTAATCATCAATGCCACGGTCAAGGGTGATGTACACGATATCGGAAAGAACATCACGGGCATAGTATTGGGCTGCAACGGGTTCAATGTCATTGACTTGGGTGTGATGGTGGAGAAGGAGAAGATATTGGACGAGGCGGTAAGGCATCATGCTTCCATCATCGGGGCCAGCGGACTGATCACGCCTTCGCTTTTCCAGATGGAGGAGCTCTGCCGTGAAATGACCAGAAGAGGACTGGACATTCCGCTGTTCATAGGCGGAGCCACGACCTCTGCGCTTCATACTGCCGTAAAACTCGCTCCGCTCTACTCTCACGTGTTCTATGCGCAGGATGCTTCCACGTCGGCGGTCATGGCCAAGAAATGTCTGATGAACAGGGAGAAATTCGAGGCGGAAGAGCATGCGGCTCAGGAACACATCAGGAGCCTGTATGAAAGCAGGCCTCATACTGATGACGAGAGCGCTGACACAGCCGCATTCCCGGAAGACTCTTACCTCAAGGCGGAAGAGTATGATTTCCAGGACATTCCGGCAATGGAACTGGGCATTGACCAGATAATGCCGCATTTCGACTGGAGAATGTTTCTGGCTATCTGGGGCTTCAAATACGGACAGGAACTTCCGGATGACCCGGAGATAAACAAGATATTGGCAGAAGGCAAGACCGTCCTGGAGCGATTCCGCACGAGGCACGAAGTGCTGATCCGGCTTTCGTTCAGGTCAATGCTTGCGCGACGGAAGGGAAATGACATTGACGCGAAATATGGTTCCGGCGGGAATGAGGTCAATGTGGTCTTCCCTATGATGAGACAGGAAAAGGCAGGCAAGAGCGTGGACGAACGTCCTGTGAAGCTTTCGCTGGCGGATTTCGTGCCGGAGAAGAGTTTCGGGCCGATGGGCGTTTTCGCCGCAAGCGTACAGACCGGTCACACAGGATGTTGCACATGCGGCTGTTTCGAATCGATGCTTGACCGGGCAGTGCGCGTCACATTGGCAGAAGCCGCTTCCATCTGGCTGGACAAGCATCTGGAGGAGCATCTGCATCCTGGGGCTCAGCGGAAATTCAGAATCGTGAAACCGGCTGCGGGATATCTCAGCTGTCCTGACCACACTCTGAAGCGGGACATCCTGAACATTCTGCCTGAGGCGGAGAAGTTGGGCATTCAGCTTACGGAGAGCTGCGCGATGATTCCTGACGCATCCGTCTGCGGTTTCGTGTTTATCCATCCCGAGGCCACGTATCCTGAGATACACAGGCTTTCAAAAGAGGATTTCGAGGACTACAGGGAAAGACGCGGAATGAGTGAGGAGCAGGCCCGCCAATTCCTCGGACACCTGCTGTAATCATAAGAGTATGCACCATTCTAAATGAACAGGCTATGAAAATTTCTGAAATACTTACAGGCAGCAAGCATACATTTCCTTCGATAGAGATAGTTCCGCCGCTCAACGGTATGAGCAAGACTGAACTTCTCGACAAGGTGCGCACGTTTATGGAGTTCAGCCCCAAATACATAAACATCACCTGCCACAGGGACGAATATGCTTTCCGAAGAGAAAGCGACGGCACATACACGAGACATCTGGTCAGGAACAGGATCAGCGAAGTGGCTGTATGCGCGGCCATCCAGGCGGAATTCGATATCGACGTGGTGCCTCACGTAATCTGCGGCGGCACGTCAGCTGAAGAAATAGAAAGCGACCTGTACAACTACAGATTCCTCGGTATCAGCAACTTGATGGCGCTGCGCGGCGATTCGGTAAGCGGAGAGAAGAGGTTCACTCCCCACCCCTCCGGCTACAGTCATGCCAACGAACTGGTAGAGGCCATCCGCCGGTTCGATGCCCAGAGTGAAGAATCGTTCTGTATCGGCGTCGGCGGATATCCGGAGAAGCATTTTGAATGTGCCAACATTGAAACGGACATCCTGAACCTGAAGAGGAAAGTGGATGCAGGGGCGGACTACATCATCACGCAGATGTTCTTCGACAATTCCGTGTTCTACAGCTATGTGGAGAAATGCCGCAAGGCCGGTATCAATGTCCCGATTATCCCGGGACTCAAGCCGTTGTCCTCCGCCAAACAGATAGCACTGCTGCCCCAGTCTTTCTCTCTGGACATTCCCAAAGAGCTGACAGACGCGGTAAGGGACGCGGGAGATGACAAGGAAGAAGTCTATCGGATCGGTACCGAGTGGTGCATAAAACAATGCAAGGACCTCATAAAGAATGAAGTCCCTGCCGTGCATTTCTATACTATGGGCAAAACCCGGAACATCACGCAGATAATGCGTGAATGTTTCTGAGCATTACCTCACGAAATTCATCGCTACAGCAAATTCTGTAGTATTCGCCCAGACGGCCTTGAGGTCGGACGGCTTTGTCAGTCTGAATACTCCCATGAGGGTCTGAAGTTTCTGAAGCTCAGCCTTCTGCTCCTCCGTAATATCCGGATTCTTGGCCATTTCCTCGAGTTTCTTGTCGAGCTGGTCCAGCAACGGAAGCAGCGGTTTCACTATAGGATCGCAAAGCTCCTTATCCATGAAGAGCTGCAGAGAGTTGTCTGTAACCACATATTTCATTACCAAGCCGTTGGCCATGAAATTCTTGATGACCGGCAGTATTTCTTTAGGGTCAATGCCCAATTTCTGAAGTTCCTCAAGGAGTTCGCTCAAACCGGACAGGTCAGCTGCCCTGGTCACGAACGCATCAGCCTGTGCTCCTTCCATTTCTGACAATGCAGCGATATTAGGCAGAACGAAAAGGTTTCCTCCGTTCGCAAACCAGAAAGCCAAGTTTGCAGGCGGAAGGTCTATCCATTCCGTGTGGGTGGTCGGAACGAAATGATATTTGCCGTCAGGACCGACAAGACTCTTGATGATTCCTTCAAACTCCTTCATATCAGGAATTCCTGAATTGCCTGAATCCTCGTCAGATTCCCAAAATCTTGCAGTCACGTTTCCGTCCTCTGTAAATGAAAGCCGGTCAAGCTGGTCAGCAAGCTGAACGCTACCAAATATACTGAGCATCTTGCCCATCATGGCTGCACTGACAGCGTAATCACCACTTGCCGTCCATGTAATCTGCAAAGGAGTTGCCACAGGCACTCCATCCTTATCAGGAGCAGCCTCTCTGAGCAGATTCCAGTCACCTTCCATACCGCCTTTTGCGACTACTTTCGTTGCTGCCTTGACGGAGATTTTTTCATTGCCGTCGATTTCACCCTCTACGGACACCGTGTATATAGGTGTCTTGTCTGTACTGAACAAAGACATGACTGCCATATTGTAGATGTTGCCCTCACCGCTGAATGTCCATTTCGCGTCACCGGTATTCTTCAGATTCACATTGACTGCGACAGAAGAAGCGCAAGGAATGACATTGTTCATCTGGAGGACGCCTTCGGTCGCGCTGGATGCTGTCAATTTCACATTTCCCATGCTTACAGGTATGGAATTGACAGATATTTCAGCTTTTCCGCTTTCTGCGGTAAACTGATTTGACGGAATATCTTTCCAATTTTCATCGGACTTGCTGTCTTTGTGACAACTGGCAAATACTCCCAAGAGAGCAAGCATGAGTCCGGAATACAATAAACTACGTTTCATACTAATTATGTTTAAATAAAACTGGGCGACAGCACATAGTCCTTTGTCACCAAGCAGAAAATTACCGCAAAAATCACACCATGACAGGAATCAGCGATTCTACTGGCCGCCGAGACGGGAAAAATATGTCAGCACTTCTTCCCAAGTCTTGAACGGTTCTTCGCCGAAATGGAGAACGGTTCCCATAAAATCATCAGTACCAAGCCGTTCCGGATATCTGTCGATGAGATAGTCCCCGAGCAGCATATCCTTTTTATTGGCAATGACCACTCTGTTCCAGGCCGGCACGCCAAGTCGTTTTTCCACCCAATGATAGAGTTCCGGAAGGCGTTCAGGGGCATTGAAGTCATTGGAAATCAGCACATAAGGCGAGTACTGCTCCGAGAGTTTGGCGAAGGCCTTCACCGCACTCCCGTAAGGCTCCATCTCTTCTATGGCGAGCCCATGCGCCTGTCCGTTTGTCATATCCAGAAGGGTATCTGTCAATGCTATGAGCATCACCTTCTTGGCCCTGTTTTCCTGCTTGTCGTCTATCCTTTCTATCACAGGCATGACCGAATGCAGGAAAACGCTGTCATCCAGATAGTGCTCCCCATTGAACCGGATTGCATTGGGATAATAAGCGGTGAACAGTTCGAATGTGCCGGTCACAAGCGTGTCGTGGATACCGAACATTCCGTAAACGCGCTGTTTCTCTTCATTGACCTTCCCGAAGAAGACAGGATCGGAACTGTCGGGCTCGAGTCCTTCGAAATTGTGCGAAGACACTTCGCGGAACGCTTCTATAAGTCCTTTGTTTACAAGAAATGATGTCTGTCCGTCGCGCCTTGGATTGTGGAACTCCTGTCGTCCCAAACCATTGTTTTTCAATATGGTATCGGCGAGTTTGAATGCCGGATTCACGAGAATCCTGTCATATCCGCGCAGCATTTCGGCATACATCGCGCCCATCGATGCGCCTATGATCAGGTCCGGCTTTTCCGCTTCACAAAGCTTTTTAAGCATATCCATGGCCTCGACAGGCTCTACGGGGATGTCTGGGGCAATGATTTCTGCTGAAGGGAGCAATGTCCCCATTGTCTTTACCGTACCGTTCTGGCCGCTCGAAGCGAAGCCATGCAGATACAGAATCTTCTTCCCTGACATTATGTCAGGCCTTGCATATTCATACAATTCCATACGCACACTTATTTGGGAGCAAAATTACTAAGCTGATTTCTTTCCGGCAAGAGAAATCAGCACGCAGACGAGCGTAAACATTGAGCTGCAGAGGAAAAGCGCCCCGGTGGTGATGAACATGTCCCCCATTCCCACTATCGCAGGCACAATTCCGCCGAAAGCATAACCGATGGCGCCGAGCAAGGCAGATGCGACCCCTGCATTGTCCCGTCCCGAATCCATAGCTGAGACGTTGGAAGCTGTGGAGACTATGCCGACCATCAGCATGAGGATGAATACCAGTATCTCGTACCACCAGAACCCGGGTTTGAAAAACAGCACGACTGCCGTCAGCACCGAGAATCCCGCAAGCGCGAATGTACCGAACCGGATAGCCGCATCATTGTCCTTGAATTTAGGGATGAGCGCTGCCGCGATGGCGAATGTCAATGCATTGAATCCGAACACTATACTGAAATGCAGTGTGGATAGTCCGTAATGCTCCTGCATAATGAATGGAGCGGAGGCGATGTTGGTGAAAAGCACACCCATGGAGAACATATACGTAAGAACATACAGAAGGAACCGCCTGTTGCTCAATATATTATAGATGCCGTCGGCAATGACTTTCAATGACGAGGACCTGTAGATGCTCAGGTTCTTGAACGAGAGATTCTCATCCATGCGTGTAGCTCCGATGAGCAGTGCCGCCGACAGCACTATGAGGCTCCAGAATATGGCCCTCCAGCCTCCCACAAGGGCTATAAGTCCGCCCACGATAGGTGCAGCCACCGTCGCTACGCCATTGACCGCGGCTATCATTGACATCATTTTCGTCAATTCCTTTCCCCTATACCGGTCTGTGGCAATGCTTCTGGAAAGGACGACTCCGCCGGATCCGGCCAGGCCCTGGAAGAGCCTCATGATGATGAATTCATGGACATTGGCAGAGAAGATGCAGCCGAATGTGGATATCAGGAACAGGGCCATAGCGCATATCAAAGGACGTTTCCGGCCGTACCTGTCGCTTACCGGACCGAATATCAGCTGGCCGACTGCAAGCCCGACAAGACCTGTGGTGAGGCCTAACTGCACCTTGGACACCGGGCAGTCGAACCAGTCCTGCATGGCAGGCAGCACGGGTACATACATATCCATAACAAAAGGCCCGAAAGCGCTCAACGCTCCCAAATACACAAGGACGAAAGTATTTCCTCCTGATATGTGGCTGTCTTTACCCATAAGTCGCTATCCTCACCTTTAATCAGAGTCCGTAGATTTCATTCATTTTCAGCAGCACATTCTTGACTCTTTCTTTCAGACTCTCCGGAGCAAGCACTTCCACCAGATAGCCCTGGGACATTATTCGCTGTATAAGGTCTGTCGTGATGCACATTCTGAATTCAAAGACCGCATAGTCCGGCCCTGTCACCACTTCCTTCTGGGAATGATGCCACGGAATGCTGCGGAGATATTCTTCCTGACCGTCTTTCACTTTCAGCAGGATGGTCTCTACCACAGGCTTTTCCGGAACAATGACGCCCAAATAGTTCGAAAAGAAAGCTCCCGCATTGAATTCGGGCGGCATAGTAAACTGATAGTCAATCTCTTCTACATTGGTCACGCGTTCCATGTTATAGATATGAAGAGCAGAAGAATCTCTGTCCCTGGCAAGAAGATACCAGACGAGATGATAGATTTTCAGGCAATACGGCACAACCTCCTTTACGGACAGTTCCCGTGAGCGGTAACTTTTGAACTCGATGCGGAGCATCTTGCTGTTCTTCATTGCCTTCAGCACGGGTGAGAGTTTGGAAACGCCCAACGGCAGCTTCTCGAGCACGATTCTCGAAGAAAGAGATGCGAATGAAGATACTATGCTGTTCAATGCGAATGAGTTGTACAGCCAGGAGCGGACACCTGTCACGAAAGCGTCCCTCTTTTCTACTATATGATACTGGTATGTGCCTCTGTGGGTACATTTGATTTCAATCCCGAACAACGACTTGATCTTCGCGCAGTGATTCTGGAAAGTCTTCTTGGGCATCGGTTCCTTTTTCGGATTCAAGTCCGATTCTCTCCAGGCCTCGTCAATTTCGACAAAGGACATATAGCGGTTCTGGACAAGCAAATCCACAAGCCACACGTATCGGTCTAATAAATTTGAAGATTCCATCAGAAATATCTTATATTCCAACGCAAATATGGAAATTTTTTTATTAAATTTGCATATTATGAATCTAAAGTATTGCCTCTGATGCTCGAAGATGTAAGAAAAAATATCGAAAGACTTATCGCGCTGTATGAACGCGAGAGACAGACGAAAGAGAATCTTGTCATCGAACTGAGGAGGAAAGATGCTGAAATTGATTCATATAAGAAGCAGATTTCGGATCTGGAAAGACAAGTAGATAATCTCAAGTTGATTGAAGCTTTTACTGCTCATGAGGAAGGCAGCGCAGCTGCGAGGGAGAAGATTGACAAGATGATTTCTGAGATTGACAGGTGCATCTCATTATTGGAAAGATAGATATGGGGCAGAAGATTACGATACGGATCAACGGCAAGAAATACGAGTTGTCGGCCAAGACGCCAGATGACGAGGAGATTTACAGAAATGCCGCTAAACTGGTGGAAAGCACGTTAAGCAAGTATTCGAACAGGTTTCCCGAAAAGGACACGTCGGAGCTTCTTACGTTTGTGGCCCTGAACGAGTGTATCGCGAGGCTGTCCGCGAGAAGGATGGTTGAGAGTCTGGAGAATGAGGTGAAAGCGCTTGAGAAGCAGACAAATACTTATCTTGATGGTATAAAAGATTAGCCGTCGGCCCACTACTCGCTGAAAACAACAAGTTCTTCGGAACCGGGTGTTCTCGAGCCGGGGATGTGCGGGCCTAAGTACCTTTGATGGGATTCCGCTATGCGGGACGTAGGATTACTGAACCGGCACGGAGCTCAAATCTTGCAATATTAGATTTTTCTGACGACCCGGCTGACGGCTTTTATATATTCCGACTGCAAGCTTCTTAGTACAAGGAAACTTGCAGCCGGTTTTTTGTAATCCGGAAAGAAACGACTAAAACATAAATTTATATATACGTATGAACAACATTTTGATATTCATAGCAGTAGCCTTGCTGTCAGCTGCATTCGGAATTGCAGTTTTCATAATGGTTCACAGAATGGTTATGAAGGGACGCAAGGACAGCATCCTGGAAAAGGCGGAACTTGAGGCAGAAAACATCAAGAAAGAAAGGATCCTTCAGGCCAAGGAGAAGTTCCTCCAGCTCAGAAGCGAGCACGAGAAGTTCGTGAATGAGAAGAATGCACAGATCAAGGATACCGAGAACCGTCTCAAGCAGAAAGAGAACAATCTCAACCAGCAGAACAACGAGCTCCAGAAGAAAATCAAGGATCTCGACAATACCAAGGCAAGCCTCCAGTCCCAGAAAGATGCGCTCGACCGTAAGGCAGAAGAATACGAGTCACTCCGTCAGGAAGCCAACAAGCAGATTGAGAGCATTGCCGGCATGACCGCCAACGAAGCCAAGAACCTTCTCATGGAAAACATGAAGGCCGAGGCGAGAAGCGAAGCCCAGGCGTACATAAACGATACGATGGATGACGCCAGACTTAATGCTGCAAGGGAAGCCAAAAGAATAGTAATCACCACGATACAGAGGACTGCGACGGAGACTGCCATTGAGAATGCTGTCACCACCTTCCCTATCGAGAACGATGATATCAAAGGTAGAATCATCGGCCGCGAAGGTCGTAACATCAGGGCTCTGGAGGCTGCTACCGGTGTGGAAATCGTAGTGGACGATACTCCGGATGCCATTCTTCTTTCGGCTTTTGACCCTGTCAGAAGAGAGGTCGCACGTCTTGCGCTCCATCAGCTTGTCGTGGACGGACGTATCCATCCTGCACGTATTGAAGAGGTCGTAGCCAAGGTCCAGAAACAGCTTGAGGATGAGATTCTCGAGACCGGTAAGAGAACCTGCATTGACCTTGGAATCCACGGTATGAACATCGAACTCGTGAAACTTATCGGACGTATGAAATACCGTTCTTCTTACGGACAGAACCTTCTCCAGCACTCACGCGAGGTTGCAAACATCTGTGCCATAATGGCTTCCGAGCTCGGCCTCAATCCTAAGCTCGCGAAGAGGGCCGGACTTCTCCACGATATCGGAAAGGTTTCAGAGGACGATCCTGAACTTCCTCACGCACTGCTCGGTATGAAACTGGCAGAGCAGTACAAGGAAAGACCTGAAATCTGCAACGCTGTCGGCGCTCACCACGAAGAGACTGAAATGACATCGCTCATCTCCCCTATCGTCATGGTAGGTGACGCTATCTCAGGAGCACGTCCTGGAGCACGCCGCGAGGTAATTGAATCATATATCAAGAGGCTCAAGGGCATGGAAGACCTTGCTGCCGCATATCCTGGTGTAACCAAGAGTTATGCGATCCAGGCAGGTAGGGAACTCCGTGTAATCGTAGGCGCAGAGGATGTAAGCGACGAGCAGGCAGCTACGCTCTCTTCCGACATCGCTCTCAAGATTCAGAATGAAATGACATACCCTGGACAGGTGAAGATCACCGTCATCAGGGAAACGCGTTCAGTAGCTTACGCTAAATAAGCGAATCATTTTTATACCGAAAATGATATGATAATGAAAAGACGCAGTATTGTATCAGGCATTGTACTCTTTCTACTGAGTGCAGTGCCTTTATTCGCTCAAATGGGCGAACCGATAGTAAAATGGTCCGTTTCCCAGGGAAAAACGGAAAACGGAATCACCGAAATCATCTTCTCCGGCACTATCAGCTCCGGATGGCATACCTATGGAGCATCTCACAAGGATTCACCTGTAACGGTGGAATTTGAGGATGTCAAAGGGTATTCTCTTGAAGGCGGATTGTACGACCTTCTCAAGCCGGAGAAATTCAACGGGGATGATGTTTTCTTCGACAAGATCAAGGTCGCGCAGAAGATCAAAGTGGCAGAAGACGCCTCCAGCCTGAAAGGTATGATCACTTCTTCGAGCTGCACGGACAACTCCTGCGGCGCGCCTGAGGACTGGAATTTCGAGATAAAGCTCCGGAAAGAGGCTGACGCTACGGCTGCAGCTGTTCCTGAAAAGACAAAAGCAGCAGCTCCAGAGATTTCACAGAATGTAACGGAGGAGGAACAGCGGGCCGGCGGCTCGTTGTGGGCACTGATACTTGAGGCCGTGTTGTGGGGATTTGCGATGCTTCTCACGCCATGTGTCTTCCCGATGGTGCCGATGACCATATCATTCTTCATGAAAGGTTCTTCAACACCTGCGGCCGGACGTTTCAAGGCCTTCATGTACGGACTTTTCATCGTCCTGCTCTACACGGTGCCTATTTCGTTGATTATCGGAGCGACCTACATCTTCGGCGGCGAGACAGTCACTGCCGACATATTCAACTGGCTTTCAACGCATTGGCTTCCGAATATCATCTTCTTTATCGTGTTTATGGTATTTGCGGCATCTTTCTTCGGAGCGTTTGAGATCACTCTGCCGTCAGCTCTCGTAAACAAAAGCGACAAGAATTCCGACAAGGGCGGACTTGCAGGAATCTTCTTCATGGCATTGACACTGGTCCTGGTATCATTCTCCTGCACCGGTCCTATCGTGGGTTCTGTCCTGATCAAATCCACTCAGGGTGAGTTCTGGACTCCGATGGTGACAATGCTTGCATTCTCTGTAGCCTTTGCATTGCCATTCACGATTTTCGCGATGTTCCCGTCTCTGCTGAAGAAGCTCAAGAGCGGCAGCTGGCTGAACTCCGTGAAGGTGGTGCTCGGATTTATCGAGGTGGCTCTCGGTCTGAAGTTTCTCAGCGTGGCGGACCAGACTTATCATTGGGGCCTTCTGGACAGGGAGATCTATCTCGCCATCTGGATTGTGGTATTCACCCTGCTCGGTCTGTACCTGCTCGGCAAGATCAGGTTTGAGGCGGACAGCGAGGTGAAGCATATCGGGATATTCAGGCTTTTCCTGGTAATCGTGGACTTTACGTTCGTGGTGTATATGATACCGGGAATGTTCGGCGCTCCGCTAAAGGCATTGTCAGGATATCTTCCTCCTATCGAGACGCAGGACTTCATAATGGGCAGCAATGCAAGCCAGCAGGTGGTCAGCATAGAAGAGGCCACTAAAGGCGAAAAACTGCCCCTCGGACTTACAGGCTATCATTCTATGGAAGAGGGATATGCTGCTGCGAAAGCGTCCGGCAAACCTGTTTTCCTGGACATTTCCGGTCTCGCCTGCGTAAATTGCCGCGAGATGGAGCAGAGGGTATGGAGTGATCCGAAGGTACTGTCAATGCTGAAAAATGATTTTGTCATAGTGGTTCTCTATACGGACGACAAGACTAAACTTCCTGAGAGCGAATGGGTTACCACCAGCAGCGGAAAGGTTTTGAAGGACAGGGGACGTGTCAATGCGTGGTTCGTCCGGGAGAATTTCGGCGTGAGCGCACAGCCCAACTACGTGCTTCTTTCTCCTGACGGAAAGCAGCTCGCTCCGATTCGCGGATACAATACTGATATAGACGGATTTGTCGAGTTCCTGAATTCAGGACTTGAAAAAATGAAATAAAAGATATGAAAAGGATGATTATAGCATTGATGGCATTGACATTGACCATCAGCGGTTTATCTGCAAGGGAACTGCCGGAGATTCATACGCCGGCATCCGATTCCAGGGTAACTTATGTGGGCAGGACATTGAAGGAGAAGGACAATGTTTCTTTCGACTGGACCGGAGTATATGTCAGAATCCGTTTTGAGGGTTCATACCTCGCGATGAAGGCTTCCGACAGCAAGGCGAACTATTATGACCTCTGGATTGACAGGGAACCGGACGCGAAGGCTGACAGGACCATCAGGGTCAGCGGTAAGGATTCGGTATATGTGCTGGTTGAACCGGCTGCCCTCAAGTCGTTCAATTCCAAGGGGAAAGGCTTCGAGCACACTGTGGTTCTGAAAAAGCGGACTGAGGGAAGTGAAGGCAGGACCACTATCAGCGAGTATATAACCAAGGCAGGCGAACTGCTTCAGGCTGAAGGTCTTAAGGAGCGCCAGTTCGAGGTGATAGGTGACTCTTACACTTGCGGTTACGGTACTGAGAACAGTGTCAGGACTGACCCTTACAAGAGCGAGACCGAGAACAGCAATCTGACTTACGCTGCTATCCTTTCAAGGTACTTCGGGGCTGATTACTATGCTGTTGCGCATTCCGGAATGGGGATTGCCAGAAATTATGCGGACAAGTTCAAGGACTACTATATGCCTGACCGTTATGACCAGACATTCGACGAGGACAAGGATGTGAAATGGGATGCCTCTGCGGATGCGTTCAAGCCGCAAGTAACCATCATCTACCTATGTACCAATGACTTCTCTACAGGCAGACAGCCCAAGATGTCGATTTTCAGGGACAATTATGTGAAACTCCTGAACAAGATCAAGAAGAACTACGGTGAGAATCATCCGGTTCTCTGCGTTTCGAGCAACTGCGATGACCTGGCAGCCGACTATGTGAGGTATTGCGTAAACAGCTGCGGTCTGAAAAATGTGTATTTCCTGAGTTTCACCAAGGCTGTGCACAATACGGATGATGAGCTCGGCGCAAGCTGGCATCCAAGTTACAAGGGACACAAAAAGCTCGCCCATGTGCTGATTCCGTATATCTCCACATTGACAGGATGGGAACTCAATGACAATATCGAATAAGAGAATATGAGTATCAAGACTAAAATCATCAGCACCGTCACGCTTGTGGTTGTGCTGGCCCTGACAGGGTTCTTCTATTTCCGCTTCTACTTTGTCTTCGGTGAAGGGGTCAAGGCAGGAGACCTGAATCAGGTGATGTACAAGGGCTACGTATTCAAGACCTATGAAGGCCGGCTGATCCAGTCAGGCCTGAGAGGTACAGGAAAAGGTACCAATGGTATGGAATCCTACGTTTTCGAGTTCTCTGTGGAAAACGGGGAGCTTGCTGATTCCCTGATGAGGTGCAGCGGCAAGACTGTGGAACTTCATTATAAGGAGTATTTGGGAGCGCTTCCGTGGCGCGGTCAGCAGAAATATATCGTGGATAATATCCTGTCCGTAAGGTAAGTTATTGAAAAACAATAAGATGAAAAGATTACATTTTATCGCATTGACAATATTGGCGGCTTCTTCTTTGGCCGCCGTTTCTCTGAATGCCGAGGAGCATCAGAGAGCTGAGGGAATGAAAGTTTTTTCTGTTCATCCGGCCAACAACACAGGCAAGATGATGACAATGGAGCAGGCCGTATATTCGGGAGAACTCAGACCTGAGAGATTCCGCACAGGATGGTACGGCGAGAACACCATTGTATATATGAAGGAAGGAAAGCCTCAGCTTTATGATGTCAATGCAGGTAAAGATGTGGATGCTGACGAGGTGCTCGGCGTCTATGCGGAAGCTGCCGGAGCATATCTGAAGAAGTCATTGCCGGAAGGCGCTGAAAATGTTACGCCGAACGAGGCGGCAATGTCTGCAAACGGGTCAATGATGGGCAACAGGTCCGTCGGTGCTGCCACTGCACTGGCATTTACCGTGGGCAAAAGCCTTTATTACATTGACCAGCGCAAGCATATCCGTACTGTCGCTGAAAGCGAGAATTCTGAAATCACTTATGGTCAGTCGGTCAGCAGAAACGAGTTCGGTATTTCCGGAGGTATTTTTTGGTCACCGGACGGACGCAGCATCGCGTTCTACCGCAAGGATGAAAGTCAGGTAACGGAATTCCCGCTTCTGGACATCACCACACGTACCGGTTCTCTCAAGAGCATAAAATATCCGATGAGCGGAATGGGCTCTGAGAATGTGCGCGTAGGCGTTTACAATTTAGCGGAAAACACGACCACATACATCCAGGCGGACGATTTCGGCTACGACCAGTATCTCACCAATGTTTCCTGGTCTCCTGACGGTAAGCTGATTTTCATCCAGGTTCTGGACAGGAGCCAGAAGCATATGCACCTGAATATGTACAGGGCCCGCGACGGCAAATTCCTGAGAACCGTACTTACTGAGGACAACGAAAAATGGGTGGAGCCGACGGACCCTCTGCATTGGTTCGGATTCTCCGGCCGATTCATCTACCGCACTGACAACAGGGACGGCTACAAGAACCTGTATCTCTGCGACACGCTTGGCACAGTAACGCGCGTCACAAACGTTGATGCTGACGTGAAATTCGTTGCCGAGGACGGCGAGCGCATCTTCTATACCAGCGCTGAGGTCTCCCCTGTCGAGCAGCACCTGTTTTCTGTCCGGGTCAATGTCTCCCGCAAGGGAAAGGTCGATGTCGGGACGCCTGTCAGGCTCACCTCCGATGAGGGATGGCACAATGTAAGTGTCAATGAATCAGGCACATGGTTTATCGACAGTTACAGTAGTTTCAATGTTCCCGGCGTGGTGACAGTGACTTCTACAGACGGAAAGATGTCCAAGACTATCTTCACCGCCGAGGATCCGATGAAGGATTATGCTACAGGTGAGATGACTCTGGGAACGGTAAAGAGCGCCGACGGAAAATATGACAACTGGTACAGGCTCTATCTTCCGGTGGATTTCGACCCTGCCAAGAAGTATCCGGTCATCCTCTATGTCTATGGCGGTCCTCACTCGCAGATGGTGAACGATTCCTGGCTCGGACAGATAAGGCTTTGGGAAATGTACATGGCGCAGCGCGGCTACATCGTCTATGTGCAGGACAACAGGGGTACGGAAAACCGTGGCGCAGCTTATGAGAAGGCTATCCACAAACACTGCGGACAGGCGGAGATGGCTGACCAGATGGCCGGGCTTAGCGAACTGATGACATTGCCTTACGTGGATAAGGACAGAATCGGTGTGCACGGTTGGAGTTATGGCGGATTCATGACGATTTCGCTTATGACGAACTATCCCGAGACTTTCAAGGTCGGTGTCGCAGGCGGTCCTGTCATCGACTGGAAATGGTATGAGGTGATGTACGGAGAGAGATATATGGAGACTCCGGATTCAAATCCTGAGGGCTTCGCCGAGACAAGCCTCATCAGCAAGGCGGCTGACCTAAAGGGCAAACTGCTTATCTGTCAGGGCGCTATCGACAACACTGTTGTCTGGGAGCACAGCCTGAGTTTCGTAAGAGAATGTATCAAGAACAATGTCCAGCTGGATTATTTCCCATATCCTTGCGCCGAGCACAATGTTTTCGGCAAGGACCGTATCCACCTTATGGACAAGGTGACAATGTATTTTGAAGATTATTTATAAAGATATGAATACCAAAGATTTATATGCACAAATCCAGGCCAAGAAGACCATGTTGTGCGTGGGATTGGACACTGATTTCAACAAGATGCCTCAGCACATTCAGAAACTTGCCCAGGACGGAGAGATTGCTGTCCACGGGGAATTGTTGAAAGGCACTGCACGCTCGCTGTATGAATTCAACAAGGCCATCATTGACGCGACTTCAGAGCATTGTGTAGCATACAAGCCGAACTTGGCTTTCTATGAGTGCTATGGACGAGATGGCATGCTGGCGCTGGAAAAGACCGTAGATTATATCAGGAACAATCATCCTGAGCAGTTTATCATCGCAGACGCCAAGCGCGGTGATATCGGAAACACGGCCAAGATGTATGCCAAGACATATTTCGAGACAATGGATTTCGACGCTGTGACCATCTCCCCTTATATGGGAAGTGAAACTGTCACCCCGTTCCTCGAATATCCTGGAAAATTCGCTATCGTAGTAGCATTGTCATCCAACAAGTCTTCTGCAGATTTCCAGATGGCCCAGCAGGACGGCAAGCCTCTGTATCAGGTAGTTATGGAAAAGATGATGTCCATCTCCAATCCTGACAACATGATGTTCGTGGTCGGCGCCACCAAGGCTGACAAACTCGCTGAAATCCGCAAGTTCTGCCCGGACAATTTCTTCCTCGTACCAGGTGTCGGAGCACAGGGAGGTTCCGCAGAAGAGGTAATCGCGCACAGTGCAAATGCAATGGGCGGCTTGCTTATCAATTCGTCACGTGGAATCATCTACGCCTCCAATGGTGAGGATTTCGCTGAGGCTGCCGGACGCGCTGCAGCAGCTACCGCCAACATCTAGTGCAGTTTGAGAAATAGCGACTATTTCTCAAACTGAGATTTTTCCAAAAACAGGCTGCTCACAAAACGTGAAGCAGCCTGTCTGTCATTTCCCGTAATATTAAATATCATCTTTCAGATGCTCCTTGGCGTACTCGAGTGTCACGGTAAATGTCTTTTTGCGCGAAGACGGGGCCTCGAACATGGCGTCATCGAATATCCTTTCACAGATACCTCTCAAGCCACGCGCTCCGAGTTTGTTCTTGATGGCAGTATCGACTATGAGGTCCTTCACGCCATCTTCTATCTCCAGTTTTATGCCGTCCATCTCGAACATTTTCTCATATTGCTTCAATATGGCATTCTTCGGCTCTGAGAGAATACGCAGAAGCGACTCCTTGTCCAGACTGTCCAGATAAGTGACAATCGGAAGACGACCGATGATTTCCGGAATGAGGCCATAGGACTTCAAATCCTCAGGAGCCACATATTTGAGCAGATTGTTCTTGTCAATCTGTTTGGTGCTGCCTGCTGTGAAACCGATGACCTGAGTGTTCAGACGATTGGCAATCGACCTTTCAATGCCCTCAAACGCGCCACCGCAGATGAACAGGATATTCTGGGTATTTACATGAATGAACTCCTGCTCAGGATGCTTGCGTCCACCCTGTGGCGGAACATTCACGACACTTCCTTCCAGAAGTTTCAGCAATGCCTGCTGTACTCCCTCTCCGGAAACGTCACGAGTAATCGAAGGATTATCTCCCTTGCGGGCTATCTTGTCTATCTCATCGATGAATACAATACCCCTCTCCGCCTTTGCAAGGTCATAATCAGCCTCCTGCAGAAGCCTTGAGAGCAGACTCTCCACATCCTCACCCACATATCCTGCCTGAGTGAGCACAGTGGCATCCACAATCGTGAACGGCACCTGAAGGAGCCTTGCTATGGACTTTGCGAGCAATGTCTTTCCTGTTCCGGTCGGGCCCACGAGGAGGATATTGGACTTCTCAAGTTCAACTCCGTCATCCACTTTGTCGGCCAGATTGTGGTTTATCCTCTTGTAGTGATTGTACACAGCCACTGACAGAAGCTTCTTCGCACGGTCCTGGCCAATGACATATTGGTCCAGAAACTCCTTGATTTCCTTAGGCTTCTGCAGTTTATTGATTTTCTTGGGTGCTGTTTTCTCAGCTTTTTGTCCTGAAACCTCTTTCAGATAATCGGCAGCCAACATGATACAGTCGCTGCAGATACAAGCCCCGTTCTGTCCCGGGAGAAGGTACGGAACCTGAGATTCCGGTCTCCCGCAGAACATACAATAATTTTGTGTCTTTTTTCCGGCCACTTTATTTCACCTTTTTCTTACTGGAAAGAATTCCGTCCACCATACCATAAGCCTTGGCTTCCTCTGCAGTCATCCAGAAATCCCTGTCAGCATCAGCAAGCACACGCTCGAAAGTCTGACCGGTATGCTGGGCAATGATGTTGCACAGCTCTGTTCTGGTCTTCTCTATCTCCTTGGCTGCAATGATGATGTCAGATGCCTGTCCCTGGGCGCCGCCAAGAGGCTGATGAATCAGGACACGGCTGTGCGGCAATGCTGAACGCTTGCCTTCAGTACCTGCGCACAACAGCACCGAGCCCATCGATGCCGCCATGCCTGTACAGATGGTAGCGACGTCCGGTTCAATGATCTGCATCGTATCATAAATGGCCAGACCAGAAGAAACCTGACCTCCAGGAGTATTCAGATAGAGCGAAATGTCAGCCATACTGTCGGTGGAAGCAAGGAACAGGAGCTGGGCCATAATGATATTCGCCACGTCGTCATCAATCGGCACACCGAGAAATATCACCCTGTCCATCATAAGACGGCTGAACACGTCCATGGATGCGACATTGAGTTTCCTTTCTTCGATGATGGTCGGATTTATATACGAATCCAGAGCCGATTCATAACGATGAAGGGTCGTAGAACTGATTCCACGGCCCATTCTCGCGAATTTATAAAATTCGTTATTGTTCATATTTCTTGGGATTAAGACTAAAGTGTACGGAAATCTTCTACTGAAACCTTCTCAGCCTTCAGTGTAACCGCCCCCTTAACTGCCTCGATAACCTTAGTAGCCTCAACATTCTCTACAATGCGGCGGCTGGTATTCTCATCCTGAAGTACTCGGGCAACACTGTCCTTGAGAATTGCCTCAGGAACATTTCCCATGCCGTATGAAGCATACTGGTAAGCAACATATGCCTGAGCTGCCTCGTGAACATCTTTTTCTTCGATCTTGAGGTCGAACTTCTGCATGATGTAGCCACGTACCATCTGCCAGCGGAAATCCTCGAAGAACGCAGGTGCCTCTTTCTCGATCTCCTCTTTGCTGAACTTACCGTCATTGATATTGAACAGCCATCTCTTGAGGAACTCCTCCGGAAGCTTGATGTCAGCTTTCTTTACGAGATACTCGCGCAGATCCTTGGAAAGTTTGTAGTCAGACTCCTGCTTGTAATTCTCTTCAAGCCTTGCAGTTACAGCCTTGTCGAATTCCTCTGCATTGTGAACCTGGTTCTCGCCGAAAATCTTGTCGTAAGTCTCCTGGTTCTCCTCTGCCGGAGCGAAAGTCTTCACTTCCTTCACTGTAACGTGGAACTCAGGTGCGAGAGAAGCGAGCTCCTCTTTCTTTACCTTGAGCATATATGCACGGTCAGACTCATTAGTAAATGCCTCATTTACATTGACATCAAACTGGTCTCCGACCTTCGCGCCGAGGAACTTGGACTTAGCCTCGCCCTCTACATTCTTCACGCCTACATATGAGCCCTCAACGGTCTTGCCTTCCTGAGCGAAATCAACGATTACGAAATCATCCTCACCTGCCTGCTCAGCATCCGTGAGAGAACCGAACTGACGGAGAAGGTTGTCCTTCATCTCTTTCTTGGCCTCAGCAGAAACCTTGATCTCATAAACTTCCACTTTGTCATCCTTGGAGAGTTCGAAGTTCACCTCTGAAGTGGTGGCGATATCGAACTTGAAAGTAAAGTCGTTGCCTGACTTCCACTCGATTTCCGGCTGGTCCTCACTTGGAAGAGCCTCACCTACCATCTTGATATTGTTTTCCTTAACGAAATTATTGATAGCGTCTGAAAGAACCTTGTTCACAACCTCGCCAAGCACTCGCTCTCCATAAACTTTCTGGATAAGGGACATAGGAACCATTCCCTTTCTGAAGCCCTTGAACTCGGCTGTACGTTTGCATCTCTGGAGTTCTTTCTTCTCAGCTTCAGCGTAATCATCGTGAGCAACAGTGACAGTGAGCTGGATATTAAGCTCATCAATCTGATTTTTTACAATATTCATCTTTATTCAATATTTTATATTTTCAATGCGATTTAATTTTCAATGTGTTTGCGCGAGATTCAAGCCATCTTACACTTAGCCTGCAAAAATAGGAATTTTTCAGACAATTTCCAATCGGGAAAGCCTATTATTGTCTATACTGCTTGGGATAGACCACTCTTTCGTGATAAATCTGCCCGAGATATGACTTCAGCACTGATTTTATACGACTGAGTTCCTTCAATGTAATATCTGCATTGTCAAGCTGACCTGCAGCCATCTTGGCTGAAACGATGTTTTCCACGAACTTGTCGAAAGTCTCGGGAGTATTGTCCTTCAATGTACGCGAAGCGGCCTCCACAGTATCGCAGATCATGATCAGTGCCTGCTCCCTGGTCCAAGGTTTCTTGCCCTTGTAATAGAAGGCATCAGCTTCGGCAGGGTTTCCGCCCTCTTCTATAAACTTGTTGTAGAAGAATGCAGTACAGGTAGTTCCGTGATGTGTGAGAATAAAATCGCTCACCACCTGAGGCAGCTTATACTTGGCAGCAAGAGCAAGACCGTCCGAAACATGTCTTATGATCATCTCAGCGCTTTCCTTGGGAGTAAGCCCGTCGTGGAACTTGGCTCCCAGACTCTCGTTCTCCACGAAACACTGCGGATTGGCAGTCTTCCCGATATCATGATACATCGCGCCGGCACGCACAAGAAGCACGTCCGCGTCAATGCTCCTCGCAGCCGCATCAGCAAGGTTCATCACCTGAAGTGAATGCTGGAATGTCCCCGGAGCCTTCTGTGCAAGAATTCTCAGAAGTTTATTGTTAGGGTCACACAGTTCCTGGAGACGGGTACCTGACACAAGCGAGAATATCTTCTCCATCAGATATATGAGCGGATATCCTGCGACTGAAAGCAATGCCCCTAAAAACAGATAGAGCATCAGCCACAAGTCGTCGAATGCATTGCCCGAATTGATAAGCCGGAATCCGATAAAGGTCAGCAGCAGGCATACAAACACAAGCATAGCCGCCACGAACTGTCTCCATCCCTTGCTGAAAAACGGGAACACGAACATTGTCACCACTCCAGCAACCAGATTCAGCAGGAAAAGTTCCACGCCGTTGTGCGCGAAAATCAGCAGCGGCATCAATGAAACGACATACACCGGAAGCACGACCCGCCTTCTGAAAAACGCCAACAGATACAGCGCCGAAAGCGAGAACGGAATCATATACAGCAATGTCGGGTCCAGTTTGTCCACTGCAAACGCTGCAAATGCCGTCAATGTGAAGATGAACAGAAGATAAAGATACTTGTTCATCAGTTTGAATATGTCGGGGTTCGTGTAGAAAATGGAAAGGAAGAGTATCAGGACCAATGCCAATGATATCACTCCGTTACCGATCCACAGGAAAATCCTCGGTCCGTCATATCCCAGACTCTCCTCATATTCAGCCTTGTACGAATCCAGCAGCTGCTGTATCTCAGCCGTCACTATTTCGCCTTTGGTCACGATCAGCTGCCCTGCGGTCACAAATCCGGAGGTCGGAGAGATATAATCCACAGACTCGGCATGCACCAAGTCCGTGGTTTCCTTGTCATAGATCAGATTCGGGACAATGATATCGTCGATGCCCACTGCATTGGCAATCGAATCCACCCTTTCGGACGGAAAAGCCTTGGCAGTCTCTGAAATGACCTTGTCCAATGCGGAAGATACCGTATAAACATCTGAAGCCGGGGTTTTCACCGCACGTTTGTCTCTCTGGATGAATATGATATCATCTGCAGCCGAGAAGTTCTCTTCCTTGGAAGAGGCCTCGTCAGCCATCACTCCCCTTCTGTAAATATCAGACACGGCCTCGAGCATTTTCGGCCTGATCTGGCTGGCCTCGCCTAAATTCAGCTGCTCGATGCCATTCACCACTTTACGCGGAATTCCGTCGTCATATTTGTAATATGGCACTATACTGGAGCCTGCGGCATCTTTCTCAGCACGAAGTTGCTCCTGTGTTTTCAGGACAGGAAAATCTATCTGTGAAACCAATGTTTCATAAGGCCACGGCGTACCCTTCTTGTAGTCGTAGTTGAACTTTCCGTTCCTCGGCATCATCAGCAGAAGAATCAGGAAAAGACAAAACAGCGATATGTAGATTTTGGGATCGCGGGGAATTCCAGTCTTTGCCATAATGAAATACTATTTGAAAGGACTATCTTTTTCTCTGGCTATATACTTGTAAGTCAGTTTGTCAGTAAGTCTCGGGAACAGCCTGTGCGCAAGCACGGTAATCTTTCCGAGAGCCGTAAGAATCATCTCTGACTTACGTGAAGCGAGCGCTTTGGCAAGATATTCTGCACATTTTTCAGCACTCATAAGTTTGCCTTCATCCAGCGGCGTTTCTCCCTGAGCGCTTCCGTCCGCTGTCAATGCCGCATTACGCACATTGGAGGCGGTATAGCCCGGAGCGAACACCAACACGTTCAAGCCGTCTTTCAGGTGCTCGATTCTGAGCGTGTCCAGAAAGCCTCGGATAGCGTATTTCGATGCTGAATAACCGGTCCTCGCAGGAAGCGCGGAATATCCGGCAATCGAGATGACACCCACCACTGAGCCTTTGGACTTCAACAGCCACGGCAGCGCGAATTTGGTACAATTCACGGTTCCCCAGAAATTCACGTTCATAAGGGAATGGATCACAGAAAGGTCCAGGTCATTGAACATCGCCCTCATGGAAATACCGGCATTGTTCACCAAGATATCGATTCCGCCGAATCTCTCCACAGTCTTCTCTATCAATGCCTTGCAATCATCTTCTTTGGTAACGTCCGTCTTGACGCAGAGGACTTTGGACAAATCAGCATTGACAGAAGCGGCTTCAGCCTCGAGCTTGTCGAGATGACGGGCGGCCATGACGACCTTCGCGCCCAAGCTTCCGAATAATCTGGCAGAAGCCAACCCGATACCCGAGCTGGCTCCTGTTATGATTATCACCTTATCTTTAAAGTAAGACCGGTTCATAATGAAGTGTATTTTGGACTATTCCACAGTCATTGCAGCGATGTCGTCTCCATCATAAGCACCTGCGTCGAGCTTGGCCTTGATTTCCTTGAATGCTTTGAGAGTATATTCGACATCTTCCATAGTATGGGCTGCCGTGCAGACGATACGGAAAATGACCATACCCTTAGGAATGACAGGATAGATGACCATAGAACAGAAAATCCTGTAGTTCTCACGGAGATCCTTAGCCATCTTGGTAGCCTGAGCGACTCCTCCCTTGATATGTACAGGGGTCACGCAAGCCTCAGCCTCACCGATATCGAACCCTTCTTTCCTGAAACCGTCCTGGATGGCATGGGTGATGGCCCAGCACTTCTTGCGGAGTTCGTCACCTTCCGGAGACATGATGATTTCAAGACGCTTGGTATTGCCGATGACGAGCGGCATAGGAAGTGACTTCGCATACATCTGTGAACGCATGTTCGCACGGAGATAGTTGATGATCTTGTGAGGACCTGCAACGAATCCGCCGATAGAAGCCATTGACTTGGCAAATGCACCGATGTAAAGGTCAACCTCGTCCATGCAGTGAAGTGCCTCAGAAGTTCCGCGGCCGTGTTCTCCGAGAAGTCCGAAGCCATGGGCATCGTCAATCAGGAAACGGAAGTTGTATTTCTTCTTGAGAGCTGCGATCTTGTCGAGAATACCGAGCGCACCTGTCATACCATATACGCCCTCGGTGATAAGGAGCACACCACCGCCGTTGGCATCAGCCTCAGCACAAGCGCGGGCAAGAACCTTCTCGCAGTCCTCGATATTGTTGTGACGATATTTGTACTTGCTGCCGATATGAAGACGGATACCGTCGAGCAGACAAGCGTGGCACTCTGCATCATAGACGATTACATCATGACGCGCGGTAAGAGCATCGATCGTGGAAACGATTCCCTGATATCCGAAGTTATAGAGGAAGGCATCCTCTTTCTTCTCGAACTCAGCGAACATTTTCTCCAGCTTCTCATGGTATCTGGTATTGCCCGACAGCATTCTGGCGCCCATCGGGTATGCAAGACCCCACTGTGCAGCTGCTTCAGCATCCGCTTTACGCACTTCAGGATGATTTGCAAGTCCGAGGTAGTTGTTCAGACTCCAGTTCAGGACCTCTTTTCCGTTGAAAACCATGTGAGGTCCGAGTTCGCCCTCAAGACGAGGGTACATATAATAGCCGTAAGCCTGGTCGAAATACTGGCCGATAGGACCGCCTGAGTCTCTTTCAATTCTGTCAAAAATGTCTAACATATTGTCTAGATTTTAGATATTGTCTTATACTATGCGTCAATGTTTGCGTAATGTGCATTTTCTTCAATGAACTGTCTGCGTGGCGGCACATCATCGCCCATAAGCATTGAGAAGGTTCTCTCTGCCTCGGCAGCATTGTCAATGGTGATTTTACGGAGTCTTCTCTTGGACGGGTCCATTGTCGTATCCCACAATTGATGGTCACTCATCTCTCCGAGACCTTTGTAGCGCTGTACTGTCACGCCCTTGTCAGAACCCTTTCCGAGTTTCTGGGTTGCTTCAGCACGCTGTGCGTCAGTCCAGCAATAGATCTCTTCCTTGCCTTTCTTCACCAGATAAAGCGGCGGAGTAGCCAGATAGACATAGCCGTTTCTGATGAGATCGAGCATATATCTGAAGAAGAAAGTCAGAATCAATGTGGCGATATGGCTTCCATCGACATCGGCATCGGTCATGATGATGACCTTGTGGTAACGCAACTTGCTGAGGTCCATTCTCTTCTCGCCGTTCTCGTCAGCCTGTGCCACAGTAACGCCGAGCGCAGTGTAGATGTTTCTGATTTCCTCACTGTCGAATGCCCTGTCCTCGGCTGCCTTCTCTACGTTGAGAATCTTACCTCTCAACGGAAGGATGGCCTGGATGCGGCGGTCTCTACCCTGCTTTGCGGTACCGCCTGCGGAATCTCCCTCGACAAGGAACAATTCGCAAAGCTCAGGATTCCTCTCGGAGCAGTCCGCAAGTTTGCCCGGCATACCGGCACCTGACATGACCGTCTTTCTCTGAACCATTTCACGTGCCTTGCGGGCAGCAGTTCTGGCTGTTGCGGCAAGAACGACTTTCTCGATGATGAGTTTGGCGTACTTTGGATTCTCTTCAAGATACTGGTCCATCGCCGCTGAAGTAGCCTGGGACACGATGGAAGTGACCTCACTGTTTCCGAGTTTGGTCTTGGTCTGGCCCTCGAACTGAGGCTCAGCTACTTTCACGGAAACCACGGCGGTAAGACCTTCCCTGAAGTCTTCCTGGGTAAGTTCCACCTTGACCTTCTCCAGGAGCTTGTTCTTGTCGGCATAGTTCCTCAACGAACGGGAAAGGCCCATTCTGAAGCCCTGGAGATGGGTACCGCCCTCAATAGTGTGGATATTGTTCACATATGAGAGGATTGTCTCCTTGTAGCCGTTATTGTACTGGAGTGCAATGTCGATAGGAATGATCTTGTCGGATGTCACACATACCGGTTCAGGAATAATCTCTTCCTGGCTTGCATCGAGATATTTGATGAATTCCTTCAATCCTTCCTGGGAGTAGAATACATCATTCTTGTAGATCTGCTTTCCGGTAGGACTGCTGTTTCCGTTCGCATCGACCACATACTCGTCCACAAGGGTACGCTTGTCTGTCAATGTAATCTTGATTCCCCTGTTCAGGAACGAGAGTTCACGCATCCTGTTCGCAAGAGTCTCGTAGTTATAGATGGTAGTGACATTGAATATCTCCGGATCCGGATGGAATGTGATGGTGGTTCCCGTGTCTTCGCACTCGCCGATCACTTCTACCTGAGTCAAAGGCTTTCCTTTGGAATATTTCTGCTGGTAGATCTTGCCTTCCCTGTGGATTTCAGCCACGAGGCTGTCCGACAACGCGTTCACACAGGAAACACCGACACCATGAAGACCTCCTGACACCTTGTAGCTGTCCTTGTTGAACTTACCGCCGGCGTGAAGAACCGTAAGAACCACCTCGAGAGCAGACCTGTGCTCTTTCGGGTGCATTCCCGTAGGGATTCCTCGTCCGTTATCCTGGACTCTGATGGAGTTGTCTTCCAATATTGAAACTTCGATGTGGTCGCAGAATCCGGCCATAGCCTCGTCGATACTGTTGTCCACAACCTCATACACCAGATGATGGAGACCTCTTACACCCACATCGCCGATATACATTGACGGTCTTTTCCTCACCGCCTCCAGTCCTTCGAGGACCTGAATACTGCCCGCAGAATACTGCTCTTCAGCTTCGCGCATCTTCTCGTTCTCTTCCATTATTTTCTTTTAAAATTTTCTGTTCAAATCAACTTATCTGTCTGACTTTTTTAGAAACTGTTTTGAAATTATTCACAGAAGGTTTGAGTGGAAAAAACTTCAGATTCAACAGAGGGTTCAGGGAAGATAGCTGGGACTATCTGACCTGAAAACTCGGGAAGAAGATGAAGGAATTTTACCTCAAACAACTATTCAATCATTTCAAAACAGGTTCTTAATCCTACAAATATAGTAAAAATTAGAGATTCAGACAAATGCCTGCAGTGAATCCTACACCGCCGTCCATATACATTCCATAACGCTGTATCTTCATATTCAGAAGGTTCTCACCTCTGAGCCAGAATGACAATTTGTTGTTGAATGCATATTCGGCATGAAGACCGAGATTCAGCCATCCGGGAGCCCTCACATTCATGGTCGTATGAGCTACGGGAGTGAGCTCTCCCCCGCTCTCCTGCATTGACACGAGAGTAGTTTCACCCTTCCTCACGGTCGCGAATTCCGCAGAAACTCCCGCGAAGATTCTCTTCTTCCAGTTATATGTGCCGTCGAGATGGCCGGAGAAGAGCGACCGGTTCAGATAAATGTGCTGATTTGCTATTTCCGAATCCTTGAATGAATTGGAATTGATCCTGAAATCCGAATCCAATGTAAAATCACGTGAATCCCACTGGAACTTCATATTGACATAACCGGCCGTACCGCCTACCACCGTCATATTGGACATATACATAAGATTGTCAGCAACAGTCGGGGCAGCAGTTCCTATGCGAATGGCGGAGATACCGTCAAACGGCATGTCCTCATAACTTCTGAAACCTCCACGCACGTCGTAACGGAACCTGTTCCTGATATTTCCGGCGAAACCGAGCGCCAGATTATACTGCTCCACATAGTTGTTGGTCAGGCCGTGTGACGGAAGATAGAAATGATACTTCTCCTTCATTGACGAGAACTGATTTCTGTAATCGCCGCCAGTCGCCCTGAAATATAGGTTCAGATAATCCCTCACTGCCTCAAACCCGATATAGACATCCGGATAAATCATCGTTCCTTTATTGGTATTGACGGACTCCGGCTTGTCCTTTTCGCTGATGTTGAAACCGAACTTCAGACCGAGGCTCAGATCCCATCTGTTCTTGTCAAATGCGTATTTCGGGGTGATGTAAGCCGTCCCGATGGCTGTGTTCATATAGCCTTTATACCAAGTCATGCCATAACCCACATCTGCCAAGATCCGGTTGTGCCTGCTGAGCACCGGACCAAGAGTGAACTTGAAGTCCAAGTCATTGGCATTCAACGCTCTATCCCCGGCAAGCATACCCTGCGAAGAGAATGCATAGTTTACTGCAATGTCATAATACAGGAAATTCTCCGAAAGGCTTGTGGAATAAATATGCGCAAAAGCCCTCGCAGAATTGAATCCTGTGGCACCCTCCCCGGTCTTTCCCTGTATTCCCTTGTAGTTCAGGTCGAAAGCGATTACTGCCTTGCCGAGGTCAGCCTGTGCATTGGCCCCTGCAGTCGAATACAGGTCATAGCCGTTCCACGATCCACCAGCCGATTTCAGCATACCGTCCGCATCGAACTGCATATTCTTGTAATCACCTATGTATGAATGATGTGAGCCATATACGGACATTCTGAACCTGCCCTTGGTCAATGGCTCCCAGACGAGGTCGAGCGACGGTCTGAGACGATATCCTGTTCCTGCCTTGAGATAGAACTTCCGTCCGGTAAGCGCAGCCGCCTGTGGTTTCATTTCCAGAAGATAAGGGCTGAAATCATACGACCCCTTATATGGATTCTCAAAAACAGAGTAGTCGAAATCCAGGTCAAAGCGCTTCAGCGAATCCGGCACGAACATCTCCTGAGCCGGTTTGTGAACCTCCATAAGACTGCCCTCATACGCTTTTGTCACCGAAACAGTCGGATTCAGATTCTGAGCTCCGGCAGAAACGCAAGCCAATACCGAACCGGCAGCCGCTAATGTCAAATATATCTTTTTCATACTACTTTTCCCTCTGTGTTATCTTCTTCAGACGCATATTAACATTGTCAAGGATATCATCATTTTTGCCTGACGGCTCATATCCGTCACGGATGCTCTCGAAAGTCGCTTTTGCCTGAGCCATATCGTCCCTCTCAGCAAAAGAATCGCCCAATGTGACGAATGCTTTCGCAAGCCAGTATGTCTGGTCGCTTCCCGCATCGGAGAACGCATACACAAGTTTCTCGACCTCGTCGAACTTGCCCTGGTCGTAAGCGTCCTGAATGATCAGATACGCAGCCTCAGCCCCTTCCGGTGTAGATTTCTGGGATGAGAGCTTGCGGAGTATCGCGAATGCCTCATTTCTGCGGCTCGAAGCAAGATAAGATTTCGCTTCAATGTACTGTGCATGACGGACTTCATCCTTGTCGCTCCTCTTGTCCGCAGCGACTTTCACCGCATTGCTGACAGCCGCATCGTAATCTTTGGCATTGTATGCGGAATTCATCATTCCCACGATGGCCGTATGCTTGTTGTTCTCGATTTTCGCATTCTCAAGCAGGGACTGGTAACCGGAATAGGCATCATTGTAATGCTCTATACTGTAGGACAATTTCGCAAAACTGAGCGAAGCTGCCTCCACAAACGATGTCTCGCCACACTCGATGACCTTCTTGTACCAGTCGCAGGCCTGTTCCTTCTTGCCGATGTTCTTGTACGACTCGGCCATATAGAATTCCGCAAGATTTACATTTGAGCCCTGAGGATACTCATCCAGATATGCCTGCAGCGACTTTATGGCCTTCTGGTAATTCTCCGCAAGGAAAATCTGCTCGGCAGCATTGAAGAACATCGTCTCCTCATTGCCCTCAGTCCCCTGACCGTCCAATGTCTTGAGATAAGCGAAATAGGCCTCAGGTTCCTGTTTGGTCTGGTATATGGACTCGATGGCCCTGAGCGCATCCTCCGAATACACCGTCGAAGGCATCCTGCTGACCACCTGCTTATAATATCCGAGTGCATCGTCAAACTGGGATTCATTGGCCGAAATCATTCCCAATCCGATCAATGCCCTTGCGCGGTAAGTGGAGTCGCGGCTCTCAGACGAAAGTTTCTTGAAAATTTCAGCTGCATTGGCATTGTCATCATCAGCCATATACGCGCGGCCGAGTTCATAGACAGTCTCGCTCCAGAACGAAGCCGTCGGAGCTGTCCGGGCAACTGGCGCAAGCAGATTGATCTCATCTTTCGTCTTGTTGGTCAATGAAAGTGCCAGGCCCGCCTGATAGTACGGATAAAGGTCATTCGCGCTGCCGCCGCTCCTGATCGCCTCCTCGTAAGAAGCTATCGCATCCTTATAGTTCTTGTCAATGAAATAGCTGTCGCCTTTTCGGGTCAATGCATCTGTACGTCTGCTCTTGTCACCGCTCTGTAGATACACGTCGAACCACTCGCAGGAAGACGGGTAGGCGCCTGACTTGAAATAGCAGTATGCCACGTCGTAAGGCAAGAGATTGCCTTCCGGACGACCGTAAAGTGCAGAATTGTTGTACAATGTCTTGTAAACCTCGGCAGCCTTGGCGTAATCATCTGAACGATAATAACTTTCGGCGAGCCAATAACGTGACAGCTGATTGAACGGTGAGCGTTTTCCTGAATAGTAGGCTGCCGTCTTGAGGCATGGTATCGCCTTACGGTATGAACCTGAAGAAATCAGCTGCTCCGCACGCAGGTAATTGGCCTTCATGTAATTGGCCTTCATATCCTTGTCGAGGACGTCGATATTGTCATAAGCCTCCACGGCGGCAGCATAGTCATGATTGTACAGGGCTGCAAGGGCGATGTAGCTGTAGATACGGTCCCCTTTGGCCAGTTCCGGATATTTCTTGATATACTGTTCGAATACGGAAGGGTCATGGTTCAGGTCGAAAGCGAGTTTAGCATAATTGAAATACGCATCTTCCTGAATGTCAGCATCATACTCTTCGTATGCCGCATCTTTGAAAGCGTCCATGGCAGCCACCTTGTTCTTCAGTTTGATATAGCCGTATGCCATCTGGTAATTCGCTATCTGTCCCAACGAGTCGCTTCTGTCATCCATCTTGGAATAGTTCTCGACAGCACCTTTGTAGTCGGACAATGCATAGAGCAGCGATCCTGCATAGAAGTAGTCCTTCCTGGTTCCTGAAGCGGTATCGGTAAGGTCATAATACTTCTTGGCAGATGAAGCATCCCCCTGCACAAGGTAGGACTCGGAGATGATACGGGCAAGATGCGGTTTCCGCTCATTCGGCACCGAAGCGAATATCTTCTCGGCATTGTCAGTGACATATTTGTAGTCCTTGTCCATAAAACGGCATTCTAAGATATAATATGCCGACACTTCAGCGAAACGCGGATCCTTTACCGACTTCGCGAACCACTTCTCTGCCTCTGCGAACTGCTCACGCTCATAATAGATATAGGCGGCGGAATATGCTGACGGAGCCTGATAGTCGTTCTTCGGAAGAGAGGACACTTCAAGGAATCCTTCCAATGCGGAGTCCACGCTGCCGATCTGGAAATCAGCATACGCTTTCTTGAACCTAAACTCTGCCAACTGGCTCTTATAGAGAGACTTGGCCTTGATCTGGGAGAACTCGGCCGAAGCAGCGGGATAGTCCGGGATATCGAAGAGATTCAGCGCATCAGCGTATTTCATCTGAGGCACAAGTCCGGAATACGGATACTTTTCAATGTATTTCTCCATTGCAGCCTGGGCAGCATAGGATTTCATCTTGATATCGCACAGTACCGCATACCCGTTGGCGAAAGGATTCTCAGGATACGAAAGGAAAATCTCACGCGCCTTCACATACATTCCGTGCTCGTAAAGTTCCCTTGCATACTTGAGGTCCGACTTTTCGTCGCCGGCAACTGCGCAATTCCTGTCAATGTTCCCGAAATCCACACTGTAATCCGATGCGGATGAGGTCAATGACGAGGCGGCCATTATGGCTACTGTCAATGCAGCTGTTATAGTCTTATTGTTCATTTTCATAATAATATCCAACACCTGTGTATAAACATGTAAATTTAGCAATTATCATCGTCATTGTCAAAAATGATGCTGGACTTGAGCCGTCATTGACAAAAAAAATTCCCGGGGAACCATATTTCTATGATTTCCCGGGATTCTATCAGTAAGATGTAGGCTTATTTGCCTGCCAATCTCTTGTATGATTCGAGACGGAGTTTTGCAAATTCCTCTGTCTTCTGGAGGAGCTCATCAGCTCTTTCAGGGAAGAGTTTGTAGAGGGATGCAAAACGGACCTCGCCCTTCAGGAAGTCCTGGAACTTGCTCCAGTCAGGTTCCTTGCTGTCGAGAGAGAACGGATTCTTGTCTGTTCCTTCGAGTTCAGGGTTGAACCTGTAGAGGTGCCAGTAACCGCACTCGACTGCGAGTTTCTCCTCTTTCTGGCTGAGACCCATTCCGGCCTTCAGACCATGGTTGATACAAGGTGCGTAAGCGATGATGAGTGATGGTCCGTCATAAGCCTCAGCCTCCTTGATAGCGTTCAGGTACTGAACAGGGTTTGCGCCCATAGCTACCTGAGCCACATATACATAGCCATAGCTCATTGCCATCATTCCGAGGTCCTTCTTGCGGATCTTCTTGCCGCTTGCAGCAAACTTGGCGATAGCGCCTGCAGGAGTTGCCTTGGATGACTGTCCGCCGGTGTTGGAGTAAACCTCAGTATCGAGTACGAGGATGTTCACATTCTCACCTGAAGCGAGCACGTGGTCAAGTCCGCCGTATCCGATATCGTAGCTTGCACCGTCACCACCGATGATCCACTGGCTGCGTGCAGCAAGGAACTTCTTGTATGTGAGGAGTTTCTTGCAATGAGGACAATCAGTGTTCTCCATGAGAGGTACAAGCTTGTCAGCTACCTCACGGGTAACAGCAGGATTGTTCTTGTTCTCGAGCCACTGCTTGAAGAGTGCCTTGATCTCGTCAGAAGCCTTGTCGCAGTCGAGACCCTCTGTCATGATTTCAGCGATGGTCTGTCTGATACGGTCAGAACCGAGTTTCATACCGAGACCGAACTCGCAGAAGTCCTCAAAGAGAGAGTTTGCCCAAGCAGGACCGTGTCCTTCAGAATTGGTGCAGTATGGTGATGCAGGGAATGAAGCTCCGTAGATGGAAGAACATCCTGTAGCATTGGCAATCATCATTCTGTCGCCGAAGAGCTGGGTGATGTTCTTGATGTATGGAGTCTCGCCGCAACCTGCGCAAGCGCCTGAGAATTCGAACAATGGCTGTGCGAACTGTGAGTTCTTCACGCTCTGGGCCTTGTTTACGATAGTCTCCTTGTAGCCTACCTTGGTATTGAGGAAGTCGAAGTTATCCTGCTCTGCCTGTGCGTCGAGAGCGGAAACCATGACGAGAGCTTTCTCCTTGGCAGGACATACGTCAACGCAGTTGCCGCAACCAGTACAGTCTGCTACTGAAACTGAGAGGGCGAACTTGTAATCCTTGAGGTTAGCCTTACCCTGGGCAAGTTTGAGACCTGCAGGAGCAGCTGCTGCCTCTTCTTCATTGAGAAGGAACGGACGGATTGCTGCGTGAGGGCAGACAAATGCACAAGTGTTGCACTGGATACAGTTGTCAGGCTGCCACTGCGGAACGAACACTGCCACGCCACGTTTCTCGTAAGCGGCTGTGCCGGCAGGCATTGTACCGTCAACGTACGGCATGAATGAACTTACAGGAAGTGTATCGCCGGCCTGGGAGTTCACTACGTCAGCGATTTCTTTTACGAACTCAGGTGCGAGACGGTCCTTGCCCGGATTCTCGAACTTGGCAGTAATGCTTGCCCACTCTTCAGGGACATTGACCTGCTCGTACTCACCACCGCGGTCAACAGCGGCATAGTTCATATTGACGACCTTCTCACCTTTCTTGCCGTAGCTCTTCACGATCGCGTCCTTCATGTATTTTACAGCGTCCTCGTAAGGGATGATGCCTGTAATCTTGAAGAATGCAGACTGGAGAATGGTGTTGGTTCTTCCGCCGAGACCGATTTCAGATGCAATCTTGGTAGCGTCAATGATATAGAACTTGATGTGTTTCTTGGCAAGTGTAGCCTTCACGAACTCAGGAAGTCTCTTGACTGTTTCCTCTGCGTTCCAAAGGCTGTTCAGAAGGAAGGTACCGCCATCCTTGATGCCTTTGAGCACGTCATACTTGCGGAGGTATGAAGGAACGTGGCATGCCACGAAGTCAGGTGTGGACACGAGGTACGGAGCCTTGATCTGAGCGTCACCGAATCTGAGGTGAGAGCAGGTGTATCCGCCTGATTTCTTGGAGTCGTAGTCGAAATAGCCCTGGCAATATTTGTTCGTATGGTTACCGATGATCTTGATGGTGTTCTTGTTTGCACCTACTGTACCATCTGAACCGAGACCGTAGAATTTGCACTCTGTAGTACCAGGTTTTACGATGGAGATCTCTTTCTTGATAGGGAGTGACTTGAAGGTGACGTCATCTACGATACCGATGGTGAAACCGTTCTTAGGTTCTGCCTGCTCGAGGTTGTCGAATACTGCGACGATCTGTGCAGGTGTGGTATCCTTGGATGAAAGGCCATAGCGGCCGCCTACGATAACCGGCTCCATGTCTTTGCCCTGAAACATTGCCTTTACATCGAGGTAGAGAGGCTCTCCGAGAGCTCCCGGTTCCTTGGTCCTGTCGAGGACAGCGATTTTCTTCACGCTCTTAGGGAGCACCTTGAAGAAGTATTTCTCTGAGAACGGTCTGTAGAGGTGTACAGAAACAACTCCGTATTTTCTTCCGTGTGCTTCGAGATAGTCGATGGTCTCCTTGATGGTCTCGGTAACTGAACCCATAGCCACGATAATCTCTTCTGCATCCGGAGCACCGTAATACTCGAACGGACGGTATGTTCTGCCGGTAAGTTCACCGAGTTCGCCCATGTAACGTGCAACTACATCAGGAACAGCATCATAGAACTGGTTTCTGGACTCTACAGCCTGGAAATAAACGTCGCCGTTCTGTGCTGTACCCCTTGTTACAGGAGATTCCGGAGTAAGTGCTCTTGCCCTGAACTTCTCGAGGGACTTGGTGCTGACCATCTTTCTGAGATCGTCCTCATCGATAGCCTCAATCTTCTGGATTTCGTGTGATGTACGGAAACCGTCGAAGAAGTGGAGGAACGGAATGCTGGACTTGATAGCTGCGAGATGTGCTACTGCAGCCATATCCTGAGCTTCCTGGACAGAACCGGATGCCAACATTGCAAAACCGGTCTGACGGCAAGCCATTACGTCCTGATGGTCTCCGAAAATCGACAGCGCGTGAGATGCAAGTGCTCGTGCTGAAACGTGGAACACGGCCGGAAGCATCTCTCCGGCAATCTTGTACATATTTGGAATCATGAGAAGAAGGCCCTGTGAAGCTGTATATGTAGTAGTGAGGGCTCCTGCCTGAAGTGAACCGTGAACGGCTCCTGCGGCACCTCCCTCACTCTGCATTTCGGTAACCTTTACGGTCTCACCCCACAGGTTCTTTTTTCCGTGGGCAGCCCACTCGTCAATGTTCTCAGCCATTGTCGATGATGGTGTGATAGGGTAAATCGCTGCGTGCTCACTGAAAAGGTAAGCGATCTGAGAGGCAGCGAAGTTACCGTCACAGGTGATGAATTTCTTTTCTTTTGCCATAATCGTTAATTTTATGTGATTGATTTTTTATCAACGTAATCTTTCGTTTCAATGAAAGGGTGTCCGAACTTTCGGTATAGGGTGCTTGACCTTTCACGGAACCTTTCATCTCAATAGAAGGACACTCTATCTTTCAGTATCAAACGTAATCTCTCATCTCAACGGAAGGGACTCTACCTTTCGGTATAAATGAAAGAACGAAGACATCAGCCGTTTCCGGAGATGCCTTCTCTTGTTCTACAATGTTTCCAGACCTTCTACTGTCACGATGGAACCGGCGATTCTCTTGACAAGTCCCTGAAGAACTTTGCCTGGGCCGATTTCCATAAAGTAGTCTGCTTCGCCTGCCAACATATTTTTCACAGACTGGGTCCATTTTACCGGGGCCGTAAGCTGTGCAAGCAGGTTTTTCTTAATCAGCTCCGGATCCTGTGTCGGCTGAGCTGTAACATTCTGATATATAGGGCATATCGGCGCTTTAATTTCTGTCGCCTCGATAGCCTCGCCGAGTTCAAGTCTTGCCGGCTCCATAAGCGGTGAATGGAATGCTCCGCTCACTGCAAGCGGCAATGCCCTCTTCGCGCCTTCAGCCTTAGCTCTGTCACAAGCCTCCGCCACTGAATCTTTTTCACCGGACACCACTACCTGTCCATCACAATTATAGTTCGCAGGGATGACGAGTCCGTTGCAGGATTTGCAGACGGCCTCCACCTGTTCGTTGCTCAGGCCAATGATGGCAGCCATAGCTCCCGGAACCTGTTCGCAGCATTTCTGCATGGCTCTTGCCCTGATGGCAACAAGTTTCAATGCATCTTCGAAGGAAATCGCGTGGCTGGTCGCAAGTGCAGAGAACTCACCCAATGAGTGGCCTGCAACCATATCCGGCTCGAAGCCGTCATAGCATGCCGTAAGGATGGTTGAATGCAGAAATATGGCAGGCTGTGTCACCTTGGTGGCCTTCAATGCCTCAGGTGTGCCCTCAAACATAATGTCGGTTATTCTGAATCCAAGAATGTCATTGGCCGCTTCAAACATTTCTCTGGCCTTCTGACTCTTTTCATATACTTCTTTGGCCATTCCCGGGAACTGGGCTCCCTGACCTGGAAATACGTATGCTTTCTTCATACTTGAATATATAGATTTAATACAAATAACTGTCTTTTAACTGTCTTTCAGGTATCGCACTTCTTCACATTTCGTGCCTGTACGACACATTGTGGCAAATTTATAAAAAATCTGAAACAAAAGAAAATAAGAAGGGCATTTAGTAATCCTTACAAAATAACTTGGGAATCTTTTCGGGTCTTTCCGGTCTATATTCCTTTTCTCATCAGTCGTGTGCGTCCAGCACACTCCTTCTTCTAAAAGGAATCTATCCTCGAAAATCCTCCACAAATCTTTACCAACTTATTTTTTAACGCTTACTTATCGGATATGTGTGATTTATTTCGGATATGTCCGATTTATTTCATAAATTTGCAGAGCAAATGCCCCCATAGTCTAATGGATAGGATTAAAGATTCCGGTTCTTTCGGTAGAGGTTCGAATCCCCTTGGGGGTACTGGGCAGAGGCACTCCACTTCGGAGCGCCTTTTTTTTGTTATCGGTGTTAAGGTTAGTTTTTTTTGCTCAGGGGGAAAACCCTGTGTTTAGGATAACTAAAAAAGTATGTGCCTTTGAATAGCTAAAGGTACATAATATGACAACAAGATAAAACAATTTGCTTCTCCAGTTTATGGAGATGGTATATCCAAAAGATTTATTGAGATATTTAGAACTTACGGGCTTTAGAGAAGAGACTGTCTTAGAGAAAGATAGATTCGGTGTTGAGTCTGGAGAATTGATACTTTCCACTGAGGGACAAGAATGGGATGCCATCAATGAAGAAAACAATCAATTGCGATTAACTTTCTTCAGTTGGGAACGCCTTGCGAAATCGTAGCAAAGCTACGGGCCTGTCTTTGGAGGAGGTTGCTCAGGTGCTTCGCAATTCGCTTACGGCTTCCTCGGTCGTCTCTGTTTAGGAAACTCAGGACTCGACCAAGTGCAGGTTAGGGCCCATACCTATCTGAGGTATTTCTGAACCAATGAGCATATCTCCAAAGCCACAAATACACTTGTAACCTACTGAGCCATTGATTGTTACACTAATTTTAACTCACTGTCCAATATGCTCACTCCCATAAAAAATTAGGGTGATGAGCATATATGAATTCAGTCTTAACCCCGCGTAATTACTTATAAATCAATTCATTATACTAACACCAACGGTCTTATAAGTATGCTCATTGGTTCAGAAATCACCTGTGTCTGCTTTCTTGATATCCTCCATAAAGTTCACATCGGGGGTAATCACGCCGGCAGCGGCAGTTTCGCCTGAAATTCTCACGACCGGAAACAACACCGACTTCGGCAAAAGCCCGCTCTGCTCAGGTGCTCCGCAATTCGCCGCTGGCTATGCCGCTTACCGGCTCTAACTTACCGCACTCGGTAGTAGAGGAATGCATAATACACAGGGTTTTCCCCATGACCCGAAAAAATTCCAATCAAAATTGCGAGTTGGCCTGCGAGTTAAAACCAGCTGATAGACAAAAGGTTATACAGTCTCTTTTAGGTGAAAGTTGCGAGTTGAATTGCGAAATCATGATTACGCAATCTCTGAGTTAGACACATTACATAAAGATGAAACAAGCCACTGGGCTGGATCTCGTCCTCTCCGAGATTTCGTCGCTCGCGCTCCGACATCTCGCTCCGCCTGCGGCGGGGCTTTACAAAACGGGAAAGAGAAAACAGCGTTCAAGTGAACTTGACGCTGTTTTCTCTTTCCCGTTTTGCGGAGAGGACGAGATTCGAACTCGTGGTACGGTAAACCCGTACGTCAGTTTAGCAAACTGGTGGTTTCAGCCACTCACCCACCTCTCCGGAAATGCATTCCTTCGAGAGATTCGTTAACCGATTTCTCCTGATAGGAATGCAAAGATAAAACGAATATTCGGTTTTGCCAAAAATTTTTGACTACAATCCTAATTCACCTATAATCCGGGACATGCCGGCATATCTGTCCAAAGTCCAGAGAATATAGCGGATATCCACGCAGACACATTTGTTGTAACCCGGAACTGCGTACAGATCACTGGCGAGAGACTCCTTGTTGCCGTCGAAAGCAAGGCCTATCAACTGACCTGAGGCATTGAGCACAGGACTGCCGGAGTTGCCGCCGGTGATGTCATTGTCTGTCAGGAAATCGGCAGGCATTGTCCCTGCAGGAGCACCTGCGAACCCGGTAGCGGCCACATTTGCCTTCCCGCGTGATTTTCCTGATACAGGCATCACAGACACAGCCCAGCGGCCCCAATCACGTGACTTCAGCATTGACATAAACTCGTCTGAAGGCTTGAAATCGCGGTTGGAAGCATCATATTTTTCGATGATGCCGTTCGTGGATGTCTGCCAAGAGCACCACATGCCGTCCTTCGGCTCCAACGGGCCTACCGTGCCATAAGTGACACGCATAGTGGAATTCGCATCCGGATACTGGGCAATTCCCTTGTCACGACGCATTTCATAAAGCGCCTGGGTGTATTCCTTGTTCAGAGCCAGAATCTGATTCCGGTGGTTCATGTCATTGTCACACTTGTTGAAATCGAGTATGCTTACATCCAGAAGGAGCTTCTTGAGCCTGTCCTCATTGAACTGGGCCGGGTCATCAAACAAAGCCGCCTTTTCCGGAGAGGCAACCATGGTCCCCTCCCAGACGTAGTCGGTCATTGACTTGAAATCATGACCGAACTTGGCAAGAAGTTCCTTCTGGTAAGGGCCGAAAAGAGAAGTGTCAATATTGGTAAAGTACTGGGCAACAGCATATTCCAACAGGTCTTTCTCCACTCTCGGGTCTGTCTCGGCAATGCCCCTCATAAGATGTTTCTTCATCGGTCCGAACTTGCCGCGAGCACTGTTCATTCTCATAATCGTGCGACCGATAATCGTGCCGCGGAAGAAAGTCTCCCGGAAATAAGCCTTGTTGCGCTCCACGGCCTCTGTCTCATCATACATCTTCTTCAAATCCGACATGAGACTACCCCATCTGGCTTTACGACCGGCATCAGCCTCTATCCACGCCTGCAGTTCCTTCTCCTCAGACTCCTTTATCGACTTGACACCGAACCGTTTAAGGCACTCTGCCTCACCTTCCTGCATCTCACCTATATTGCTCAGACCGAAGAAAGTATCCGAGTACTTGAGCCATACGTCAGGATCCGCATCCATCCAGCGACGCATAATCTCCATCTGATTACGTCTCAGTTCATTGGCAATCGGAAGAGTCACACGCTCCTGATAATCTGTCTCCAACGAAGACGCATAACGATTGGTTCTGCCTGGATAGCCGATAACCATCGTATAGTCACCAGGCTTATATCCCGCAAGAGAAATCTCCAACTTGCGAAGTGGCTTCAGAGGCACATTCTCCTTAGAGAACTTGGCAGGCCTGCCGTCAGGAGACATATATACACGATACATAGCGAAGTCGCATTTCTGCTGAGGCCATTCCCAGTTATCAGTATCACCGCCGAAAGCAGCCACGGAAACAGGAGGCGCCGCCACCAGACGCAGATCCGTATATACGTCATACAGAGCCATATAATACTTCTCTCCAGCCCACATTGAACTCAAATACGCCTCTTTACCGGTGTTTTTCTTGTATTTCTTCTCCATGATGAAGCTGATACGGCGCATCCCGCACGGCTGCTTCTTGCAGCGTAACTCCTCACGAAGAGCAGTCACCTCAGATGTGACATCCAACACACGCTTCAGGAAGAACACCTGCTTGTCCGGAATCGGCAGTTCCTGATCCTCCTTCAGAGCCCAATAACCTTCTTCCAGATAATTATGATCAGGCGTACTCAGCGCAAACACATCACTATAAGCGCAATGATGATTGGTAATCAGCAATCCCTTGTCGGAAATGATACTTCCGGTGCAATAGAAGCCCAACGATACGATAGCGTCAGACACCGCACTTCCCGGAGCATCAGCATTGTAAATCTCCCCTGCTGACAGTTTCAGACCACGCTCCTGCATCTTCTTCTCCAATGCGGAATTGATGTCCTGAATCAGCCACATTCCTTCATCCGCCTCAGCTGCCGCCTGTCCCAACAGGATTCCCGCCAAGGTCAATGCCATCAATCTAATCTTTCTTAGTTTCATATTTATTGATACTCAAAATTTACTCAGCCAGAACAGCTTCAAGAGCCGAACCCAGATAAGGCATTTCCACGCCTGGAGTCTTGAACTTCAGCTTGGCATCCACTTCACGGACATCATCTTCAGCATAGGTGATAGTCCATTTTTCCATATTGAGGAGTTCCCAGATACGGCTTGCAGTCATAGGGGCCGCATATCTTACCATAAGTGCAGGAACGAGATCCTTGTTGAGTTCCAGATAGACGCCGATGATACCGTCGTTCTTAGACAAATGGTTGCTTACGAACGGAAGATTGCGCAGAATGATAGGCTTCTCGTAATTCGCATCAGGAATCTCATACACGAACTGCGGCTTACCCTCGAATTCCTCGACTCTCTTCTTGAACTGAGCCTTGAACGGAGTGAACATCCTGCGGATGAACGCTTCAGTAGAGATGTAGCTTTCGCCGTCCTCCAGGTCCACGAACTTGAAGTTCACAGGAGTAATCTTGGTTCCGCCGCCATGCAAAGGCATTTCGAGTTCCTTCATATTGACAATCTTCTTGAACCATGCCTTGTCGAGATTCTCAGAAGGATCCATATAAACTCTGACAATGAGCGGGCAGGCAAACTCGGACTCCAGACCATATATCTTCTTTTCAGTCAGACGCATCTGCAGACCAAGATAGTTCAGGTCGAGCTTGTCATACATGTTCTCAGTCCTGATGGTCACCACCTTGATACTGTCCGTAGCGGCAGGATCCGGAGTATTCACACGGAACTTGGACGGAGTGAACACGCTTTCCTGAATCTTTTCGGAAGTCGTAACTGAAGGGTCATAAGTAATCACCGCCCTATGATGAGCCACGAATGTCTTCACACCATACACGCCGCGGATCTTCTCCAGCTTGGCCTTGAATGCCATAGAGCTTCCGTAGCACTTCACGGAGCGCAGACCGGTCATCTCCATGGTCTCGAGCGCAGAAGGATCCACCAGCTGCTTCACGGTGCCGTCCTCGAGAGTCTCCTCGATGCCCCATGTAACATTGATGGTAGGCAATTCGTACTTGTCCCCGGCCCAGAAGCCGAATGCGACAAGCAGCACAGCGATAATGGCCGGAAGCAGCACATTGCCAAGATTTCTGCTACCTTTCACGCATACACCTGTATGGATAGCATCCATCGGGCAAACCGCCGTACATTCGCCGCAAAGCGTACAATCTACGGCATTGACAGCACCAGTCTTGCAGTTCGCGATATCGATACCATAAGGACAATGCTTGTTGCAGATTCCGCAATGGGTACATTTTGCATCATTCTTCATGATATGGAGCACCTGCAGCTTCGGTTTCCCGCAAAGAATCTCCAACAGGTAGCCGGCTACACAGAACGCAGCCAGAAGAACCCACCAAGAGACATTGACACCCACCAGGCCGAGCACATAATACGCTGCCGCGAGAACGACTATCCACACCCAGAATTTCAATGAATTGGAAATCGCTCCGAGCGGGCAGAGGTACTTGCACCAGAACATATTGATGAAAAAGCCGCAGACAAGGACCAATGCTACCGTCACAATGGACATCCACAGGGTGATTTCACCCTTGAATCCGGTCGCCACAGCGTAATACGGGTCCAGATTCTTGCAGAACAGCTCACTTGCAGTAGCCGTCATGTAGAAAATCCAGAACAGCAGCGCATATTTGATGACGCGGAGGACCTTGTCGGCGATGCTTCCGTTCTTTATTTCAATGCCTTTCCACCCGATTACATTGCGCAGCTTGACCAAAAGGTCCTGCACAGTGCCGAGCGGACAGATATAACCGCAGAAAAGCTTGCTGAAAAGCACTACCGCAGCAGCGAGGACAATGCCCATAACTATCTGCACCATGCTCATGCTGCAAGGCAATGATCCTCTCACGAAGAATGTTGCCAATGCCTGAAGTCCGCCCATAGGGCAATATGCTTCAGGGTTGGCCGGGTTCTTACAAGGAATAAGCAAGAAACCGGCAATAGCGGCCAGAACACCCCACTGTAGGAGATACTTAGGCCAATTCTTTTTGATTGTTGATTGTTTAGCCATTAACTTGTGTATTTTAATTTATTCTTCATTAAGTACTGACAATAGGCGGGCACCCTTGTTCGCCTTGCGTGCTGTCTTAAGGACGTCAGAAGCCGTCACTTCTGAAAGAGCCTGTTTATAATCTTCATCCCAAACTCCGGATGCCGCATGATCCTGAATAGACGCATTTCGCTTAACCACAGATATTTGACGATTCTTCTGGAGTTTAGTATAATACTTCATCAGATAGTTCTTCGCTGCAGACATTTCCTCGTCAGTCGGTCCGTTCTCACAGAAATCAGACAGCAACTCATATACGTCATTCACAAGAGTATCACGCAATTCAGGCCTGGTTTCAAAATCCACAGATGACTGGACAAGACCTTTCTTCTCACGGAAAATAGAAGAACTGAAGCTTACGGAATATGTTCCGCCACGCTGCTCGCGAATCTGTGAAAGGCAACGCGCAGACATAATGTAATCCAAAACATCCACAGCACACAAGCTCCTCAAATCTGTCTTCACACTATACAGCCAGTTCACGCTGACCGTGGCTTTAGAGACTTTGGATGATGCCTTGAAAGTACGCACATATTCATTGACCCCCTTATAAGAAGGAACTTTAGGCTGGACCTTCGCGAGCTTATGGGCATATCCGGCAGGCATGGACGCCAAATACTTTTCGGCGAAAGCCGCGATTTCCTCTTTCGGCATCGAACTGCAGATATAGACATCCGTAGCACCGGCATCTCTGAGTTGGCGGGCATGAACTTCCGCAAGCAGTTCCGGGGTCAATGCTCTTACTGCCGCTGAGTCGATCCTGCTGTACCACGGATGATTATTGTAGCAAACTTCGTTGAAGCCCTCACGGAATACCGATGAAGACGAACGAGGTTTACGCATAGATTCCACTGTCGCATCGATTGTGGTCTTCATCGTGCGGGCGTCAGAGAAATACGGTTCAGTAACAAGCAGATTCAATACACTGAAGGCACGATCCGCTTTATCAGCAGCTACAGCCGTGGTAATCACAGCATTAGAGGCTGAGAATGACACCATGTACGGGACACCTTCGAACTGAGGGCTATTCATATTCTCCACTTTGTCAGAGCCACGGATACCGAGATACTTCTCCATAAATTTCTCGGCAAATTTTTCTGCCGGAATATTATCAGGAGCTAAAGCACGCGCACCGGTTTTTACCACATAATTTATCGAAAGCGCAGTCTTGGACTTCACGCCGTCTGCCGGTGTCCACCATACGCGCATACCGTTGGAGAGGGTCCAAAGCTCCGTTTGAGAACCCTTGACCGGCTGAGATTTAATTATTTTCCCCTTAGGAAGGTCAATGCTGAAGTCCACTTTCTTGAACTTGATAGCATCGAATGTCAAGTCTTTCTGGGCGCATTCGTGGATTCTTTCACGAATCTGCTGCTCAGAAGGTATCTCATGTCCATCCTTCGGATTATAGAAATAAGAATATATCACCTCGCTGTCGGAGAACATCTTAGGGATATAATCGAGGATATCCTGCAGCTTCAAGGACGACATGATCTCCATCTTGATTTTCTGGAGTTCAGACGGGTAGGTCAATGCTCCTCCACGCAGGAAGTTGTCCACACAGCCTGCGACGATTTGATCATCAGTAACAGACTCCGGAGACAGAGCATTATGCAGTCTCAAATTCTTGACTACCTTAAGTTTAGCAGACTGAAATTCATCTTCAGTAAGACCGAAGCGAAGCAACCTGTTGGCGTTGTCGCAATAGAAATCGACAAGGCTCAGCGGAGACGCATCCCCACGAGGAAGGATGGTAAACAATGAAAAATAGAGATTCGTTCTGGAGGCATTGGAAACCATAACGCCCCTGGATGAAGGACAATCAGGAGACTTCACCTGCTCATCCATTCTCGCACTTACGGCAGCAGATATGATTTGTCTGATAAACTGCTCTTTATAGAACGACCTCTGGGCACGCTGACTGACCTCAGGATAAGGCTGTTTCAAGAACACCTTGAGTGCCAAGAATTTGGCAGAGGTATCCACCATGTTTTCGAAACGCTCGTGAACGAACGGCGCCAACTTGTAAGTCTCTTTTGGAACACAATTCTCAGGATTCTTAATATCCGAGAACATGGATTTTATCTTAGACTCCATCTCCTTGGCATCGAAATCTCCGACTACCACAATAGCCTGAAGATTAGGACGATACCACTTGTCGTAGAAATCCAGTATTTCTTCTCTTTTAAAGTTATTGATAACATCGAGGGAGCCTATGACATTTCTCTTCGGGAAAGTGGAACCCTCATAAAGGACAGCCTCTTGAAGCTCAAAAATTCGGGACTGGGGACTTGTTCTGGTACGCCATTCTTCTCTGATGACACCACGTTCGTCATCCAGTTCCTTCTGCTCGCAAGAAATGTCTCCTGACCAGTCATGAAGGACCATCAGGACAGAATCCACGAAGCTCTCCCGCTTAAGCGGAACATTATCCATGTGATAGACCGTTTCCGTCTTGCTGGTATATGCGTTGATATTGTAGCCGAAACGCACACCCTGAGCCTGAAGGAAATCGATTATACCCTTCTTCGGATAATGTTTGGTCCCGTTAAAAGCCATATGCTCAAGAAAATGCGCCAAACCATCCTGATTTGGAGCTTCCTGGAAAGCACCTACATTATGCACTATATAGAAGTCCGCATAACCTTTAGGATTAGCGTTATGCCTGATGTAATAGGTCATACCGTTATCCAACGTTCCTTTTATAATAAGGCTATCCACCGGCATCGGCTGAGCGACAGCGGATGCAGACGCGAACAAGGATACGGCAATAGCTGATACCAATATCCTGAATCCTTTGATTGTCATGTAGTAATAACTTTTAGAAATCAATGCCGACAGTCACGTTCAGCACGTTTCTATATCTTCCGGACAAAAACTCCGGATCTTTAAACATACTTGTATAAGAATCACTGATTTCCGCAAACAGCGTCAACCCGTGACGGATAATGCGGGAATACTTGAACGACACCTTCACAAAGCCTGCAGGAGATGTCCTGTATTCATAATTCCTATCCAGGTATACTGTACCGGAATAAGCAGTTCCAGTAGCTGAAACTTTCTTTCCGTCCTCATTCTTGGTTCCGGTTCCATAATGAGCACCAGCATAAAGTCCTGTCGAGAAGACGTTATAACCCTTCTTGCAGTTCTTGACAGCATACATATTGAAATCCAATTCTGTGATATCCTGCTTTCTGTAATCAGGATAGCTCTCGGATGTCAGCGATGTATAATTCATTCCGAGTTCTGCTCCATACTCCCAGTCGGGAAGCATCCCGGACAAACCCGCATAGCCTTTGTAAGAAAGACCTGCATTAATCTGTGTCTTGTCCAATGCTGTCTGAGAACCGAGATATACCACTTCCAGATTACTTCCGGGAACTGAATTTATCTTGTAATTGTTTTCCTCATTACCTAAAGATGAATAAGTTCCGTCAAGAGTTATATAATGAGCCGTCTCATTTTTCTTCACGGAAAGTACGCCTTTATATGAGATTATATTACCCGACGCATCACAATAACGGATAGAACCAGAAGACTTTCTTCCGAAAAATCCGCTTCTGTGCAAGAATGATATTTCATTAAAGAACCTGGTACTTCCCGAGAATGTGAAATCAGCCTGAAGGCTTCCTCCATAAAACTGGTTAACCATAGGACGGCTTTCACTTCCTTCAGTAGCCAGGTATCCGTTGGAATTATCCAACATGGATCTTTTTCCGAAATAAGCGCCGTAATCGACAATGTAGTAATAGGTTTTTGCAGCCTCTCCGAAAATATCCGCGTCTACCGACTCCACTGTCTTCCGGAATTCTCCGTCGATGCCTAAAGTAACTTTGTCTGACAACTTGGATGCAATTCCTAATGAGGCACCGAAATCAGCCCATTTGCTGGCAAAACGAGGATCCTTCAGTTTCGAGTAATTCGCTGTGTTATAAGACAATTTGCCACCTATAGACCAAATGTCACCAAGCCGGTAATTAATGCCTCCTGACAAGTCAAAAACCTCTTTGGATTTCCTGCCGGGATTATCGGTCGTGCTCTCTTCGAAATTAATAAAGTTATAAGACGGATCCATAAGGACAGGACCACACATCTTGGATCCGGTAAAATACGAATAGGACAGCTTTCCTGAGAAAGCCATCCTATCCGAAACTTTTACATACGATTCGGTATATGCACCTGCCTCTGCAGCATTTCCTGATTCGTGCACATCCATATAAGAGCCGTCTGATTTGGTCATCCCCACATTTACAGTAGAGATATTCTTCACAGAAAGCGTATACAGCGATGCCGTATTAGGAGACACCAACCACGGGTTATCTGATTTCACATAGTCAAATGATTTGAACACAGACACCCCCTTTTCCTGTGCATTTGAGAATGACGGGAAAAGAATTAAAAGCGCTGCTGCCAAAGGCAGTTTCATATTACCTCTCATATTCTGAAATTCATATCTACTTCTTCAGAGAAGCGACCTTTCTCTGGTGGAAGTCGTTTGTAGAGTTGTTTGTATCTTTATAAATGATGTGAGCTCCGTTTGCGATAGATGCCTCTGCATCGATGCCTGAAGGATCGGTAGAGCCGCCCTCTTCAGCCTCGGTACCACCTGCATAATTGTAAACCAGTTTGCCCTCATTCTCAGGAAGAGCCTCAGTAGCAGCCTTATCGACATTTCTGTAAACTGTATATCCGAGTTTGTTTACAAATCTTACATAACCGGCGTCAGCAGAAGCAAGTATTCGTTTTTTGTTTAAATCCATCTTGGAATTGTCGAACACCTCCACGGCATCTTTCACCCAATCAAGAGGAACTTTTGCAGACTGCATAGCATTAGCAGGCATCTCGATATTGTCAGGATTTTTCACGAAAGCCTCGGTTGTAGTTCCTTCCGGAGCAAATACTACGAAACCAGGAGACGTTACTGAAAGAGGCCAAGCATTTCCCATTCCATACAGATACGTCTTGAGATAATGGTCAGTAGAAATAGATGCATCAGGTGCCGGATATGCCTTGGCATTACTAAACACTTCAGGATCGTACATAACATAGTCAGCGTGGCTCAAATCTACTGAATTAGAAACTGTTGCACTATGATTAACCGCACCGTTCATAGCCACTACAATCTGAGAATATGCAGGAATCTTCACTGAACCCTGGAACCACCAGCAAGCAGCCCACATAGGCATATAGTCGGTATAAGAAAGCTTACCGTCTTTCATCCATTTGCTGGCCATATTGGAGTTCGTAGGACAAAGCATTCCGAAAGCATATTTGCTGGCATCAGCCTCCACTGGAGAGTTGTTGTACAAGATTACGTACTTGTCATACTGAAAATGCTTACCTGCATCATCAGCACATCCTCCGAAATAGAGCTCCTTGATGATTACCTGGCTGGTCTTGGAAGCTACCATATCCAGTTTGAAAGCGTTCTCAGCTCCATCTGCAACAATAACGGCAGAATTTGTTCCGTTATAAATGTCAGAGTTCTGATATAATGTAGCAGATGCCTCATATGCTCCAGCCTTCATCTGGAAAACAGCAACACCATTCGCATCTGTCAATGCCGTATAAACAGTCGCATTAGCAGAACTTCTAAGGGAGACTTCTACATTCTCCACAGCAAAGGCTTCTCCACCCTTGGTGAGAGACACCTGCACGTCATTAATCTTGTCCTCTGTCTTCTTGCAGGAAACAAGAGCAATGGCCGCTGCCATCATGAAATACACGATTTTCTTCATAACTTTAAATATTAGTGATTGTTAAAACTTCAAACGGACTGTCATTCCGTAGTAAAATGCCGGAACATAACTTGACAATGAAGAATACTGCTTCGTCTTGGTCGAATAAACCTGACCGAGATTACGGAAGAAATTGTTAGCGTAGAACGAAATGGACGCTATATCTCCGATTTCCTTCGTTACGCTGAAATTAGCCGAGAAATATGGTGATATGTAATCCTTTGCAAAGTAATAATCATATACGGTACGATGACACAGATTCGACAAATCCCCATATAGTTTCGGATTATTCTTACTTGCCCAAAGGAACTTCTCCTTGAACGGAATAAGTTCATCAGGATTATCATAAGTGGAATAGTACTCAGGATATGTCACAGTCAACACCCTTCTGTCCATAAACGACGGGTCATCGGCAGGGAGCCATCCGGAAGAACTGGAGGTTGCGTAAGTCCTTTGTGCTCCATCCACTCCTTCACTAAGATAACGATGATATCTCATAAGAGAAGCTTCCACTTTCATAGAAACAATCATTCTCACAGAAGGAATATGAGTCGTAATGGTAAGATTCGCATTAATTCGCTTCGATTCCGCACCATTGGCGATACCACTTTTACCTACATAATGACCAATGTATTTGTAAGGGGTCCCATCGGACATAAGTTGGGTAGTCGGAGAATACTCTACTATGCTGTAGTCCACGTACTTATATCCATAGAATGATCCATCCAGACGGATTTCAGTGTTGATAGGTTTGATTCTCGCAAAGTCTATCACCCATTCGAGTCCATACCTGTTACTAGGTGATCCGCAATTGTTCGCATAGTAATTGGTTGTCAGAGCCTCCCTCTTCTTTCCATTTATGACCTCTGAAGGCAACACGCCGGTTTTATCCGAAACAGTAACCACGCCAGTTTTGCCATCCATGCTATACACTCTATTCGCAGCAGGAATTCCGCAACTTGCAAGAGCAGCCTGGTCGGTATAGTTATAAGAGAACTTATCGTACATCTTATCCACTTCGAAAGCGTTCTCAGTCCTGGTGTAATAACCCACGAGAGATATCTTGTTACCGGCCAGATTAATCTCCATTCCAAGTTCAGCCTGTTTGTTTCGCTGCCAGACAAGATCTTCGTTGTACAACGTATTCTTCGGCATAATATAATAGCCATAATAAGCTGTACCTGAAGTAGATGTAGGATTAAACACCTTAATGTCATAATATGACGGGATAGGATACAAAATGGCAAATGACGGCTGTTTTACTGCCACACCATAACCGCCACGGAACGACAAATCGCGAACGACTTTATTCCTGCGGTTTTTTCCTGACAAAACTACATATTTCGCACTGACTCTCGGCGACAGACTATAAGTATTGCCATATTCCGAACCATTTATGAAAGTTCCTTCTCCACGAAGTCCGGCAATGATGTTCAACCTCGTCTTTCCGATAGGAATCAACACATTGTCTTCGAGATAAACAGCCCCATTATTCATTGCAGGCTGAGCACTGTAATCATACAACCTGAAACTTGGAGCAGTAGCAAGATCTTCAGTAAATGCACCGGTTCCGAAGTTTTTGTCCGAATTCCAGTCAACACCGAGCTTTACCTTATTGTTTACCTTTCCAAAATGCGTAGCCCAATTAGCCTTTAATCCCACCTTATAAGTAAGAGGCTTGTCATCGATTCCCATGACATTATAGGAATACCCCTGTGGAACCAGCACAATATCCTGATTATCAGTCCCATCATAATCCTGAGCCACAAAATATCCTTCATTCCTGCCATGAAGCGATGCCGCTGAAGAAGTATTCGAATAATGCTTGCGCTCCCTGCTCTGCTTGTCGCCATAAACAATAGAAGCGTTCAGGTCAATGCCGGTAATCCATGGTTTGCTGAGCAGCCAGTTGAGAGACATATTCGCACGCAAACTGTTATCCTTGTCTTTCACCCAAGTACCCGCCAGAGCATCCGGATCCGCCTTCGAATCCCTGCCGCCAAGGTTCCCCGAAAGACCTACGGTCAATCGCAACGGCTTGTCAGTCAATCCCCCGTTATTAAAAAGATCGGAGTAGGTCAATGATATCTGCTTCCTGTCATAAGACGTATAAGGAGACATGGTATTTTTGATGGCTTTCGTATATTCCACGCTGGCATTCAACACCGCAGCCTTCTTTCCGATACCGAAACCTTTGCTCGCCGACACCTGCTTAGTGTTAGGATTCGAAGAGAATGTCACCATGTATGGTGTTTTACCCTTCTTGGTAGATATCTTCACGATACCGGAACCGACATCACCATACTCTACAGAAGGGATACCTGAGATAACCTCTATAGATTCCACATTGCTGGTAGACAAATTATTGGTAGTCACACCTTTCGTTTCAGAAAAACTGGCATTGCTGGAAAGTCTGGCACCATCCACTTCCACGGCTGTACCGAACGAAGGGTTACCGGCCTCATTTGCTGAGCCGGTTCTGATAGAAAAGCGATTTTTATCAGTCAAATCAGGTTTCCCGGTAGTACCTCCAGGAAGAAGTCCGGAGATATCCGAGACATTCAACATCTGCACGTGGTCCAAAGTAGTCCTGTCGATAGTTCTCGCTGTAGATGCACTATTCTCATTTTCCTTTGCAGTCACCACTACAGTATTAAGCGTAAGGTTATCCTCGACGATATATGCCTTATAACCGGTGATATTTCTGGATATGATGATCTCTTTTTCATCTGTCACGTAGCCGAGACAAGACACCTTGATGACATTATTGCCCGACGGGACATTCTTTATAACGAATTTTCCGTTTGCATCCGCGACCGCCCATTGCTCTGTATTACCAAGTATTACAGTAGCAAATTCTACCGGTTTGTTAGACTTCTTGTCCAATACAACACCATCAATAGTCCAATTCTGCGCAAATCCCACTACAGAAGACATAAAAAAAATGATGGCAGTTACGATTAGCTTCATCATAATATCACTAGTTGTGTGCTTACAAATATATAAATATTTCTAAATTCTACGCTCCATGCAGGCGAATGGATCAGGATAAATCAGATAGGATATCTTCCAAATGCGTCCAAGGTGGCGGTCTATGTAACGAACTAGGGAACTTACAGACTGGAAGCAGGCGGGACGAAATCGCCGGACTTGGAATCGACAATTTTTCCAGATATGCTGTAAAGCGAGCCCTTCTGAGCAAAAGAAGGACTCGCGTTAAACATATTTGCGACTTGCTCACCCCTTCGCCTCAAAAAATGGACTATTTCTTGTGAAAAACAGTTATAGATTGTTACTTCACCGGCCTTATCACGAAATTGAATTCGTATTCGGCAGGCCTTACAAGGTATGGTTCAAGTGGCCATCTTCCCCAAGAGTCAGTTCCGCCTACGCCCATTTCCTTCAGGTCAAAGTTTACATAAGTAGTTCCGAGAGAACGGGCATCATTGTGCGCAAGTGGCAGAAGTTCAAGCGAATGCGTAGCCTCACCTGCCTGCTGGTTTGTAGGGTTCTTCCTCGGGCGAGGATCAGAAAGAGCTGAATCCATCTGCTTCTGGCTGAACGGCAGAGCAGAGCCGCTGAAGCGTGCATCAGATGTTATCTCTATTCCTGTTCCTGATGATGAGAGAACTTTCAGCCACCTCAAATCAGATTTCGTTCCGGATTCCTGAGTACGCACATAACCGTACCAATACTGGTCCTGAACCCTCTGTACGTAATGTCCGAGCAGAGCCGCGGACTTCCTGTCGCAATAATTGTCCCACGGACCGAGGCCATAGAAGTCGAGCGTCGAGAACTCACCCGGCATCGCCAGTTTCATTCCGAAACGGAACAGGCACGGAGCCTTGCTGAGTTCGCCCTTGTCATTCATCTTCTCCTTAGCCACGATCGCGCCGTCAGGATGGATTTCGTAAGTCATTGTCACAGAGCATACTTTTCCGAACGGAGCATATTCCGTAGTCACGACATAGTGGTCAGAGGACTTCTCCACATTGAAAGAAGCCACCTTGAACTCCGGATATCTCCACATCTTGAATCGGTTCTGGAAATCGGCACCCATATCGTTCTCCACGACTGCCCTGCCGAATGACGGCATAAGCGGTTCCTTCAGGGTCTCCACTCCGCCTATCACATAACTTGACAATGCGCCGGTATTCTTGTCGAAAACGGCCTTCCAGTCAGATACGCGGTCGCCTTCCATAGACTTTTCATAGATGAACTGGCCTGAGAACACTGCCTCTGAAGAGGTTTCCTCTGCATTGACAATATCATTTACAGCCGCAGAACCGGCATTGAAAGCGGAAGCAGGGGCCTCATAGAGGACAATCTGGTCATAAGCCACTTCGTAGCCGGCAGGCAGCAGCCCGTCGCTTTCCTTCAGAGTCCAGCTGACCTTCACGCACACGTCAGTGTCAATGAAACCGTCCGGTGTGCCGAAGCCTGTGCAGGAAGGCATGTTTCTCAATGACTTGCTAACAGCCGACAATATATCCTTGCCGGAAATGCCAAGACCTACCTCAACTGTCTGACCAGGAGCAGCTTTCACATTCTCGACGATGCCTGACTTGACTGCCGCGCCACCGGCTTCGATGGTCCAGTTCATCCTGTAGCGGGAAAGGTCAATGAAGAAATTCTCATTATATACATTGACCACAAACTCCTTGTCCTCCTCCAGGAATGACTTTCCCGGGGTGCAGAACTTCGTGTCGGCAGTGGTCAGAATGGAGCGGTGCTGATACCTTATCTCATAGGTCTGTGGGTGCCAGCTGCGGTCTGCCGCCAATATTCCGTTGCAGTTGAACGAGCCGTCGGACGCGTCATAGTCATTGGCATCGCCGCCGTATATGAAGATGTGGTCCGTACCGTATTTCCGGGTATCCACCTTCTTGCAGATGGCCTGGTCCACATAATCCCAGATAAATCCGCCCTGAAATTCAGGATATTTGCGGACAAGGTCCCAGTATTCCTTGAAGTTTCCGTTGGAGTTGCCCATCGCGTGCGAGTATTCGCAGAGGATAAGAGGCTTCGGAGGATTGTTCTTCAGATATTTCTCGCAATCTACCGGATGGGTGTACATCGGGCAGTAAACGTCTGTGTTGTATTTGAGTTCTGCTCTTTCGTACTGCACCGGACGTGATGTGTCATAGGCTTTTATCCAGTCGTACACCTTCTCGAAGTTCTCACCGTTGCCGGCTTCGTTGCCCATACTCCAGACAATCACTGAAGGGTGGTTGAAGTCGCGGCATACCATTCTGCGGTTTCTGGACAGATGAGCCTGATAATAGTCAGGTCTGTGGGCCAATGACTCCTTGCCGTAGCCCATTCCGTGAGACTCTATATTGGCCTCATCCACTACATAGATGCCGTATTTGTCGCACAGGGCATACCACATAGGGTCATTCGGATAGTGGGATGTTCTTACGGCATTGACATTCAACTCTTTCATGATTCTTATATCCTCGAGCATCTCGTCATAGGACATCACGTATCCGCCATAAGGGCTCATTTCGTGACGGTCAACGCCCTTGAACAGGACTGCCTTACCATTGACAAGCAGCTGGCTGTTCTTTATCTCGACAGAGCGGAAGCCGAATTTCACTGATGCGCTTTCCACCAGGCCTTTCTTGTCGTAGGCGCTCACTGTCAATGTATAGAGCGAAGGACTTTCTGCGGACCAGAGTTCCGGAGAGGAAACAACTGACGTACAACGCATTACGCGGTTACCGTCCTTGTCCTTCATCACCTTGCTATCGACATTTTCCACACAGGAGCTGACTTCGTGGCCTGACGGGTCCGTGACTTTGCAGGAGAATGATGTGACGCCCGAAGATACTACGATGGACATATCCATGTTGCCGTCCATATCTCCCTTTACATTGATGTCCTCGATTCTCTTGGTCTCACGGGTATAGACATAGATTCCGCGCGCGATTCCGGAAAACCTCCAGAAGTCCTGGTCTTCCAGATAGGAGCCGTCGCACCAGCGGAAGATCTCGAGGGCAATCTGGTTCTCGCCTGCCTTAACATATTTGGTAATGTCGAAACGGGCCTCCAGCTTGCTGTCTTCGCTATATCCTACTTCCTTGCCGTTCACCCAAATACGGACATTGGATGTGGCGGAACCGATGCACAGGCAGATCTGACGGCCTGTCCAGTCAGCCGGCATGTCGAAGGTGCGGCGATATTGTCCTACATAATTCCTTTCCTCCGGCACGTAAGGCGGATTGTTCTCGAAATGTCCTCTCCATGCATATCCCACATTGACATAAAGAGGATCTCCGTAGCCGTTCAGTTCCCAGAGTCCAGGTACAGGGATGGTTCCCCAGGTAGAATCGTTGAATTTTTCTGAAAAGAAATCCTTTGTCCTCTCTGCAGGAGACTGGCAGAGCTGGAATTTCCATACTCCGTCCAGTGTCAATGTTTTCTGCTGGTCTGTCTGGAATGTGGCCCTCATCGGAAGCCTGTTCATCTCGAATACACCCGGATCCTGCCAGATTTCCATCTTTGTGGAGTTTCCGGAAACGGCAACAGATGACGACATCGCAGCTGCAGCCAAAGCACACGTCAATAAGTTCATAGTGTATAAATTATTTCAATTTTAATCGTCCGCCACGTCTCTTGTCCGAGGCGAATGCTAATTTACTCATTCTCTCCCACTCCTGCAAAAGTAAGGGGAAAATGACGGAATTTTTAGTATCTTTGTCTTCCTTAACAAAAGATGAATTATGTCCTTCGTACACCTTCACGTCCATACCCAATATTCGATTCTTGATGGCCAGTCTTCTATCGAAAACCTGTTCAACCGAGCCGAAGAGCTTGGTATGCCCGGTCTTGCGATTACGGACCACGGCAATATGTACGGCGTGAAAGAGTTTTTCAAGTTCGCGGCGAAGCACCCTTCCGTAAAGCCTATCATCGGATGCGAAATCTACGTGTCCAAGGGAGACCACAAGGTAAAGGAGAAGGGCTATTACCACCTTATTCTGCTGGCCAAGAACTACAACGGGTACAAGAACCTTATGAAAATCGTGTCCACCGGACATATCGAGGGAATGTACTACAAGCCGAGGGTTTCGCACGAGGTCATTGAAAAGTATCACGAGGACATCATCTGTTCTTCTGCCTGTATGGCAGGAGAGATTCCGAGAATGATTCTCGACGGCAATATCGCAGGCGCGGAAAAGGCCATAGAGTGGCACAAGAGGGTGTTCAAGGATGACTATTATCTGGAGGTGATGCTGCACAAGACGGAAGTTCCGGGACTTTCGCTCGAGGTGTATGAGAAGGAGAAGGAGTACGACGAGGTCATCTTCGACCTGGCCGAAAAGCATGGCGTGAAGGTCATCGCGACCAATGACGTCCACTTCGTGCGCAAGGAGGACGGCCAAGCCCATGACAGGCTTATCTGCCTGACTACCAATGCCTACATTGACGATATAGACCGCCTCAGATATACCCAGCAGGAGTATCTGAAGACCGAGGAGGAGATGGCGGCATTGTTCCCGGACCATCCTGAGGTCATCACCAACACGCTGGAAATCTGCGACAAGGTGGAGAACTACACCATCGACCGCGGACACGTGCTGCCGAAATTCGAGATTGACAAGGACTTCCTCGATGACATCGACACTTATCTTGAGAAATACAAGGGTGTCATTGACGCAGGTCGAAATGACGAGAAGGGCAATGACCGTGGAGAGGAATTCCGTCATTCGGTCGCTTTTCTGTGCCATCTGTGCTACAAGGGTGCGCAGGAGAGGTACGGGGATGTTCTGGATGATGTCACTGCGGACCGTCTGGATTTCGAGCTCAAGACCATCTCCAGGATGGGTTTCCCAGACTACTTCCTCATCGTGCAGGACTATATCGCGGCAGCCAGGGCCCAAGGCATATCTGTAGGTCCGGGCCGTGGTTCCGCTGCCGGTTCCGCCGTAGCTTACTGCTTGGGTATCACCAATTTGGACCCTATCAAGTACGACCTCCTGTTCGAGCGTTTCCTGAATCCGGAGCGTGTGTCAATGCCTGATATTGATGTGGACTTCGATGATGACGGACGTTATCGTGTCATCCAGTATGTGCAGGACAGATATGGTGTCGATCATGTTTCCCATGTCATTACGTTCGGTACTATGGCCGCAAAGGGTGCCATCAAGGATGTGGCCCGTATCAGCCGGCTTCCTCTGGATGAGTCCAACAGGCTTACGAAGATGATTCCGGACAAGCCTATCACGGTAACGGAGACCAGCGAGGTGGAACTGAAGGAGGGCGAGGAGCCGGATGAGGGCGATAAAGTCGTGGAAAAGGACGGGAAGCGTTTCAAGATCGTCAAGAAGGATGTCGAAAAGAAGGCCACCCTGAAGAACTGCGTAAAGTACATTCCTGAGCTGAAAAATGAACTGGAGAACGGTTCTGAACTGGTAAGGGAGGTGCTCAAGTACGCATTGCAGCTCGAGGGATGCATCAGGCAGATCGGCATCCATGCCTGCGCGATGATTATCGGACGAGGCAATCTTACTGACTATATTCCGATTACGCTCGGTGAGGACAAGGCCACTGGACAGAAGGTGTGGGTATCCCAGTACGAGGGTTCGTTCATCGAAGACGTGGGTATGCTCAAGATGGACTTCCTGGGACTCAGAACATTGTCCATCATAAAAATCTGCCTGGCTGAGGTCAAGAAGCGGTTCGGAATCGACATTGACATAGAAAAGATTCCTATCGACGACCCGAAGGCTTACGAGATCTATTCGAACGGCGATACGAAGAGCGTGTTCCAGTTCGAGTCTCCTGGAATGATGGAGTGGCTTCAGAAGCTGCATCCTGAGCGTTTCGAGGACCTTATCGCGATGAATGCGCTGTACCGTCCGGGCCCTATGGACTATATTCCTTCGTTCGTTGCCAGAAAGCGTGGAGAGGAGCCTATCACATACGACCTTCCTGCCATGGAGGAGTTCCTGAAGGAGACTTATGGTGTCACCGTCTATCAGGAGCAGGTGATGCTTATCTCCCAGAAGGTGGCGGGTTTCTCGAAAGGTAAGGCGGATAAACTCCGTAAAGCGATGGGTAAGAAGAAGATAGATATTCTCCAGTCGCTGTACGGAGAGTTCATCGAAGGCGGAAAGAAGAACGGACACCCTGAGGATGTGCTGAAGAAGATATGGAAGGACTGGGAGAAGTTCGCTTCTTATGCGTTCAACAAATCTCACGCTACCTGCTATGCCTGGGTAAGTTACCAGACGGGCTGGCTCAAGGCGCATTATCCTTCCGAGTTCCAGGCAGCCAACCTCAGCATGAACAAGAACAACATGACTGAGATCCAGGCCATTATGGCGGACTGCAAGAAACATCATATCCGGGTTCTGAATCCTGACGTGAACGAGAGCGAGTCCAACTTCACCGTAAACAAGAACGGGGACATCCGTTTCGGAATGGGCGGAATGAAGGGGTTCGGAGCCAATATCGTGGACGCCATCGTGCAGGAGCGTACTGAACATGGCCTGTTTGAAGACATATATGACTTCTGTGTCAGGATGTCCGGCGTGGTGAACCGCAAATCGATGGAAGCACTGGTGAATTCAGGTGCGTTCGACTCTTTCGGCATATCCAGGTCGCAGTATTTCCTCGCCGGAAAGAACGGTCTCCAGTATCTGGATGACCTTATGAGTTACGGACAGATTACCAGGCAGAATGCGGAAGACGATGCTGCATCTCTTTTCGGTGACGCTGAGGAACTGAAAATAGAGAAACCGGAACCACCTGCATTGACCATAGAGCCTGACATTCTGGAAGTGCTTCAGAGAGAGAAGGATGTGGTGGGAATGTACCTCTCTGACCACCCTCTGAAGAAATATGAATTCGAGCTGGAGAATTTCACGAACTGCAAGATGGCCGAACTGGGTGACCTGATTGCCGACTGCGACAAAAACAGACAGACGGCGCAAGTAGCATTGGCCGGGCTCGTCACATCAGTGGAAACCAAGATTTCAAGGAACGGAAAGCCGTTTGCCAAGGTGAACGTGGAAGACTTTTCCGGCATATATGAATTCGCATTCTTCGGCAAGGATTATGAAAATTTCATGAACTACCTGCAGGAGCACACGGCTATCTACATTGAAGGGGAGATCTGTGAGAAATATTTCCTCAAACCGGAAGAAATCGCTGCCGGCAAAAAGGCGCCTTACACATTCAAGGTAAAGAAAATCAGCCTTTTGGGAAATGTGGCGGAAGACCGTCTGACAGGCTTTGCAATAGAGATGCTGGCAAACGACATCACCCCTGAACTGCGTCATAGGCTCGTGCATCTGGTCAAGGAATACTCGGGCAAAATCCCGCTTTCAATGATTGTCTTCGACCCGATTACGAACTACATTGTGGAATTCATTTCCAGGAAGTACCACATCACGGTCAGCGCGGATTTCATACTGCAGCTCAATGAGCTCGGACTCAAATACCGGGTTTCCCGCAAGAACTTGTCATCATAGACGAAGCTACAATATTCGCAATGACAGCCCTGAACCGCGCCAGAGAGCCTTTATCCTGAGGATGGACCCGATGAGTGAGGATTATCAGCGCTGTCCTGTTTTTCATGTCAATGACTATGGACGGGCCGGTGTACCCGGTGTGGCAGATCGTGCTCTCACGGTCGAACAAGTCGCCACGTGGACCGGAATGGGTACTGTGATGGTCCCAGCCCAATGCTCTGCCCACGCCGCCGTCAATATCTTCCGGAACACGGGCCATAAGGTCAATGGCGGCCGGCGAAAGGATACTGACGCCATTTGCAGTTCCTCCGTTCATTATTGCCGCACATATGACGCTCAGCCCCATCGCATCCGAAAAGACACCGGCATTGCCCGAATTCCCGCCGTTTATGCGCCTCGCAAGAGGATCGTGCACCTGACCGCAGAGAGGAGCGCCATCAGGCTGCACTTCCGTCGGCGCACAATATTTAAGGTCAATGACGGGAGTCTCCCCTACCGGCAGATAGCCTGTATGCTTCAAGCCCAACGGACGGAACACATTTTCCATAGCATAATCACAGAGTCTTTCTCCTGTAACTTTCTCGAGGATAGCCTGTAATGCAATGAAATTCAAGCAGCTGTACATAAACTTGGTGCCAGGGTGGAAGTTGCGGCCGGCATTGTCCGAGATATATCTGACCAGTGAATCCGGCTGGTTCTCCCCATATTTTTCCACAAATGAATTTACATTCAGATAAGGGTCGATGCCGGACGAATGGGTAAGCAGGTGCTCCACAGTAATATCCACCTTCCCATCTTCCGAAGTCCAGGGCTTGAAGCCTGGAATATAACGGCTTACGGTATCATGGAGTCTCACTTTTCCCTGTTCTATCAGCTGCATGAATGACAATGTGGTGCCGACGCATTTGCTGCACGATGCCAAATCGAATACGGTCTCTTCCGTCATGGCGACAGTGTCTGGAACAACTGACTTGTTACCGAACGGCTTGATATACACCAACTTGTCTTCTTTCACCACCGCCACTACCGCCCCCGGTATCAGGCCTTCGGCAACAGCAGCATTGACAGTACTGTCGATAAGGGCAAGTCTGGATGGATTCATTGACATGGATTCCGGCGAAGCCTTTTTCAGTTCTCCCGGGAGGGATCTCCCTCGAGCTTCGCATGCGGACAAAAAGGAGACAGCCGCCAGAACGGCAGCTGTCAACCGATATATTTTTCTGCCTGTCATTAGAAAACAAGAACTGATTTTACAGGGTAATGGTCTGATATATAGGCTCTTTCATCATAAGGCTTTCTTATCACTTCGAAAAGAGTGCAGGCGTTGAAACCAGAATAATATATATGGTCGATTACACCTTTGCTCCTGCCCCAACCATTGAAAGTGTCACCTTTGTCGGTCTTCACTGCCGTCTCGCGTGCGCTTGTCATCATATTGTTCAGGTCATTGAGAACCTCGTCGGCAGGAGAAACATTGAAGTCTCCTGTGAGAATCATAGGATAACCTTCCTTGTTCATTTCCTGTATCTTCTTGACAATCAGCACAAGGCCGTTTCTCTGGGCTTCACGTCCTTTGTGGTCGAGATGGGTGTTCACATAATAGAACTTCTTTCCGTTCTTCTTGTCTTTCAGGAGCGCCCAGGTGGCTGTTCTCTTGCAAGCAGCATCCCATCCCTTGGACGGTTTGTCAGGAGTTTCGGAAAGCCAATATGTTCCCCACTTCAACAGCTTGACTGTCTTGGTGTTATAAAATATGGACATATGCTCACCCTTGCTCTTTCCGTCTTCTCTGCCGACGCCCACGGACTTATATCCGTCGCAAAATTCATCGAGATACTTCACCTGATAGTCATATGCCTCCTGCACTCCGAATATGTCCGGCATCTGGTCCATAATCATCATTGCTGAAGCCGGATAGCGGTACTGCCACGAATTGGTGCCGTCCTTGGCCTCACCGTTCCTGATATTATAGGAAATCACTGACAGTTCGTCAGGCGAGCCTGCATTTGCATAAAACGGCATCGCCATAACCAAAGCTGACGCAAAAGATAAAATTTTACTTGTAATCGACATGATATTGATATTGTTTTAGTTCCCAAATTTAATAATTAAGTAACAGGAAAAAAAACAAGTTGCCTCAGATTAAGAGAAGATTTTCAAAGACGGAAAAAGGGAGTTGCCCATCACGGACAACTCCCCCACCACATAACCAAACTTCTTCTTGTACTTGAAACGCTGCGTTTTTATCCTTAATCATTTCAATCACAGAATGTAATCACAAAAATTGTTATCTTTGGAGATGTGTAAAGTTTTGGACTATGGAGACGACGATTAGAAAATTCCCGATTGGGATACAGACTTTTGACAAAATCATTGAGGACAATTACCTGTAT